>Ga0335397_10002439_pt1 | contig 25329 bp, 29 predicted proteins | sample MAT04_FD_205740 | JGI IMG/M metagenome (GOLD analysis project Ga0335397, IMG submission 205740) | Freshwater microbial communities from Lake Fryxell liftoff mats and glacier meltwater in Antarctica - MAT-04 (spades assembly) (version 2) ... | reverse complement strand
CCAGGACGCCGATCGACGGCGCCGGCGGCCGCTGGTTCCGCTGGGGTGGATTGGTAGTTTGCACGGTCGTCTGGCTCTGGTCCGTCAGCGTGCTCTGGAACGGCAGCCAGCCGTTGACCTATCTGGCGCTGCTGATGGCGTGGGTGCTGCCGCCCGTGATGCTGCAATTGGGCTTTGGGGGCGACATCCTGTGGCATTTCCGCAAATTGGTCCTGCTTACGTTGCTGCCCGCCAGCGTCTATCTATCGGTGGCCGACGCCACCGCAATTGAGTCGGGCACGTGGACGATCAACCCCGCGCAGTCGGTCAACTTCTTGGTCGGCAGTCTGCCCATTGAGGAGATTGTCTTCTTCTTGATGACCAACGTGCTCATCACCTTTGGCATGACGCTGGTGCTGGCACGGGCCAGCCAGGAGCGGGCGCCTAAAGGGCTGCTGAGCGTGCTCAACCGGCTGGCGGGCCGCACGGACGTGGCGGTCTGAGGCGAAACGAATGGCTCCACCACTCCAGGCATTTCAAACCGACGAACATCAACCGTTTCTGTGGCCGGGCGGGCGGCAGGCGGCATTGCTCGTGCATGGCTTCCCCGGCACCCCGGCAGAGATGCGTACGGCCGGCGAAGTGATCCATGCCGGCGGCTGGACGGTGCAGGGCTTGCTGTTGCCAGGCTTCGGCGTCGATTTCCAGACCCTGCCAGCGCGCCGGCACATCGACTGGATCGAAGCGATCGACCACGCGTTGGCGGTATTGCGCCAGGAACATGACACGGTGCTGCTGGTCGGCAACTCGATGGGCGCCGCGCTGGCGTTGCGCGTGGCGGCGCATCATGCCGTCGATGGATTGATCCTCTTTGCGCCTTTCTGGCGCGTCGACTCCTGGCTGGACAAGGTCTATCCGTTGGCCGAGCGTGTGTTGCCGCAGGTAAAGCCGTTTCGTCGCGCCGATTTTGCCGATGTACGCTTCCGCGCCGGCGTCCTGCAGTTCATACCCGAGGCGGATCTGGATGACCCCACAGTGCAGGCCGCCATCCGTGAGTTGCGGCTGCCGGTGCATGTGTTGGGGCAGGTGCGGCGCAGCGGCCAGTTGGGATACCGCTTTGCCGCACAAGTCCACGCACCGGTGCTGATTATCCAGGGCAGCGCTGACCCGTTGGTCAAGCCGCGCGTGACCAAACGACTAGCGGCACGGCTACCGAATCTGGCGGGGTACGTGGAGGTTCCAGGTGAACACGAATTGATTCGCGGCAAGAGCGCAGCATGGCCGCTCGTAACGGCAGCAATGCGCGCGTTCTTAGGGCGGTTTGGGGAAAACTTGGGGATGGACGAACTCGCATGAACACTACGTTACGCCGGTACTGGCCGCTGGCCCCGCGTGATTGGCTCATCGTGCTGTGGCTGAATACGATGATCCTGATCCCGATCGTGCGCTGGATGGCCGGCGACCGCGTCCTGCATTGGGGCGTGTTTGCCGGTGTGATCCTCCAGGGAGGGGCTGTGCTGGCGGTGCTGCACGCGACCTGGGGCACGCGCGAGACCGTGCGCGTGGCCGCAATCGTCATGCCGCTCGCCTGGTTGGTGGAGTTCATCGGCAGCACCACCGGCATTCCTTTCGGCGCATATCACTATACCGCCACGTTGGCGCCGCTACTGGGCGGTGTGCCGCTGGTGATCCCACTGGCCTGGCTGATGATGTTGCCACCGGCGTGGGCCGTCGCCAGCATCCTCACCCGGCGCCATCGCGGGTGGCGCTTTGTGGCGGTCAGCGCGCTAGCCTTCACGGCCTGGGATCTGTTCCTTGACCCGCAGATGGTCGGGTGGGGATATTGGGTGTGGGAACAGCCCGGCCAATATTTCGGTGTTCCGCTCATGAACTTTGTGGGCTGGCTCCTCTCTGCCGCATTGATCACGCTGGCCGTCCGCCCCAAGGAACTGCCCGTGCTGCCGCTACTCGTGATCTACACCATCACGTGGTTTCTGCAGACAATTGGTCAGGCAGTTTTCTGGGGCATGCCGGGGCCTGCGTTGTTCGGTTTTGTGGGAATGGGCGTTTTTGTTGTATTGTCAATCCGCGTGCTCATGCGACACGCCGCGTAATCATCCGAAGGCCCCTCCAAGCCATGGTCCCAGTCGTTGTCTGGACGTTGATCGCCTTTACTGCCGGCTCGCTTCCCTTCTCCGTCTGGGTCGGGCGTTTTCTGTTGCGCAAAGACATCACTACCTATGGCGATGCCAACCCGGGCGCAACGAATGTGATTCGCGCCGGTGGCAAGAAGATCGGTGCGCTAGCCCTGTTGCTAGACACACTGAAGGCGCTTATTCCGGTGGGCCTGGCCTATTACTGGACGGGCATTCAGGGCTGGGGCATCGTGCCGATCGCGCTGGCGCCGATCATGGGCCATGCCTTTTCGCCTTTTCTAGGCTTTCATGGTGGCAAAGCCGTGGCGACAACTCTGGGCACATGGATGGCGTTGACGATCTGGGAATTCCCAACGATCGGCGGCCTGCTGCTCTGGGGATTCACGCTACTGGTGGGCGCCAATGGGTGGGCCGTGATCTTCGCCTTTGTCTGTATTCTGCCGATCTTGCTGTTGACGCCGCCCACGTGGCACGTGCTGGGTCAACCCCTCGCCCCTGACGTACTCGTGGCGGTGTGGATCGGCAACTTCCTGATTCTGGTCTATAAACATTGGGGGGACCTCTCCCATCCCCCGGCGCTGCGCCGCCACCAGCGAAAGCAGACCCACGCATGAGCGCGCCGCCCCTGCTGGCGCTCGCTGTGGTGGCAACCATTGGTCTGCTCACGATTCTGGTCATTGCCATCACCAACAGCCGCAGCTTTCCCCGCCTGCACCCGGTGGCGCTCACCGCAGTGCAAACCCAGCCGCGTGTCGATGTGCTGGTACCGGCGCGCAATGAAGCCATCAATATCGGCGAAACGGTGGGCGGCCTGCTCCGCCAGGACTATGCGCGGCTGACCATCACAGTGCTCGACGACCATTCCGAGGACGACACGCGCCACGTGGCGCGGATCGCCGCCGGCGATGCGGCCAATTTCAGCGTACTGGGCGGACGCCCCTTGCCCGATGGGTGGATGGGGAAGAACTGGGCGTGCCAGCAGCTTGCCGAGAACACTGGCGGCGAACTTCTGCTTTTCACCGACGCCGATGTCCGGTGGGAACCGGGCGCCGTGTCGGCGGTCGTGGCGACCGTCGACGCACTGAACGCCGATCTGCTGACCGTCTGGCCGACGCAGATCACCGTGAGTTGGGGAGAGCGCCTGATCGTCCCGCTGATGGCTTTTGCCGTCGTTGGGTACCTGCCCATCCACGTGGCGCACGAGCTTCCGCATCCGCTGGCCGCGGCGGCCAACGGCCAGTGCATGGCTTTTCGGCGACCGGCCTACGCGGCCATCGGCGGCCATCGCGCTGTGAAAGCAGAGGTCGTGGAGGATATCCGTCTGGCCCAGCGCATCAAGGCGCACGGTCTACACCTGCGCATGGCCGACGGTAACGATCTCATCCAGGCGCGCATGTATGATGGCTGGCAGGCAACCATCGACGGCTACAGCAAGAACATCCTGGCCGGTCATGGCAACCATGTGTCGCTATTGATCCTGTCGACGCTTTTCCATTGGACGCTCTTCTTATGGCCGTGGGCGTGGTTGCTCGTTGGCCGCACCTGGCCTTTGCCCGGCTGGCCCTGGTGGCCACTAGGGCTTGTGCTCGTAGGCATTGCCGCGCGTGCCGTCACGGCGCGCGCCACCCGCCAGCGCGTGGGCGACGCCCTCTTGCTGCCGGTTTCTGTGCTGCTCATGACCTGGATCGCAGGACGCGCCCTTTGGTGGCGCTGGCGCTATGGGGGGGTAAAGTGGAAAGGCAGAATTCTGAAGCCGGTGAAGCATGAGTAGCGATCGCTTGCCGGTTTTGATCATCGGCGCCGGGATCGGCGGGCTGAGTGCGGCGATCCGGCTCGCAGCGGCGGGGCGACGTGTAATCATGGTCGAGCAGAACCTGAGCACCGGCGGCAAGATGGGGCAGATCGAACAGGATGGTTTCCGCTGGGACACGGGGCCGTCGGTGATTACCATGCGGCATGTCTTCGCCGATCTCTTTGCAGCGGCCGGACGGCGGTTGGAGGATTACCTGACCCTGCTGCCGGTGGATCCGTTGACACGCTACTTCTATCGGGACGGCACGGTGTTGGACGCCACCCAGGAGCTTGGACGCATGGCGGCGCAAATTGAAGCGCTCGACCGGCGCGATGTGGAAGGCTATCTCGATTTCCTGGAGTATGCGGCGCGCCTGCACCGCATCACGGGACCGGTGTTTATTTATGACAAGCCGCCGACCTGGCGCAGCTTTTTGCGCGTGTCGCCGTTCGATATGCTCAAGGTCGATCCATGGCTGACGATGGACCAGGCAATTCGCCGCCGCGTGCATTCGCCCCATCTGCGCCAGTTGTTAGGCCGCTTCGCCACCTACGTAGGCGCCAGTCCCTATCAGGCGCCGGCTACGCTCAGTGTGATTGCGCATGTGGAACTGACCGGGGGGGTGTGGTATCCGCAGGGCGGTGTCTATTCGATCGCGACAGCGCTGGAACGATTGGCGCGCGAACTAGGCGTGGAGATTCAGGCCGGCATGCCGGTGGCCGCCATCAATGTACAAGACGGCCGCGTCACCGGGTTGGCCCTGGCCGATGGCCGGCAGATTCCCGGGGAGACGATAATCGCCAACGTGGACGTTGGCACCGTCTACGAACGGCTGCTGCCGGCGACGGTTGCTCCCCAACAGCGGGCCGCGCTGCTGCACCTGGAAACTTCCTGTTCGGGTTTTGTGTTGCTGTTGGGGATTGCGGGGGAACATCCGCAGTTGGCGCACCATAATATCTTTTTCAACCGCGACTATCGGGGCGAATTCCGCGATATTTTTGCACGCGGCGTGCCACCCAAGGACCCGACAGTCTATGTGGCGATTACGTCGAAGACCGATGCGGGCCATGCGCCGCCTGGCTGTGAGAACTGGTTTGTGCTGGTGAATGCACCGCCGCTTGGCCCTGCGTTCGACTGGGCGCAGCAGGCCGGTGCCTACCGGACACTGGTGTTTGATACCCTGGCGCGCTTTGGGCTGGATGTCCGCCGCCAAATCCGCAGCGAGGCGATGCTCACGCCGGAGGATATTTGCCGCCTGACCGGCGCACGGCGCGGCGCGCTCTATGGGGTTTCGTCGAATCAGGCGCTGAACGCGTTCCGGCGCCCACACAATCGTTGTGCGGATGTGCGGGGCCTCTATTTTGCCGGCGGCACGACGCATCCGGGGGGCGGTGTGCCGATGGTGATGTTGTCGGGCAAGGTGGCGGCCGAGATGGTGCTGGAGGACGAACAAATGACCAAGTATCAACCAGGAGCAGTGAGGGCGTAATGGAAAAAAAGCGACGCAATATCTGGCGGATCGTGGGCATTGTGGCCGTGATCGTGGTTCTATTGTTGGCGGTCGGTGCTGGGGCTTTTGTCGTCTGGGGCAATAACGCCCTGCCAGCGATGCCCGAGGCCTTACTCGCGATGGAAAGTGATGCGGCGGTGACGGTGACGCAGGCGGACTGGATTGAGTTCAGCCCAACGGGCGAACCGGCGACCATAGGATTTATCTTCTATCCGGGTGCGCGTGTCGACCCGAAGGCCTACGCGCCGCCGCTGCGGGCGCTGGCGGAGCAAGGCTATTTCGTGGCAGTAACCCCCATGCCGCTCAATTTCGCCATCCTGGCGCCGGATCGGGCGGATGCGGTGATGGCTGCCCATCCGGCGATCGAGCACTGGTTCGTCGGCGGCCATTCACTGGGTGGTGCGACGGCGGCGGTCTATGCGGACAGGCACCCCGACGCTGTCGATGGCGTCATTTTCTGGGCAGCGTATCCGCCGGAGAGCAATTCGCTTGCCGACCAGCCGGAGCTGATCGTCTCGTCGATCTATGGCACACTCGACGGGCTGGCAACGCCAGCCAAGGTGGCGGCATCCAAGCCGTTTGTCCCGGAGGCCACGCAGTTTGTGCCGATTGAGGGTGGCAATCACGCGCAGTTTGGCTGGTATGGCGACCAGTCGGGCGACAACCCGGCCACGATCACCCGCGCCGAGCAGCAGCAGCAGGTGATCGTGGCCTCCCTTGCGGCGCTAGCGAGCGTGCGCTAGGACCTTTGGGGTTGCTTCATCTGCGGCAACGACACCTTTGCCACCACAAACCGGGCAAGAGAGAACGCTCTCCTGGTAGTGGTGATCGGATTCTTTGCCGCTGCCGCCGCAGCCTGGACAGGGGATGGCGTTGACGGGCACGGTAACCTGGCCAACGCCGCGGCAGGTTGTGCAGACCATGCGCGACTGGGGGTGCACGCCGCTGCCGCCACAAAAGGCGCATGGGTTCAGCGGCGGTTCAATCTGGCGGCGTCCTGTCCCGCTGCAAACCTGGCAGGTGGACAAGGGCGACATCAGGTCAAATTGGTCGATACCGACGCCTTTGCAGAAGGCACATTCGACATCTACCAGGAACACGACAGCTTCTTGCTTTTTCATGAGAATCTCCTTGGCTATGCTATAGGCGCCAGCTTAGACTCCAGACGTTCCAAGCGTTGGCGCAATTCATCGTTTTCATCTTTGACTCTTCTAGCGGCTGAGGAAAGCGCGGGGTCGGTTTCCCACCAGTCGATGCCGATCTCACGCGCTTTGTCCACCGACGCAATCAGCAACCTGATCTTGATGGTGAGCAATTGGACATCGGCCAGCGCAATGGTGATGTCGCCGGCGATGACGATCCCTTTGTCGAGCACGCGCTCCAGGATATCAGCCAGGCTGGAGGAAGACACGGAGTGGGTAATGGCTGCATTCGATTGTCCGGTTGACATGGTGCTAGGTCCTTTCAACTATTCAGGACAAACCGGCTCGCTTGAAGAAAGCTGGTTTGATCAGAGTTGCCTTACCAGAGATCGCCGAGCGGTCCCAGGTTGAGATTGAGGTCTTCGTTTTCCAGGCCAAAGGCCAGTTTCAGTTCTTCCAGTTTTTCTTCCATACGCATGAAGGCCAGCCCCAGGCGTTCGATCTCTTCGTCGTCGAGCGATCCGCCTTCAATGCGCCGAATAGCCTGCTTCTCGAGCAGCCGGCGCAACAGGTCGACGACGGTCAGCACCAGCTTGGCCAGCCCTTGCTCCATTTTCTCGGGATCGGCGTTGAGATGGCGCGGCAGCGCATTTTCGACTTTCTCCATTTCTGCGGCAAAGTCGTCCATCGATTCCAGATCGCCGATGATCCGGCTGTTCACGAGTCCCGGTTCACGGGCGAGCCGGCTGTTCATGAGTCGCGGTTCGCCCACGATCTGGCTATTCATGATCTTTGAAAATTTGGTTTCGCTCTGTTCTTCGTTATCCATGAATTACGCGCTCACAAAGTGGTAGGGTGGCCAAGGCCCGCTGCATAGAAAGGCCAGTTGCGCATATGCGGCGCGCAGACCCTCGACAGCGGTCTCAAAAGCCGGTGTCTGCTCATGTCGCACCAAATATGCCGCGCTGAGCAGCAGGCGCTCGGTCTGCAGAACCGTCAGGCGGGCGTCGATGGCGTGGCTGCGCAACGTGCGGTCAAGTTCGGCAGCGAGGGCTTGGCCGTGGGCCTGACCGGCGCGCCGGGTTTGCTCTTCGGCGGCACGCCGCAGCATATACTGGGCACCCGGCGTGGTAACGGGTGTAGGGAGCGGCGCTGGTTCAGGCGCCGGTGTGACGGGCGCCGGCGGCTCCCACAGCACACGCACACCCAGTTCCACACAACCCGCCACGTGGGCCAGATCGGCTTTCAGGGTGGCTTGTCGTTCAGCCAGCATGGCCTGCACCCCTTCGTCACCGTGCAGAATGGTGCCAAAGCGCATGGGTAGCACAGCGACATCGTCCATGATCTGCTCGACCACCTGTTCATGGCGCACCACCAACACGGGGTCGACCGAATCTGAGGAGCGGCTTACAGGCTTGCCGAGCCAGTCGCTGACCACCCCCGCCAGTTCCCCCTGCACCACACAGCGCAGTGGCAAGTCGTACAGTCCAGGTCCCCAAGAATTGGGAAGCGCGCCGGCGCCGGTGGCGTGAGAGATTACAGCGTACCAGTAGGTGAAGGTCATGATGGACCGGCCTTCGCGGCCGCCATGGCTAACGCCGAATAAATGTCGGCGCCTTCGGCGAGCGTCGGACGGCGCATGTTGTTCATGGTCTCGACGGAACAGAGCAACAGGCGCACACCGAGATAGATTAGGTCAATGTCGGCGACGGAGATCGTGAGGTCACCCGCCACAACCACGCCTTTGTCGAGCACCCGGTCCAGGATCTCAAGGATCGTGACATCTTTATGGCGCAGGGTGATGTCGGTACTCATTCGCTAACCTCCGGCGTGTCCAGGTTCAGGCGTAGGAAGTGGTGCGCCGGCCATGGTCCGATCAACTCGTAATGAACGCCGACAGTGGCGTAGGTCTCAGCGAGGCGCTCCAACTGGCCATGGAATTCGCCGTAGCGTGCGGTTTCGACGAGAAACGCAGCGTTGAGACAAACATCCGGCTGGTCTCGCGACAGGTCACTCGTGACCGCGGCTTCGGCAGCTTCGCTAAGGCTGCGCAAGGTGTCATCGGCGATCGCAAAAGCGACTGACTGCGCTCGATCGGCGACCAAGGTGGTGAGACGTTTTTTTAGGAGATAGGCCGTACCTGCACTCATACCGGCGATCTGCGTGCGCAGGCGGGCGATGGCTTCATCCATCTCCACCCCGGCCAGCCCGGCGTTGCCTTCGGTAATCGCCTGTTGCAGGAGAAGAAGATTGACCGATTGCTTCACGCCCCACTCCTGTTTGCCTTGCAGACGCGCCAGTTCGGCCTGCAAGGCGCTGTCGTGGCGGGCCAGACTGGACGTGAGCGCATTGACGTCCGGATAAAGGGTGCAGAAGCGCATGGGGATCACAGCGGCGCCCGTACTGACCAACCAATCCATGACCTGCTGGTGCGCCAGGACATGCGTGGCCAGCCAGGTTTTGTTTTGCAGCCCGGCGCGAACGTCCTCTTCGTTAAAGGTTTCGCTGCGCACATGGCTGATTACGGCCTGGACATTGGCTACGGCCAGCAGTTCGACAGGGCGCGCCGGATCGATTCCGGTCTCGGGTAGGGCGAAGAAGTCGGTATGGGCGACGATCGCATAGACGTATACAGGATCGGGGGACGCGACTTGCTCACCCATTCGTAGGTTCCGCCTCGGACGGTTTCTGCTTGACGACAGACCAATTGACGTCACACATTGGGAAGGGCGGCTTCTGAGGATGCGCCCCTCCCAATCATGCCGGCGGTGTGCTTAATCAGTTGATATATCCAACTGTGAGCGAACATAACGACCTACGCGCTTGTAGCCGAGTAGGTCGCCACTGTCGGCAAGTTGTACGGCGTAGACGGCAAGTACATCGCGCGAGTTGGGCGTCATATGCAACTCGATCATATCGACAGTAACTTCCCACAGTTCACCTTGTCGCTGAATTGAGGAGACGGTCTCCGCCGTCAATTCGGTCAAGGCTTCAAGTTCTGCTTTGGCTGCTGCGCCGACTTCATTTGCTTTCATGATTTTCTCCTGTGTATCTGCTTCGTGCCGAATGTGTTGTACATACCTATTCTGCCTTTGCCACTTTGTAGTCACGGATTTCTTTTATGCGTGCAAGAATCAGTGTCTCCTCCGCCTCAAAGGTCTCTTCGTCGATCTCACCCATGTCCAGTTTCATCTCCAGTTCCATCAGCGCAGAACGCAGGGGTCCCTCATCATAGTAGACATCTTCGACGCGTTCGGCGAGTTTGCGCGCAGTCCATAGTGCGCCTTCCACCGGCAAACTAATCGGAAAGGTAAGGAGATAGCCCAACCAGTTCATTTCACTTCTTCCAGTGAATGATGATATTCACAAAGTTATAGGGCGGCACCGGGCCGACGTAGCGAAAGAGCATGCGCTGCTTCATCTGCTCGTCCAAGGCCTGGATGGCAGCGTCGAACTCTGGTTCGCGTTTGCGCTCCACCAGAAACGATGCGTTGGCAATCATGCGCTCACCGAAGATGTCGTTCATGCGAATCTCGACCGCAAAGGGACGCACACACGCCATGACCGCCTCTTCGTCGGCCTGCCGTTTCTGGCGCACGGCATCCTCGACCAGTTCGCCGAGCCGAATCCGTTCATAGTAGGTACGGTCAGGCGACTTGCCTTGCAGCGAATCGCGCAACTGGCGGATGTCGGCGCGTTCGGCCAGGATCTCTTCAAAGACGATCCCCTCAAACCAGAGCGCCTTGAGTCCCATCTCAACTTTGCCGTCCATGCGATCCAGGTGGCCGATCAGTTCGTCGTAGCGATCCTTGAGCAGGCTGTAGACGGTTTCCTTGTCGGGCGATATCGTGTCGAAGCGCACTGGCAGAATCGAGTGCTTTTCCATCACCTCTTCCTGCACCTTGGTGTGATTCATCATGTTGCGCCGCGAACTGTCATACTCGGCGTCCGGTGACGTGCTGACCACAGCACCCAGGTCTCGATAATGCAGGCTGACGACAGGATCGCCTCGCTCTCCCATCCCTTTGCTCAGGAACGACTCCGGCTCACTGCCGCGGAAGAAACAGTAGAGATATTGGCGGTCGACAACTTCTTGTTGCATGGTGGTGTCTTTCTGCGTGCGGACTAGTTCCGCGCGGCTAGGTCCGATGATCGACTGATGTTGACCAGTAAAAGACCTGTATCGGCGATTTGGCCGAGGTCACAACGATATTCGTTTTCTGGAATGCCCGGCGCCGTTGTCCTATACTGCATGCGGTGACAGTAGCGCAGGAGGCGGTAGGCGGAATTCGCTTCCTTGAAGCGGTCGATCGCGCCGGCGTCTTCCTGATTATTGTCCGGATGGTTTAGCCGGGCCTGATGCAGATAGGCCGCGCGAATTTCGTCACCAGAGGGGGTACAGGCAACGCCAAGCTGGCTCTGCGCCCACTCCACATCATCGGGCAAGACGTGTTCGACTTCGACGGTTGTAAAGCTGTAAGGCGGCAGCGGGCCTACGACCTTGAAGTTGAGTTCGCCACCTAGTTCGCGATCGAGCGCTTCGACGCAACGGTCGAATTCCGCCTGCCTAGCAGCCGGCAGCAAAAAAGCCAGGTTGGCGACCACCTGGTCGTTGACTACGGCATTGGTTTCGATGTCGTCGGCCACACCGGAGAGGGTGTCGCGAATCTGGGTCAGGTACGCTTCACGACGCGCATCCAGCAGGTGCTTGACAAGCGCACCCAGGGCGATCTGCAGGTTCTGGATCTCCGCGGGCGGCTTGCCGGCGGCCTGCGCACGTAATTCGGCGATCTCCGGCTGCTCGGCAATCTGGGCAAACACACGTTGCAAGTCCCACATCGCAATTACTTCCAGTTCGACATGATCGGTGACTTTGGCTAAGGCAGCTTCAAAGTCCGGACTGGCCAAAGCCAGCAGTTTGTCGACATCGAGCGGCTGCAGCAGGGTGCCGAATTTTACGGGGAGAAACGTGGCGGTCTTTTGCATAATGCGCTCGGTCGTCTGCTGATGCTGCGCCAGCACCTTGACTAATTGCTGTTTGGGCAACCCTGCGTAGTCGTAAGGCACGGCGTCGCTGATAATGGCGGCGATCCCGTTGTGCGCCACAATTTCGAGGGGCGCACCGGACAGGCCCTGGAATACCAGGTCCTGCGCGACTAATTGGCCAGAAGGAATTATACCATATACATACTTCATTGGGTTATGCTCCTTCGCCCATTGCTTGTATAAAATGGCGCTTGGTGATTACAAAGTCGCGGTACCGATCGGTCTCTTTGCCGGCCACCGGGCCGGCGAGCGTGCCGGCGACCACTGTGCTGGCGGAAACATGCTTGGCCAAGTATTCGCGAATCGCCCCGACGGCGGCCCGGCGGCAGATGCCTTCAATTTCGGCGCCACTCTGTCCGTCGCTGAGGACGGCCAACGCCTTGAGATCCACATCCTTGGCGATCGGCTTGCCACGCGTGTGGACGCCAAAGATTGCCTCGCGCGCCTCACGGTCGGGGAGGGGCAGTTCAAACTTCACGTCAAAACGACCGGTGCGCAACAGCGCCGGATCCAGCATGTCGGGCCGGTTGGTGGCAGCCAGCACCATCACACCCTGCAGCGATTCGATCCCATCCATCTCCGTCAACATCTGGCTCAGCACACGTTCGGTCACATCACTGCTGCCGCCGCCACGCGCCGGCGCCAATGCGTCGATCTCGTCAAAGAAGATGATGCAGGGATGCGCCAGACGGGCCTTGTGAAAAATCTCGCGCACGCCCTTTTCCGACTCGCCAACCCATTTGCTGAGCAGTGCCGGCCCTTTGACCGAGATGAAGTTGGCGCCGCTTTGGCGAGCCACGGCCTTCGCCAGCAGCGTTTTGCCGGTGCCCGGCGCGCCGGAGAGCAAAATGCCCTTGGGCGGCGTCGTGCCGGCGAAGGTGTACAGGTCCGGATAAAGGATGGGCCACTCGATGGCCTCGCGTAACGCCTCTTTGATGTGCTCAAGCCCCCCGACATCGTCCCAACTCACGTCCGGCACTTCGGTGAAAACTTCGCGAATCGCCGATGGCTCGACTTCGGCCAAAGCACTGCGGAAGTGGGCCATCGTCACTTCCAGCGACTCGATCAATTCGTACGGGATGCTCGAAGCGGCAAAGTCGATGTTGGGCAGAATGCCGCGCAAGGCGGTCATCGCCGCTTCCCGGCACAACGCCTCCATGTCGGCGCCGACAAAGCCGTGGGTGACCGCAGCCAGCCAAGTCAGATCGACATCGTCGGCCAGCGGCATGCCGCGCGTGTGGATGTCCAGAATCTCCAGACGTCCCGGTTGGTCGGGAATCGCAATCGCCAGTTCACGGTCAAAACGACCGGGACGACGCAGCGCCGGATCGAGCGTGTTGGGAATGTTGGTGGCGCCAATCACGATGACACGGCCGCGACTCTTGAGCCCATCCATCAGCGCCAGCAGTTGCGCCACCACGCGCTTTTCCACCTGCTTGTCGCCACCGGTATCCTCGCGCTTGGGTGCGATGGCGTCGATCTCGTCCAGGAAGATGATGCTCGGCGCGCGCTTTTCGGCTTCCTCGAAAAGTTGGCGCAGATGCGCTTCCGACTCCCCATAGAACTTGTGGATAATCTCCGGGCCGGCAATCGAGATGAAATGCGCATTTGTTTCGTTGGCCACCGCGCGCGCGATCAGCGTTTTGCCGCAGCCGGGTGGGCCATAGAGCAAAACGCCCTTGGGCGCATCGATGCCAAGCCGCTCGAAGACCTCCGGGTATTTGAGCGGAAGCTCAATCATCTCGCGGATGCGCTGCGTCTCACGATGCAAGCCACCGATATCTTCGTAGGTGACGCCCGTGCGGCGCTGCTCGTTCTCCACCTCTTCGCGCAACTGGAGGCGCGTGGCGTTGGTGACGATGACGGCGCCCTTGGGCGTAACGCTCTCGACGCGATAGTCGCGCACGCTGGTACCGACCAGGTCGACGCGCACACGGTCTCCGGCGACAAAGGGACGCCCTTCAATCAAGCGACCGATATACTGCGGATGGCTGCGACCGGAACGCCGCGGACCAGCCAGCGGTTTGAGCACAATCGCGGTGGCCTGCTCAACCGTACTGCGCGCCACGCCCACCGTACCATCGAGACTGGCGCCTGCATTCTCGCGCGTGATGCCGTCAATCTGGACAATCCCCTTGCCGCGATCGGGGAGATAGGCCGGCATCACTTTGCCCACGGTCATGCGTTCGCCCTGCAGCGTGATGATGTCGCCGATACTGGCGCCGATGCGTTCAAGGTCAGCCGGGTCGATGCGCACAATACCACGGCCGGCATCCTTGGGATGGGCTTCTACTACACGCAGACGCAACCCTGACGAGATAGGCGGGTGAGCGGGTGATAAGGTGATGGGATTCGCAGATGGTGAGGACAACACGGGCGGTGTACTGCGCTTCGCCACACCTAGATTCTTGCTGTTTGTCATGATTCTATAATCTCCGCGTCCCGACGGGACGATTGATTTTAGCGACCGTCATCTACCGTCTCAACGGTATAGGTAAGCGCCGCCGCATAATCGGCCAGCGCCTGGGTTGCCAATTCTAGTCCATTCAACACCATGGCCTTCACTGCATCGGGCGCCGCTGTTTCGCGCATGCGGCTGTAGGCTGCCACCAGCGCCTCAAAGAGCGGCTTTGCCTGTGGCTCCAACTGCGGAAAGACCTGTCCGTAGAGCGGCTTGAGGAGTTCACGCACCTTGGCGCGCCGTCCTGCACGGCGAAAGGGTGCGATCTCCATCGCCATCGGCAAATATGCCTGCAAATCACCGATAAGTTGCAACACGTCGGCGCCCACCCGCGTCAACTGACCTTCGGCCACAACGGACGCCAATTGCGCGCTAAGCGCCGGTCGGTAGCGAAGCCCAGCGGTGAGATTGTGCACGTTCTGCTGGTTTAGGTGGTACAACGCCTGGTCAAAGTGCGTGGCGATGGCGATCTCGTTGGTAAAAACCTCACGCGGCCCGGTCAGAAAGAGCTGCGTCACCAACACATTGACTTGACGCTGGGCCCGTTCGGACCACAGCAGCGCACGCTCCGGGTCGGCAGCCCAGGGTTCGTGCAATTGTAAGCGGGCATCGATGGCGAGCCGACGCAAGGACGCCGTGTGCGGGCATTCGGCAAGGGGATGAGCATGCTCATGTGCCAGCAATCCCTGAATCGACAGCACATCCTCCCAGTAGCCGGCCGCCATCATCGCTTGCCGATTGACAAAGACATTGCACGTCGCTGCCGGCCCCAAGTCATAGACATTGACCACCGGCCGGCTCAGCAGATCTTCCGGACGCTGCAGCCGTGCATCTGCCGGCTGGCGACCGAGCGTCTCCAACTGATGCAAGAGCGGCTGCAAGTCTGACAACACAAACAGGGTCACCGTTTTGTGCTGCCACCGTGGATCGGCCGACAAGCGCCCGACGACGTCGAGTTCCGCTTGCTCGATACGCAGAATACCATCTTCGGCATCGGCAATCACGCGCAACTCGACGTTGTCCAGCCGGTGCAGGCCAAAATGCTTGACGGCACGATTCGCCAACGTCATGTTCGGCCTCAGGCCGCCTTGTGCAGGCGGACCTCCATAACTCCATTATGATAGGTCATCGCCAACTCCTCATCCTTCGCTGCCGCCGGCAAGAGCACTTCCTTGGCATACTTGCGGCTACCGGTCGTGGACAATGCGAGGACGTCACCGTTGAGTTCCAGCTTGATCTCTTTCTTGGCAACGCCAGGCAACTCGGCGACTACCAACAGGGTCTCGCCTTCATCGAAGACGTCGACCATCGGCTCACGCGTGTCGGCGACGATCGGGCCGTCGTCGGATTCGCGGATGTTGCCAAAGGACTCGACCTTGGGCATGCCGCCCACACCGGTGCGGATCGAGAAGCCATAGACGCCCTGCATTTTCTCAGAGTCGCCGAACTTGATCTCGCCCGTGCGGTTGATGCCTTCGCCGGCTTCGGCCAGGTTGCCTACCAGGTCCAACAGGTTGCTAATACCTTTGAAGATGCCCCCCAATCCCAAGTCGATGTGCACCTGGGCGCCAGTGATGTCCGGGCCCTTCGGGGGGATTTCGGCACCCGCAGTTGGTTTGGTTTTCTTGCTTGCAGCCATGATTCGCGTTTCCTTCCGGGCATAGCGCCCGATCTGAACAACTGACGATCGACTAATAAACTCCGCCCACAGATGGCTGCCGATTCTGGCTGATCCCATCTGCGCGCCTTGCCTCAACTGCGGATCTGCGTCGAATGCGCAATCTGCTCACCCTCGCGCGAACGCGACCAGCGGCCGCGCGCGGGGCCAACCTTGGTGTAAAGCGAGCGCATACCGCGAATGTTTTTGTGTGTGCGAATCGCCTTGCTTGTTTTCGGCGGTATCATCGAATCCTCCTCAATATTCCAGTGAAAACTCCTCGACCACATGTTCGTCCGCCTCGTCATTGCTGCGCTCGCGCCGCGGCTCGGCGGATAGGGGGGGCGCCAATTTGATGCTAAGCTCCTGGCGCAAGACGTTCATCAACATTTCGCGACGGCTGGTAATTTCAAGAATGCGGCCAGTGACACGCGCTATGTTTGCTTCCATAATCGCGGCCTCGCGGCGCAATCGTTCGAGTTCACGATCCATCCAGGCAATCTCAGTAAATTGCTGCGAATGTGCCACCGACCCCGATCCGCCGCCCGACTTGGCACTGGACATGACGTCGCGTAGTCCACGCACGCGACGCGTGGTCGCCGGCCGCAACTCACTCAATGCTTCATCTTGCCCGCTCTTCCCATCCTCTCCACTTTTCAGATCTTGCCCGCTTTTGAAGTCTTGATCGTTTTTCAGGTCGCGCATGCTCTTAGGACGCATCGGCTCACCCCTTCCTTTCGTCGTTCAGATCAGATCCATTGGCTGCGGCTGCCTCATTCTCGACCGCTTGCGGCGGGTATAGATCGAGACCGATCCCGACCAGCATTGCATCGTTCAGCAGCGGCTCCTCCGCCACCGTATCGGCAAACGAGAGGTCAGCAAAGTGGGCATCGCTCTCCGAGTCGCTGCCGCAGTGATGCTCGATCAGGCTCATGATTAGCTTGCGGTTCTTGGCATACCGTTCGTCGCTCGGCGCGATGTAGGCCGCCTTACCCCCCAGCACATCCATACAGATCTGTAGGAAGAAGGGGTTGTCGACGCTTGGACGCTGGCTTTGGTGCGCCAGCACTCGGCCCAGAATGACACAGGCGCGCAGGGTCGGGAGTTGTTGATAGGCGCCGGATGCCCGAAAATCGCGCACGATACCGACAATCCGCGCCGCGTCCTGCTTGTCCAGGCCAGAACGCGCTGCGGTCACACTGATCTCGGTCTCGTAGTCATAGAAATCCAGATCCACGGTCACCATGCGATCAAGCAGGGCGTCTTGGCTGGCGTGCACACCGGCGTATTCTTCCGGGTTGCTCGTGAACAACGCCGTGAAGTCCGGATGCACCTTGAGATAACCGCCGCTGTTGGTGGAGTTGGGCAGAATCAGGATGCGCTCTTCCAACACCGAGAGCAGGACGTTGTTGGCCTCCGGTCGCGAGCGCGTGAACTCGTCATAGACCAGCGTGTAGCCGTCACGACACGCCGTCGAGAGTCGGTGGTCCACCCAGCGCTGAACCATATCTTCTTCGGTCTTGCGCACGGTGTGAATAAAGTTATCGACGGTGCGGCGATAACTATACCCAAATTGACCGCCGGTCAAATCGGATGTTCCAAATTCGTCATCGCCGGCGATCAACACCACGGGGCGTCCGAGCTGGCTTGCCACATGCAGTGCCAGGGTCGTCTTGCCCGCACCGGCCGGACCGCGGAAATGCACCGGATAGCCGGCCTTGACATAGGCCATCGCACGCATCGTGATCGCCGCCACGTTGGGCGTCTCGACGAATTTATCGCTGGGCCGTAAATTCATCACGGTTGGCGTGGCTCGCACGCTTTTCTCTACAGTAACACTCATAGGGTGCTGTCCTCCCACAGCGAATCCACACGGGATTGTACGTTGACGTTGCCCGACCATAGGCGGCGGTGTTCTTCATAGAGGTGCGGGTGTTCTTGCCAGACCCGCACCTGGCCAAAAATGCGCCTAAACCCTTCCTGCGCATCTTCCCAGCGGGCCGTCTTGAACAAGGCGCCCAGCGGCGGCTGCGCTTCATCCTGGCGCTCGGCCAGCAATTGAAAGGCGACATCCTCTTCGAAGTCGGTGCCGTTGCCGGCACAGAGCCCGGAGACGAGGTAGCCGACCAGCACACCAAAGACCAAGGCATAGCGGTCTTCCAGACCGAGGCGATAAGCGGCGCCAACGGTCAGAAAGGTAATCACATAGCTCAGGCCACTGGGATCGATTTCTACGGCGGCATGCTTGGCATGATGCAGCGCCAGCGCATCGCGATAGGAGAGCGGTGGTTTTTCGCTCCAGTGGCGTGGCGGTAAGAAGGAGACATCAAAGTCCGCCAGCCGAAAGGGGCCGATGTCCCCAATCTGATGAAAGGCCACGCGCAGCTTGTCCCACTGTTCCGCAAAGACCGCGCTGGCAATCGAGATATCCGGCTGAATTACAATTTCGGGCCGCGCACCGTCGCGCAGAATCAAGCGACATTCGATCCCTTCCAATGCCTGCATTTCCGGTGGGAGGGTAATCTCGATGCTGCCGCTGGTGCGGCCGGCAGAACGTACTTTCCGAGTGAGCGATACCATAATTCAGTCCGCGCGATGCAATCATGAAATGGTCTATCTGCCAATTACAATAGCAGCCAATCTAGCAGATACTCTAGCGACAAAAGAAGACTAATAGGTCACCGGAAGAGGTCGTAGGGCCTCCCTTCCAGTGACCTTTGGCCTTGATATTACCCCGTCAGGCGTTGGCGGGCTTGTTCGATCCAATCCTCGACATGGTAACGACGCGTGACGCCCGGACCGACAATTTCGCGCAGATGTTCCGGTTCAGCACCGGCAAGCTGGGCAAAAGACTTGATCCCTGCGGCGTAGAGCCGTTCCTGCGAACTGGGACCGATGCCGATGAGATCCATCAGCGGATCACCATCCGCGGCCGCAGCTTCGACGGCTTCATCAGTCGGTTCAACCACTTCGACAGCCTCAGCGGCAGCTTCGACAGCTTCGACAGACTCAGCGGCAGGTTCGACAACTTCCGCAGCAGGTTCGACAACTTCCGCAGCAGGTTCGACAACTTCTGCAGCCGCTTCGGCAACCGGCGCCTTCGCTTGTGCAACGTGCGCTTTGGGCGCGGCCTCCGCCACGGCGCCCAGATTGCCCGCCGATAACTCCTTGACTGTGAGCCAGGCGTCAGCCGCCCCGGCGGCATCGGCGCGGATGTCGGCCAGGAACCCATCGACCTCTGACATCATCTTGTCCATGTCGGCGGAGAGCTCTGCACGATCAGCCGTCAGCTTTGTACGCAACTCGCGTGACATAGCCTGATGGGAGACCTGAACACTGGCCCGGAATTCAGCAACTTGCTCAGCCACGGCCACGCGTGCCAGATCCAGGCTCTGACGCAATTCATCCGACATGGCGGCTTGGTCAGCCCGCACCTCGCTGCGATAGGTAGCCGTGTCTGCGGCCACCTTGGCGCGCTGGGCATCGAGGTTGTTGTGCAAGGCGTCGACCATACCCGCATAGTCGGCCCGTACTCCACTGCGAAAGTCTGCCGTGTCAACGGCCATCTTTGCACGTTGGGTGTCGAGATTGTCCCGAAACTGCTCAAGATTATTGCGCAACTGGGCGGCCATCTGCTGGTTCGCCATTTGTGCGCTGGCAAGAAACGCAGCCGTATTGGCCGCGATGCGCTGCCGTGTCATATCCAGGTCGGTATGAAGTGCCGTAAACATAGCATCTTGGGCAGTACGGACACTGCCTAAAAATGTAGAGGCAACAGTCGCCAGTTGCGCACGGTCGGCATCCAACTGCCCGCGCACGCGTAGGGACATCGCCGCATTGGCCGCCTGCGTCCGTTCACGAAACGCGGCCGTGGCATTGGCCATCTTGGCGCCTTGCTGCGCGATGCGCTCGCGCTCATCAGCCAACTGCTCACGCAGTTGCAAAGCCATCGCGGCATTGGCCGCCTGCGTTCGCCCGCGAAACGCGGCCGTGTCGTCCGCCATCTTCGCTGCCTGCTGTGCGATGCGGTCACGCTCGTCGGCCAGGTAGCTGTGCATCTGCTGGGACACCATCTGGTGCTCCGTGCGCACATCCGCCCGAAAGGTCGCCGTTTCCGTCGCCCCCTGGTTACGCTCGTTGGATCGTTTCGCCCGTTCCGCCGCCGCCATCGCCGCTTGGTCGGTGCGTGTCTCGTCGCGGAAAGCTGCCGTTTGATCCTGCATGGTCACCACAGCCTCAATTCTGGCCGTGCGATCACTCTGCAACTTTGCCACGAGGCGATTCATTTCTTCTGTTCGACTCATGGGCTGCACCTTTCAGAAATGAGGAGAACCGCTACAAAAAAAGGGGGGGTACGATGACCCGATACCGCTTGGACCCGCCAGTATCCAGCCCTCGCATCCCCCCACTAAGCCTGATTTCTAGCAACGACTACCGGTCAGGCAGCAGCAGCGGCGGTCAAGCCGACGGCCTCGGCATACTTCAAGAAGGTGTCCACGCCAGCAACCACGACGCGAGCCTCGATGGACAGCAGTTCAATGCCGACCAGCGATACACGGACCCACGCATCCACGACAACGCCCTTGTCCAAAATGCGATCGATCACTTCGGCTAAGCTGGTCGACCCGATGGCCTTTTCGACTGCCATAATTGTGCCTCCTGATGAAATGTCTAAACTATATGTGTGTGAGGATTGATGCCTGATTAGAAAACCTTGTCTGACATCTTGATGTAAGTATACCAGAAAGGAACACAAATGTGTGTGAGGGAAGCGCGAGGGTTGTGTGAGGGTTACGTGAGGGTTGCGTAAGGGAAACGCGAGGAGAAATACGAATACTTACGTAAGTTGACGAACTGGCGTTAAGAACCGCCCCTAAAGCGTTTTACTTGCCAACTGCCACCTTGCGCAGTCTATCGACCGCCTATAGAGCCGGATGGCTGACAAGCACATAGCCGTGATGCGAGATGGTGCGCAGGTGAACCGGCTTTTCCGGCTCAATCTCGATTTTGCGGCGCAGATTCTTGACGTGCCAGCGCACAACCGCGGCATCCCCAACACCGGCCGGGTAGAGCCAGACCTCCTGGAGCAAGCGCTCACTCGGCAGAATTTGGTCTACGTGCTGCATCAGAAATTTCAACAATTCAAATTCAGCCGGCGTCAATCGCGCAACGCCAACGGGAGATTCCACCATGGCATTGCCGAGGTAAAGACGCAACGCCCCCACTTCGATGATGTCTTCGATCGCCGGATGGTCATTTGTGTGTGGTTCAACATTATCTACATCGTGCGTTTGCGCCTGCACCAGGCGATCACGGTTGGTTGCACTCTGGCGCGCCGACCGGCGCAACACGGCCTGCAGCCGCACGCTCAGTTCCAACATATCAAACGGTTTGACCAGGTAGTCGTCGGCGCCAGCTTCGTACGCTGCCAGTTTGTCCACCAACTCCGAACGCACCGACATAAAAATAATCGGCATCGCCTGAAAGCGTGGGTTGTTGCGCAACTCCTGGCAAAAACGCAATCCATCCATCCCTGGCATTTCAATATCAAGCAATACCAGATCCGGCAGGTTGGCATCAACTTTCTTCAACGCCTCAAATCCATCCGCCGCGCTTGAAATCGCGTACCCGCGAAACCGTAAGCTCTCGCTGATCGCCAGCACGAACGGCCTATTATCGTCAACGATGAGAATGTGTTCCATTTTTCTCTAGGCGATGCGCTGTTGGATTCCAAATTGCATTTTGTTCGTGGGATCCGGCCGAACACTTCAATTGGTCGTACCCGTGACCCGTCACCCATCACCGACTGACTCGCCGCAAGAGGACCGCAGAAACAGTCGACAGCTACGATCAGAAGCGATTGTACTTTCAACGAATTCTGAGACAGAATAACATATTTCCGGTCAACAAGCAAAGACCAATATACTACATGGACTACGAACGCTTCTTAAATCGTGCGCATCATCTTTGTCGAAGTCCCACCAGGAATCGGAAGCCAAGGCACTGAATACGTACAGGTTCTGTCCGATCATAGTAGACGTAGAACCTTACCCGCTCAGGACGGCGGCCATCTTTGTCAAATTCGCCCTGATTTCGTGAGTTGGAGGCACCATGAGCCGTTCGATGCGCATTCTGGCCACACTATCCTTTGTGACACTTCTGCTGGTCGGTTCGACTTTGGCAGCCTCCGCGCACCAACCGTTTTTTGAGGACAGCGACTTTACATCGACCGCACCGGGCATCGTAAAGGACCCGACCATCTCCACCGCATTGTACGCAACGCTGGACGCGAAAGGCGATGTTGATTATGTGACATTCCAGGGCAAGAAGGGTCAAGTCGTCCTGCTTGGCCTCACGATTCCAGCAATTGAAGGTCAAGAGGAATTCACGCCTACGTTGGCCCTGATTGGTCCAGGTCTGCCAGCCGGCACGTTACCCAACGCGCTTACCGCTCCAACCAAAACCGGTGTAGCGATCCTGCGCGCCGAGCCAGGACCGGCGTCGACCTTCTTCGAACCTTTTAGCCGCACAAGTTATTGGGAACGCCAGGAAGAACGCTTCACGCTGCCGGCCGACGGACAGTTTACCGTGGCCGTGTGGAGCGAAACAGGTCAGACGGGCCGATATACCCTGGTCGTGGGCGACCGCGAGGTAATGGGAGGCGATCCAGCGTTTCCGTTCAAGTTGCACTCCTTCTGGACACCCGTCGAGCCGGCACAATCACCGGCGACGCCGGCTACCCATACGCATTGTCATACATGACCACACCAGGCATGAAACACCCAACTGATGTACTGATCATCGGCGCTGGCATCACTGGCCTGATGGCGGCCAGTCAACTCGCCGCACGCGGACTGACCGTCACGCTGCTTGACAAAGGGCGAGGCGTGGGCGGACGCATGGCCACGCGCCGCGTTGGACCAGGGAGGGCTGATCACGGCGCGCAGTTCTTCACGGTGCGCCACCCTACGTTCCTGGAATGGGTGGATCGCTGGCACAACCAGAATCTGATCTTTCAATGGTCCACCGGCTGGAGTGATGGCAGTCTCGGCCAATCGCCGCCCGACGGCCACCCACGCTTTGCCGTACACGGCGGGATGACCAATCTTTCCAAACGATTGGCGGCCGATCTGAAGGAACAAGGCGGTTCGCTACATACCGATACACGTGTCACGGCGTTGTCGGTGGACAGGGGTGGCTGGCACGTGCAAAGCGAGCGTGGCGAAATCTGGACCAGCCGCGCCGTCGTGATCACGACGCCGGTGCCGCAGGGATTGGCACTACTCGACGCCGGCAAGGCCCAGTTGGCAATCGACCAACGCATTGCCCTCGAGACTGTGCGGTATGCACCCTGCCTCTGCGCGCTGATCTGGGTTGACGGCAAGGTCGGTTTACCTAACCCTGGCGCGCTGCAACAACCCTTACACACGGTCGCCTGGATCGCCGATAATCGGCGCAAAGGCATTTCTCCCGAAGCCACCATCCTCACGCTGCACGGGGAACCGGCTTGGAGTGAGGCCAACTTCACTGCCAGCGATGACGCCCTACAGGCACACTTCCTGGAGGAACTTCAGCCCTGGCTGAATGTGGCAGCCCACGTTCAGGAAATCCAGATCATGCGCTGGCGCTATGCGCTGCCAGTCCAACTCTACCCGGAGCGTTTTTTACGCGCTGACGGGCTGCCTCCCCTATACTTCGGCGGCGACGCCTTCGGCGCACCGCGCGTGGAAGGCGCCGTGCTTTCGGGGCTTGCGATAGGCGAAGCGCTTGCCGACCAGATCGCCCTGGTCTGATTCACCCTCGCTGATTCTTCGCGGACCCAATAGCAGAGGGGCAAGACGCTGCGCGCGTCTTGCCCCTCTGCGGGTGAACTCTGCGCTACTGCCCGGCAGCGGCTGTGACCTGCGCTTGTTCGATCACGTCGGAACGCGTCACCCGCTCAACGGACCACCCAAGGATCGCGGCCAACGCCTCCGGGCTCTGCGCGGCAAGGTCGGCAAAGGTACGCACCCCAGCCTCTTTGAGGCGTTGGCTGAGCTTGGGGCCAATACCTGGAATCGAGGTGAAGTCCGCCTCAATCCCTACTGGCGCTGCCGGCATCGGGGCCGGGGAAGCAGCTTCCACGACCATCAGCGCCGTCACCTCAGCATCTGACGGCGCCGGTGCAACGGGCGCCACGGCGGGTGTGTTCGCCCCGGGAGTTTCGCCCGCGCCCTGCACCGCCGGTGCACTCGCGGCTGGCTGCGCTACCGGCGCCGGTGCGGAGCTCCCCGCCGGCGCACCGGGCGCATTGCTGCCCAGGTTCAAGACCTTGACCAGGACGGCGCCCACACCAAAGGAGCTGATCAGCAATGCACCCAGGTAGGCAAAGAAGGCAAAGCAGCCGCCTAGCATCCACAAGAAGACAATCAATGCGCCGGGGGCCAACACACCCACCGCCGTCCGCGCCGCCGGATCCCACGCTTTTCCGAAGCGCGTATTCAACCTTCCGCCAAGCTCGTTGCCCACGGCAGCCCACCCAGCGACGTTCAGCGCCGCCAGACCAAGGCCCAGCAGTAGACCCGGCGGTCGTAGGCAGACGGTGATGTAGAGAAAGCCAACCACCGATAAGAGCAGCACATTGACCAATAAACCCGTGGCAAAGCTCAGCGCGGTTTGCCGGTTGAGGACGCCATGCACATCCATCACCCACGGTGAGCGCAGCGCCATCAGTCCCGCCGCCCCCACCACGGCGAGCCCCAGCACCAACAATGCCATCAGCACACGCCCAAAGAAGCCAAGCAGACGTTCCCCAAAGGTCAACGGGCGCACGGTTAGCGCCGGCATCGGCACACCAATGCTCTGTGCCCAGGGCAAGGACTGCAGGCCAGGCACAACCGGCAGTTTCAGGTTCGGCCCATGCAAGACACTGCCGCCCACGTCGGCGCCGGCACGCTGCTTAATCCGGCCGCTCATGGAACTGATGTCGCCGCCGACGATAGCCTTGTTGCCCAGTTCGATATCGCCGCTCATGGCCGCAATCGAGCCATCGACGCGACCATCGATCTTGACATCGCCACTCCACGCCGTAATGTTGCCGGCGACGGCGCCGCCTTCAGCAACCTCGACGTCGCCACTGTACACCGTCAGGGTGCCGTCGATCTTGCCGCCACGCTTGACGGTGGCATCGCCGCTGTAGACCACCACGTCGCCCTCAATTGCCTGTTCCGACCCAACCGTGAGATCGTCGTTGAAGATTTGGCTTTGAGCCAACCCACCGGCAACGAGTTGCGGCTTCTGCTCGGCTCGTGCGCCGGAAGCAAACGCCAACCAAAGCGAAAGCCCGGCGACCACAGCTACGGCAAGCAGCCAGGAACGGTTCTGCATCAGCACTTCTTTGCTACGCGTCATAATCTACTCCAATCCCGGCACTGCAATTGCATTGGACAAGTGGGTGCTCCGCCGCAGCACCTGCAGCGAGCCGACAATCATGACAGCAACCGCCAATACGTAAACAATTCCCAACGTCTGCGCCTGTGGCGAGTTCGCCAGCGCGCCCAGCGTGTTGGTCAGCGCGCTAAACCAAGCCGTCACCGCCACCGAAAGA
>Ga0335397_10002438_pt1 | contig 25348 bp, 27 predicted proteins | sample MAT04_FD_205740 | JGI IMG/M metagenome (GOLD analysis project Ga0335397, IMG submission 205740) | Freshwater microbial communities from Lake Fryxell liftoff mats and glacier meltwater in Antarctica - MAT-04 (spades assembly) (version 2) ... | reverse complement strand
TGAGACGCTCTGGACTTGCGCCTGGCGGGCAACAGGCATCTAATCGCCCTATAGCACCCCGAAAAGTACGCCACCGCACATAGCCACCTCCCGCTTTTTGATATAAGCATAGCTAGCAACAAGGCCATTCTCAGCAAGGCTCGGCCATGTCGTCTAATTTAAAACACGTCGCCGACCTTCGCCGTACGCAGAAAGCCGTCACAGCATCTCAACAACAGGGGGGCGATATGCTTCTGGACAACCGACAACCCAGGCAGGAAATTCTCGCAGGATTGATGCGCGCCGAGGCCGCTATCGCGCCTAAATTTTTTTACGACGCGCTCGGCAGCCATCTGTTTGAAGCCATCACCTGCTTGCCGGAATACTATTTGACGCGCGCCGAACAGGCCTTGATGAGTTCGCAATTGCCGGCCATTGCCGATGCGATAGGGCGGCGCGGCACGCTGATCGATCTGGGCGCCGGTAATTGCGCCAAAGCTCGTCTGCTGCTTGATGACTTGCAGCCGCGCCAATATGTGGCCGTGGATATTTCGGCGACTTTTGTCACCGCCGCACTGGAGCGCATGCAGGCCGACTTCCCGGATATTGCAATGCAGGCAGTCGGCGCCGACCTCACTACGCCATTTGCATTACCCGACAGTGTCGGCCGAGAGCGCCGGCTATTTTTCTACCCGGGCTCGTCCATTGGTAATTTCGACCCGCCAGAGGCGCTGGCGCTGCTGGTTCATTTGCGTAAGCTGTGCGGCGACGGCAGCAGTAGCGGCGGCCTGCTGATCGGCGTGGACCTTGTCAAGGACAGGCAGCGTCTAGAAGCGGCTTACGATGACGCACTGGGTATTACCGCCGCCTTTAATCTGAACGTACTCAATCACCTCAACGCACTGATCGGCAGCGACTTCAATACGCGCAATTGGCGACACCGGGCGCATTACGACAGCCATCTTCAACGCATAGAAATGCATCTCGAGGCAACGCGCAATCAAGAGGTGAGCTGGCCGGGCGGCAGCCGCGTCTTCGCACTGGGCGAATGTATTCACACGGAGAACAGTTACAAATATACCGCCGAGCAGTTCGGCGCCATGCTCACCGACGCCGGCTTTACGGGCACGCATTGCTGGCGCGATGCGCAACAGTGTTTCGCGGTTTTCTACGCCCGCTAGTGACGTCTCTAACACACCGCTGCGCCTACCCCCATGCTCGCATCCGCCACGCCGCTAACGGACTTTGAGTCGGTACGTGAACTGACGACGGCGCTGATCGCACCACTCTCGGCCGAAGACTGCTGCGTGCAATCCATGCCCGACGCCAGCCCGGCAAAATGGCATCTCGCCCACACCACCTGGTTTTTCGAAACCTTTGTATTGGCGCGCTTCGAAGCGGAATTCCGTGCCTACGATGCCAGCTATAAACGCCTCTTCAATTCCTACTACAACACCGTGGGCGACAAGCATCCGCGCGCCCAGCGCGGCCTATTAACGCGTCCGACACTGGCCGAGGTGATCGATTACCGGCGCGATGTCGAACAGCGTATGACGCGCTTGCTGCAACGGCGCGGCATCGACGCGGCAGCGTTATCGCTGACGCGGCTAGGCATCCAGCACGAGCAACAGCATCAGGAACTGCTACTCACCGACATCAAGCACCTACTCTCACTCAACCCGCAACATCCCGCCTACCGCTATGCGGATGCGGCGGCGCAAAACACACCGTCGACATTGCGCTGGCATGCCTACAAAGGCGGCGTCGCCAGGATAGGCCACGATGGCAAAGGCTACTCATTCGACAACGAGAGGCCACGCCACAAGATTTTTCTGCATGACTATGAACTCGCCTTTCGTCTCGTCACCAACGGCGAATATTTGCAATTCATCGAGGCCGGCGGCTATGCGGAACCCACCCACTGGCTGGCTGAGGGCTGGGACTGGGTCTGCGCAGGTGGCCGCAAGCATCCGCTTTACTGGCAGCATGGCGATGCCGGCTGGCAGGAATACACCCTGACAGGCTTGCACGCACTCGACCCCGGCCTGCCGCTGGTGCATGTGTGCTACTACGAGGCTGACGCCTATGCGCGCTGGGCCGGCGCGCGTCTGCCCACGGAGGGCGAGTGGGAACATGCCGCCACCGCCTACGAAACGACGCAGGCGCATGCTGATGCAAACTTCGTCGACAACAAGCGTCTGCATCCCTCCCCCGCCAGCGGCAATGAGACGGACCTGCAACAACTATTTGGCGATGCTTGGCAATGGACGCAATCCAGTTACGCGCCCTACCCTGGCTTCCGCCCGGCGGCGGGCGCGGTGGGCGAATACAACGGCAAGTTCATGGTGAATCAATATGTGCTGCGCGGCGGCTCCTGCGCCACGCCCGCCAACCACAGCCGCGCGAGTTATCGCAATTTCTTCCCGGCCAGCGCCTGCTGGCAGTTTTCCGGCATCCGGCTTGCTCGCGACACCGCCCTATAGAACTTGACCAACCACGACAGGAAAGTACGCACATGCCGCCACGCCACAGAGAAAGACACCGCACGGATCGTATCGGCTGGCTGCGCGCGGCGGTGCTGGGCGCCAATGACGGCATCGTGTCGACGGCGAGCCTGGTGCTGGGTGTGGCGGCAGCGCATGCGGCACGCGGCGACGTGCTGGTCGCCGGGGTCGCTGGCCTCGTCGCCGGAGCGATGTCGATGGCCGCCGGCGAATATGTCTCAGTGCAATCACAGGCTGATTCCGAGCAGGCCGCGCTGAATCTCGAACGCACCGAACTCGAAACCGACAGCGTAGGCGAGCACAAAGAACTGACGGCAATCTATGTCGCGCGCGGTGTGGCGCCTGCGCTGGCAACGCAAGTCGCCAGCCAACTCATGACGCACGACGCGCTCGGCGCACATGCCCGCGATGAACTCGGCATTTCCGCAACCTTCAGCGCACGCCCGATACAGGCGGCGCTCATCTCCGCCGCCAGCTTCGCCGTTGGTGCGGCCCTGCCGCTGCTCGCCACCGCACTTGCTCCTGAAGTCATGCTGATTCCACTCGTAGCCGCAAGCTCGCTGGTGTGTCTCGCCGCGCTGGGCGGCCTGGCGGCCCGCACCGGCGGCGCGCCCGTATGGGCTGGTACTCTGCGGGTTACTTTCTGGGGCGCGTTGGCGATGGGATTGACGGCGGGCGTCGGTGCGCTGTTTGGCACCGTGGTGTAATTTCTTCAGGGGCGGATTCAACTCTGAAGTGCAACAACGTTATGACGTGAGTGTAGTTGCTCCGTGAAGACCTCGTGGGGCGTTCTGAAGCCGAGGCATTTTCGCGGTCGGTGATTGAGTCGATGCATAGCGAGCGCGACCTCCTGTTGGGTGATGGAATCGAAACACATTTTCTTTGGGAAGAACTCACGAATGAGGCCATTCATGTTCTCGTTGGCGCCGCGTTCCCAAGAGGCATAGGGGTGAGCGAAGAAGAAGTCTGCATCAAGCTTTTCAGCGATTCGTTCGTGCTGGGCAAACTCCTTGCCGTTGTCGGTCGTCAGCGTGTGGACGCAAGCCGAAAAAGGCGTCAGCAAAGAAACCATCGCATCGGAAACGTTCTGCGCTGTTTTCGACGGGATGTGGGCAATCAACGAGTAGCGAGAAGTGCGTTCGTTGATGGTAACGAGGGCTTGGCGGTGTTTGGCGCCGATGACCAGATCGGCCTCCCAGTCACCGAAACGTTCGCGGCGGTTGGCGACTTCAGGACGCAACTCGATCGAGACCTGATTGGGGATCGTGCCCCGCCGCTCACGAACGCCGTAGCGCTTTCGTCGCGCCTTCTGGCAGCGCAAAGCGCGGTGCAAGGTTCCGCCGGCTCGCTTGTCTGCGTAGATGCGCTGGTAGATGCACTCGTGACTGATGGCCGGCATTTCGTTGGCCTTGAAATAACCGGAAATTTGTTCAGGGCTCCATGTTTCGGCAAGTTTGGTTTCGACGACGCCCCAGGTTTCATCAGGAATACGGCGGCTGTTGTCACAGGCCCGCATGCGGGCCTGTGACAACGCTTCCGCCCGCTTCGGACGATAGCCGCGCTGACTGCGGTTTCGTCGAAGCTCACGACTGATGGAGGAAGCGTGTCGATTCATGAGAACTGCAATCTCGCTCTGGCGTTTTCCGGCTTTCAGAAGGATGGCAATTTGGTATCGTTCGTCTTGGGTGAGATGTTTGTACATTCCAGGCAACTTTGACTTGGCGGTCTAGGGGGCTCGGATGTTATTGCATCTCGCCCACTAACCCAATTATTCAAAATTGCACTTCGAAGTTGAACTCGCGAGGAGAAAAAATGAATCAGCAACTCATCGTACAGCCGGTCGTCGCTTTGATGCTATTGACGCTGTTGGTGTGGCTTTATATGTACGCCAAACGCATCCCCTATATCGTCGGCCACAAAATTCCTGGCAAGCTCATCGCCACACCTGAGCTGCTCAATGCCCGCCTGCCGCAGGAGCTGAGCTACTCGTCCAACAACTTGAAGAATCTCTTCGAACTGCCAGTGATTTTTTACGCGCTGTGTCTCTTGCTGCTCGTGACGCAAAAAGTCGATGTCACTTACCTCTACGCCGCCTGGACCTACGTCGCCCTGCGCACGGCGCATAGCCTCATCCAATGCACGCGCAACGTCGTGGAACAGCGCTTCGCGGCCTATCTGCTTTCATCGCTAGTGCTCTGGTTCATGGTGCTTCGATTCGCGCTCGCCATGTTCTAGGCAAATCGGTCTCCTCCGAATAAGTTCGTCGTTGCCTATTCACATTCCTGCGTCCGAACCGATAGGGTTGGCCTTAGCTGGCTCCTCGGTGAGCACCGGCCGATAAGTACTTAGCCCCGGAGGGAAAATGAAACCGCGTTTCGCCTTGCTGTCGTTACTGCTAGTGCTATGCGCCAGCTTACTCCCTGGCGCGGCCAGCGCTGCGGACATCCCCAACATTGCCGCCGCATCCGATCTCAAATTTGCGCTGGGCGAAATCGCCGAGACTTATGCGCACAGCAGCGGCAAGCGCGTGAATATCAGCTACGGCTCATCTGGCATCTTCCGCCGCCAGATCGCCGAAGGCGCGCCCTTCGAGCTGTATCTCTCCGCCGACGAAGCCTATGTGGACGCACTGCGCAAGGATGGCCGCACGGAAGATGGCGGCGCGCTGTATGCGATAGGCCGCCTGGTGCTCTATGTGCCACAAGGCTCGCCGGTGAAAGTGGATGCGGAACTGCGCGATGTCATCGCGGCCGCCAAAGACGGCCGACTCAAGCATCTCGCCATCGCCAACCCTGAGCACGCGCCCTATGGCCGCGCGGCACGCGAAACCCTTCAGCATGTCGGCGCCTGGGATCAATTACAAAGTAAATTGGTGCTCGGCGAAAACGTCGCCCAAGCCGCGCGCTTCGCCAGCAGCGGCTCAGCCCAGGCTGCCCTCCTGCCCTATTCGCTGGCGATCTCGCCAGAACTGGCCACGCGCGGCACTTACGTCACCCTGCCCGAAAGCGCATACGCACCGCTCAAGCAACGCATGGTACTCATCAAGGGTGCCCACGAAACCGCGCGGCAGTTCTATCGCTACCTGCAACGAAAAGAAGCGCGCGCGATCTTCGCTAAGTACGGCTTTGTCGTGCCGGAAAATTGAGACTACTGATATTTCAGTAATGAAATCGCAGTTGAGCAATCATCAGCGCATCGTTGTCGATGCGATAGACCATGCGGTGCTCATCGGTGATGCGGCGTGACCAAAATCCTGAGAGCGCATGCTTCAGCGCTTCGGGCTTGCCGACGCCGACGAAGGGCTCGCGCTGTGTCTCGCGGATCAGCTTGTTGATACGCTCGACCATGCGCTTGTCTTGTTTCTGCCAATACAGGTAGTCTTCCCATGCCTCGTCGGCGAAGATCAGCTTCACTTGGCCAGCTTCCGCACCACACCTTTACCGGCGTTCAGTTGTGCAGCAGCCTGGAGTAGGCGCTTGGCGTTGGCGGGCGTGCGCAGGAGGTAGGCGGTTTCTTCCAGCGCCTTATAGTCTTCGAGCGAGAGCATCACGACGGACTGTTCACCGTTGCGGGTAATGATCAAGGCTTCGTGGTCGTCGCAAACTCGATCCATGGCGCTGGCGAGGTTGGCACGAACAGTGGTGTAGCTGATGGCGTCCATGGCGAGGCTCCTTATATGTACGTGTTACTGTACATCACGGCGGACATGGTGTCCAGTATGACCATGACGCCTCGCACTCAAGCGTACTGTCCTTGATCGAATGCGAATACGCCTTGGCCCCTGACGATGCCTTCAAGCAGCGTATTTCGGGTTAAAGTTTCCCAACTCGACACCCGAAACCCGCCCCTCGAAATTAAAAATGGACTGGCCCGCGTTAAAACTCTCGCTGCTGCTGGCGCTCGCTACCACGCTGATACTCGTGCCGCTGGCAGTGGCCTTGGCGCGAGAACTCTCAGTACGGCGCTTTCGCGGCAAGAGCCTGGTCGAGGCACTGATGGCGCTTCCTCTGGTGCTGCCGCCGACGGTGCTGGGCTTTTATCTGCTCGCGGCCTTTGGTGGCAACTCGGCACTGGGCCAGGCCTACCATTCCCTCACCGGCCGCGCGCTCGTCTTCACGTTCGACGGCTTACTTCTGGCCTCGCTAATTTTCAATCTACCTTTCGCGCTACAACCGGTGCAGCGCGCCTTCGAGGCGATTCCGCGCGACGTACGCGACGCCGCCTGGTGCTGCGGCCTGACGCGCTGGCAGGCCTTGTGGCGCATCGAGTTGCCGCTGGCCTGGCCCGGCGTGCTCGGCGCCATCGTGCTGACGTTCGCGCATACGCTGGGCGAATTCGGTGTGGTGCTGATGGTGGGCGGCAATATCTCCGGCGAGACGCGCACCGTGGCCATCGCCATTTACGACAAGGTGCAAGCCTTCGACGACCACGGCGCCGCCATCATGTCAGCGGCGCTGGTGGCGTTTTCATTTATCTCGATCAGCCTGATTCACTGGCTAGGCAAGCGGGTAGGCCGGCATGAGTGAGATGTTGCAAGTCACGCTGCGCCAGCGCGCGCCCATTCCGCTGGATGCCGAAATCATCTGCGCGCCGGGTGAACTGCTCGCGCTGGTGGGCCCTTCGGGCAGCGGCAAGTCGACCATCCTGCGTTGCATCGCCGGCCTGCACACCGCGACTGAAGGCGAGGTAAGGTGCGGGCGCGAGACCTGGTTCAACGGCGGCGTGAACAAAGGCGGCGTGAATCTACCGCCGCAGACACGCCGTGTTGGCTTGGTGTTCCAGAACTACGCACTCTTTCCGCATCTCTCGGCTGTCGAGAATGTCGCCACCGCGCTCGGTCACTTGCCCGCAGTAGCCCGCCTGGCGCGGTCTCGCGAGCTGCTCGCGCGGGTGCATTTGCAAGGCCTCGAAGAACGGCGTCCACCGGCGCTCTCCGGCGGGCAGCAGCAACGCGTCGCAGTAGCACGGGCCTTGGCGCGGGTTCTGGATCACGAACCGGCGGTGTTGTTGCTCGATGAACCTTTCTCCGCCGTAGATCAGGTCACGCGCCGCAAGCTGCAAGGCGAACTCGCGCGACTGCGACGTGACTTGAATATTCCCATCGTGCTGGTGACGCACGATCTCGACGAGGCACGCATGCTGGCCGACCGCATCACCATCCTGCATCGTGGTGTCACGCTGCAAAGCGGCGCGCCTGACGAAGTGCTGACGCGACCGCGCGACGCTGCCGTCGCGCGGCTGGTGCATCTCACCAATCTCTTTGAAGGCACCCTGCGCGCGTCCGCCGTATCCGGCGGCCAGCCGCGACTGGAATGGTATCAGCACAGCCTGGAGATCGAACGCGACAGCGGCTTTGCGGCGGATAGCCGTGTGTGCTGGGTGATTGCGCCCGAGCATGTGATCTTGCATCAACGCGTGCGCCCCTCGGCGGGCGAGCGGGAAAACCCGCTGTCCGGCACGCTCATCGATTGCACTCGACTCGGGCCCGTCACTCATCTGGCTCTGGCCATAGACGGTAACCCGCATCGGCCTTTAGCCTTCACGGTACCCACCCACGTGGCGACGAGAAATGATCTGAAGCCCGGCGACACGATCGGCGTCTCACTACTCGCCGCCGGCATACATCTCATGCCTTGGGAATCGCTCGATGAGCGACGCGGCGATTAGCGGTGGGCCAAGCCGATAACATCGACTGACAGCACGCAACCGTGCAATGTCATGCCCGCGCAGGCGGGAATCCAGCGTCTTGCAATGAACGCCTCGGGGTCCCCGCTTACGCGAGGACGACTCGGAGAGTGGTTACAGTATTTCCAGGTTAAAACCGTTCATCCTCGCGCAGGTAGCGCCATTTACCAGCGGGAAGATCACCCAGTTTGACGCTGCCTATGCGAATGCGTTTCAAGCCGGTGACTTTCAAGCCCACCAATTCGCACATACGGCGGATCTGGCGTTTTTTGCCTTCGCGCAACACAAAGCGCAATTGATCTTCATTCTGCCAACTGACTTTCGCCGGCTTGAGCGGCACGTCGTCCAGCGATAAGCCTTTGTTGAGCAATGCCAACTCTTTCTCGGCCAACTGACCCTCGACCCGCACCAGGTACTCCTTTTCAATGCGCGAATCTTCGCCTATGAGCAACTTGGCAATGCGGCCGTCCTGCGTGAACACCAGCAGCCCGGTGGAATCAATATCCAGCCGCCCAGCCGGCGCGAGGCCCTTCAAGTGTGCCGTATTGAAACGCTGTGGCGAGCTGTCACCTTCGTGGCGGCTGGCCGCCGTGATTAGCGTGACCGCCGGTGTGTAGCCTTGCTCGGCCTGGCCGGACACATAGCCTATCGGCTTGTTGAGCAGGATAGTGACTCGCGCGAGTTGCGTCGCCTGCGCGCTTTTCGACAGCGTGATTTTCTGCGTCGGCAGAATACGCGTTCCCAGCTCGGTGACGCGCTCGCCATCGACAAATACCCAACCGCGCTCGATAAACGCGTCCGCTTCACGACGCGAACACAAGCCCTGCTCGGACATTAATTTTGAGACGCGGACTTTTTCGTTTTCTGTATTCATGAGAGTGTCACGATGTCGAATTTGCCGGATTGGCGCTCCAGCTCGCGTTTGAGGATGCGGTAGGTGTCGTAATCGAAGCCGGCGTCGTAGCGCGCCTTGGCAGCGTCGTAAAGATCCGCTTCGTTCTTGACCGTAGCCAGATAGCACCACGACTCGAACAAATGCCAATCGCATTGCCCGCTCTCGGCGTGATATTCGCGGATGGCGATGCGACCGGGAAAAGGCCAATTCTTGAGTTTCACCAAAGAGAGCGCGGTCTTCAAGCGCAAATCGTGTTGGGCAGCCGACTCTCGTCCCACGCAAAAGCCGCGACAGCGCTTGATCTGCTGCGCGAAGCAGGGCCCGGCGCGGCCTTTGTTGGTTGGTTCGATGCCCAGGCGCTTGTGGCACAGGCCGTGTTCCGCTGCCAGCTCGCGCATGGTGTTGATGGCTTCACGCTTCGACTTGAAGCAGCCGTAGACCGTGGGCACATCGTCCATCGTCAATGTATTGTAGGGCACCAGTTCGACGGCGACTTCCGGCGCGTCTTCGATATAGCGGAGTGCACATAATTCCTCGTTGCGCCGCAACTGGCGATTGTGGATGGGCGACTTCTGCTTGACCAGGCGCGCTTCCAGCAACAACGCGCCGAGTTCGCCGGCGGTTTCCACCCACTCGATGCGCTTGGTTTCCTGCGCCAGCCGCATGGCGCGCCCGCTGCTGTGATCGGCGGCAAAATGCGACTGGGCGCGCGAACGCATGTTGAGCGCTTTGCCGATATACAGCGGCAAATCCTCCTCCCCATCGGCGCTCGCATTCCCCTCGCCGTAGAAAAGATAGACGCCCGGCGTTTCCGGCAAAGCATCGATTGCGACTCGATCCAAGCCGGAAGGCAGGCTGGGCGACTTCATGGCTTTTGTCATGGCGCGCTCGATTTCTTCCGGCGTCTTTTCCTGATGCACGAGCTGCACGAAGTCCCACAGCACGCGCGCATCACCGAGCGCACGGTGCCGCGCTGCGCAAGCCAGGTTGTGACGCGCAATCAGCGCATCGAGTCCGTGCTTATGGTGTTCGCGATAGAGCGCGCGGGAGAGCTTGACGGTACACAACACCGGCGGCTGAAAAACCATGTCGAGCCGGCGAAACTCATTTTTCAGGAAACCGTAATCGAAGCGCGCGTTGTGGGCGATGAACAACGAACCTTCGAGCATGTCTCTCACCTGTTCGGCGACCTGATTGAATGTCGGCGCGCCGCGCACCATCTCGTCGGTAATGCCGATGAAGCTCTGGATCATGGCCGGGATATGCTCGCCGGGATCAACCAAGGTGGACCACTCGTACTCGATCTGGCCATTCGTCACTTTGACGATGCCGATCTCGATCACCCGATCATGCGCCGGATTGGCGCCGGTGGTTTCGAGATCGACAAAAGCGAGAGATTGGGTGAACAACGGGGTTGCGAGTTTAGGGTTACGGGTTGCGGGTTGGGGAGCGGTTCGCGCTGCTAACTCGAAACTTAATTAATCCGTATGATAGTAATAGCCCGTCTGCGGCACGGCCGATTCCTTGCGACGCTTTTGCTCGTCGGGGGTCAGGGCGGGCTTGTCCCACCACAGGGCGCGGCCGGTCTTCTGTACTTCAAGTTCTTCCGGATGCTGGGCCAGCCAGTCGCGTATGAATTTTGTGTGGTCCGATTCGTACATTGCCATTTTGTAATTCCTCAGTTGCGCACAGTTGTAAGGTTTCAGGCGTCGCTCTTCACGCGCAGGATGCGCACCACTTCGGGAATGCGGCGCAGGGCACGCATAAGGCGGGCGAGGTGCGCACGATCGTAGACCTGCACGGTAAAGTATAGGGTCGTGTAGAGGCCGCGCTCTTCCTCGTCCATAGTGACATGCTGGATGTTGGATTCGGCCTCGGCGATTTGCGCGGCCACTTTGGCCAGCACGCCGCGCTGGTTTTCCGCACCAAGCTTGATCGCCACGTCAAACAGGCGGCCGCTATCACGCTCCCACTCGACATCGACCCATTTTGCGCGCTCGCCGCGCGCCTTGGCAATGGCCGGACAATCTGAAATGTGGACGACCAGGCCCAGTCCCTTTTTGATGATGCCAATAATGGGGTCGCCCGGTATGGGTCGGCAGCAACGCGCCAGTTGCACAGCCATCCCTTCGGTGCCGCGAATCAGGATGGGCGCCTGCGGCTTGACCTCAGCGCCCATACCCGCCTCTTCACGGCCCGAGGCCAGGCGCCGCGCCACGATGGCCGGCAAGCGCTTGCCCAGACCAACGTCGGTGAGGATTTCCTTTTTGCTTTTCGCGCCGCATTCCTGCACAAATTTATCCCACACCGATTCTTCGATGCCGCTTAACGGCAAATCGAAAGGCCGCAGCGCCTGGATCAGCAAGCGCTCGCCCAAGGCGGCTGATTCCTCATGCTGCATGGTCTTCAAGAAGTGGCGTATCTGCGAGCGCGCCTTTCCCGTCTTTACATAAGAAAGCCAGGCCGGGTTGGGGTTGGCATGGGCAGCGGTAATGATTTCAACCTGATCGCCATTGCGCAACTCACTGCGCAGGGGCATCAATTCGTGATTGACACGACAGGCCACACAACGGTTACCGATATCACTATGCACCGCGTAGGCGAAATCAACGCAGGTGGCGCCGCGCACCAACGCCAGAATCTTACCGGCCGGCGTAAAGACGTACACCTCGCCCGGAAAGAGATCGACTTTGACATGTTCGAGAAACTCGACGGAATCGACAGAAGCGGACTGCAGTTCAAGTAGCGATTGCAGCCACTTGTGGGTCTTCTGCTGCAATTCGGACAGCGTTTTGTCGTCCTTGTAGAGCCAGTGCGAAGCAACGCCAGTTTCGGCGACGTGGTTCATTTCCGTGTTGCGCAACTGCACTTCCACCGGCGTGCCATAAGGGCCGATTAGCGTCGTATGTAGCGACTGGTAGCCGTTGGCCTTGGGAATGGCGATGTAGTCCTTGAACTTGCCGGGCACCGGCTTGTAGAGGCTGTGCAGCGCCCCCAGCGTGAGGTAGCAGGTCGGTATGTCTTTGACGACGACGCGGAAGCCATAAATATCCAGCACCTGCGAGAAAGACAGGGACTTGCCGCGCATCTTGCGGTAAATGCTGTAAAGGTGTTTTTCGCGGCCGACCACGTCGGCTTCGATATTCATACGCGCCAGGCGCGCTTGGATGGCTTTCAAAATCTTACCAACCACCTCGCGCCGATTGCCACGCGCCGATTTGATGGCCTTCGCCAGCACGCGATAGCGCATGGGATACAGGTGCTGGAAAGCCAACTCCTGCAACTCGCGATAGATGGTGTTGAGCCCAAGTCGATTGGCGATAGGCGCGTAAATTTCCAGCGTTTCGCGCGCAATGCGACGGCGCTTGTCGGGCCGCACGGCGTCCAGTGTCTGCATGTTGTGCAAGCGGTCTGCCAGCTTGATGAGAATGACGCGCACATCACGCGCCATGGCCAGCAGCATCTTGCGGAAATTTTCTGCCTGAGCGTCTTCCTGCGACTGAAATTCGATACGGTCGAGCTTGGATACGCCGTCAACCAGTTCGGCCGTGACCTTGCCGAACTTCGCGGCGATCTCCTTGTTGGTGATCGCCGTGTCTTCGGTGACGTCATGCAATAACGCCGCCGTTAGCGCCTGAGTGTCGAGATGCCAGCCGGCCAGGATGCTGGCTACGGCCAGCGGGTGCGAGACATAGGGCTCGCCGCTGCTGCGAAACTGCCCTTGGTGCGCGTCGGCGGAGAAGTGAAAGGCCGCCTCAATGCGCTCGATGTCTTCGGGCTTGAGGTAAGCGGCGACGCTTTCTTTGAGGCGCGCGAGCTGCGCGCCCAATTCAGCCTCTTTGGTGAGAGGCCGTGATTTGCCCGAGCGTGGCGAAACGGCATGCATGTCCATTCACCACGCTCACCCGACCTAGGCTCCGCCTCGGTTGAGAATTTCCAGGCCGTACAGGCCGGCGGCCATTTCGCGCAGGGCGATCACGGTTGCCTTGTCCTTCTCACCATCCAGCATGGGCGTGGCGCCCAAGGTGAGTTGCCGCGCGCGAAAAGTGGCGGCGAGCGTCAGTTGAAAGCGGTTCGGGATTCTGTTGAGGCAATCGTCTACGGTAATGCGGGCCATATTAAGTATCCTGTGCGAGAGAGTTAAAAAGCGCGGGGTGGCGCGCCAACTGTGCGGCATAGCGTAGCCGCACTGAACGCACCACGCTCAGGAGGTCTTCGAGCGCGTCCTGCAACTTATTGTTAATAATAACATAATTAAACTCATTCACATGACGCATTTCGTCCATGGCGGCGGCCACGCGCAGCGCGATGACATCTTGGCTATCCTGCCCACGCCCTTTCAGGCGGCGCTCTAGTTCTGCCACCGACGGCGGCAGGATGAAAATGCCGGTGCTCTGAGGAAACAATTTACGCACCTGCTGCGCGCCCTGCCAGTCAATTTCCAGCAGCACGTCCTCGCCGGCCGCTATTTGCGCTTCGATCCAGCCTCGCGACGTGCCATAAAAGTTGCCATGCACCTCGGCGCTCTCGATGAAATCGCCGCGCTCCCGCTTGTCGAGAAAGGTCGGCACGTCGATAAAGTGGTATTCGCGCCCGTCCGCCTCGCCAGGACGTGGGGGGCGCGTGGTCGTGGACACCGACAGCCGTACATGCGGATCACGCTCCAGCAGCAAGCCGACCAGCGTGGTTTTGCCCGCGCCTGAGGGCGCCGCAACAATAAAGAGGTTACCCCGCATGAGCCTCAATCAATGCGCGTTCGATACTCATTCGATGCTCATTCGATATTCTGCACCTGCTCGCGCATTTGCTCGATCAGGAGTTTCAGTTCAACGGCGATGGCGGTGATTTCGGAAGAAACGGATTTGGAGGCCAGGGTGTTGGCTTCGCGGTTGAGTTCCTGCATGAGGAAATCCAGGCGCTTGCCCGCCGCGCCGCCCTTGGCAACGACGCGCGCCACCTCATCGAGATGCGTGATGAGACGCGACAACTCTTCAGCGACGTCGATCTTGGCGGCGAATAGGCCGATCTCCTGACGAATGCGGTCCTCGTCGTGCGCCGCCAGCACTTCGCGTAGGCGCGCCGCCAAACGTTCCTGATAATCGGCCAGGGCACGCGGCAGACGGGGCGCAGCATCCGCCACCAGCACACGCATGCGCTCGACACGCTCGGTGATGGTGGCGGCGAGTTTTTCGCCTTCGCGCTGGCGCGTCGCCAGCAACTCGTCAATTGCCGAGCTGGCCAGGATGGCGCATTCCTTTTGCAAGGTATCCGGCGAAAGTTGCTCGTCGCCCATCATGCCCGGCCAGCGCAACACCTCGGCGACGGCCAGTGGCGACGCATCCGGAATTTCGGCCAGTACCGCGTCTTGCAACGTACTCAATTGCACCAGTAAAGCATGGTTCAGGGAGGTCTCGCGCGGCGCGGCGCTGGTCGGCAGGAGATTAAGGCGGCAATCAATCTTGCCGCGATTCAACCGGGCGGCGAGCGCTTCGCGCATCAACGGTTCGAGTACGCGCAGCTCTTCGGCCACGCGGAAATTGATATCGAGGTAACGTGAATTGACGCTACGCAGCTCGATATGGAGGATGCCACGGCCTAAATCGCGCATCTGCACGGCATATCCGGTCATGCTATAGATCATGGGAGACCCTGCTGCCGCGCACTTACCGGGCGACGGCAAAAATGAGACAATCGGACACATATCTTAGCCTCTCGCCCCATGCCGCCACAAGCGAACGTTCCGCTGCCGCCCGGATACCAGCTCGAAGAGTATCGTATCGAGCGTCAACTTTCCCTCGGCGGTTTCTCCATTGTGTACTTGGCCTACGACGCCGATGGCACACCGGTGGCCATCAAGGAATATCTGCCCAACACGCTGGCGCTGCGTACCGAAGGCGATGCCCTGCCCTCCATCGCCGACGATCACCTGGCGGCATTTCGTTACGGCATGAAATGTTTTTTCGAAGAGGGCCGTGCGCTGGCGCGGCTTTCGCATCCCAACGTCGTGCGCGTGTTGAATTTCTTTCGCGCCAACGAAACGGTTTATATGGTGATGCAGTACGAGCGCGGTCGCACCTTGCAGGAGCATATCCAGCGGCACAAGGGCGACATACGCGAGAGCTTCATGCGTGGTGTTTTCGCGCGGCTCTTGAACGGCCTGCGCGAAGTGCATACGCACAAGCTGCTGCACCTGGATATCAAGCCTTCCAATATTTATCTGCGTAATGACGGCACGCCGGTGCTGCTGGATTTCGGCGCGGCGCGCCAGACGCTCGCCTCCGACACGCCGCTCTTAAAGCCCATGTACACACCCGGCTTCGCCGCGCCGGAGCAATACAACAACCAGCCGCGCGAATTACTCGGGCCATGGACAGATATTTATTCCGTTGGCGCCGCCATGTATGCTTGCCTCGCCGGCGCCGCGCCGCAGGCAGCGGATGCGCGGATGGAAAAGGACCAGCTCGCACCGGCGGTGAAACGCTGGTCCGGCCTGTATTCGCAACAACTGCTGGAAACGGTGGATTGGTGCATGCACCTCAATCACCTGCAACGTCCGCAAAGCGTGTTCACGCTGCAAAAGGCGCTGTCAGACCGCAGTCGTCGCGTGCCGCGCGCCACCTGGTTGCAGGCCCTGCGCAAGCGCATGCGCAAGCTGATGGCGAAATGAGCATGGTCCTATTAGTCCTATCAGTCCTTAAGCAACCCTTACGCGCGGGAATGGCATGAAGTTCTCCATCTACCAAGAAAGCCGACCAGGCAAGCGGGCCAGCAATCAGGATCGCATCGCCTACTGCTACACCCGCGATGCGCTGTTCATGGTGGTGGCCGACGGCATGGGCGGCCACCTGCATGGCGAGGTGGCGGCGCAGATCGCCGTGCAGTTCATCACCGAGGCCTTTCAGCGCGAATCGAAAGCCGCCATGGCAGATCCCTTCATGTTTCTCTCTGCCGCCATCACCAACGCCCATCACGCCATACTCGATTACGCTGCGGATCGTCTGTTACCCGAAGCGCCGCGCACAACTTGCGTCGCCTGCATCGTGCAAAACTCCGTGGCTTACTGGGCGCACACCGGAGACTCGCGCCTGTACGTCATCCGCAACGGCCGCACACTGGCGCAAACGCGCGACCACTCTCGCGTGCAACGCATGCTCGACGAGGGCCTCATCAGTGAGGAGGAGGCGATTAACCACCCGGCGCGGAATCGCATTTTCAGTTGTTTGGGTGGCGGCCATCTGCCGCAGATCGACTATTCCAAGAAGACGCCGCTGGTCAGCGGTGATGTCATGGTGTTGTGCACGGATGGCGTCTGGGGGCCGCTGCCAGCCGAACAAATCGCCAGCGCCATGGCCAGCGGCAACATCATGCAGGCAGCGCCGGCACTGCTCAACAATGCCGAAGCCCGAGGCGGCGCCAACGCCGACAATCTTTCCCTCATCGCCATGCGTTGGGACGAAGATTACGCCGCCGACACCCTGGGCAGCGTCTCCACCAAGACCATGCCCATCGACTCTTTCACCACGCAGATGGAAGCCTTCGCCAAAGCACGCCAGGGCGCCAAGCCCTTGCCCAACCTTTCCGACGAAGAAATCGAGCGCGCCATCGAAGAGATCAACACAGCCATCAAGAAATTCACCAAGTAAGCCACCCAATGACCCACGAAAATCAGGCAAGACCCAGCGGACGTCGCCCCGACGAACTGCGCAAGATCAGCATCACCAGGCGCTACACGCGCCATGCCGAAGGCTCGGTACTCATCGAGTTTGGCGACACTAAGGTGCTGTGCACAGCCAGCATCGAAGAGGGTGTGCCCGGCTTCCTGCGCGGCAAGGGCCAGGGCTGGCTCACCGCCGAATACGGCATGTTGCCGCGCTCGACGCACACACGCATGGCGCGTGAGGCGGCCAAGGGCAAGCAAAGCGGCCGCACCCAGGAGATACAGCGTCTCATCGGCCGGGCGCTGCGCGCCGTCACCGATCTCGGTGCACTAGGCGAACGCACCCTGCAAATCGATTGTGACGTACTGCAAGCCGACGGCGGCACGCGCACCGCCGCCATCACTGGCGCCTGCGTTGCCGTGCACGATGCCTTTAGCATGCTGCTGGCAGACAAGCTAATCGCCACCCAGCCTTTGCGCGAGTTGGTCGCCGCCGTCTCGGTCGGCATGTTCGGCGGCGTGCCGGTGCTCGATCTCGATTACCCCGAAGACTCGGACTGCGATACCGACATGAACATCGTCATGACCGCCGGCGGCGGCTTCGTCGAAGTGCAAGGCACTGCGGAAGGCACGCCGTTTTCGCGTGGTGAATTAGATGCACTGTTGGGGTTGGCTGAGCGGGGGATTGCGCAGCTTGTCGCGGCGCAAAGAGTGGCGTTGGGGTTGTAAATAAATGACGCTAGCCAGAATGGCACTTACTTAACGGCTCCATATTCGATGTAGGGTGGGTTAGGCAGGCCGTTTGTGCCGTAACCCGCCAGATATGTCGCTAGGCACTCATTGAAAAGTGCGTTGTGTTGCTGCGCAACGCTTGGTGGGTTACGCAAAAAACGCTAACCCACCCTACATTTTGGCTTAAGTAAGTGCCATTCGACGCTGCCCCTTTTTTCTTCTAGCCCCGTTTTTTCAGGAGCGAAAGGCGGAACGACATACCTATGAAAACAAATGAATTTCTTGATCAAGGGAATGAGCCGCTGCGGCAAGCGCTAAATCTCGTTACGAATGGGCAAGAAAGCCAAGGGCTTCAAATAATAAATGACTTTCTAGCGGTACATGCAAATAATCCGGCTGCTTACCGAGCTAAGGCAATGGCGCTAGCTGCTCAAGGAAATTATCCGAAGGCCATAGAATCGATACGGGTCGCCATTGATTTACATGCAGAGGTACCCGCTTGTCATTGTGTTGAACTTGGGGAGTATCTTTTAGAGGATGGGGCATTTGTTGAGGCATTTGACGCTTTAACTGCTGCTATAGACTTAATTTCGAAATCGCAAGATTCATATTATTTAACAACCGCACTAATTGCTCGTGCTGTTGCGTCCTACAAAGCGAATAAGCCTGAACTCACTGGGGTTGATTTGCCAGCGATTGGTGACGATGCCAGCACTTATTGTGCTGGCGAGATATGGACAAAGAAAAAGCTGGTCGAGTGTCTGCAAAGGGGAGAATAGAGGGGCTAAAATGCCATTTCCGCGTTCATCCGCGCTATCCGCGTCAAACGTTTTCAGTGTTCAAGAACCTCGTCCTCGCTTCGAACAACGCCGGCAAGCTGCGGGAATTTTCCGCGATGCTGGCGCCGTTTTTCATTGAGGTGGTGCCGCAATCGGCCTTCGATATTCCGGAGACGGACGAGCCGCATTTCACTTTCGTGGAAAACGCGCTGGCCAAAGCGCGCCATGCGGCGCGGCTCTCCGGCTTGCCGGCGCTGGCCGACGATTCCGGCTTGTGCGTTGAGGCGCTGGGCGGCGCGCCGGGCGTGTACTCGGCACGCTATGCCGGCGAGCCAAAATCGGATGCTCGCAACAACCAGAAGTTGCTCGACGCACTCGCCAGCATCGATGGTCGCCACGCCCACTATTACTGCGCCCTGGTGTTGTTGCGCCATGCCGACGACCCCGAGCCCATCATCGTCGAGGGCGAATGGCATGGCGAGATACTGCGCGAGCCGCGCGGCAGCGGCGGCTTTGGCTATGACCCGCTCTTTCTTGTGCCGCACCTGGGCTGCTCTGCGGCGGAGTTGAGCAACGAGGTCAAAAACAATCTGAGTCATCGCGCCATCGCCGTACAAAAGCTGCTGGAACGGCTACGCACCGCCGTTTAGCGGATCGCTCGCGTCACGCCCGCCGCTATGGCCACCTCCCCGCCGCAGCAACGCATCATCCCTATCGTCTCCGCCGCACGCAGCGCCGAGACACCGCAAAGCACGCAACTCAGTACGCAATTGAGCGCACTGCCGCCGCTCTCGCTCTACGTGCACTTTCCTTGGTGCGTGAAGAAGTGCCCTTACTGCGATTTCAATTCGCACGAATCACGCGGCGCAATTCCCGAAGCGGCGTATGTGCAGGCGCTGATCGCTGATCTGGAATCAGCCCTGCCCGCCGTGTGGGGGCGCCATGTGATGAGTATCTTCATCGGCGGCGGCACACCCAGCCTGCTGTCGCCACAATCCGTCGATATGTTGCTGTCCGCCGTGCGCGCACGCCTGCCCTTGCAGGCGGACGCTGAGATCACGCTCGAAGCCAACCCCGGCACCGTGGACATCGAGCGCTTCGCCGGCTACCGCGCCGCCGGTGTGAATCGGCTGTCATTGGGCGTGCAGAGTTTCAACCCGCGTCATCTTGTCGCGCTAGGGCGTATCCATGACGGCGATCAGGCGCGGTGCGCGGTGGACGCCGCACTCAAGCACTTCGATAACCTCAATCTGGATTTGATGTACGCCCTGCCCGAGCAAAGTCTGGCAGAGGCGCAGAACGACATCCGCACCGCCGCGAGCTTCGGCACGCCGCATCTCTCCGCCTATCATTTGACGCTGGAGCCCAACACGCCCTTCTTCAATCAGCCCCCGAAGCTGCCAGAATCGGATCTGGCCGCCGACATGCAGGACATGGTGGAAGAAACGCTGGCGGAATCGGGCTTCCAGCATTACGAGACCTCGGCCTTCGCCCGTCCGGACATGCGCTGCCGCCACAACCTCAATTACTGGCTGTTTGGCGATTACATCGGGATAGGCGCTGGCGCCCACGGCAAAATATCCCAGCCGACGCGCATCCTGCGCGAAATGCGCCCGCGTCACCCGCAAGCGTACTTGCAAGCGGTGACCGCAGGCGAGCCAGTGCAGGAAGCGCACGAGGTGGCGACAGCGGCGTTGCCCTTCGAGTTCATGATGAACGCCTTGCGACTGGTGGACGGCTTCCCCGCCCGACTCTTCACCGAGCGTACAGGGCTACCGCTTGCCGCCATCAACACCGAATTGCAGCAAGCTGAAGAGCGCGGCCTACTGACCGTGACAGCCGAGCGCATCGCCCCCACCGAACTTGGTCGGCGCTTTCTCAATGATTTATTGCAGGTGTTTCTGAAATAACTTGAGCCGGGGTTTATAGCGGCCCTGGATTCCCGCGTGCGCGGGAATGACCATGCCAACGATCCGCGTTCATCCGTGTTCATCCGTGTTCATCCGTGTTTGGCCGTGGCGAACGCCTTTGGCTTCTAAGCCCGCCGCCGAAACACAATATCCCACACGCCGTGCCCGAGCTTCAAGCCACGCGTTTCGAACTTGGTTTGTGGCCGGTAGTCGGGTCGCGGTGCGTAGTCCAGCGCCGTATTCTCCAGTAGGGGCTCCGCCGCCAGCACTTCCAACATCTGCGCAGCGTACTCCTCCCAATCGGTAGCGAGATGCACATAGCCGCCAGGCTTGAGACGGCTCACCAGTAGCGCGACGAAGTCCGGCTGCACCAAACGCCGCTTGTGATGGCGTTTCTTGGGCCAGGGGTCGGGGAAAAAAATATGCGCGCCGTCCAACGCAGCCGGCGCGATCATTTCGCGCAGCACTTCCACCGCATCGTGCTGCACGATGCGCAAGTTCGTCAGCCCCATTTCGTCAATTTGTTTGAGCAGGCTGCCAACGCCAGGCGTGTGCACCTCTATGCCGAGGTAGTCGTTTTCGGGATGCGCGGCGGCGATGGCGGCGCTGGTCTCGCCCATGCCGAAGCCGATTTCCAGAATTTTCGGCGCGGCGCGGCCAAAGCTGGCATCAAGGGCCAGCGGCCGGGCCGCGTAAGGGATGCCAAGGCGGGGTAAAAGCGCTTCATGCGCCCGCGCCTGAGCGCTGGAGACGCGCCCCTGGCGCAGCACAAAGCTGCGTATTGGTCGTTTTTGTGGGGATTCCATAGGGGACAGTCCGGACGAGCGCCTAAAGCTTTGTGTTTCAGCGCCGATAAATTGTATTCGCAGTTTAGCGGCAGCTCCCTATGGCCGTAAAGGCGCAAGGCGTTGCGAATACAACACCGAGACCATGACCTCAAGCTCCGACATTTCCGCCCGCACTCTCGGCTCCGTCGCCGTCGTCATCGCCTTATTGCTACTCGCCGTGGCCGGCAGCGTTGATGCGCTGGCCGGCGCTTTTGCTGCCGCGCTGACAGTCGCGCTGTTGAGCCCCGCCTTACTAATAGGCGTGGTGTGGGTCTCCTTTCGCGAACATCGCCGCCTGACGGGCCGCCACGATACCTTGAGCCAGGATTACGAGGCCCTACTGCGCACCACGCCAGAAGGCGTCATTTTCAGCGATGCGCATGACCGCATCACACTGGTCAACGCCCAAGCCGAAAGAATGTTCGGTTACGCGCCCGGTGAAATGGGCGGCCTGACCATAGACCAGTTGATAGTAGACGTCGACCGCGCCGAATTTTACGAAACTCGCCTAGACTTGTTCGGCGATCCCGAGGCCTATAACTCCGGTAAAGAAGTAAGCCGCAAACGGCTTAAGCGTAAGGATGGCAGCACATTTTCCGCGCGCCTCAGCTTGAGACCGTTGCAAACCGAGCAAGGTCCCGCTGCCGTCGCCATTGTTCAGGACATGACAGAACGTCTGCGCGACGAATCCGCGACGGAAAGGACCAATCGCGCCTTGCAACTGCTGAGTGACATCAGTCGTATCCGCCGCAATGCGGCCAGCGAGGTGGATTTGTACAAGGCCATCTGCCAAACCATCGTCCTGACCGGCGGCTATCCGCTAGCGTGGATTGGGCGTGCCGAGAAGGACGCCGCGCACAGCGTAAGCGTGGTGGCGCGCGCCGGTGAAGACGGCGGCTATTTGCGCAACACGCGCATAATTTGGGACAACGCCGGGACCGGGCGGGGTCCTGCCGGCAGCGCGATCCGCACTGGCGAACCGCTCATCATTCGCGCCAACGCCTCGCGCGACGCTGAATCACGCATGAATTCGGCGCCCGAGTGCGGCTATCAATCTGTCGCCGGCTTTGCACTGCACATAGATGGCTACAACGAAGCTGCGCTGGTGGTCTACTCCACCGCCGCCGACGCCTTCCGTGCGGACGAATATCTCCTGCTGCAAGACCTCGCCGACGAGCTCGCGCATGCTGTCGGTGCGTTGCGCGCCGCTGTCAGCCGTAATGAAGCCGAGCAGGCGCTGCGCCGCAGTGAAGCCACTTTGGAGCGCGCCCAGCATATCGCCCACATTGGCAGTTGGGAGTGGGATCTCGCCACCGGGGTGCAGCGCTGGTCTGCCGAAACCTGTCATTTGTTCGGCTGCGATATCGATGAAGTACGCCCCAGTCTGCGTTTCGTCTTGAAGCGTACCCATCCTGACGACCGGGCGCATTTGCGGGCACAGGCGAAACTCGCCCAGAGCGGCGAAGCAAGCTCGGTCACCGCTAATTTTCGTGTCGTCGGTGAAGATGGCGTCACGCGCTGGATACACGCCCAGGCCGAAGTCGAATTCCACGATACCGGGCCGTTCCGCGTCGTCGGCGTGATGCAGGACGTTTCCGAGCGTCGCCGTTTCGAAGAAAAGCTGGCCCAGCTTGCCAGCCACGACGGTTTGACCGGACTACCCAATCGGCATTTACTCAACGACCGTTTGGAGCAAGGCTTGTCGCACCATCGCTATACAGATCGTTTACTGGCGCTGGTCTTCGTCGATCTGGATCGCTTCAAACTCATTAATGACACGCTGGGCCATGATGCCGGCGACCAGTTGCTGAAGGAAATCGCCAAGCGCCTGTCCACCTGTTTGCGCGACGGCGACACGGTGGCACGTCAGGGCGGTGATGAATTCGTGGTGGTGCTGAACGATCTTGCCAAGGCCGAGGATGCCGCCTTCGTCGGGCAAAAAATGCTCGATGCGCTGACGCCGCCTTGCTACCTGCTCGGCCATGAGGTGGTGCCGGCGGCGAGCATCGGCATCGCGCTCTATCCGCGCGACGGCTCCACCATGCAAGAACTCATGATGAGTGCCGACAAGGCCATGTACGCGGCCAAGCAGGCCGGCCGCGGCCAATATCGCTTCTTCGATATCGAAATGAATCGCGCCGCGTCTGATTGGTTGGAAGTCGGCTCACAACTGCATCATGCGCTTGAGCGCAACGAGTTCGAGTTGCACTACCAGCCCAAGGTGGACTTCCGCACCGGCGCAGTCACCGGCGTTGAAGCGCTACTGCGTTGGCGCAGCGCCGAGCTGGGCATGATAGGGCCGGATCGTTTCATACCCATCCTCGAAGAAACCGGCCGTATCCTCGAAGTGGGTGAATGGGTGATTGTCGAAGCCTGCCGCCAGGCGCGCATCTGGCATGCTCAGGGCCTGGGGCCGCCACGTGTGGCGGTGAATCTTTCGCCGCGCCAGTTTCAGCAGCGCGATCTTTCACAGCGTGTGCGCACCATCCTGGAAAACGAACAAGTACCGGCCAGTTGGCTGGAACTGGAAATCACCGAGAGCATGGTGATGCACAACGTTGAACGCGCCATCGTTACGCTGCAGGAACTGCGCTTCCTCGGCATACGCCTGTCCATCGACGACTTCGGCACCGGCTATTCCTCGCTGGCCGCGCTTAAGCGCTTCCCGGTCGATTGCCTGAAAATCGACCGCTCCTTTGTGCGCGATGTGCCGAATGACTCTGACGACGTTGCCATCACGCGTGCCGTAATACTCCTGGCGCATAGCATGGGCTTGTCGGTAGTCGCGGAAGGCGTGGAAACGGAAGCGCAGCGCACCTTCCTCATCGAAGCCGGCTGCGACGAAATGCAAGGCTATCTTTTTGCCAAGCCGTTGCCAGCGTCGCAACTCGCGGAACTGCTCACCAAAGCTCGCGAGAAGGTGGCGGCTTAGGTCTTGCCGATCAAGCCATCCGTGGGCGAGCTGGGCGAGGCGGCGTAAAATTTCTTGGGCATGCGCCCGGCGAGATATGCTTCGCGGCCGGCTTGCACCGCCTTTTTCATTGCGCTAGCCATCAGCAGCGGATTCTGCGCGCTGGCAATGGCGGTGTTCATCAGCACCCCGTCGCAGCCCAACTCCATAGCGATGGCGGCATCCGACGCTGTGCCCACGCCGGCATCGACCAGCACCGGAATCTTGGCGCTGTCGATAATGAGGCGCAAATTCCACGGGTTGAGTATGCCCATGCCCGAACCGATCAATGACGCCAAAGGCATCACCGCGACGCAACCCATTTCTTCCAGCCGCTTGGCCTGAATAGGATCGTCCGAGCAATACACCATCACCTTGAAGCCGTCCTTCACCAGCGTTTCCGCCGCCTGCAAGGTCTGCGGCATGTCCGGGAAAAGCGTGTGCTTATCGCCCAACACTTCGAGTTTGACCAGATCGTGGCCGTCCAATAGCTCGCGCGCCAGGCGCAAGGTACGCACTGCATCGTCGGCCGTGTAGCAACCGGCGGTGTTGGGCAGCAGGGTGTATTTCGAAGGCGGCAACACCTCCAACAAGCTCGGCTCGTTGGCGTTCTGGCCAATATTGGTGCGGCGTATGGCGACGGTGATAATCTCCGCCCCCGAGGCGTCGACTGCCGCACGCGTCTCGGCAAAATCCTTGTACTTGCCGGTGCCGACCAGCAAGCGGGACGTATAGGTTTTTCCGGCGATGGTGAGAGCGTCTTGGGGCATCGGGTATTAGTTATTGGGTATTAGGTATTGAAAATCAGGCAGGGATCGGAGTGATCAGCCGCCGCCGACGGCGAAGACAATTTCCAGGCGATCGCCGTCGGTTAACTGCGTCGTCGCATGAGCGCTTTTTGACACAATATTGCCGTTACGCTCCACTGCGACGCTCTTGCCTTCGAGCTTCATGCTGCGCAAAACTTCTGCCACCGTCGGCGTGGCGTTGAAGCGATGTGTCAGACCGTTTACCTTGACTTCCATAGCGGAAATTTTATCACGCCGCCACCGTCAGTCGCGCAGCGGATTGGGATAGCGGCTTAGATACCATTGCGCAAAAAGATCCGAGGCGTAGACGTTGATGTGATGGGTATCGTCATACAGCGGCGTGTTGTCGAATACAGCCAGGCAATGCCGGCCCTGACATTGCACCGCAAGTGGATCGACGATACGTGCGGCGGGATATTTTTGGTGTATGCGCTCAAAAAGCGCCGCAACCCGCGCCTTGGCATCCGCGGAATACGCATTGTCGCGATCAATGGCGCAATCCGTGACGGCCGGTTTGCGCAGCTTGGTATGCTGATAGAAGCAGCTCTTTTTGTCCGCACCATCCTCGGCCACGGGCTTGAATAAGACCGGAATCGCGCCGCTCGCAAGAATTTTCTCCAC
>Ga0335397_10002436_pt1 | contig 25389 bp, 25 predicted proteins | sample MAT04_FD_205740 | JGI IMG/M metagenome (GOLD analysis project Ga0335397, IMG submission 205740) | Freshwater microbial communities from Lake Fryxell liftoff mats and glacier meltwater in Antarctica - MAT-04 (spades assembly) (version 2) ... | reverse complement strand
GGCCCGGCGTTGTAGGCGGCCAGCGCGAGCTCGGTGGAGCCGAAGCGCTGCAGGTTCTGCTTGAGCAGCCGGGCGGCCCCGTCGACGGCCTCGGCCGGGTTCCAGGGGTTGACGCCGAGACCCTGCGCGGTAGTCGGCATGAGCTGCATGAGGCCCTGTGCCCCGGCCGGGCTGCGGGCGCCGGGGTCGAAGCCGGACTCGGCGCGGGCGACCGCGGTCAGCAGCGCGGGCGAGACGCCGTGCCGGGTGCCGGCGGCGGCGAACAGCGCGGCGAAGGCGGGCGCGGCGCCGACAGCACCGGCGGCCGGGGTCACCGGTGAGTCGGGGGTGACCCGGCGGATGGTGGTGGCCTGGGACAGGTCGACGTCCTGCAGCTTGACGACGTCACCGGTCTTCGGGGCGACGATCCACTGGCCCGCGCCGGCGTACATGCCGATGTGGTCGATCTTCCCGCGTTCGAAGAAGACGAGGTCGCCCGGCCGGGCGTCGGCGGCGCTGACGGGCCGACCGGCCCGCGCCTGGTCGTTGGACACGCGGGGGATGCCGACCCCGACCTGCTTGTAGGCCCACTGCATGAGCCCGGAGCAGTCGAAGCCGCCGGGCTTGCTGCCACCCCAGACGTACGGCGTGCCGAGGTGCTCCCGGGCCGCGGCCACGGCGCGCTCGCCGACGTCACCGGTCCCGTCACTGCCTGGGCCGACAGGACCCACCGGTCCGGCGCCGGTAGTGGGGTGCGTGGTCACCGGGCTCGTCAGCGTGTCGAGCTCGGCGGTCTGCGCGGCCAGGGCCTGCGAGAAGGAGCTGGTCGGGGTCTGCTGCTGGGTCGGCACGGCGCGCACCGCGGTGGGGACGGCGAACTGCCCGTGGATCTGCGCGATGCGGGCCTGGACGCCCGCGATCCCGGTGGTCATCGTGCGACCCTGCCGAAGCGGGACACGACGAGGTCGTCGATGATGAGCTCTTCCTCCCTGAGTGCACGGACGGCGTGCTCTGCCTGCTGGCGTGCGTCGAGGCGCTCGAGCGCGCCGACCCTGGTCGCGGCGCCGGTGAGGGCGACCTGCGCCTGCGCGACGACCTCTGCGGCCTGTCCGACGCGGCGGCGCTGGTCCAGCACGGCCGTGGCGAGGGCGTGGCGGTGCTGCTGGACGTACACGAAGTCGGCAGCAGAGCAGGGACCTTGAGCGCTCACAGCGTGGGCGTAGGCCTGGTCCCGGTCGGTCAGTCGCCGCGCCTCGGCCTCGGCGTCGGCCTGGGCGGCGAGCACCGCGGCCTGGGCGAGGTCCTGCTGGTCGCGCCGGACCCGGAGCACCGGCTCGAGTCGGAAGCGGTAGCGCCTCATGGCGCCACCAGCTCGCCGAGCCGCGACCAGCTCTGCTGGATCGACGCGCGGTCATGCAGGTCCTGGCGCAGGAACGCCGTGATGGGCCCGTCGAGCGCGACGGCGCGGTCCACCAGCGGGTTGGACCCGGTGACGTAGGCGCCGATCTCCAGCAGGTCCTTGGCGTCGCGGTGGGCGGCGAGCAGCCGGCGCAGCGCGGTGGCGGCCAGGCGCTGCTCGGGTGTGGTGACCGCCGTGGTCACGCGGGACACGGACTCGAGCACGTCGATGCTCGGGAAGTGCCCGGCGGTGGCGAGCTTGCGGGTGAGCACGACGTGGCCGTCCAGGATCGAGCGGGCGGTGTCGCCGATCGGCTCGTTCATGTCGTCGCCCTCGACGAGCACGGTGTACAGGCCGGTGATGCTGCCGACCTCGCCGGTGCCCGCCCGCTCCAGCAGCTGGGGGAGCAGGGCGAAGACCGACGGGGGGTAGCCGCGGGTCGCCGGCACCTCGCCTGCCGACAGGCCGATCTCGCGCTGGGCCATGGCGAAGCGCGTGATGCTGTCCATCATCAGCACGACGTGCTGGCCGCGGTCCCGGAACCACTCGGCGATCCGGGTGGCGGTCTGGGCGGCCCGCAGCCGGACCAGGGCCGGCTCGTCGGAGGTGGCGACAACGACGACCGAGCGGGCGAGCCCCTCGGGCCCGAGGTCGTCCTCGAGGAACTCCCGGACCTCACGGCCTCGCTCGCCGACCAGCGCGATGACCGAGACGTCGGCCTCGCTGTTGCGGGCGACCATCGACAGCAGGGTGGACTTGCCGACGCCCGAGCCGGCGAAGATGCCGAGCCGCTGGCCGCGTCCGACGGGGACGAGCGTGTCCAGGGCGCGTACGCCCAGGGCGAGAGGCTCGGTGACCCGGGTGCGGCGCAGCGGGTGCGGCGGGGTGCCGCCGACGCCGTGCTGGGGGAGGTGGCGCAGATCCGGGCCGCCGTCGACCGGGTTGCCCAGGCCGTCGAGGACCCGGCCCAGCAGCTGCTCGCCCAGGCCGACCGTGAGGGGACCACCGGTCGCCTGCACCGTCGCCCCGGCCCGCACCCCCTGCAGGGTGCCGAACGGCATGCAGACAAGGCTGCCGTCGCGCAGGGCGACGACCTCGGCGGACAGCGGGGTGCCGTCCACGTCGACGTGGACGGCGTCGCCGATCGCGGCGTCGAGCCCCTCGACCTCGAGGTTGAGCCCGACCACGCGGCGGACGCGTCCGGTGACCAGCGGCCAGGCGGCCTGTCGTACGCGATCGAGGTGCAGGGTCATCGCAGGACCGCCGCGACGCGCTGGAGGGCCGGCTCGATCTGGGCGTCGATGTGGCGACCGGCCCCCTCGGCGACGCAGCCGCCGCGGGCGACAGCGGCGTCGGCGACGACGACGACGTCGCGGCCGGCGGCGAGCCCCGCGAGGTCGAGCACCGAGGCTGCGTCGTCCGGGTGCAGGCGCAGGACGGCGGGGCAGCCCTCGGGGGCGAGCGCCAGGGCCCGGGCGATCGCCTCCCCACCGGGGTCGGCGCTGGTCCGGACCTCCCGGTCCAGGACGGCCCGGGCGATCTGCACGGCGAGGTCCGCCACGACGTCCTCGACCTGCGCGACGGCGGTGCGCTCAAGCACCTGGAAGGCGACGGTGGCGGTGGTCAGCACCGCGAGCGCCTGCTCGAGGCGCTGGGCGGTGTGCTGGGCGGCGGCGAGGCGCTCGGCCTCCCGCCGCTGGGCCAGCGCGGCTGCCTCGGAGGCGGCCGCGGCCAGACCGGCGGTGTAGCCCTCGGCGAAGCCCTCGGTGTGCCCGCTGGCGCTGGCCGCGTGGCGCGCCTGGTCGACGATGTCCTGCAGGTGCGGGTCGGTCAGGCGGGCGTCGACCACGTGCCCGGCGGCGAACGGCGTGGAGCGCAGCTCGCTGTCCATCCGGGCGGGCCGGGCGATCGCGGCCGCCCCTCCCCGCAGGACCGTGCCGCGGGCTGCGCCCTCAGACCACGTACTCATCGCGGTCCCCTCGGCTGATGATGATCTGGCCGGACTCCTCGAGTGCCCGGATCGACGTGATGACCTTGGCCTGAGCCTCTTCGACCGAGCTGAGGCGGACGGCGCCGAGCAGCTCGATCTCGTCCGCGAGGTTGGCCGCGGCCCGCTCCGAGACGTTGGACATGATCTTGTCGCGTACGTCCTGCCCGACGCCCTTGAGGGCGATCGCCAGCTCCTTGCTGTCGACCTGGCGCAGGACCAGCTGCACGGAGCGGTCATCGAGCGTCGTGATGTCCTCGAACATGAACATCTGGCTGCGGACCTCCTCGGCCAGCGCGGGGTCGCGCCGCTCGAGGCCCTCGAGGATCAGCCGCTCGGTGGCCCGGTCGGAGTGGTTGATGATGTCGACCAGCGGCTTCAGGCCGCCGGCGGCCGAGGCGTCGGTCGACTGCAGGACCGAGGACAGCTTGCGCTCCAGGACCGCCTCGACCTGCCGCACGACGTCGGGGGAGGTGGTGCCCATGACCGCGACGCGGTGCGCGACGTCGGCCTGCAGGTCCTCGGGCATGCCGGACAGGACGATGGCGGCATGCTCGGCGCTCATGTGCGCCAGGACCAGCGCGACGGTCTGCGGGTGCTCGTCCTGCAGGAACGACAGGACCTGGCGGGGGTCGGCGCGGCGCAGGAACTCGAACGGCAGCTCGACGAGCGAGGCCTTCATCCGGCCCAGGAGCTCGGCGGCCTTCTCCGGTCCGACGGTGGACTCCAGCACCTCACGGGCGAAGTCGATCCCACCTTGGGAGTAGTGGCGCCGGGCTGTGGCGAGGGTCTGGAACTCCTCGAACACCGAGTCGACGGTCTGCGGGGTGACCCCGCGCATGCGGGCGATCTCGGCCAGGACCTCCTCGACCTCGCTCTCCCGCAGGGTCTTCAGGACCGCGGCGGTCTTCTCCCGGCCGAGCTGCACGAGCAGCACGGCCGCCTTCTGGGCACCGGTCAGCGTGTCGGTGGCCATCAGTTGCGCCGGTCCGCGAGCCAGCCGCGCAGCAGCTGCGCGACCTCGTCGGGCTGGCGCTCGACCAGGTCGCTGACCTCGGCCTGCACGGCGATCCGGCGGGCCTCCTCGGGGGCGACGGGGGTCGCCTCGAGGGCGCGGCGGTCGGCCGCGGCGAGCATCGCGGCGTGCTCGGCCTCGAGCGCGGTCATCTGGGTGACCTCGAGCTCGAGCTGCTGGAGGGCGACCGGCGTCCGCGATGTGCGGCGCATGATGCGCAGCGCGTACAGGACCATGAGGCCGACGACCAGCAGCACCGCGACGGTGCGGATCAGGCTCCACCGCTCGGCGCTCTTCGTGGCCGACTCGAGCGCGGCGAACTCCTCCTCCGCGGACTCCGCCGCAGTGGTGTCGAACGCGAGCCGCCTGACCTGCACGACGTCACCCCGCTCGGTGTTCAGGCCGGCGGCGGCGGCGACGAGCTCCTGGACGGCCTCGGTGGTGATGGCCGGGTCGGCGCCCGCGTCCAGGACGACGGCGATGGACAGCCGCTGGACCGCGCCTGGGGCGGAGGTGGCCTGCTCGGTGACCTTGCCGACCGCGTACGTCTTCTCGATCTGCTCCTTGGTGTAGGCGGTGTCGCCACCGCCCTCCGGGACCGTCACGTTGTCCGGCCCGAGCACCCCGCCGACGACCGTCCCGGTGCCGGTGTAGTCCTCGTTGCCGGTCTTCTCGGTGACGACAGGTGCCGCGGTGTCGGTCTCGAAGCTCTCCTTCGTCGTCTCGCGCTTGTCGAAGTCCAGGTCGGCCTTCACGCGCACGACGGCCTTGCCGGTGCCGACGAGGGGGGTGAGCATCTGCTCGACAGAGCTCTGCAGGCCCTGCTCGAAGGTCGCCGTCTGCATGGCCCGGGCGTCGCCGGCGGCCAGGCTGCCGCCGTCCTCGCCGGCGGTCGACAGGACGGTCCCCTTGGCGTCGGCGACGGTGACCCGCTCGTGCTCCAGGCCCTCGACGCTCCCGGCGACGAGGTTGACGATGGCCTGGACCTGGCCGGGCGCCATCGACTGGCCCGGCCGGTTCTTCAGCAGCACCGACGCGCTGGCCTTGCGGTTGTCCTCGCTGAACAGGTTCTCCTCGGGGATGACCAGGTGGACCGTCGCGGCCTCCACGCCGTCGATCGAGGAGATCGTCTTGGAGAGCTCGCCCTCCAGCGCCCGCTGGTAGTCCACCCGCTGGCGGAAGGCCGAGGTCGTCATGCCCTGGGTGTCGAGCAGCTCATAGCCCTTGGTCCCGCCCACGGGCAGCCCCGCGGCGCTCAGGTCCAGGCGCAGCTGGTAGACGTCCTTCTGGGGCACCAGCACCGTGCCGCCGCCGGCCTGCAGCTCGTACGGCGTGCCTCGGGTCGTCAGCTCCTCGGTGATGGCCGCCGCGTCGGAGGACTCGAGGTTGGTGAACAGCGGGACGAGAGAGGGCTTGGCCGCCCACGAGGTGAAGACCACGCCGGCGATCAGCAGGGCCACGAGGGCGAAGCCGGTCACGGCCTTCTGGCCGGCGGTGAACCCGGCGAGCAGCCGGCGGGACGCGGTGGAGAGCTGCCCCATCTGAGCGGGCATCAGACCTGCATCCTCATGATCTCGGTGAAGGCCTCGACGGCCTTGTTGCGGACGGCCACGGTGAGCTCGGTCGCGACGGAGGACTCGGCGCTCGCGATCATGTAGTCGTGGATGTCCTGGAGGTCACCGGTCGCGGCCTGCACCGCGAGCTTGTCGCTCGTCTTGTGCAGCCCCTGGAGCATCTCGAGGCGGTCGGTCACCAGCTGGCCGAAGCCCTCGCCGGTGCTGCTCGGAGCCGAGATCGACGTCATGGCAGGCAGCCCTGTCACGCCGGCCAGGCCCGGGGTGAAGCCGCCGACGGGCATGATGCTCATGCGCGTCGTCCGAGCTGCAGGGCCTGGGAGTAGGCGTCCTTGGCCCGCTCCACGACGTTGAGGTTCATCTGGTAGCCGCGCTGCGCGATGATCAGCTGGGTCATCTGGTCGCCCATGTCGATGTCGGGCACCTTGACGTAGCCCTCGGGGTCGGCGAGCGGGTGGTCCGGCTGGTAGACGGTGCGGCCCTCGGCGCTGCCGAACACCGCGCCCCTGACGCGGACGCCGCCGGCGCTGCCGTACTGCTCGGCCTCGGCCACGATCATGCGGGCCCGGAAGGCGTCGTCTCTCGTACGGCTGACGGTGTTGATGTTCGAGATGTTGTCCGAGACCGCGTCCATCCACTTGCGCGTCGCGCGCAGCCCCGAGCCGGCGATGTCAAACGAGGCGAACATCGACATCAGCGGGCCCCGATGGCGGCGCGCATGCCGTTGTACTTGTTGGTCAGCGCCGTGATCGTCAGCTCGTAGCGCAGACCGGTCTCCATCGCGGAGACCGTCTCCTCGTCCAGGTTGACGTTGTTGCCGTCCAGGCGCGTCGGCTGCAGCGAACGCGCGACCGTCGTGGTGGCGGTCGAGGCGTCGCCCGCGGCGGCCGCCTCACGCAGGCTCGACTCGAAGTCGACCCGGCCGGCGAGGAACCCCGGCGTCTCGACGTTGGCGATGTTGTCGGCGATCGTCCGCTGACGCAGGGACAGCCCGCGCAGGGCGGAGTGCAGCACGCTCTCGACGCCGCTCACAGCACGGCACCGGACGTGCGGGACCGCGCCGGGGCAGCGGGTAGGGCGGCGTGCAGGGCACAGATCGACACCGTCGACCCTCCTCAAGGTTCGAGTGGGCAAGAACCGCCGATTCCGTGGCGGTCAAAGGGTCGAGCGATCCGTGCTCACCCAGTCCTTCGGCAGCCGCGGCGCCAGGATGAGCCTTCGCACCAAGTCGACCCGGATGGGTGACGCATGCTCAGAGGACGGGCGAGTCTGCCGATGGGCGGGTACGTGTCGCGGCCGCCTGCCGCGCCCCCCGAGATCGCGGAGCTGTCATGACCACCTCGACGCGCGCCGTCCCCGTGCCGGTGCCTCACCCCAAGCAGATCCGCGACCTGTTCCTCGGCGTGACCGGCAAGGACATCGAGGTCGGCCCGGTCAACCCGGTCGTCCCCGGGCGAGACCTGGCGATGGTCGCGGTCTACGTCACCGACAAGCTCGCGACCGGCGCGGCCGTGGCCTGCGACCTGCCGCTGGCGGCGTACGCCGGGGCAGCTCTCGGGCTGGTCCCGCTGCCGCGGGCGGAGGAGGCGATCACGCTGGGGCTGTTGCCGGAGGACCTCACGGAGAACTTCTACGAGGTCGTCAACATCATGGCGTCGGTGTTCAACGAGAACCCTGACGCGCCGCACCTCAAGCTCTACAAGGTGCACGCGGTGGGGGAGAAGCTGCCCAGTGACGTCGCCTCGAGCCTGGGCTACGTCGTGCGGCGGCTGGACCTCAAGGTCGAGGTCGAGGGCTACGGCTCCGGCCGGCTGTCCTGCGTCAGCATCGGCTGAGCCTCGCGCGCCCACGGCCTTGCGTGCGAGCGTGGCGGCCATGGACCCGAGCCCCGAGCGCTTCCGCCGGCTGGCGCGCAGCGCTGCCTACCGCTGGCGGGCGCTCGTGTTCGAGGGCACCTGGGGACCGTACGTCGACCCGGTCCGCGTTCGCGTCGAGCAGCCGGACCGGGTGCGGGTGGAGGATCTCGACGGCGCCGTGCTGCACGACGTTCGGCAGGGCAGCATCGGCGGCGGCGTCATGCTTTCTGCTGACGGGAGACACCTTCCGTACGTCGCACCGCCGGCCCCGGTGCCGGAGCTCGACGAGGACGGGCTGGTCACCACCGCAAGGCGGCCCTGGGACGAGGGCCCGGAGGTCCCGATGTGGCAGGACTACCGGTTCGTGGCGGTCCTCGACCCGTACGAGCTCTCGGACGGCGTCGAGGTGCTTGAGCTCCGGGCGGTGGAGCACGGCGGCCGTCCGGCGTGGGAGGCGCTGCTCCGCCCGACGCCGGACTACTCGCCGCGGTGCGCCTGCTGCCCGCTGATGCGGACGCGGGACACCGACCTCATGGAGGGCCTCGACCCGCTGTCCTCCTACGCCGACGCCTACCGGGTCCGCCTCGATGCCGGGACCGGCGTGTGCGTGCGGGCCCGTGAGGTGGGGGGTCCGGCGGACGGGCAGGGGCACGACCTGGTGCTTACGGAGGTGGATCACTGGACGGTTCTCCCGTAGATGGTGCTGCCTCCACCCGCCGTTTGGTCTCGGCGCTGGACTCGGCATCGGCCGCTCTTCTCGGGGGCGTTGCGTCCGTGGGGGCCGAGCACACTCTGGCTCCGCGGGGCCCCGAGGTGAGGTGAGCGGCAGGGGTCGCGCGGGCCTGTAGGCCGACTGCTCGCGGGCAGGGGGCCTACTGGACGATCACGTGTGGACGCGGGCGGGGGAGCTGCGGCGCCGGCCCGGTCAGAACGGTGGGTCGTGGGCGTTGGTGCTCGCGTGTGCTGTCGGGGGTTGCTGGTGTCCGGTGAGCCAGGGGATGTGGAGGTGGTGCAGGGCGAGTCGGCCTTGGTGCCAGAGCAGGTGGTGGCGGCGGCAGAGCAGGACCAGGTTGTCCAGGTGGGTGCAGCCGCCGTGCGCGAGGTGCTGGAGGTGGTGGGCGTCGCAGAACGCCGGTGGGCGGGTGCAGCCGCGGGCGACGCAGCCGTGGTCGCGGGCGGCCAGGGCTCGGCGTTGGGCTTTGGTGACCGGGTCAGTCAGGGTCTCCAGGCTCGCGACCTGCCCGTGGGGTTGGAGCAGGACCCGGGTGATCCGGGCGTCGCACAGCAGCATCTCGATCCGGGCGCGGGTCTGTGGTCCGGTCCAGGCGCCGCTGGCGCAGCAGTCGGTCACCGGCCGCTGCCCGGCCCCGGTCGATGTTCCCGTCGCCGCGCCGCCACCGGCGCCGCCACCGGTCGTGTCACCGCTGGTGAGGCCGTCGAGCCTGCTGGTGCGGGCCAGGCTGGCGGCGACGAGTTCGGCGAAGGTGCAGTCCGGGGGGTGGCCGGCGGCCCAGCCGGCCGGGACGACGTAGCTGAGCTGGGGCCGGAACCCGCCGGCGTCGGGCAGGTCGCCGAAGGCCAGCAGCTGCTGGCACATCTCGACCAGCGCATCGGCGCGGCGTTGTCCGGCGTCGCGCTGGTCGGCCAGGGCGTTGCGCCGGGCCAACGGCTCGAGGGCGGTGAGCAGGGCTTCGCTGTCGCCGGTGGTGAGCCGGAACCGCCCGGACAGCATCCCGTCAGCCTCCCGGCGAGTGGTCAGGAAGCGCTTGTTCTCCTGGGAGCGCTGGTCGGCCTCGAAGACCGGTTCGACCCACGTCGCGATCAGGAAGGCGACGTAGGCACCCAGCGCGGTCGGGTCCATCCCGCGGGCGACCTCGATCAGCGCCGGCTCGGCCTCGGCCAGCGCCTGGGCCGGCAGGGCGCCGACCAGCCGGGTCAGCACGCCGGCCTGCGCGGTCCCGAGCTCACCGGCCACGACCGCGGCCAGCACCAACGGCAGCTGCCGGAGCAACCCGGACCGGCGGACCGCGCTGCCGGCAGTCGTGCCGGTCGTGCCGGTCAGGTCCCGCAACCAGTGCGCGACCGCCACCGACGGCCCCGGCACCTGCGGGGTGTTCGGCAGCGGCGCCGACGGGACCGTCCCACCCGAGCGGACGGTCAGCTCACCGAGCACCGCGCTGTGCACCCCACCCAACCGGGTCAGCACCGGCACCACCCCACCCAGCAGGGTCTGCAGCTCGGCCACGCACAGCCCGCCGAGCTGGTCGGGCAGGCCGGTCAGGTCCAGCCCGGCCAGGACCGCGATCGCCTCGCTCAGCCCCTCACACTCGTTCGCTCGCATGTTCGAATGTTATCCCGGAACGGCCCCTCTGTCACCACCCTGTGGACGACCAATCTTGCTGTGCTGCAGACGAATACGGGGCAGCCGCATCCAGGGTTCAGGCGGCGTGTCAAGACCCATCGGGCAACCTGTGGACAATCGCCGAACGCTGCTCAGAGGGCGGATCTGGTTGGCGCCTGACCCGTCCGCGGCCTCTGCGCCCGCAGCGGGCGGTCACGGTGCCCCAACGACCGCGGCCGGCCCCACCCCGGTCCCGCGCCCCGACGTGCTGGTGCCCATGGGCGCTTCGCCCGGTGCGTTGACCCTCTTGTTGCGATCGCTGCTGGGTCCACCTGCGGCCTGCCGGCGGACAGTGGAGAGACACGTTTGCCGACAACGCCCGACTTCGCACGTGCAGCAGCGCGGTGGGTGACGGTCGTACTTCGTCAGACCGGTGCGTCAGCAGCGGCTGTCGACGTACGACGGGCGAGGTTGCTCCGCGGGCTGTCGGAGCTCGGCCAGGGCAGTCGCGGTGTGCGCCAGCTGCACGGTGAGCTCCTCGGTCAGCTCATCGGACTGCGCCCTCAGCTCGCGGGCGCGGGTCGCGAGCGAGAACGGGAGCTGGCCCAGCTCACCGTTGGGCTCGAAGGAGGTGATGCGCTCGGGAGTACCGGCGGCCAGGACCGCACGCTGCTGCGCGAGGTGGTCGGCGAAGCTGTCCAGGCACGACGCCCAGCCAGCGGTGGTCATGCTGTCTGCAGCAGCTGGAGCGCGGCCTGCCGCCAGGCGTCGCGCAGCGGCTCGACAAGGCCGCGGCAGGTGTGAATCCGCGCCGGGTCGCGCTTGATGTTGGCCGCGACCAGCTCGCCGTAGATGAACGTGTAGAGGGCGGCCAGGCCGGCGGCCCCGTCCCAGGCGTCGACGTCCAGGCTGGTCCGCAGCTCCAGGACGATGTCCTGGGCGTGCTGGAGCTCCTTGCTCATCCGCTCGAAGTCCCGCCCCTCGGCGGCCGCGTGGCCGTTGACGAGGTCGAGGACCAGCCGGTCATAGAGCATGACCAGCAGGCGAGCAGGTGAGGCCGTCGCGACGGCGTCCGCCGTGTAGCGCGATCGGGCCTGTGCGGTGTAAGTCACGACTAGCTCCACTTCGGAAGGTTGGCGAGCTGGCTCGACAGCCAGGCCCCTTGCGACTGGGCCTTGCCGAGCGCGGTCTCCAAGGAGGTGTACTGGCGCTGCAGCTGCTTCTCCTTCATCGCCAGCCGGCTGTCCCAGCTCTCGATGTTGGACTTCAGCGAGCTGATCTGGCTCTCCTTACTGGTGATGGCGCTGGCGATCCGGCCGGGCCCACCATCGGCGGCGGGACCGCGGGAGACAGCGTCGCCGAGGGTGAGCATCCGGCCGGCCATGCCGTTCGCGCCGAGCGCGGCCTCCACGCCGGCGGGGTTCGCCTCGAGCGCCTTGAGGAAGGTCGCCTTGTCGAAGCTGATGACGCCGTCCCGGCCGACCGTGACGCCGGCCTGGGCGACCTTCGACAGGGCGTCCGGCACCGTGCCGCGGACCTCGTCGACCAGCCCGCGCACCATGCTCTCCCCGTACAGCCGCCCCTTGGCCTTGGAAACGGGGTCGAACGCCGTCAGGCTCTTCGCGTCGCTGCGTGCCGCGTTGGCGGCGTCCACCAGCGCCTGCACCTTGGCGGCGATGCCGTTGTCGTCCTTCTTCACGCTGACGGTGACCGGCGGCCCGTCGAAGGCGGTCCCCGTCTTGGTGTCGGCCTTGCTGAGGGTGAGGGTCACGCCCTCCATGACGTCGCTGATGGTGTTGCTGGACCGGGTGATCAGCGTGCCACCGCCGAGGTCGAGGATCGCGTCCTTGCCGCCGACGGCCACCGTGGGGACCAGCTCCACACCGCCGGCGCCGTTGAGCGACACCGTGCTGTTCGCTCCAGTCGTCGTGGAGGTGAGCTGCATCCGGTACTGCGCCGGCGTGGTGTCCGTAGCAGCGACCATCTGGACCATGCTGGCGGTGACGCCGGCCTTGGCAGCGTTGATGGCCGCAACTGTGGCGGCCAGGGAACCGTCTCCGGTCGGGATGACGACGGGCGTACCGGTGCCCTTGGTCAGGGTGAGGCTGGTCTGCGGCACACCCCCGCCGTCAACGGCGACCGGCGCCGTCGTCCCGGAGTAGGTGCCGCTCAGCGAGCTGGCCGCGGCGGCGAGCTGCTGAACGTGGAAGGTCAGCGTGCCGGCCGGGGCGCCGGCGATGGCGGAAGCGGTGGTGCGCGCGCTGTCGTTCGAGGACGCGCTGGTCAGCTGCCACGGGCTGGGGGCGGGGGGGTTGGCCGGGACGGCGCCCGGCAGCGCCGCGCCGAGCGCCGCTGCGGTGCCGGACATGCTGAGGAACTTGCTGCTGAGGGTGCGCAGCGAGCCGAGCGAGGACTCGGTGGCGTTCTGCTTGCCCTGCAGCCGGCTCTGCGGGATCCGCTCGAGCTGCATGAGCTGCTTGATGATGCTGGCGGTGTCCAGGCCGGACGACAGTCCGTCGATGGCGGGCATGGCCGCGCTCCTCAGTGCTGAGTGGATGTGCTGGGCGGGTGCTGCGGGGAGCAGCTCAGGAGAACGAGAAGGGGCGGGGTGAGCGAGAGCTCACCCCGCCCCTTCCGGTACGGACTAGCGGAGCAGGGACAGCACGCCCTGCGAACCCTGGTTCGCCTGCGCCAGCATGGAGGTGCCGGCCTGCGACAGGATCTGGTTGCGCGTGAACTGCATCATCTCCTGAGCCATGTCCGCGTCGCGGATCCGGCTCTCGGACGCCGACAGGTTCTCGACCGTCACGTTGAGGTTGTTCACGGTGTGCTCGAAGCGATTCTGCAGTGCGCCGAGATCTCCACGGGTCTTGGAGACGGTCTTGATGGCGTCATCGATCGACTTGATGGCCACGTCAGCGCCGCTTGCCCGAGTGAAGGTCACGTTGGCGTCGGCCACCTCCTGGAGGGTGGCCGCCGTGCCAGCAGCGGTGCCGCTGATGACCAGAGCACTGGCGTTGGCAGCGCTGACCTGCGCTGTGGTGCCGTCGGCTTGGACTCCGAAGGTGTCCTTGAGCGCCGTGTTCAGCTTTGCAAGGCGAGCAGTTGCATCTTCGGTGCTCTTGTACTGGATCGACGACAGGTCCAGGCTCTTGCCGCCGTAGGAGACGCTGCCATCCAGCGTCTCGAACTGCGTGGCGGTGAGGGCCGCGGCCCCGATGGTGGCGCTCGATGCCGTAGTCGTGTTGGTAGCGGCGACCGTGGACGCCGTGGTGGTCACGCCCTGCGCGACGGCCGCAACGTCAACGCCCGAGATGCCGAGGCCAACCGTGCCCATCGAGGTGCCGACACCGACGCTGATCGTCTCACCCTTGTTGGCCCCGACCTGGAACTTGCCCGAGTAGGCGCCATCGAGGAGCTTCTTGCCGTTGAACGTCGTCGTGTCGGCGATGCGGTCCAGCTCGGACTTGAGCTGGGTGACCTCGGACTGGATCGCCTTCTTGGCGTCGGCGTTCAGGCCACCGTCGTTGCTGGCCTGCACCGACAGGTCACGCATGCGCTGCAGGATGCTGTGGGACTCGTTCAGCGCGCCCTCAGCGGTCTGCACGACCGAGATGCCGTCCTGCGAGTTGCGGACGGCGACCTTGAGGCCACCGACCTGCGAGCGCAGGCCCTCGGAGATCGCGAGGCCGGCCGCGTCGTCGGCCGCGCGGTTGATGCGGAAGCCGCTGGACAGCTTCTCGAGGCTCTTGGAGAGCTGGTTGTCGGTGTTGGACAGGTTGCGGTACGAGTTCATCGCCGCGATGTTCTGGTTGATACGAAGACCCATGGTGACTTTTCCTCCTGGAAGACGGCGGCCGGGTGGCTGCCGGGGGGGTGGTACGTCCTGCCGTCCTGGCGGGACGCTTGCTTCATCGACCGGCGGACGCCGGCCCTGAGCAGTTCTGGGGGACTTCTTCTAGCCCGCGTTCACCGAGAGCGGGAGCTCGGTGCGCGGAGCCGGCGCGCCGAGGCGGGCCTGCCAGCTCGAGCGGGTCGCGACAGCGGCGTAGTAGGCGGCCTTGCGACGGGCGACCCGGCCGTCCGGCAGGGGCTCGGGCTTGAGCTGCTCGGGGGAGAGGTTCGCGTCCAGCGCGTTGCGCAGCAGCCCCATCGCCTCGGTCCGCATCTGCGAGACGCGGGACTCGGTGACGCCGAGGGAGGCGGCCAGCTCCTGCATCGACAGGTCGTCGAAGTAGATGCTGGTGATCACTTCGCGCAGGCGCTCGGGCAGCTCCAGGACGGCGTCGCGGAGGTAGGCCTCGCGCTCACGGGCCAGCACCACCGCCTCCGGTGACGGACCCCCCGAGGGCAGGGCCGGCTCCTCGCCGTTGACCTCCACCAGGGCCTGCCACGACAGGACAACGGCGCGGTGGACGTCGTGCGCGGCGCTGTCGACCTCGGTGACGGGGACGCCCAGCTCGCTGGCCAGCTCCGCAGGTGTGGCTGGCCGGCCGAGCTGCTGCGCCAGGCGGGCGGCGGCGTCGGCGTGCTCGCGGGCCTTGCGGCGCACGGCGCGGCTGGCCCAGTCCAGGGACCGCAGCTCGTCGATGAGCGCGCCGGAGATGCGGCGCGCGGCGTAGCGGGCGAAGGGGACGCCGTGCTCCGGGTCGTACGACCGGGCGGCCAGCACCAGGGCGGCCATCCCGCCGGAGACCAGGTCGTCTGCGGTGACGTGGGCAGGCAGCCGACGACGGAGAGAGGCGACCTCGTAGTCCACGAGCGGGAGGTGCTGGCGAACGAGGGCTTCCTCGTCCGTGCGGCTCGGGGTGGCGCGCTCTGTGGCAAGTGGCATGACACAGCACTCGGCGCCGGGAAGTCGATCCATTGAGCGTTAGCGAGGGTGATTCGTCGTTTGCCCCGTCATGACTAGTCGCTCAGACCCCTTGCGGACTACTCAGGTTGGGCCGAATGCGCGCCGGTCCTCCCAGGTGAAGCGCTCAGCGTCGGCTCACGTCTGCCGATGGAGCAGGTGCGACCCCGATCGGCGGGGCCGAGGAGAGGAGCGGCGTCATGTCCCTGACCGAGGTCTCGAGCATCCTCTGGCGCGAGCGCGAGCTGCTGGAGCTGCTGCACTTCAAGCTCGAGGAGGAGCAGCTGCTGCTGGCCGCCGGGCGTACCCGGTGGCTCGGCCACGCGACGCGCGAGGTCGAGATGGTCCTCGGGGAGATGAAGCGCGCCGAGCTGGGTCGCGCCGTCGAGGTCGAGGCGGTCGCCGTCTCCCTCGGCCTGGCGCCGGGAGCGAGCCTTCGCGAGCTGGCAGACGCCGCTCCGCCGCCCTGGAATGACATCCTGCGCGAGCACCGGTCGGCGTTCCTCCTCGCCACCGAGGAGATCACCGCCCTCGCCCAGTCCAACAAGGAGCTGCTGTCCGCCGGCTACCACGCGGCCCGCGAGACCCTCATGTCGTTCTCCGAGCCCGAGCTCAAGACCTACTCGCCCGAGGGCCACGGCCTGCAGAGCATGCGCGGCCCCCGACTCCTGAACCAGGCGATCTGAGGTGTCCACCTTCTCCGGCCTCAGCGTCGGCCTGTCCTCCCTCTACGCCCAGCGCGCCGGTCTGGAGCTCGCCGGGCACAACGTCGCCAACGCCAACACCGAGGGCTACAGCCGGCAGCGCGTCGGGATGGCCGCGGACGGCGGGCCGATCACCCCCGCGATCCACTCGACCTGGGACGGCTCGGGCAACGGCGTCACCGTCACCGGCTTCGAGCGCATGCGCGACGTCTTCCTGGAGTCCCGCGCCCTGCAGGAGCGCGGGGTCAAGTCCCAGCTGGCGACGGGCCAGCTCGTGCTTGCCCGGGTCGAGGGGATCGTGGCCGAGCCCAGCGATGTCGGCATCCAGTCGCAGCTCGCCGACTTCTGGGCCGGCTGGGACGACATCGCCAACAAGCCCACCGAGCTGGCCCCCCGCAACCAGCTGCTCGAGCGGGCCCAGACACTCGCCACCGGGCTCAACGCGGCTCTGGACGGGCTGGACTCCCAGCGCGCCGGCTTCCGTGAGCAGCTCGTCGCGACGGTGGACGAGGTGAACGCCACGGCGGCCTCGGTCGCGGACTACAACCGGGCGATCATCAGCGCGACGCAGGGCGGTTCGTCGCCGAACGACCTCAAGGACCAGCGCGACCTGCTGGTGCAGCGGCTCGGCGGGCTGGTCGGCGCACGCGTGGTGCAGGGCGAGTTCGGCTCCGTCGACGTGCACCTCGGTGCCGGCAAGCTGGTGGACGGCAAGGCCGCCGCGACGCTGACCGTCCCCGCGGCGACCAACCCCAGCTCGGTGCAGTGGGCAGTCGGCGGGGCGACCGCCCCTGTCGGTGGTGCTGCCGGAGGGCTGCTCAACGGGATCGACGTGGTCCTCCCGCGCTACACCGCAGGCCTGCAGCAGGTGATGACCCAGCTGCACGACGCTGTCAACGCCCAGCACCAGCTGGGCTCGACCCCGTCCGGCGCGGCGGGCACCGAGGTCTTCGCGATCACGGGTGGCCGGCTGTCCGTGCTCCTCACCGACCCGCAGAAGCTCGCGGCAAGCGGGACGATCGGCGGCGCCGGTGACGCCGGGGGAGCGGGGGCCCTCAAGCTCGCAGGTCTGGCCGGTCGACCCGGGGGCGCCGACGAGATCTACCGCGGCCTCGTGGTGCAGATGGGCGTGGAGGCGCAGACGGCCAACCGGCGGCTCGACATCCAAACCAACATCGTGGCCCAGGTCGACGCGGCCCGGGAGTCGCAGTCCGGCGTCAGCCTCGACGAGGAGATGACCAACCTGATGGCCTTCCAGCGGGCCTACGAGGGCGCCGCGCGCTTCGTCTCTGCCGTCGACTCGATGCTCGACACGCTCATCAACCGCACCGGCCTCGTCGGCCGCTAGGAGACCTGATGTCGACCGCCTTCCGCATCACCCAGCGCACCGTCAGCAACTCGATGCTGGCCGGCCTGCAGACCAACCAGGCCAAGCTGCACAAGATCCAGGAGCAGCTGTCGTCCGGCAAGCAGATCAGCCGGCCGTCGGACTCCCCGGTCAAGACCGTCGAGTCCATGCAGTTCCGCTCCGAGCTGCGCCGCACCGAGCAGTACGTCCGCAACTCCGACGACGGCCTCGCGATGCTCGGCGCCGCCGACACCGCTCTGACCAGCTCCCTGGACATGACCCGGCGCGTACGGGACCTGACCCTGCAGGGCATGAACGCCAGCGTGAACGCCGTGGGACGCGAGGCGATCGCCTCGGAGATCGACGCCCTGCGCGAAGGCCTGGTCGGGATCGCCAACGCGCGCTACCTGGACCGGCCGGTCTTCGGGGGGACCACACCAGGTCAGAGCGCCTACACCGTCCCCACGTCAACCGACCCCGGCGGCCAGTACATCGGCGACGCGGGGGTCATTGCCCGCACCGTCGCAGCAGGGATCCAGGTGGAGGTCAACGTGACAGGACCCCAGGTCTTCGGCCAGGGCGAATCTCAGCTGTTCGACGTGCTGAAGGGGCTGTCCGCGACCCTGCGTGGCCCCGAGTCGGGGCTGTCCGACCTCGACACGGGGCTGACGAAGCTCGACACGGCCGGCAACCGCATCATCAGCGCTCTCGGCACCCTCGGTGCCCGCTTCAACCGGATGGACACCATGCGGGTGCGCGCCGAGGACCAGCTCGTCAGCCTGACCAACAACCTGTCCGAGGTCGAGAGCATTGACCTGCCGCGGACGATCGTCGACCTGCAGATGCAGGAGGTCGCCTACAAGGCGGCCCTGGGCGCCACCGCCCGCGTCGTGCAGCCCTCCCTTCTCGACTTCCTGCGCTAGGAGACCCCCGTGACCGCCGTCCTGCACGAGCCCCAGCTGTCCACGCTCACCGTCCTGGGGGGCCTGACCGGCTTCCCGGAGTCGGTGCGCTACGCCCTGGTCGAGGTGCCCGAGGCGCCGCCGCTGTTCCTGCTCAAGAGCCTGGACCAGCCCGGCCTCGAGTTCGTGGTGGCGCCGCCGATGCTCTTCTTCCCGGACTACGCCCCCGAGATCGACGAGGCCAGCGCCGAGCGGCTCGAGCTCGTCGACGCCAACGACGCGCTGCTGCTCGTCGTCCTCACGATCGGTGCCGACGCAGCCTCGACGACGGCGAACCTGCTGGCCCCCATCGTCATCCACGAGCGGACCCGGGTCGCGGCGCAGGTGGTCCTGCAGCAGGACTGGCCCCTGCGGGCACCTCTGCAGCGCTAGACCTCCACCCCGGCACGCCCGATTGGCCCCGGTCCGGGCCGACCCGTGCCTATCCTGGCCTCCCCTGGTCCCCACGGAAGGAACGCCAGATGCTCGTCCTGACGCGTCGCAGCCAGCAGAGCATCATGATCGGCAACGACATCGTGATCACGATCCTCGAGGTCCGCGGTGACCAGGTCCGGATCGGCGTCGCCGCCCCACGCGACGTCGCCGTGCACCGCGAAGAGGTCTTCGCCGAGCTCGCCCAGGCCAACCAGTCAGCGGCCTCGCCGTCCCCCGAGGCGCTCGAGGCCCTCGGCCGGCTGCTGCCGTCCGAGCAGCAGTCGCCCGATCCCGGGGATCAACGGGACCCGGACGACCAGGTCTAGCCACACCACCCGCTCGGGTGTGTGCCGAGCACCACCGCGAACTCCTCATGGACGGCCCCGCCGGACCGATGAGCCGCTGAGGGCGATCCCCGCGCGTCCGGCCCCGGGCCGATCGGGTCGCCCACCCGCGGGACTCCCGCCTCCTCCCACCTCAGCTCCGGAAGGCCTGGCACCTATGAAGATCCTCGTCGTCGACGACAGCAAGGCCATGCGCATGATCGTCCTGCGGACCCTGCGCCAGGCCGGCTTCGGGGACCACACGGTGCTGGAGGCCTGTGACGGCCGGGAGGGACTCGCGGCTGTCGACAGCGCGTCCCCCGACCTGGTGCTCTCGGACTGGAACATGCCCGAGGTCAACGGCATCGAGTTCCTGCGGACGCTGCGCGCCTCCGGCAACCAGGTCCGGTTCGGCTTCGTCACCTCCGAGTCCACCGAGGCGATGCGGACGACGGCGAGCGAGGCGGGGGCGCTGTTCCTCATCGGGAAGCCCTTCACCGCAGACACGTTCACCGAGGCGCTCGGGAGCGTCCTGGTCTGACCCCAGGACCGGGCCGATCCCGACCACAGGCGGCGCGCACACCCTCCGGGGCGTACGCGCCGCCTCTGCGTGTCGGGAGCAGCGAGCCGGCCGGCCGGCGGTGACTACCTCGTCACCACCCGAAGTGATGGTTATGAACGTTTTCGGGGCGAGACCTCATGCGCCGGGGCCGGTGTCCGATGAACAGCGTGAGCGACCGCACAAGCGGTCCTCGCGGGCCAGGAGGCGACGTGGACGACATGGACGAGATCGTTCAGGAGTTCCTTGTGGAGAGCCACGAGAACCTCGACCAGCTGGACCAGGACCTCGTGCGCCTGGAGCAGGAGCCGGACTCCCGGGAGCTGCTGGCCAGCGTGTTCCGGACGATCCACACGATCAAGGGGACCAGCGGCTTCCTGGCCTACAGCTCCCTGGAGTCGGTGACCCACGTCGGGGAGAACCTGCTCAGCAAGCTGCGCGACGGTCGGCTGGAGCTGACGCCGCAGATCACCAGCGCGCTGCTCGAGATGGTCGACGCGATCCGCTCGCTGCTCGGCGCCATCGAGGCGACCGGCACCGAGGGCGACCCCGACCACCGGTCCCTGGTCGAGAAGCTCACCTCCCTGCTCGAGCCGGCAGTCGTGGAGGCCGCGGTGACCGAGTCGGCGCCCGCCGCACCGGTGGCCGAGACCGCTCCGGCCGAGGTCATCCCCGCTGAGGCCGTCACCGCTGAGGCTGTCACCCGTGAGCCCGTCACCCGTGAGCCCGTCACCCCTGAGCCCGTCACCCGTGAGCCCGTCACCCCCGGGGCCATCACCGAGGTCCCCGCCCAGCGCAGCGCCGAGCCGGACTTCATGCCGACCGGCCCGCTCCTGGGAGAGGTGATGGTGAACACCGGTCGCGTGCACCCCGATGACGTCGCCGTCGCGGTCGCCGAGCAGCACCTGGGCGACCAGCGCCCGCTGGGCGAGATCCTCATCGACCACGGGGTCACCACGCCGCAGGAGGTGTCGGAGTCGCTCGAGGCGCAGTCCGAGAGCCGCCGCTCCGCCGCCGACAGCACGATCCGCGTGGACGTCGAGCTGCTCGACTCGTTGATGCGCCTGGTGGGCGAGCTGGTGCTCACCCGCAACCAGATCGTGCAGCACGCCTCGACCCGCGCCGACACCGACCTGGTCCGCTCCTCGCAGCGGCTGAACCTCATCGCCAGCGAGCTGCAGGAGGGCGTCATGAAGACGCGCATGCAGCCGATCGACAACGTCTGGAGCCGCCTGACCCGCGTCGTCCGCGATCTCGGACTGTCGTGCGGCAAGCAGGTCCGGCTCGAGATGGAGGGCCGGGACACCGAGCTCGACAAGACGATCCTCGAGGCCATCAAGGACCCGCTGACGCACTGCGTCCGCAACTCCGTCGACCACGGCATCGAGACGCCCGAGGAGCGCCTGGCGGCCGGCAAGCCGGCCGAGGGCCGGCTGCTGCTGCGCGCCTTCCACGAGGGCGGCCAGGTCAACATCGAGATCATCGACGACGGCGCCGGGATCGACCCGCGCAAGGTCGGCGCGAAGGCGCTGGAGCGCGGTCTGGTGACCCCGGACCAGCTGGCCCGGATGAGCGAGCGCGAGGTGCTGCTGCTGATCTTCCAGGCCGGCTTCTCGACCGCCGCCGCTGTGACCAACGTGTCCGGCCGCGGTGTCGGCATGGACGTCGTCAAGACCAACGTCGAGAAGATCGGCGGGACGGTCGACGTCACCAGCGTCGTCGGTCGGGGCAGCACCTTCCGCATCAAGATCCCGCTGACGCTGGCGATCATCCCGGCGCTCACGATCACCTGCGCGGGCGACCGCTACGCGATCCCCCAGGTCAGCCTGGTCGAGCTCGTCCGCCTCGAGGCAGCGCAGACCGTCGCCGGCAAGGGGATCGAGCACATCTCCGGGGCGCCGGTGCTGCGCCTGCGCGGCAACCTGCTCCCGCTGGTCTACCTCGACGAGCAGCTCGGCCTGCCGGCCCGCCGCGAGGAGGCGGAGGCCATCTTCATCGTCGTGCTGCAGGCCGACGACCGGCAGTTCGGCCTGGTCGTGCACGAGGTCCTGGACACCGAGGAGATCGTCGTCAAGCCGCTCGGGTCGCAGCTCAAGGGCATCGGCGTCTTCGCCGGCGCCACGATCCTGGGGGACGGCGCGGTCGCGCTGATCCTGGACTGCCTCGCTGTGGCGCAGCGGGCCAACGTCGTGCACGCGGCCGGGGACCGGACCGGCCTCGAGCGAAGCGCCCGCAGCGGCGTGGAGAGCGCTCCGGTCGTCCCCCTGCTCGTCGTCAACTGCGGCGGGTCCCGCCGGGCCGCGATCCCGCTCGAGATGGTCACCCGGCTCGAGGAGTTCGAGCTCGCCACCATCGAGCACGTCGGCAACCACGAGGTCGTGCAGTACCGCGGGGCGATCCTGCCTCTCGTCCGCATGTCCCGGTTCCTCGGCTCCTTCGCCGACGACACCTCAGAGCGGCTGCAGGTCGTCGTCTACAGCGAGGGCGGCCGCAGCGTCGGCCTGGTCGTCGACGCCATCCTCGACATCACCGAGGAGGTGCTCGTGGCGAGCAGCGACCTCGACGACCACGGCCTGCTCGGATCGGCCGTCGTCCAGGACAAGATCACCGAGATGCTCGACATCCGTCAGGCGATCCTCGCCGCCGACCCGAACTTCTACAGCGCGGGCGACGCCGCCCGGGAAGGCGCGTTCGCATGAGCACGTCGCAGTTCTCGACCTTCAACGTCGGCCCGCACCTGTTCGGGATCGAGGTGGAGAACGTCCAGGAGGTCATCCGCTACCAGCCGATGACCCGGGTCCCCCTCGCCCCCGCCTCCGTCGGCGGGCTCATCAACCTCCGGGGCCAGGTCATCACGGCCGTGGACCTGCGGCAGCGGCTCGGCATGCCGTCCCGCGCCGAGGGTGAGCTCCCGATGAACGTCGTCGTCCGCACCGACGACGGCGCCGTCAGCCTGCTCGTCGACCAGATCGGCCCCGTGGTCGACGCCCGTGACGAGGACTTCGAGGCCCCGCCCGAGACGCTCGTCGGCGCGACCCGCTACCTCATCCGCGGCGCGTACAAGCTCGAGGACCGCCTGCTGCTCGCTCTCGACGTCCAGCGGACGGTCGAGGTCTCCCTCGCCCCGTCCTCCTGACCCGGACGCCCCCACCCGCTTCCACAGAAGGACCGCATCGCCATGGCTACACCCACGCGCACCGCCGTTGCCTCGGGCAACGCCGTGACCCGCCGCTTCGCCAACCTCAAGGTCAACACCAAGATCCTGCTGATCCTCGCTGTCGCGGGGATCGTGGCCCTGACGATCGGCGTCGTGGGCATCTCCAAGCTCGGTGCCGTCGCGGACAGGGCGTCAACGCTCGACAGCGAAGGCGTGACGTCGATCGTCACGCTCACCGACGTGGACGCGGCCTTCAAGCAGGTCCGCATCAACAGCCTGAACCACTTCATCGCCGAGAACGCGGAGGTCATGAAGGCGGAGGAGCAGAAGATCACCGAGCAGGACGCGCTGCTCGACGAGGCGTTCGCGGCCTACAAGGCGACCGACCAGACCGGCCGGGAGAGCCAGGTGGCAGCGCTGGAAGGCGCGGTCGCGGAGTACCGCGAGGTCCGTGACTCCGAGCTCCTGCCCGCCAGCCGGGCAGATGACCTGGTCACCGTGCGCAAGGTCCGCGACGAGAAGCTCACGCCGCAGGTCGACATCGCCAAGGTCGCGATCGCCGAGCTGTTGGACATCGAGGAGGCGTCCGCCGAGGCCCTGGCCAAGGACGCTCAGCAGACCTACACCAGCGCCCGCACGCTCATCCTCGCCGTGCTCGTCGTGGGGTTGCTCCTCTCGCTCGGCCTCGGCCTCTACGTCGCCCGGCTCATCGTCGCTCCGCTCCGCAAGGTGGGGGACGTGCTGGCCCGCGTCGCCGAGGGCGACCTGACCGGCAGCGCCGGCGTCGAGAGCACCGACGAGGTCGGCCAGATGGCCAAGGCGCTCGATGTGGCGACCGGCAACATGCGCACGGCGATCTCGTCGATGGCCGAGAGCGCGACGACCCTGTCCGCCTCGAGCGAGGAGCTGTCGTCGGTGTCGGGGCAGATCGCCTCGAGTGCGGAGGAGACCTCGGCGCAGTCGGGGGTGGTCTCGGCGGCTGCCGAGCAGGTGAGCCGCAACGTGCAGACCGTTGCCACGGGCGCGGAGGAGATGGGCGCGTCGATCCGGGAGATCGCGCAGAACGCGAACGAGGCGGCGCGGGTGGCGGCCAGTGCGATGCAGGCCGCGGAGAGCACGAACGCGACGGTCGCCAAGCTCGGTGAGAGCTCGATCGAGATCGGCAACGTCATCAAGGTGATCACCTCGATCGCGGAGCAGACGAACCTGCTGGCGTTGAACGCGACGATCGAGGCGGCGCGGGCGGGTGAGGCCGGCAAGGGCTTCGCGGTGGTCGCGAACGAGGTGAAGGACCTGGCGCAGGAGACGGCGAAGGCGACCGAGGACATCGGGCGTCGGGTCGAGGCGATCCAGGCCGACACCCGGGGTGCGGTCGAGGCGATCGGGGAGATCTCGGTGATCATCGGTCGGATCAACGACTACCAGACCACGATCGCGTCGGCGGTGGAGGAGCAGACCGCGACGACGCAGGAGATGAGCCGCAACGTCGCGGAGGCCGCGACGGGTTCGGATGAGATCGCGCGGAACATCGTGGGTGTGGCGGAGGCCGCGCAGACGACCAGCGCTGGGGTGACGCAGTCCCAGGGCGCGGCGCAGGAGCTCGCGAAGCTCTCGGCCGAGCTGCAGCAGCTCGTCGGCCAGTTCACCTACTGACCCCTGGGACGTCCCCGCCGCCACCCCTGCACCGGTGGCGGCGGGTGACCCCCGCAGCTCAGCTCCGACGTCGGTCGAGGACCTCGACCGGTGACCCCCGTGTTCCCTGGAAGGGCCGTCATGACCGTTCAGCCCGCCCGCACCCGCCTGTCGGGCCGCTTCGCGGACCTGCGCGTCAACACCAAGATCATGGTCGCGCTCGGCCTGACCTCGGCCGTCGCCGCCGGCGTCGGCTTCCTCGGCGTCACCCAGCTCGGCGCGGTCTACGGCAACGCCGACACCCTCTACGACGGCGCCGTCGTGCCGTTGAACGTGCGCGGCAAGCTCCACCAGGAGCAGCTCAAGGCCCGCATGCTCGCCTTCGGCATCGCTGCGGGGGACACCCCGGAGACCAAGGCGGAGTACGTCGAGAAGCTGGCCGGAACCCAGGCCGAGCTGGACGGGTGGCTCGTCGAGCTCAAGGGCTTCGACCTCACCGACGCCGAGCGGGCTGACCTGGCCGGCTTCGAGGACAGCTTCGGCGCTTACAAGCAGGTGCGGGACAGCCAGCTGATCCCGGCCGCCCTCGCCGACGACGAGGCGACGTTCAACCAGCTCCAGAGCGACGTGGCGGCCCCGCTGATCTCCGGCGGCGCCGACGCCCTCGACGCCCTCGAGACGAAGATGACCGAGCGCGCGCAGCTCATCCGGGCCGACGCCGAGGCCACCTACACGGGCTCTCGCACGACAGTTCTGGTCTCGCTCCTGGCGGGTCTTGTCCTGGCGGTGGGCGTGGGGCTGTACGTCGCCCGGCTGATCGTCCGTCCGCTGCGCAAGGTGAGGGAGGTCCTCGCGGCCATGGCCAAGGGCGACCTCACCCAGTCCGCGCAGGTGACCAGCAAGGACGAGGTGGGGGACATCGCCCGGGCGCTGGACGTGGCGTCGGGGAACATGCGATCGGCGGTGCAGTCGATGGCGCACAGCGCGACGACGTTGGGTGCCTCGAGTGAGGAGCTGTCGTCGGTGTCGGGGCAGATCGCCTCGAGCGCGGAGGAGACCTCGGCGCAGTCGGGGGTGGTCTCGGCGGCTGCCGAGCAGGTGAGCCGCAACGTGCAGACGGTCGCGACGGGCGCGGAGGAGATGGGCGCGTCGATCCGGGAGATCGCGCAGAACGCGAACGAGGCGGCGCGGGTGGCGGCCAGTGCGATGCAGGCCGCGGAGAGCACGAACGCGACGGTCGCCAAGCTGGGTGAGAGCTCGATCGAGATCGGCAACGTCATCAAGGTG
>Ga0335397_10002435_pt1 | contig 25396 bp, 23 predicted proteins | sample MAT04_FD_205740 | JGI IMG/M metagenome (GOLD analysis project Ga0335397, IMG submission 205740) | Freshwater microbial communities from Lake Fryxell liftoff mats and glacier meltwater in Antarctica - MAT-04 (spades assembly) (version 2) ... | reverse complement strand
GTTGGAGATAGAGGTATCCGATGGATTCTGGTCGTCCATCGTCGTCGTGGGACCGTTTCGAGTCCGCGACTGCGACGTCCCGCCGGGCTTTCCTCCGACTGACGATGCATGTGGCGGCGACTGCGGCACAACCTCGCGATGAAGTCCTGCGGTGACAGCACCCCGGCGTGCGTCCCCAAGGTCGGCGTCGCCAATCCCAAGGAGCTATTAGACGATCTCGTCGTGCGGGCGCTGAGCGAACTCTTAAAGCGCGCGCCGGCGACTCACTCGCTGATGGCGCGCACTCCGCGAATCACGAAGGGCAGCGCAAAGCCGAGCGTGCCTCCAATACCCGCTGCAGCGACGAGCGCTCGACTCGAGGTGCGGGGCTCGTCGGGGATCGCGCCGAACAGCCATAGTGCCAGCCAGACGATTGTGCCAATGAACGCTCCGAGCGCGGGTGCTACGTAGAACGCGGCTGTCTCTACGCTCTCGTGGATGTCGAGCAAGAGCGGGCCGAGCACTGCGCCGAGCACTGCGCCGCCCAGCATCATCACGGCGGTGAACCGTCCCGCGCTGACGCCGTCCGTATCGGTCGCCGACCGCCCGCCGTCGATCAACATGCCGAAGGGCGCGAGTACGAACGCGCCCCACGCCGCGCCGTGCAGCGCGAGGACCCACTGCTCCGACCAGTGAAGCACGGCCGCGAGCGTGCCCAAGCCGGCACCGAGCGCCAAGCTCGCCGCCGTGAGTGCCAAGAGACGCAGACCGTTGTCCTCGATGCCCGGCAACACGCCGACCTCGAGCACCATCGAGGACAGGAGCGCGACCTCGGCGACCGTCCCGCCCCAGACGAGCCCCCGTGCGAGGGGCGTTTCTCCGTGCGTCGGAGCTGCGGGCGCCGAGTCCGGAGCGGTCGCAGTGCCCGAGTCGATCGCGGGAGACGGCGGAATGCCCACATCGCTCGACGCGGGCTCCCCCGCCACGTGTGGCGCATCCGCCCGCGCGGTCGAAGCGACGGTGAGCAGCATCATGGCAAGCGCGAGCGAGCTTCGACGCACGAGCGCGAGACTGCGGGACCGTCCTCGCGAAGTCAAAGGACTCGATTGACGGTCACGCGCAGCGGGGTTGCACCGCCCGCTTCAGCCGCGCGGATGATGGCGCGCGTGCATGGTCTGCAGGTGGTCGCCGATCACGTGCGTGTAGATCTGCGTCGTCGCGATGTCGGCGTGTCCCAGCATCGTTTGCACCGCGCGCAGATCCGCACCGCCGCGCAGCAGATGCGTGGCGAAGGAGTGACGCAGCTTGTGCGGCGAGATCGGCTGCATGATCCCGGCGCCGCGCGCGTAGCGGCCGACGAGCTTCCAGAAGCCTTGGCGTGTCATCGGGCCGCCGCGCTCGGTGACGAATAGCGCGGCTTCACCGGGCGCTGCCCACGCGCCGCGCTGGCGGGCGAGATAGTCGGCGATACGCTCACGCGCGACGGCGCCGAGCGGCACCAAGCGGCGCTTGCGGCCTTTGCCGAACGCTTGGACGAAGCCGGCCTCGAGGTTGACGTCGCCGAGCGTGAGGCCGACGAGCTCCGAGACGCGCAGGCCGCATGCGTACATCGTGTGCAACATCGCGGCGTCGCGAACGCCGCGCGGCGTCGCGCGATCGGGCTTCTCGACGAGGCGCAGCACTTCGTCGCGCGAGAGCACGTTCGGCAGCTTGCGGCCGAGCTTCGGCGACTCGATCAGCTCTGCTGGGCTGCGCAGCAGGTGGCGCTCTTCGACGCAGTGTTTGAAGAAGCCGCGCAGCGACGAGAGAAAGCGCGCCTGTGAGCGCGCGCCGATGCCGGCATCGGCGAGCGAGACGAGAAAGCCGCTGACCGCGCCCGCGTCGAGCGCGCGCACGTCTTGCTCGGTGCGCGCATAGAAGCGAGCGAAGCGCGCCAAGTCGCGCGCGTACGCCTCGATCGTCGCCGGTCCGAGGCCACGCTCGACCTTGAGCACCGCGAGGTACTCGTCGACGAGCAAGTCGAGCTCTCCGTTCATCGTGCGGCAGGGTCGCATCACGCGTGACGCGGTCGAAGAAATCCGCAGCCGGTTCTCAATCGACGTTGCTGAACGTCGTTCGCGTCACGCACCGACGTGAAACGCCGAGATACGCGCAGCACCGAAGGTGCCGTCGAACGCCGTGTGGCCGAGGTCATCCCGCTGCGCGGCGCCATGCCGAGCTCCACGAACGGCCACGGACCGCCGCCGTGGGGCAGGAAGACCACTGGCAAGCGCGCGCGCTTTGTTCAGTCATGCACTGGTTGCGCGGCAACTCGACGGTTGCGACCAGCCCCTGCGCGAACCCTGCCACGCGAGGGCGGGTTGCTCGTCGCGCGGCACGGTCGAGACGCTCACGGAGCCGGCGCCGTCCACATGGCCTGCGCGATGAACACGAAGGTGGCAGGGCCCGTGGGGCTGTAGCCACCGCAGTCCACGGGCGCGAGCGCGAGTCCCAACGTCGCGGTGCCGCCGGCCTCGATGTTCACCGTGCCTCCGCTAGGACGCGGCCATGCTTCCGCGCTCGTCTCGTAGATGGCCTGCACCGGGGCCCCGACACGACCCTCGATCCATCGGATTGGCACGTCGAGCGCGGAGTCGACGAGAGTGGCGCCATCCGCGGTGAAGATGGTCCGCTGCGTGTCGGGGGGAGGACTGTCGATGCTGTAGCCCAACGGTCTGGTGGTGTATGCGAACACGCCTCCGTCCGGGAGCGAAACCGTGCCTCCGCACGTCGGGCGTGCGGAGCTATCGACCTCTCTCAAGTGAGCCCAGACGTAGACCAGGGCCGGAGAGCACCAAACCTCGTAGTCGAGTCCCGCGGTCGTGAGCAGATCGCAGGATTTGCCAATGACGACTCCGAACGACGCCGGCGCCGTCGCGGCGCACGTCGCGCGGAGAGCGTCCTGCGTGAGAGTCCCCTGCCCGCACAGAGAGTCCTGGCGAAGCGGTTCATGGCAGCGATGGTTGCCCCCGCGACGCGAGGCGTTCAGCCATCTTTGCGGACGGCGGATCGAGATCGGCGAGACCCAGAGGCGGCGTGACCAGGCCCGCTCACCGCGGGCCGATCACGATGACGAAGCTCTGATCCGCGTCGAGCTCCACGCCGCGCCAGCTCGGGTCCGCGCGCTTCCGCTCTTCGAAGAACGAGCGATAGCCGAGCCCGACCGTCGGCGAAAAGCCCACCGCTTGCAGCGCTTTGAGCGCGTCTTCGACGCTGCTCGGCGGTGAGTCTTCCGCCGCGAAGAAGAACACGCCGCTGCGCACCGAGAAGGTCGCCGGTCGTGTCACGACTTCCCAGCCTGCGTCGCGGAACACCTGCTGTAGGTCGCCGGCGAGCAGTTGCGCCTCCGGATCCGCAGACACGGCGAACCACGCGCGCGCGCCCGGTGGCGTCGTCGCCGGCAGCTTCTCGCGCATCGCCGCGCGGTCGACATCGGAGAGGCGATTTGGCCCGGCGGGCGGGGCTGGCGCAGCGGGCGCTGCGGGAGCCTCGACGGTCGGCGCCGGTGCGGTCGGCGGCGCGGCCGGCTCCGCGTCGATCGCCGTCGCGGCGGGCACGCGCGCGAGCGCCGCGCGCAGCCGCTGGTTCTCGCTGCGCAGCATGAGCGCCCAGACGGCGATGACCGCGACCGCGACGGCGAGGACCACCGTGAGCGCGAGCGGACCGGACTCGCTCTTCTTGGGGCTGTTCACGTCGCCCTCGTATCACATCGCTGAAGTTCGACGCGCAACGCGCGGCTCGTCCCCGACGTCTCTGGCAATCGGCGGCGGATCGCCCATCATGGCGCTGCGTGTTCGCCACTCGCATCGAGGTTGCCGATGTTCCGCTTCGCCATCCCGCTAGGTCGAGTAGAAGCCGCGGTGACGGATGCAACTCATATTTCCGCGGGGCGCGGCGTCTGCGTCTCTCGCGTGACGGGGGAGGTCGCGTGCTCGCGATCGATCGACGAACACCCCGCCGTGACGGACGCCGTCGAAGTCGCGGTCGACGATGGGATCTCGCACGCGTGCGCGCGTCGTCGCGACGGCAGCGTCGTGTGCTGGGGACAAAACGAGCACGCGCAGCTCGGCGACGGGACCATCGCCAACGCGTCAGTGCCCGTGCAGGTCGCCGGCCTCCGCGATGCGGCCGATCTGGCGCTCGGCGCGATTCAGTCTTGCGCGCGCCGCCGTGGCGGCAGTGTCGTTTGCTGGGGCAGCATCGGGCCCCTTCCGACGACGGGCAGTGGGAGCGCGTTCGACCGCTTGCTTCCGACGCCGATCGTTGGCCTCACCGACGCCGTGGAGATCGGCGCCGGTGGCGTACACGTCTGTGCACGTCGGCGGGGCGGGACCGTCGTGTGCTGGGGAGAAAACCACGCCGGTCAGCTCGGCGACGGGACACAGGTGCCCCGGACGCTCGCCCCCGCGCCAGTCGTCGGGCTCACCGACGCGGTCGAGCTCGCGATCGGCACGAACCACTCGTGTGCCCGCCGCAGCACGGGCGAGGTGGTGTGCTGGGGGGAGAACGCGCTCGGTCAGCTCGGTGATGGCACGACTACGCGACGCTTTACGCCGACGCCGGTCGTCGGCGTCGACCTGGCCGTGGAGGTAGCTGCCGGGTTCCGACACTCGTGCGCACGGCGCGCCTCGGGCGAGCTCTTCTGCTGGGGGAGCGGCGGAGGTTTCCGCCCGATCGACGGCCCCGACGAATTGGCGCCCTGGCCGACGATCGTCGAGGGGCTGTGACGCGCTCATCGCGCGTTTGTGCCCCGCTTCGATGGAAGAAGACGACCGACCGAGCGACCAGCGTGGCGGGCACGTGTGCCACGCATCGAGGGTGCATGTTCCGCTTCTCCGTCCGGCTGATGCTGACAGTCGCGCTCGCCGGCTGCGGTGCGCGCACGGCGCCGCTGATGGACGAGCCGCCGATCGACGCGTCGCTCGTCGTCGATGCGTGTCTGCCGAGCGCGGAGGTCTGCAACGGCGTGGACGACGACTGCGACGGCAGCGTGGACGAAGCGCCGGCGTGCGGCGTCGATGCCGGGCCCGAGGAGCCGTGCATACCCGGCGAAGAGACGTGCAACGGCGTCGACGACGACTGCGATGGGGAGCGCGATGAAGGGCTGCCAGCGTGCGAGCCGCAGCTCGCGTGCGGCGTCGGAGCGACCTGCGCGCTGCGCGGCGATGCGGTCGCATGCGTCGGCTGGGTCGCCGGGGGAATCGAGCCCGCGAGCCTCAGCGGTGCGACCTATCTCTCGGCGGGGCGCGGCGTATGTGTGTGCCGCGCGAGCGGCGAGGTCGCGTGCGCGGGATCGATCGAGGCGATGCCGGACGTCGATGGCGCCGTCGAGGTCGCCACCGATGACGCTCTGTCGCATGCGTGCGCGCGCCGCCGCAACGGAACGGTCGTCTGCTGGGGACAGAACGACCACGGACAGCTCGGCGATGGAACCATCGCGAACGCGACTACGCCGGTCGAGGTGCTGGGGCTCGGCGACGCCGCCGACCTCGCCCTCGGGAGCATCCAATCGTGCGCGCGTCGGCGTGGTGGCAGCGTGGTGTGTTGGGGGAGCATCGGTCCTGACATGTTCGGCGGTGGCAGTGCGTTCGACCGGCTCGTTCCGACGGCCATCGCGGGGCTGACCGACGCTGTCGAGCTCGGTGCGGGCGGCATCCACATGTGCGCCCGCCGGCGCACCGGCGCCGTCGTGTGCTGGGGCCAGAACGTAAGCGGCCAGCTCGGCGACGGCACGATGCTCCCGCGCACGCTCACGCCCGCGCCGGTCGCTGGTCTCGTCGATGCGGTGGAGCTCGCCATCGGCACCAATCATTCGTGTGCCCGGCGCAGCGGGGGCGAGGTCGTTTGCTGGGGCGCGAACTTCTCCGGCCAGCTCGGCGACGGGACCACGGCACCACGAGGCACGCCGACGCGAGTGACCGGCCTCGGTGCGGCGGTCGACGTTGCCGCGGGGCCGGCTCACTCATGTGCACGAGTGGCTTCCGGCGAGGTCTTCTGCTGGGGAGATGTGGGCGCGTTCGCCACCGTCTCGTCGGTGACGTCGATGCCGACGCCGACGCTCGTCGAAGGGCTTTGACGGCGCCGAGCGCACGGCAATCTGGCCACTCGCCGCGCGCCCCATCGGTGCGTATATGCACTCGCAGATGTCCGACGAACGCGCGCACTGGGAAGACGAGCTCCGATCGGCGTATCTCTATTCGACGCTCGCTGAGGCGGAGCGCGCGGCGTCGACGCGGGCGCTGTTTCGGCAGCTCGCGCACGAAGCGCAGTCGCAGTCGGTGGTGTGGGCGACCTCCGCGGCGGCGCATGGCAAGCCGGTCCCGGCGACGTACACACCGGACCTGCGTGCGCGTGTCGTCGCGAACTTGGCGCGGCGGCTCGGCGCGCGCGCGGTGAAGCCGATGCTGGCGGCGATGAAGGTGCGCGGCTTGTCGGCCCTCGGTCACGTCGACACTGGGCACGCGCTGCCGTCGACGGTCGCGGACGTCGGCCGGCGGCACCGCGGCGGCGCGAGCGTCGCGAATCTGCGCGCGGCGATCTTCGGCGCAAATGACGGGCTCGTCTCGAACGCGAGCTTGGTGCTCGGCGTCGCCGGCGCGTCGAGCGATGGCAAGGCGGTGCTGCTCTCGGGCGTCGCGGGGCTGCTCGCTGGCGCGTTCTCGATGGCGGCTGGCGAATATCTCTCGGTGCGCTCGCAGCGCGAGATGCTCGAGCATCAGCTCGCCGCAGAGCGCGCGGAACTCGCGGAGTACCCGGAGGCGGAGGCCGCAGAGCTCGCGCTCATCTACGAAGCGCGTGGCCTCCCGCGCGAGGACGCGCAGCGGCTCGCCAAGACGCTCGTCGCCGATCCGGTGCGCGCGCTCGACGTACTCGCGCGCGAGGAGCTCGGCGTCGATCCGCACGAGCTGGCGTCGCCGTGGGGCGCGGCGCTGTTCTCGTTCTTCTCGTTTGCCGTCGGCGCAGTGCTGCCGCTCGTGCCGCTCTTGCTGATGCCGCCGCAGAGCGCGGTGATCGGCTCGGCGGCCGTCGCAGGGGTCGGCCTGTTCGGCATCGGCGCGGCGATCAGCCTCTTCACCGGGCGCGGCGCGCTGCACGGCGGGCTGCGCATGTTGATCATTGGCTCGCTCGCGGGCGCTGCGACGTTCGGCATCGGCAAGCTGCTCGGCGTCGCAGTTCAATAAGCACCTACGCAAGCGCGCGGCGGCGCCATTCGTACGAGCGCGCACGAAGATGGCGAACTGACGAGGTTGCCTCTGCCCAAGGCGTGGTATATGCCGGCGCGCCGACGGCGCCGTGGCCTGATTTTCGGGCCTCGCGTGCGCCCAACTCTGGAGGCCCCGCTCATGGCTCAGCCGCTCTTCGCAGGCCCAACTTCTGGTTCCCCCATCACGATGAGCCCCGACGGGAAGCTCAACGTCCCGAACGACCCGATCATCCCGTTCATCGAGGGTGACGGCACCGGGCGCGACATCTGGCGCTCGTCGGTGCGCGTGCTGGATGCGGCCGTCGCCAAGGCGTACGGCGGCGCGAAGAAGATCCACTGGTGGGAGGTCTACGCCGGTGAGAAGGCGTTCCTCGAGTACAAGACCTGGCTCCCCGACGAGACGGTCGACGGCTTCCGCAAGTACCTCGTCGGCATCAAGGGCCCGCTCACGACGCCGATCGGCGGCGGCATCCGCTCGCTGAACGTCGCGCTGCGCCAGATGCTCGATCTCTACGTGTGCCTGCGCCCCGTGCGCTGGTTCAAGGGCGTTCCCTCGCCGGTGAAGGCGCCGGAGAAGGTCGACATGGTCATCTTCCGTGAGAACACGGAGGACATCTATGCCGGCATCGAGTGGGAGGCGGGCTCCGACGCGGTGAAGCAGGTCCTCGCGTTCGTGAAGGAGAAGTTCCCGAAGGACTACGCGAAGATTCGCTTCCCGGAGTCGACCGGCCTCGGCCTCAAGGCGGTCTCGAAGGACGGCACCGAGCGCCTCGTGAAGGCGTCGATCGAATACGCGCTCCGCACCAAGCGCAAGAGCGTCACGCTCGTGCACAAGGGCAACATCATGAAGTACACGGAAGGCGCCTTCCGCACCTGGGGCTACGACCTCGCGGTGAGCGCGTTCCGCAACGATGTGGTCACCGAGCGCGAGACGTGGATCTTCGGCAACCAAGAGGCCGATGCGAGCCTCAGCGTCGAGGGCAACGCGCGTCAGGTCGAGCCCGGCTACGACATGCTCCCGCCGAAGCAGAAGGAAGAGCTGCACGCCGAGATCAGCGCCGCGCTCGCGCTGCTGCCGACGCACGGCGACGGCAAGTGGAAGACCAAGCTGCGCATCAAGGACAGCATCGCCGACATCACGCTGCAGCAGGTGCTCACGCGCCCCGCTGACTTCGAGGTCATCGCGACGCTCAACTTGAACGGCGACTATCTCAGCGACGCGCTCGCGGCGCAGGTCGGCGGCATCGGCATCGCGCCCGGCGGCAACATCAACTACCTCACCGGCCACGCCATCTTCGAGGCGACGCACGGCACCGCGCCGAAATACGCCGACAAAGATCAGGTCAATCCGGGCAGCTTGATCCTCTCCGGCGAGATGATGTTGCGTCATCTCGGCTGGGACGAGGCGGCGGATCTGATCATCAAGGGCATGGACGGAGCCATCGCGGCCAAGACCGTGACCTACGATTTCGCGCGCATGATGGACGGCGCGAAGCAGGTGAAGTGCAGCGAGTTCGGCGACGCGATCATCCAGCACATGGGAGCTTGATCATGGCAAAGCGAAACAAGATCGCGATCATCGGTGCGGGCAATATCGGCGGCGAGCTGGCCATGCTGGCGGCGCGGCGCGAGCTTGGCGACGTGGTGCTGCTCGACATCCCCGAGAAGGCGGACTTCGCGCGCGGCAAGGCGCTCGACATCATGCAGACGGGCGCGCTCGACAAGTTCGACGCGAACGTCAGCGGCACCGGCGACTACAAGGACATCGCCGGCTGCGACGTCGTGATCGTGACGGCAGGTGTGCCGCGCAAGCCCGGCATGTCGCGCGATGATCTCCTCGGGATCAACCTGAAGATCATCCGCGCAGTCGCCGCCGGCATCAAAGAGAACGCGCCCGACGCGTTCGTCGTCGTCATCTCGAACCCGCTCGACGCGATGGTCTACGAGATGAAGCGCGTTACCGGCTTCGCCAAGTCGAAGGTCGTCGGCATGGCCGGCGTGCTCGACTCGGCGCGCTTTCAGTGTTTCATCGCCGAGGCGACCGGCGCGAGCGTGAAGGAAGTGAACACGCTCGTGCTCGGCGGTCACGGCGACACGATGGTGCCGTGCCTCTCGTACTGCACCGTCAACGGCATCCCGGTCACGCAGCTCGTCAGCAAGGACAAGCTCGACGCGATCGTGAAGCGCACCGCCGGCGGCGGTGGCGAGCTCGTCAAGCTGATGGGCACCAGCGCGTATTACGCGCCGGCCGCGGGCGCGATGGCCATCGCCGAGGCGTTCCTCAAAGACCAGAAGCGCCTGCTCGCGTGCGCGTCGTTCCTCGAGGGCGAATACGGCTACAGCGACCTCTACATGGGCGTGCCGGTCATCATCGGCGGCGGCGGCGTAGAGAAGGTCATCACCGTCGAGCTCTCGGCGGACGAGAAGACCGCGCTCGACAAGAGCGCCGAAGCCGTGCGCGAGCTGATCGACGCCTCGGCGAAGCTCTGACGCGACTCTGCCCCTGACTCTCACACAACGGCTGACTTTGGAAAGCTAGCAACGCGATGAATATCCACGAGTATCAGGGCAAGCAGCTCTTCAAGAAATACGGCGTGCCGACGCTCGCGGGCATCCCCGCGTTCACCGTCGACGAGGCCGAGGCGGCAGCGAAGAAGCTCATCGCCGACAGCGGCAGTGAGGTCGTCGTCGTCAAGGCGCAGATCCACGCCGGCGGTCGCGGCAAGGGCGGCGGCGTCAAGGTCGTGAAGGGCGTAGCGGCGGCGCGCGAAGCGGCGTCGAAGATCCTCGGCATGCAGCTGGTCACGCACCAGACGGGACCCGAGGGCAAGAAGGTCGGGCGCCTCTTCATCGAGGCCGGCGCCGCGATCGAGAAAGAGTATTACCTCGCGCTCGTGCTCGACCGCGACACGCGTCGCGTCGCGATGATGGCGTCGACCGAGGGCGGCATGGACGTCGAAGAGGTCGCCGCGCACTCGCCGGAGAAGATCCTGCGCGAGTGGATCGACCCGGCCATCGGCTTCGCCGCGTTCCAGGGCCGCAAGCTCGCGTTTGCGCTTGGGCTCAAGGGCACCGCGGTCACCGAGTTCACCAAGCTCGCGACGGCGCTCTACGACCTCTACATGAAGGAGGACTGCACCCTCCTCGAGGTCAATCCGCTGCTGCTCACCAAGGACAACCACGTCCTCGCGCTCGACGCGAAGATCAACTTCGACGACAACGCCGAGTTCCGCCACAAGGAGTGGGCGGAGTGGCGCGACCTCAGCGAAGAGGAGCCGACCGAGATCGTCGCGAAGGAAGCGAATCTCTCGTACGTGCAGCTCGACGGCAACATCGGCTGTCTCGTCAACGGCGCGGGCCTGGCGATGTCGACGATGGACATCATCAAGCACTATGGCGGCGAGCCGGCGAACTTCCTCGACGTCGGCGGCGGCGCGACCAAGGAAGCAGTCACCAAGGCGTTCACGATCATCCTCACGGCGAAGGACGTGAAGGGCATCTTCGTCAACATCTTTGGCGGCATCATGAAGTGCGACACCATCGCCGCCGGCGTCATCGCCGCGACGAAGGAGCTTGGCCTCACGGTGCCGCTGGTCGTGCGCCTCGAGGGCACGAACGTGGAGCTCGGGCGCAAGATGCTCGACGAGTCCGGGCTGGCCATCACGTCGGCGACGACGATGGCCGATGGTGCGCAGAAGATCGTCGCGCTCGTCAACGCGTCCTCCGACAAGAGCAAGGGCTGAATCGCGATGTCCATCCTCGTCGACAAAAACACGCGCGTCCTGTTTCAGGGCATCACCGGCTCGGCCGGGAGCTTTCACGCCAAGCAATGTATGGAGTACGGCACGCAGGTCGTGTCCGGCGTCACGCCGGGCAAGGGCGGCGAGAAGTTCGAGGGATCGGTGCCGATCTTCGACACGGTGGCCGACGCCGTGAAGCAGACAGGCGCCAACGCCTCGTGCATCTTCGTGCCGCCGCCGTTCGCGGCTGACTCGATCCTCGAGGCGATCGACGCCGGCATCGAGCTCATCATCGCGATCACCGAGGGCATCCCGGTCACCGACATGATCAAGGTACGCCGCGTCCTCGACTCGCAGAGCAAGAGCCGCTTGATCGGGCCGAACTGTCCCGGCGTCATCACGCCTGGGGCGCGCGGTGAAGGTTGCAAGATTGGCATCATGCCGGGGCACATCCACACGCCGGGCGGTCCGATCGGCGTCGTGTCGCGCTCGGGCACGCTGACGTACGAGGCTGTCGGGCAGCTGACTGCGCTCGGCATCGGTCAGACCACGTGTGTCGGTATCGGCGGCGATCCAGTGAATGGCACCGACTTCGTCGACGTGCTCAAGCTGTTCAACGCCGACGGCAAGACCGAGGGCGTGATCATGATCGGCGAGATCGGCGGCGGCGCCGAAGAGCTCGCGGCCGAGTACATCAAGGCGCACTTCAAGAAGCCGGTCGTCGGCTTCATCGCCGGGACGACCGCACCGCCGGGCAAGCGCATGGGTCACGCCGGCGCGATCATCTCCGGCGGCAAGGGCACGGCGGCGGCGAAGATCACCGCGCTGACCGAGGCCGGCGTGCGCATGGCCGCGACGCCTTCGGAGATGGGCAGCACGATGGCTGCGTTCATGAAGAAGGGCTGATGTAGCCCCTCCCCCGTCAGGCAGAGCCTGCCCGGGTCCCCCACCCAACTCCGCCTCACGCCCTGAACGGGCGCTCGCGCTGCGCCGGGTCCCCTGCGCCCCGTTGCGGGTTACGAATGTCAGCAGCAACTTCAGGAGAATGAACTCGTCATGGCGATCGAACGTACGCTTTCCATCATCAAGCCCGACGCGGTCGAAAAGAACCGCATCGGAGCGATCATCGCCCTCATCGAGGGCGCCGGCCTTCAGGTGAAGGCAGCGCGCATGATTCACCTCTCGCGCCCGGTGGCCGAGGGCTTTTACGCCGTGCACAAGGCGCGGCCATTCTTCGGCGAGCTGGTCGAGTTCATGACGCGCGGCCCGGTCGTCGTCATGGCGCTCGAGGGCGAGAACGCCATCGCCAAGTACCGTGAGCTGATGGGCGCGACCGATCCGGCCAAGGCCGCCGACGGCACGATCCGCAAGGCGCACGGCGCGAACGTCGGCGAGAACGCAGTGCACGGCTCCGACGCCGCCGACACCGCGAAGAACGAGATCGCGTACTTCTTCCCGGGTCACGAAGTGTTCTGAGCGCCGCGCGCTGCGCGTGTTGAATGCGCGCTCTGCGGGTGCTGACGCTGCGCTCTGCGTTTATTGACTGCGCCCCTGTTCGCGTGAGCGAGCGGGGGCGTTTTCGTTGGTGTGCTCCGAGTACGGAAATCGAGTCTCTTGTACGGTAGGCGAAGCGACGCCAAGAAAAGGCTCAACGCAGATCGTGACTGTCACTCTCGCCGGCTCGGAGATGGCGCTGCTGCGCGCTTCGTGCGCCATGCCGCGCGCTGCTTGGCGTGTGTGCGCGCTGCCACTACAGTCGCCCGATGCGCGAGCTCTGCGGCTGGTCGCTGGTGGGCGTCACGGTGCTCGTCTCGGCGTGCGGCGCGAAGAGTCAGACGCTCGACGATGTGTTCGAGCCGCGACCTTGCGCGATCGTCGACGCTGGGCGCGCGGATGCCGCGCGCTTCGATGCCGGCGACCGAGATCGTGATCTCGGGCGGCGTGACGCTGGGCTGGGCGACGCTGGGCTGAACGACGCCGGTGATCGCGATCTCGGCGCCGTCTGTGTCGAGCGCGACGCGGGCGCACCGACGAACGTCGACGTAGTCGGTGCGTGGCATAGCTGCGCGGAGCGCTACGATTTCGCTGCCGATGGGCGCTATGTCCGCAGGGACTTGCGGCGCGCGTGCGAGGCGAGTGGCGTGTACGCCGTCGCGGGACGGCGGCTCACGATGGCGGTCGACGGCGACACCTGCGTGCCATCGGCTGTCGGGCGCGTCGATGACTTCGAGGTGAGCCTCGGCGCCGGCGGGCTGGTGCTGCTCGGCGGCGAAGGGCGCGTCGTGAAGCTGGCCGACGATGCCACGCCGCGCTTCGAGTGGAGCGTCGTCGGCGAGACGAACGGTGCTCCTGGTGCGACCACGCTGCGCGTCGTCGACCCGGCGCGCGGGCCATTCAGCTCGGCCTGCTACTGGTCCGCCGATCGACGCTGCGGAGGCCTGTTTTCGTGCGGCGGCAGCGTGCTCAACTGGCGCGTCAGCGGCGCCGAGTTCCTCGCGCAGACGTCGTGCGACGGCCTGTGTCCGTGCGTCGCCATGTCTGTCGGCTCGGTCGATCCGGACGGCACAGTGCGCGCGACGTTCAACGCAGTGAGCTGCCGCGCGCAGAGCGCCGGCTCATTCACTGCGACGCCGAGCGACGGCTGAGCGCCGATGCGCCGCGCGCATATCCAGAGGTGGCGTTCGCTTTCGAGTGCGCTCTTCAACGCGTGCTGCCTGGTCGCGTGCTGCCTGGTCGCGTGCAGCGGCGCTGGCATCGGTGTGCGGACGCTGCGACCCGACGCGGACGAGGCCGTGCAGCTCGCCGCGCAGCTGCCGCGCGCGGTGTCACGCTGCGTGGTGGCGCGGCCGTCGCAGGTTTCACCGGAGCGACGCGCGTTGGTGAAGCAGGTCGCGCAGGCCGGGCCGCTCGCGTGGCTCGATGCGCTCGAGATCCGCGCCTATGCGAGCGCCACGCGGGTGTTCGCCGATGGCACGCGCAGCGAGCTCATCTTGCTGCGCGCCGCGGAGCCGATCGCACGGGTTCGCGCGGTGCTCGCGGCGCAGCCGTATCTGGGGCTTGCGTGGGACGGCGAGTCACCGCGCTGCGAAGACGCGGACTGCACGCAACGCGCGGCGCGCGCGGACGTGTTGCGCGATGGCACGGTGCGCATTCGCGTCGGCCGGATGGATGTGCGCGGCGAAGCGGGCCTCGATCCGCCGCGCATCGATGCGCCGTGTGCGCGGCTGGCGCTCGAGTCGCCCGATGCGATCGAGGTGAGCGCGGCCGCGAGCGAGCTGCCTGGTGTCGAGCGCGAGCTGCGCGTCATGCACGTGGAGGCGACGCGCGTCGTGGCCGAGGAGACGCTGCTCACCGACGGGCCGCTCTCGACGCAGCGGACGATCGACGTGCTCGAGCTCGGAGGTTTTGCGGCGGGCGAGCGGCTGGTCGGCGCGTGGCGCACGGTGTCGCGCGTCGCGCACGTCGACGGCGTGGTGACGAATTTCGAGGCGAGCCTCGATGATCTGGCGCTGCGTCGCGGCGACGAGCGGCGCCTCTCGAACGCGCTGCGCTACGAGCACGCGCTCGAGCGGCCGCTCAGCGCCGCGGACATCGACGTCGCCGACAGCGAGCTCGTGCTGCGTCAGGCGACGCTGCATCTCGATCATCTGGGTCCGCTGCGCGGCGAGGCGCGAGTCGACGCGGCGCGTGCGCTCGAGGCGCTGCTCGTCGCGGCGCACGAGGTGCTGCCCGATGAAGGCGGCATCGCGCGGCGCCTCGTGCGGCTGCGGCTCGACGAGCTCGACGACGGCGCGGGGGCAGCGACGATCGCCGCGCAGATGCTGCCGAACGAGCCGAGCGGCGCGCGTGAGTGGCGGCTGCTCGAGCGCGAGGGCAGGGCGCTATCGGCGTCGCCGGAGCTCGCTGCGCTGTTGGTGCGCGATGGCGTCGCAAATGCGCGTGACGCTGTGCGCGTGGCCGCCGACGTCAGCGTCGCGCGGCGCAGCGGTGTCACGTACGCGTGGGCCGAGGGCGCAGCGATCGCCGGACAGCGCATGGACGCGCTCAGCGCGCGCGCTGCGACGAGCGCGGTGCCTGCGGTGCGGCTCGCGCTCGCCGGGCTGCCCGCGGGGCTCGTCGCGCTGACGGAGCTCGGCGCGATCAATGGCTACGCGCCGCGCGCCGTGTACCTGCTCGCACACGGCGCGACGCTGCCGCCTGAGGCCGAGGGCGGCGCGCGCACGCTGGAAGAGTCGCGCACGCGGCCGGTGCGCATCCACGGCGCGCGCGGCGGCGAGTCGCTGGTCTTCGCTGGGCGCTCCGATGAAGGCACGGAGCCGCTGGTCACGGTGGGACGTGCGCTCGCAGCCGCGCTCGACGCGGGCACCGACGTCGAGATCGCGCTCGCGCTCGTGCCGTGGGATGCGCCCGCGTTTGCGCCGTCGATGTTGCTCGTGTTGTCCGGCCGCATCGACGAAGGCGCGCTGCTGGTCACGCGCGTCTCGCGCAACGGCGCGGCGATCGACTGGGAGGTGGTGCGGCGCACGCTCATCGCGCCGCACGCGGCGATCGAGCGGCGCTTTCCGGCGCCGGAGATCGCCGTCGAGCTGCGCAGCGGAGAAGAGGCGCTGCGCGTCGCCGAGCGTGTCGTCGACGCCGAGTGCCGCGTCGACGACGCGCGCGTGGTCTGCTCGGCGTCGACGGCGGAGGAGCTTGGCGAGGCGTTCGTGTCGATGGCGGCGCCGCTGCTCGGCACCACGCCGCGCGCGTTGTGGGGGCCCGCGCAAGAGCCGCCCTCGCGCAATGGCGCGGTTCGTCTTTCCCCGCGCACGCCGCCGCTGTAGAACGCGGCGATGACCGACTCGCCGAACGACGCGCTCCGGACGAAAGTGCAGGCCGCCTATGCCGACCGCACATTGCTACGCGACGCCGCGTACGTGAGCGCTGTCGAAGAGACGATCGCGCTGCTCGATCGCGGCGCCATTCGCGTCGCGACGCATGACGCCGAGAGCGACGTGTGGACGACCCACGCCTGGATCAAAGAGGCGATCCTCCTCTACTTCGGCGTGCGCAAGATGGAGCGCATCGAGGTCGGCCCATTCGAGTTTCACGACAAGATCCCGCTGAAGCGCGGGCTCGACGCCGCGAAGGTGCGCGTCGTGCCGCCGGGCGTCGCCCGCTACGGCTCGTTCCTCGAAGAGGGCGCGATTCTGATGCCCGGCTACGTGAACATCGGCGCGTATGTCGGCGCGGGCACGATGGTCGACACCTGGGCGACCGTCGGCTCGTGCGCGCAGATCGGACGCGATGTGCATCTCGCGGGCGGCGTCGGTATCGGCGGCGTGCTCGAGCCGCCAAGCGCGACTCCAGTGATCGTCGAAGACGGCGTGTTCGTCGGCTCGCGCGCGATCCTCGTCGAAGGTGTGCGCATCGGTCGCGAGGCGGTCATCGGCGCCAACGTCGTCATCACCGCGTCGATTCCGATCCTCGACGTCACTGGACCGGAGCCAGTCGAGTACCGCGGCTACGTGCCAGAGCGGAGCGTGGTGATCCCCGGCGTGCGCATGCGCGGCTTTCCCGCCGGGCAGTTCGGCGTGCCGTGCCCGCTCATCGTCGGCAAGCGCAGCGAGAGCACCGATCGGAAAGTCTCGCTCAACGCGGCGCTGCGCTCATTTGGCGTGCAAGCCTGATGAGCGCGCAGACCGCGCTCGCGAGCGCGCCGCTCGATGTGCATCTGCGCGAGACGCTGCTCGAGATCACGCAGATCCCGAGCCCGATCGGCGAAGAGAAGGCGCTCTGCGATTACCTACAGCGTCGGCTTGGCGCGACGCTCGGTGAGCGCGCGATCACGCGTCACGCAGACTCGCTCGTCGTGCGCGTGACCGAGCGCCCGGGAGCGCCGAAGCTCGCGCTCGTCGGGCACACCGACGTCGTGCGCACTGAGCACGACGGGCCCGTGCGCATCGACGGTGAGCGCCTCTACGGGCCTGGCGCCGCGGACATGAAGGCCGGCCTCGCGGTGATGATCGCGCTCGCCGAGCGCCTCGATCGCGCGACGCTGCCGTGGGATCTGCTGCTCGTCTTCTACGAGCGCGAAGAAGGCCCGTATCTCGAGAACATGCTCGGGCCGATGCTCGAGCGCTTTGCCGAGCTGCGTGATCGCGACCTCGCGATCTGCCTCGAGCCGAGCGACAACAAGCTGCAGCTCGGCTGCATGGGCTCGATTCAAGCGCTGGTGATCTTCGAGGGGCGCACCGCGCACAGCGCACGTCCGTGGCAGGGCGAGAACGCGATCATCAAGAGCGCGGGCTTTCTCGCCGAGCTCGGCGCGCGCGAGCCGCACGAGGTCGTGATCGAGGGTCATCATTTCCTCGAGGTGATGACGCCGACGCTCGCGAATGGCGGTCGCAGCCGCAACATCGTCCCCGATCGCTTCGAGCTGAACGTGAACTTCCGCTTCGCGCCGGGACGCACACCGGAGCAAGCGCTCGACGAGCTGCGCGCGCTGGTCGGCGATCGCGCGACGGTCGTCGCGACGGATCTGTCGCCCGCCGGTCGACCGCACGCGACGCACCCGCTGGTGCAGCATCTCGCGAGCAGCGGTGTGCGCGCCGTCGAGACGAAGCAGGCGTGGACCGACGTCGCGCGCTTCGACAGCATCGACGTGCCCGCGGTGAACTTTGGCCCCGGTACGCAGGCGCAGGCGCATCAGCGCAACGAATACACGGAGCTGCCGTTGCTCGCCGAGGGCTACGCGATCCTCGAGGCGTTTCTGCACGGCACGCCGCGGCGCTGAGCGGAGCGCTTTTTCGCGGCGCGCGCTGCGCAATTCAGTTCGGCACGTGGGCTGAAAGCGTCGCGCCGGTGCGCCGATTTGCGGCGCACGGCGGCCACTCGCACACTGCGCGTCTTCATGCCCGCACCCCGTCCACAGCTCGTACCGCCGCGCGGCCCGATCGAGCGACTCCCCGAAGAGTGGGCGGACGTGCTCGCTGGCTGGGGACAGCCGCGCTTCCGCGCGCTGCAGGTGTTCCGCTGGATCCAACTGCGCAATGTGTTCGACCCCGAGCAGATGACCGATCTGCCGAAGACGCTGCGCGCGCGCCTCGCAGAAGAGGGCCTCGCCGCGCCGATGGAGGTCGCGCTCTTTCATCGCTCGACCGACGGCACGCGCAAGATGTTGCTGCGGCTCGCCGACGGCAAAGACATCGAGAGCGTGCTGCTGCCGCAGGGCGCGCCGGGTGACCTCGCGCAGACCAACGACGAGCCCGAAGAAGAGGGCGAGCGTCCGCGGCAGATCACGTTCACCGCGATCTCGCAGTGCATCTCGACGCAGGTCGGCTGCGCGATGGGCTGCGTGTTCTGCGCGTCGGGCGTCGCGGGGCTCAAGCGCCACCTCACGGCCGCGGAGATCGTCGGCCAGGTGCTGCTCGGCCGAGCGCGTGCGGATGCCGGCGAGCAGGTGCGCAACGTCGTGCTGATGGGCATGGGCGAGCCGCTGCACAACTACGACGCGGTCGCGCGCGCGCTCGTCTTGCTCTCGCACCCCGACGGAATCGGGCTCTCGACGCGCCGCGTGACGCTCTCGACCAGCGGCCTCGTCCCGCAGATCGATAGGCTCGGTAGCGACTTCGCCGGCCTCGTGCAGCTCGCCGTCTCGCTGCACGCCGTGACCGACGAGAAACGCTCGCTGCTGATGCCGATCAACCGCAAGCACGCGATCGGCGAGCTGATGGAGTGCCTGCGCCGCTACCCGATGCCGCCGCGCCGCCGCATTACGATCGAATACACGCTAATCGCCGGCAAGAACGACGATCCGCGTGACGCCACAGCCCTCGCGAAGCTGCTCGAGGGCATCCCGGTGAAGGTGAACCTGATCCCGATGAACCCGGTCGAGGGCAGCCCGCTCGGCTCGCCGGGCATGCGCTCTGTCGAGGCGTTTCAGAGCCGCCTCCACGCGGCCGGCATCCCCGCCTTCATCCGCCGCACGCGCGGCGACGACATCGCAGCCGCCTGCGGCCAGCTCGCGTTGCACGGCGAGAAGCGCAAGATTCGCGTCGACGTCAGCGCTGGCGGCTGAGCGGCGCGCGCGAGCGGACGTTGCGGACGGCGGCCGTCTTGCCAGCTTCCGACGCACGAATATACTCGCCGATATATTCATGCCGACCAGTGTACACATCCCCCCGCTCCTCCTCGCGCGCGCGGACCGGCGCGCTCAGGCGCTCAACATCAGCCGCAATCGGCTGATCGTGAACGCGCTCGAACACGAGCTCGCCGAGGAGTCGAGCTGGTCTCCTGGCTTCATCGCGTCGCTGCGTGAGGTCGACCAGAGCACGGCGAGCGCGGTGAACGAGATGATGAAAGTAATCCGCAAGGCGCGCCGATCGAAGGGGCCGCCGCGCCTTTGAAATACTTACTCGATACCAACGCAACCTCGGCGCTCATGCGCGGGAGTGGCCGCGTCGTCGACCGACTTCAACGCGTCGCGCGGAGCGAAGTCGTCGTGCCGCAGCCGGTCTTCGCCGAGATCGCCTACGGCATCGCCAGGCTTCCGCGCTCGAAGAAGAAGGACCGTCTGCGCGCGCGCCTCGAGCTGCTGAAGGCGGAGTTCGCGAGAGCGGAGTGGACGGACGCGGTCAGCGAGGCGTTTGGCACGCTCAAAGCGGCGCTCGAGAAGAAGGGCCAGCGAATCGAGGACTTCGACGTCGCGATCGCCGCCCACGCGCTCAGCTGCGACGCCGTGCTGGTGACGGCCGATGTGACGCACATGACGCGGGTGCCGGGGCTCGTCGTCGAAGACTGGTCGCGCGGCTGAGGGGCCGAACGGGCTCAGCTCTCGTCGCCGCGTCGCCATCGGCACCGTCCAGCTCGCAGCGCCTCACTCATCATCGCAAACGAGCGTCGTCGCCCGCACCCGCGCCACCGGCCGCGCCGCGCTGCCGCGCTCACCCACCACCAACAGCGGCCCCGCAGCGCTACAGCGCATCGCCGCATGCGCGATGGCGATGCCATCTTCGTAGACTTGCTGCTCGCGCCCGCGCGTCGCGAGGTCAGCGCTGAGCCGCGTAATACCGACGAGGATGTCGCGCTGGTAGGTGCGCGGCGCGACGGCGAAGACGGAGCCGGCGCACGCGGTGAGGGTCGCGCCGCCGGGGCCGTTGGCGCGCGCGATGCGGCGGGGCGCGCCCATCGGGCGCAGGCGATCGCCGAGCGCGACGACGTAGAGGCCGGACTTGTCGCGGTTTCGCGTGGTGTCGCGGTAGGCGAGGGCGAGGCCGCCCACGCCGTTGCCTATGAGATGTGGCATCGGCAGATCGAAGCCGAGCTCGGTGGCCTCGGCGGCGGCGCCGCGATCGCCGTCGACGAGCAGGCGACCGACGGTGCCGCCGGTCTCGTCGAAGCCGATCTCCGCCCAGCTCGCGATGGCGTGTCCGTCGTGCAAGACGAGCGCAGGTCCGCTGCCCACGAGCGCGTCGACGGACACCGCGCGCGGCTCGATCGCGGCGGTGTACGGCACGGCATTGCGCGCGTCGTTGCCCGCTACGGCGCGCGGAATCTCTGCGCGCATGATGTGCACTTGGCCGGGCGTCGCGTCTTGCCAGAGCACGACGAGATCGCGCGCTTCGGCGACGAGCGCGATGCCGAGCGCTTCGCGGCCCGCTGCGCCGAACTGTGCGTGGAGCTGCGCCGCGCCGTTCGCGAGCCGCCACACGATCACCCCGCCGGGGTCGTCTTTGCTGACGTTGCCGCGGCGCAGGCAGGCGATCCACGTGTTCGCATCCGACGTTTGCGTCGCCGCGACACCCCCCGCGCAGCTCGGGCCGAGGCGCAGCGCTTGTCCGCGTGGTGCGCCGCTCGCGGCGATGGCGCGCGCGTACGTGCCTTCGCGCGCAGACCAGACGACGTAGCCGCGCTGCGGGAGCCCACTGCGCGGTGCTTCGAGCGCGAGGTCGAGCGACTCGATGCGCGGCGCAGTGGTCGCGAGCACGTATTCGTCGGCGAACCGGCACGGCGCGGGGGTGCGCGTCTCGGCGCATGCTGCGATCGAGAGCGAAGCGAGGAGCAGCGCCGCGATCGAGAGCGCGATGCGCATCGCGCGAAGATGCGCCGCTCCGTCGACGCGCCCATCGCGCCGCATGTGCGAGCCGCCGTCGACGCTCGCAGCGCGCAAGTGCGAGCCGCGGGCGACGTTCACAGCACGCCGCGTGCGCGCATCAGTGCTTCGATGTCGGCGCGGCGTCGCGCGAGCTCATCTGGATCTTTCGCGGGCTGAAAGCGGCCCTCGGCGCCGTAGCGCGGCACGCGCAAAAAGGCGCACGGCAATACGGCGGTGAGCTCGCCGACGAGGCGCTCGAATTGCACCGCTTCGCGTGCGCCGACCTTCTTGCGCACGGCGAACCAGGTGAGCGCGAAGTCGCGATCGAGCGCGTCCGCGTCGATCATCAGCGTGTTGGTGTTGAACACCGGGATGGCGTCCTGATCGAAGCCCGCAGGGAAGCGGAACGCCTCGACGATCTGCGGCTTGCCGTCGACGCGCGCCGGTGCGCCGCCCTTCTCGCCGGGCTCTTTCTCGGTGACTTCGGCGGTGATCGCGGCAGAGCTCAGCAGGTGTGCGCCGATGATCGCTGGGTCGAGCGTCGCCGCGAGGTTGTCGACGTTCGACATGAACAGCACGCGGCCGCCGGCGGCGCGGAAGCGCTCGAGGATCCCGCTCGCGCGCAGGGCAAAGCTGAGATCACCGTGGCCCGGCGCGTACGGGCTCGTGGTGCCGTCGTCTTCGAGAAAGATCTCGCCTTCGGGCGTGAGGCGGAGTGACACGTACTGCGCGAATGTCTCAGCGGGCGCCGCCTCGCTCGTGTGCTTCTGCGCGAGCGCGGCGATAGTCTCGTCGGTCGCGAAGCTGGTCATCAGGTAGACCGGGACGCGGCCCCCGGCGCGCTCCGCGGCGAGGCGCAGCTCGGCCAGCTTGAGATCGAGGAAGGTGCGCCCAGGCAGCGCGTCGACGGCAGCCTTCACGACGCCGCCGAAGCGCGTGGCCATGCCGCCGGCGAGCACGACCGCGCCCACGTGGCCCGCGCGGATCGCTTCGTTGCCGCGCGCCTCGAGCGCGACGTACGCCTCGCTGCCGCGTGCGGGGAGCGCGGTGACGTCAGCCGGCGCGGGCAGCGTGACCTCGCCCGCGATGCGATTCTGCGCGTCGCCCGCGAGATCCTGCCGCAGCCGCTCGCGCAGCTCCGCGAACGTCGCGGCGTCGAAGCGAAACCGATGAAGAAGCGCGGCGGTCTCTTCGTCCACTTGCATGTGCCGAGAACTCACCACCGATGACGCCTCTTGTCTACGTTCTTCCGCCGGCTCGGGCGGCTTCTGCAGGCATCGCCAGCGACGCCACGATGGGCGTGTCCGCGCGCATGCATGCTGAAGTCGCACGATGCTGGCATGCTGCATGCTCTGTGGCGAATCTCGGCAGTGTCCGCGGCGGTGCGCTCCGAGCGCCAGCTCGCTTCACAAGTTCCCGCATGGAGGATCCAATGATTTCGAGACAGTGGACCGCAGCACGCTCGCCCCGCTTCTTCGTCGCCGCGCTCGGAGTGACGGCACTTCTCGCGCTCTCGGGCTGCTACGCCCGCGCCGGCTACGGTGGCGGCTACTACGCAAACGGCGGGTACGCGCAGTCTGGCGTCGTCGTCTACCAGCAGCCGCCGCCCGCGCGCGTCGTCGTGCGGCCGATGGCGCCGCAGCAGGGCTACGTGTGGGCGGACGGCTACTGGAATTGGAACGGTTCACAGTGGCTGTGGACGGACGGCTACTGGACGGCGCCGCGCGCGGGCTACACCTTCGCTCAGCCGCGCTGGGTGCAGCAGGGTCGTGGCTGGACATACGTGCAGGGCGGCTGGCAGGGCGGTGGTCGTGGTCAGGTCGTGGTCAATCCGGGGTACCAGCAGCGCGGCGGCGGACAGGTCGTCGTGCAGCCGCGCTATCAGCAGCAGCAGCCGTATCGCGGCGGCGGCACGGTCGTCGTGAACCCGGGCCAGCAGCCGCAGCCGTATCGCGGCGGCGGCACGGTGGTCGTGAACCCCGGCCAGCAGCCGCAGCCGTATCGCGGTGGTGGGAGCGTCGTCGTGAACCCCGGTCGGCAGGCGCCTCCGCCGCAGCAACAGCAGCAGCAGCAGCGCCAGCAGTTTCGCGGGCGCGGCGCCGTGCAAGTGAACCCCGGCATGGGCGGCGGCGGTGTGCGCGGCGGCGGTGTTCGCGGCGGCGGGACGGTTCGAGTACGCTGATTCGGTGAGCGTCTATCTGCCGGTCGCACTGGCTCTCGAGGGCGCGCGTGTGCTCGTCCTCGGGGGCGACGTCGAAGCGGCAGACAAGGCAGCACGGTTGGCTCGAGCGGGAGCGCGGGTGACGGTCTTCGCGGAGACCGTCATTCCAGCGCTCTCTGCGCTTGCGGCGCGTGGCGCGCTGCAGTGGCATGCACGCGCGTATGAGCCGCGCGATGCGCGTGGGGTGCGCGCAGTCGTGCTCGCGCCGCGCGACGAGGAGCTCGCCAAGCGGCTTCGCGCGCAGGCGCGTCGCGACGGCTTTTTGTTCAGCGCGATCGATCAGCCGGCGTATTGCGACTTCGTCTGGACGTCGGTCGTCGAGGCGGGTCGGGTGCAGCTGTCGATGTCGTCGGGAGGCGCAGCGCCGGCGCTGCTCAAGCGGCTGCGCATCGAGCTCGAGCGCGTCTTCGACGAACGTTTCGCGGCGTTCACCGAGCGTCTGGCGCTCGCGCGCGATCGACTCAGCGCGCCGACGCTCGAGGCGCGCCGCGCGGAGATGGCGGCGTTGCTCGACGGTTTTGCCTTCGAAGCGCGGCTCGTGTATCCGTCGTGGGAGGCCGCGGCGCATGGCGAAGAGCGCCGTGCGGCCGTAGATCCAACGCCGTGACCGGGACTCCCGCGCCAGCACCCGAGCCCAATCGCCTAAGGCGCTGGGCTACGCCCGCGCTCGCGGTGTTCGTGCTCGCGCTCGTCGTCTCGGCGGGGATTCACCTGCAGGTGTTCGGCGCGCTCGGCGTGCTCGAGACGCTGCAGCCGCGTACGCCGCCCGCGCGACCGGTGGAGATTGCGTTCGAGATGGCGGAGGGCAGCGCACCGATCACCGAGACGCCGCCGGCCGCGAGCGATGCGCCCGATGTGGTCGCTGGCGAAGCGCAGCAGACGCCGCCCGCGGCGCGCCCGCCGACGCCGACAGCACCCGAGCAGAGTGCGCCGCCGCCCGCCGTCGCGCGCGTCACGCCGCCGCCGCCGGCGCCGGTCATACCGAGCATCACACCGCCGGCCGTGCAGCCGCCACCGCCTTCTGCGATGGACCGCCGCCAGTCGGTCACGCAGCGCAGCGAAGACCCGTCGGTGCCTCCGCCGGCTGACGCGCGCTTTCTCGCCGAGCAGAACCGGCACGTCGAGGAAGAGACGGTCGCGTCGATCCGCAATCATCAGCAGGACGACGCGGAGCCGACGCCTGGTCGCGCACCGAGCAGCAACGATCCCGATCCGGGCAACGCGGACGAGAGCGAGTCCGCCGACATGCGCGATCGCGAGGGCCACGAAGAGCGCACCGCGACGCGCGAAGAGGCCGAGCAAGACCGCCCGCGCGAGGCCGACGATCGCCCGCCGCCGAACGTCGTGGCGCGCGGCAATAACACGTCGACCGGCGACGATCGCAACGGCCCCGGCACCGAAGCCGGCACCTCGCGCGAGCGCGAAGGTCAGGCCGCGATCGTGGGCGGCGGCGAGCGCGAAGCGCCAACGATGATCGTCGTGCACGACGCGATGGGCACGTTCCGCATTCCGGCGCCGTCGCGCACCGCGCAGGGCAGCGGCGCGGGCGCGCTCGGTGGCGTCGCGCTGCCAGGAAGTGGTCGCGGGGCGCGCGGCGAGGGCGGTGGCGCGAGCGGCCCTTCGGGCGGCGGAGGGCGCGGTCGCGGCACGGGCGCAGCGGGCCCGGATCTGCGCGTCTCGTGGAGCATGCTCGAGGACACGTACGGCGCGGACGAGCTGCAGCGCGAGCGCGAGGCGTACGCGCGCGAGCGTCGCTCGCGTACACAGGGCTCGAATCGACAGGAGAACTGGCGGCAGTTCCGCGCGGCGATCGAGAACTACGTGCCCGGCGTCCGCTCCGGCAACCAGACCGCGCTCAACGCGGCCGCGTCACCGTTCGCGGCGTTCCTCTCCGAGGTGCATCGGCGCATTCATCGGCAGTTCGCCGATCGCTTCCTGCCGAGCTTGCCGGTGAACCTCGGCGACCTCGCCGATCGCTCGCTGCGCACCAAGCTCGAGCTCGTCTTCAACGCCGACGGAACGGTGTTCCGTATCGGCGTGATCGAGACCAGCGGCAACTCGCCGTTCGACTACGGCGCGTTCGAAGCGGTGATGCGCGGCCAGCCGTACCCCGCCGCGCCAGAGGCGATCCGCAGCGG
>Ga0335397_10002434_pt1 | contig 25397 bp, 23 predicted proteins | sample MAT04_FD_205740 | JGI IMG/M metagenome (GOLD analysis project Ga0335397, IMG submission 205740) | Freshwater microbial communities from Lake Fryxell liftoff mats and glacier meltwater in Antarctica - MAT-04 (spades assembly) (version 2) ... | reverse complement strand
ACCCGCTTCGGGTGCCCGAAGGGGCAGGTGGGAGCCGTAGGGGGTCGGCGCCTCGCTGCGCAGGGATTCCAGGGAAGATCGATAAGGCTCGGGCTCCACCACAATCAGGCGTCCGCTGCGGCGATAATGCTCCAGGCGCACCTGACGTTCGGCGCGCTGCTTATCGATCAGCAGTTGGCGCAATTCTTCTACTGTGAGGTCTTCAGCCCAGCGGTTTCGCGGCACGCCCTATCCTGTCAGGTTCGAGTTTTGCCAGTTTCTGATTATACCGCATATTTTGCGCGGCTTACGCAGCGGCCAAAAACCATGCCCTGGCGGAACCTTTGTTGGGGCGATTGCGTCTATAATGATAGAGAAAGTTGAGGAATCCTTATGAAACGCCATTTTTTGTTCGCTCTCTTATGTTTCGCGGGCATTTTAAGCCTGGCTGCCTGCCTGCCCGGCTTGCCCGAATTTGCCGTTCCCACTCTCGCGTCCACCCCAGATCCGAATCGGGTCGCGACTTCGGTTGAGAAGACGGTATCAATTCGTCAGACCATTGCCGCGCTGGAAACTCAGATCGCGCGCGGCACCAGCCTGGTGGTGGTAGAAACCCCGCAAACCACGCGAATCTCCCCCACCGTGCGCCCGCCCACGGCCACGGCCACCCCCGCCCCCACCGTCATTTTGCCCACGCAGCCGGTTGCGCCCACGGCCGCCCCCACCTCTTCCGTTTCATGCAACGCGGCCACCTTCATTTCGGATGTGACCTTTCCCGATAAAAGCGTGCTTTCCGCGGAGCAGTCGTTTACCAAGGTGTGGCGGCTGAAGAACTCTGGCACATGCGCCTGGAACCCCAGTTATACACTGGTGTTTGTCAGTGGTGCGCAGATGGGCGCCCCCAATGAGGTGGCGCTGCCGGCGAGTATCAAACCGGGCGAAACGGTGGATCTCACCGTTAACCTGATTGCGCCCAAAGACTCCGGGGAATACACCGGTCTTTGGCAATTGCGCGCCCCCGACAGCCAGACCTTCAGTACCAGCCCCAAAAATGAGCCGTTCTGGGTGAAGATCATTGTGGGCACCACCACCATGTCTGGCACCAGCTTTGTCGATGCTTTTTGTACCGCGGTCTGGAAGAATGGAACCGGCGCCAGCCTGGGATGCCCGGCATCCAGGTCCAATTTTACGACTGGTTCGCTGATGCGGGTGGATGCGCCGGTGCTGGCGGGTGGAACTACCGACAACGAACCCGCCCTGGTGACTATTCCCGCGGACGGCAGCGACGGCAAAATCATTGGGCGCTACCCCGCCTTTAAAGTGCTGGCTGGCGACCACTTTGTCGCTCTGTTAGGCTGTATGAATGCCAGTCCTAAATGCAGCGTCACCTTCAAACTGAGCTACACGTTGGATGGCAGCACGGTGGTGGATTTGGGCTCATGGGATCGCATTTATGATCAAAATTGGGTCAAAGTGAACCTGGATCTGAGCAGTCTGGCCGACAAATCGGTGCAGTTTATCTTCACCGTAGGCAATAAAGATGGCGCCTCGGTGGATGACACGGCTTTCTGGCTGAGCCCATATATCAAACGCTGAAATCGCCGGCGGCAGGCCAGATCGGCAAATACCTGCGCCGAATTGGTCATTTAATACTCTTTTATTACGGGCTTAATCGTAATAGAATATAGAGATACTGAAGATTTGTTTAGGGTAGGAGGTCAATATGCAAACGGTTCTTCATGGTTTTCAGCGCTGTCTGCGGCCGGGAATTCAAATTTTTCTGGCCCTGACTCTGCTGGTCGGCTTGCTCGGTGCGTTCTCTTCTGTGCAGAGTGCCAGCGCCGCGGTTCCCATTCCGGTTTTCGCCATCACCGCGGTTGAGAAAGACAATCTGGTGACGATTAAAACCACTGATTTCCCCGCCAACCGCACCTTTGTGGTGCGCATGGGTACTTACGGCACCCTGGGGATTGGCGGAATTGAAGTAGGCACCACCTTCTCAGGCACCGGCGGCACGTTTACTGCCACCTATTCCATCCCTGCTGCCCTTAAAGGCAGCGCGCGCATTGCCATTCGCCTGGATGCGACCAGCGGCGGCTACTACAGCTACAACTGGTTCTGGAACGCTCCCGCCACCCCCAGCCCGGTGATCACCTATACCGGCATTCCCACCTTCGCCATTTCCGCGGTAGTGAAAGATGACACCGTCACGATCAAGACCAATAATTTCCCCGCTGACCGCACCTTTGAAGTGCGCATGGGCGCCTATGGCACCCTGGGAGTGGGCGGCACGTGGGTAGCAACAACTGCCAGCGGTGTGGGCGGCACGTTTACCGCCACCTACAGCATCCCCGCGGCACTGAAGGGGTTGAGTCGGATTGCCATCCGGCTGGATTCGACCACCGGCGGGTTCTACAGTTACAACTGGTTCTGGAACAATTAGGCGCGTTTTCTTCGCTCATTAATCGAAAAAACCTCGCGTGCCGATCTGGTACGCGAGGTTTTTGTGCCAGGCGGAAGAACGGTTTAGGTGCTGGGCCCGGCGATTTTCTGCCCGCTGCCATCGCGCCCCGGCGCTTCTTCCAGGGTCTGCAGCAGCAAATGGTAGGCCTCGCCATTTTGAGGCGGCAGCAGTGTGTCGTCTTCGGCGATGTTGATGCCGATGAACAGTGACAACACCGCAGAGATGAAGGCGCCCAGCAGCAGGAACGCGAATGCCACCAGCGCCCAAATACCCAATACCGCCTGCAGGCCTTGCGGGGCCGGGCTGGTGGTTTGCAGCACACCCAAGCCGACCAGTAGGCCCGTCAGTGCGCCCCACAGGGCGCCGCCAAACGCGCCGGAGAGCATGGTCTCCGGGACGGTGGCGCCGCGCCCGCGGTAGAGATCGGTCTCGCTCAGTACAATTTTCTGGATCACACCGGTGAGTTCGGCCGGGTTTTTCTGGCCGGGGGCCGTTGGGCTGAGCAGTTGAATCACACCTTGCCGGCCGTCCTTGCCGCGCAGCAGTTGCACCTGTTCGTCTGCCTTGAGAATTTCATCCAATTGGCGCTGCAGCATGGCGCGTGCCTGCGCCGAAAAGGGAGCCGTAAGCGCCTGGCGGTAAGCGCGCAGCGCGTATTTTTCGCCCAGCAACACTTCCTGTAAAATCACCCGTTCCTGGCGGTCTTTTTCGATCGTCATGGCGGCGAAGATGTTGACCCGGCCGCGGTGGATCATGGCGGGGAGGCTGCGGCCGGGTTTCATATCACCGCCCAGGCCACGCAGTTCGGCCAGAATTTCGTCGGAGTAGGCTGCGCGCTGCTGCGCGTAGAATTTGAAGAGGATCTTGATGCCCGGGTTGGCCATATTGGCCGCTGCGGTGGCATACCCCTTGGCGCTGGCCTCGGCCATGCGGTAGACGGCACTCAGTGCCTTTTGAACCTGCCGGTCGTGTGTGGTCATCGTTACCTCTATAGGGTACCAGTATAAAAAGTGATCCGAAAAAGGTTTCAGCATCCCTGCTGGTGCGACGCGCAGAGGGTGAGTCTATAAAATAATACGCGATCCGGGGCGTCTTGGATCTTAAAATTTTCTGATTTTCCTGCCAATTTTATTTCTGCTTGTTGTAAAATGAGGGGTATGACCTTTTCCACTCACCCTTTTACGATCGATGATCATGCCGAGGCTTACGCCCTGTGGCAGGCCACACCCGGGGTCGGCTTGAGCCCCGTGGACGAGCGCGCGCCGATTGGCGCGTACCTGGAGCGCAACCCGGGCTGCTCGTTTGTAGCGCGTGCCGGCGGGCGCCTGGTGGGGGCCGTGCTGTGCGGCAGCGACGGGCGGCGCGGGTACCTGCATCACCTGGCGGTGGCCCCCGACTTCCGCCGCCAGGGCGTCGGCGAGGCGCTGGTAAAACACTGCCTGGCGGGTTTGCAGGCGCAGGGCATTGAAAAATGCCACTTGTTTGTCTTTGCCGGCAACACCCCGGGTCGGGCCTTTTGGGGGCATGTGGGCTGGCGCTTGCGTGGCGATCTGGTCATTATGTCGAAGGATATCGTTTAATGGCCGCAATTCTGGTCTCTGGATTGATAAATATTGAAACCACGCTCAAGGTGGAGGGCTTCCCGCTGCCCTATTTTGCGGTGACCTACCCCTTCTTTGGGGTCAACACTTCGGTTTCGGGGGTGGGGTTTAACCTGGCCCGGGCACTCACCACCCTGGGCGACCGGGTGAGCCTGCTCTCGCTGATCGGGCGTGACCTGGCTGGGGAGCAGGTGCGCGCCGTGCTGCGCCACAGCGCCATTGCCGACCCCCATATCCTGGCGCAGGTCGAACACTGCGCCCAGTCGGTGATTCTGTACGAGCCTTCCGGCCGCCGCCAGATCCACGTGGATTTGAAGGATCTGCAGGAGCAGATTTACCCGGCCGAGCATTTTGACGCCGCCGCCGCCGGCTGCGACCTGCTGGCGCTGTGCAACATCAACTTCTCACGCACGCTGCTGGCGCGCGCCAAAGCCCTTGGCAAGCCGGTGGCCTGCGATGTGCACGCCCTGAGCCATCTGGAAGATGACTATAACGCCGATTTTATGGCCGCCTCGGATATTTTGTTTATGAGCCACGAGGCGCTGCCGGTTTCGCCCGAAGATTTTGCGGCCCAGGTGCTGCGGCGCTACCCGGCCCGGATTGTGGTGATTGGCCTGGGGGATGAGGGCGCCCTGCTGGCAGTGCGGCAGGACGGTTTTATGGGACGCTTTCCCGCCGTGCGCACCCGCGCGGTGGTCAATACCCTTGGCGCCGGGGATGCGCTGTTTTCTGCTTTTCTGCACAGCTATGCCGCCGGCGCGGACCCCTACCTGGCGCTGCGCAAGGCGATCGTCTTTGCTTCGTATAAGATCGGCGCGACTTCTGCGTCTGACGGCTTTTTGGATGAGGCCGGTTTAGCCGATTGGTGGAAGAGAGTGAATCACGGCATGGCTGGGGGCTAAGAATTGTTTTATAGTCGAGTTGAATCGAATTTTAAAAGTGACTGCTCACCCCACCCCCGGCCCCTTCCGCCGCTTCGGGTGGCACGAAGCGGCGGAAGGGGGAGCAGACAGAGGTTTGCGGAGATTTTGCCCCGTTGCGGGGCAAAATCTCCGCTTATTTCTTTCTCCCCTCCCCATTTTGGGGAGGGGTCGGGGGTGGGGTAGAATTTCCCACGACTTATTGAGATGATACGTTTGGAGGTTGTTTGCAGCACTTTGTGCTGCAAACAACCTCCAAACCTTAAGTTTCCCCCTTCCTTGGAAGGAAAGCAGGGGCGATGGGGCTGTTAAATTTTGATAGTTCGTGGAAGGATAGATGGTGGAGATTTGTACTCAGCTTGAAATTATCGCGCAAGCATCAGAATGCTCCCGAATTGTTTCTCAGGCTTCAGCCTTTTTGCACCAGGCGCTGGTAAACTTCCAACGTTTCGCGGTTGATCTGAGTAGTGGAAAAGCGCGCTTCGGCCTGGGCGCGCGCCGCGCCGGCCATCTGGCGGCGCAGGGCCGGGTCGCCGGCCAGGCGCTGCAGTGCTGCCGCCAGTGCGGCTGGGTCGTTAGGTGGCACCAACAGGCCGGTCTCGCCGTCTTGCACCACGTCGCGGCAGCCGGCCACGTTGGTGGTGACAATGGCCCGCCCGCAGGCCGCCGCTTCGATCAGCACGGTGGGCACGCCCTCGCCCAGCGAGGGCAGCAGCACCAGCGCCGCCTGCGCATATACCGCGCGCATGTCTTCCTGAAACCCCCACCATTCTACGCAGCCCTCCGCCACCCAGCCTTGCAGGGTGGCTTCTGGAATATTGGCCGGGTTGCCAGGGTCTGTGGCCCCCACCAGGGCCAGGCGCAGCGGAGTTCCGGCGTCGCGCAGCAGGCGGGCAGCTTCCACCGCTGTGCCTACCCCTTTATCCCACAGCATGCGCGCCGGCAGCACCGCCAGCGACGGGCCTTGCGCTTCGGGCAGGGGCGTAAATCGCTCCACATCCACCCCGGCGCCTTCGATCACCCGCGCCACGCCAGGTGGCAGCAATCCCAATCCCGCGAAGAAATCGCGATCCAGGGTGTTTTCAAAAATGACCGCCTGGCGCGGGCTGTGCAGCGCCAGGCGATACAGCAGCAGCACCACCTGGCGCAGCATGCGCGCGCGCATGCTGTTTTGCAGAAAGACATACCCCAGCCCGGTGATGGCATTGACCACAGCCGGCACCCGCGCCTGGTTGGCTGCCAGCGAGCCGTACAGCACTGGTTTGACGGTAAAGTGGTGTACCAGATCGGGGCGTTCGCGCCAATAAATTTGGGCCAACTTTTCCACAGCCAGCAGTTCGCCCGGCCCGGCCGACTTGCGCTCCACCGACCACTCCAGCCACGAGAACCCCAGTTTTTGAATGCCCTCCACGTAAGGTCCGCGGGGAGAGACCAGCGTGACTAGATGCCCGGCGGCGCGTAAATACGCCGCCAGGGACCGGCGAAAGTTGAAGAGATACCAATCGGTGTTCGCTACCAGCAGAATTTTCATGCAGCGTACAATTTCCCTTTATTGCCCCTTCAGACCAAATACTGTGCTGAAGGTGCGCAGCAAAATCACCAGATCGAGCATCAGGTTGCGGTGTTTGATGTAAAACAGGTCGTATTCCAGCTTGTGCGCGGTTTGTTTCACCGTGGTGGCGTAGCCGTAGTTGACCTGGGCCCAGCCGGTGAGCCCGGGTTTTACCAGCAGACGGGCGCGGTAGAAGGGGATCTGGTTCTGAAACTGGTCCACCAGGTCGGCCTGTTCGGCGCGCGGCCCCACCAGGCTCATTTCGCCGCGCAGCACGTTGAGGAACTGCGGCAGTTCGTCCATGTGGCTTTTGCGCAGCAGGCGCCCCACGCCGGTGATGCGGTCGTCATTCACACCGGTGGCGCGCGGTGTTTCGTCACTCGCCAGTGGGCGCATGGTGCGAAATTTAATGATGGTGTACTTCTGCCCATATTTTCCCAGCCGCCCCTGCGTGAAAAACACCGGGCCGCTGGCTTCCAGTAAGATCAGCAGCGAAATCAACGGGGTGCAGGCCAGGAAGATCAGCGAGCCCACAACGCCGCCGATGATATCGATCAGGCGCTTGAATTCTTCGTAAAAATCGCCCACGGTGCGCTGCTCGACGAAGGAGCGCAAAATCCAATCCGACTGCAGCAGGAAGATCGGCACCTGGCCCAGCAGTTCTTCATAGACAACCGGCATGGTGGTCAGTTCTACCCCGCTTTCCTGCACGCGCAGCAGGCCGCGAAACATTTCCGGGCTGACCTCGCCGGAGATGGCAAAAACCAGGTCGGTGATGTAGAGTTGATCCACCCAGTGCTCTAACTGGCTGCCGGGTCCCAACAGGGGAAAGCCTTCGACCAGCAGCCCCTGTTTGGCCGGGTCGTCATCCACCAGACCGGCCAGGAAGAAGGGCATGGGGTTCAACTGGCCGATCAGGCGTGCCAGTTCGCTGCCCTGTCGCCCGGCGCCCACAATTAGCACGCGCCGCATGAAGCGCGGCGAGGTAAACACCCGAATATACAGCATGCGCCACAACAAGGTCAGCACAATGCTGCCGATGATAAAATAGGCCACCCCCAGGCGCGGCAACGAATCGGGCCCGGAAAAGAAGAAGAACACCAGCAGGTACAGCCCAAAGCCGATGCTCCCCGAAATCAGCAGCCCGCGCAGAGTCTCGCTGCGCTTCCCGGCGCGGCGGATGTCGTAGAGTTCGATCATCAGCAGCAGCCAGATCAACGGCAGCAGCCAGAACCACAACGGCGGGCGCGTCTCAAGGAATGTGGTCGAAAATTTTAACCACTGATCCTTCGCCGCCCACAGGTAGAGCGATACCATCAGCGCCACCCCAGACATCAGGGCATCGCCCAGCAATAGGATGATGCGGCGTTCGGTAGTGCGCAGCCGCATCGCGGCGGTTTTATTTCCGTTTTTGAAATTAGCCATGGGATTTGATTCTACGCGATCTTATGGGATTTGAAAATAGCCAGAGACGGGCAGCCTCATTATACCCCGGGTACCAGCTCCAGCACGGCTTCGACGGCGGCAGCCCAGCTCTGGCGGCCGGCGAAATCGGCGCGCAGGGCCGCTCCCAGGCCGGTGGCCCAGGCTGGCGCCGTCAGCAGGCGTGCAATACCGGATGCCAACGCCTCCGCTGAGCCGGGTTCCACCAGCAGGCCGGTCTCGCCATCCCGCACCTGGCCCGCCAGGCCGCCGGTGCGGGTGGCCACCACGGGCAGGCCAAACCCGGCGGCAATGGCCAGCACGCCAGACTGCGATGCGCTGGTGTAGGGCAGTACCAGCAGCCCGGCCTGTGCGAACAGGCCGGCCACCGCGGGTTCGGGGATCCAGCCTGAAATGACTTCCACCCGGCCGCCCAGCCGGTCTATTTGGGCCTGATAAGGGCGCAAATCGCCCTCGCCGGCCACCGTCAGTGTCAGGCCGGGCCAGCGCGGCTGCAGTTGTTCAAAGGCCTGCAGCAGCACCTCCAGACCTTTGTAAGGTTCGATGCGCCCAAAAAACAGCAGGCGCTGGAGGGTTGAGGGTGAATCCTCTGCGCCTCTCCCTGCCGGCGGGGAGGGGTCGAATTGTGCGGCACTGTCCTTGATGGGGGCGGAGGGATGGGTAGAGAGAACGGCTCCACCCTTAATATTTTGGGGGAGCGGATACACCAGCGGGCCGTGGGGTACCACCCGAATGCGTTCCGGCGGCACACCGCGCCGCAGCAGTTCGGGCTGCAGGGCGGCGCTCAGCACCAGGCAGCGTGCCGCGCAGCCCAGCGAACGGTCTTCCCAGCAGGCCTGTAGCCAGCCGTTCAGGCCGGGGTGCGGGCGCGGGTCGTGCACCATCACCACCGCCGGCAGCGGGTGCAGCAGGCGCTGTAAGTCGGCATTCCAGGGGTGCAGCATGGGGAAGAGCAGCAGATCGGGCTGCGCGGCGCGCACCTGGGCTGCCAACCGGCGCAGCGGCGCGCCGTGCAACACCGTCCAGGCCGCCTGGAGCGGGTTGTGAAAGGTGTCTACGCAGGTCAGCGCGAAACCGGCATTTTCCCAGGCGGGCAGGCTTTCGAGCCCGCTGCTCAGGTAGGCGCTCAACTCGGCGCCGCGCACCGCCAGGGCCTGCCCCAGCGCCAGGCTGATGGGCCCGCCTGAGCCTTTGCGTCCCAGGTAGATCAGCGCGATTTTTGGCATGGGGTTGGCTCAACCTGGCGGTAAATATCTAGCAGGCGCTCCCGCATGCGCTGCCAGCCGTAGCGAGTTTCGTAGGCCTGGCGCGCGTTTTTGCCTTGCTGCAGGCGCAGGTCTGGGTCCTCCAACTGGCGCAAGGCAGCGGTCAACTGCGCGCGGTCGCCATAATCCACCACCAGACCGCAGTTTTCCTCCAGCACCAGGCGGTCGAAGTTGGTGCCGCGCGCCGCGATCACCGGTTTGCCCAGCAGCATGCCCTCGAACAGTTTGTTGGGGCTGGCATAGCGGTGGTTGGCAATGGCGGGGTCGTAAAGCGCCGGCAAGACATCGGCGGCGGCGTTCAGCGCCAGCGCCTGCGCATACGGCACGCGGCCGTGCCAGGTGACGTTGGGCAGCCGCGCAGCCTGCCGCGTGATCAGGTCGCTTTCGGCGCCTGTTCCAGCCAGGTCTAAGTGCCATTCGGGGTGATCGGCCAGCACGTCCAGCAGCGGCAGCAGGCCGCGTTCCACCTGCAGCAGGCCCACATAGGCCAGGCGCAGGCTGCTCGCCGGGTGTGTGCCGGGCAGGGGCGCGCTGCTGTCCGCGGCGCTATCTTCCGGCGCGTTATAAATCACCGCGCTGCGCCGCGGGCGCGCCCCTGCGATCTGCGCGTAGCGGGATGGGTCCGCCAGCAGCAGCGCATCGGCCTGCCGAATTGCCATCTGTTCCAGCCCGCGCAGAATCCGGCGCAGCGGGTTTGGGGTGGCGCGCAGCATGTCGGCGTAAAAGTCGAAAATATCGTAGACCACGCGCTTGCCCCACCGGCGCTGCGCCCACAGCGCCGGCAGCACCGTATCAAAGTCGCAGGCGTGAATGATCTGGTAGCTGGAGCGTTCGCGCCCCAGCCATCCCAGCAGGGCTATTTGCCAGCGCAGCAGGGCCGGCAGATTGCGCAGCCCGCGGGCCCAGGGCGCGCGCACGCTCAGGCGCAGCACGGGGAATCCGGCGGCGTTCTCCAGCGCGGGTAGGTCGCCGGCGCGATCCCATCCCAGGGCGCGCACGGCGTAGCCGGCACCCACCAGGGCGCGGCCGATTTTTTCCACCCGCGGGTCGGGCTGAATGGGGGTGGCCCGCAGGATGACAACACCGCAACGATCCATACCCTAGATTATACCCACTGCGGGGCGGGGATTCTTATTTTCAGCCATGATAATGGCGAAAGTTACAGCCCCGATCCGTTATTTTTGAACCACATCGAGTTTGGCCAGCGCGGCGATCAGCCGTTTAAAACCTACACTGTCGAAAAACACATCCACGCGCTCGTCTGAGCCTTCCATGCGCGCATCCACGATCAGGCCTTCGCCCCATACCGGGTGGCGCACGCGGTTGCCGGCCTTGAACTGCTGCTGCGCCGGCGGTGGGGGCTGCGGGGTCGAGCGGCTGGCCGCGGCGGGCGCCAGGCTGGTGCCGCTTTCCCAGCGCGTGGGGGGGCGCTCGCGGCGCGTGTCGCCGCTGGAACTGCCCCAACTGCCTGCCTGGCTGCGGTAGCTGCCGCGCCCGGTGCGCAGCAGCAGGCGGTCGGGGATATCTTTCAAAAAGCGCGAGGGATCGGAAATATCCGACGTGCCGTAGGTGCTGCGCTGGTTGGCACGTACCAGGTAGATCTTGTTGCGCGCGCGGGTGATGCCCACGTAAAACAGGCGGCGCTCCTCGGCCATTTCTTCGGGGTCGTCCAGCGAGCGGCTGTGCGGCAGAATGCCCTCGTCCAGGCCGGCGATGAACACCTGGCCGAATTCCAGCCCCTTGGCGGCGTGCAGCGTCAGCAGGGTGGGAGCGCTGGTTTGTTCGGGCAGGGTGTCCTGGTCTGAGACCAGCGCCAGGTTTTCCAAAAAGGGCGTCAGGCCGCGCTCGCTGTACTCGTAAGCCAGGCGGCGCAGCTCCTGCACGTTTTCCCAGCGTTCGTTGCCTTCTTCGGTGCCGTCATCAATATGCGATTGGTAACCGATGTCGGCGATGACCTTATCAAACAGCGCCGGCAGCGACAGTGTGGTGATGGCCTCACGCCAACTGCCCAGTCTGGCGCCGAAATCGGCCAGCGAGGCCACGCTGCGCCCCAGCGTCTTCCAGTGCGGCGATTTGTCACCGGCGCGGCCCAGGTCGATCAACACCTGTCCGGCTGTCAGGTTGTGCTGCTGGGCCGCGCTTTGCAGCGCCTGCAGGGTCTTATCGCCCACGCCGCGCGGCGGCACGTTGATCACCCGGTTGAGCGCGATCTCGTCCGAAGGATTCTGAAGCAGGCGCAGGTAGCAGATCAAATCTTTTACCTCGCGCCGCCCGTAGAAGCGCTGCGCGCCCACCAGGCGATAAGGCACGCCGCCGCGCAAAAAAGCCTCTTCCAGCAGGCGCGACTGGGCATTGGTGCGGTACATTACGGCAAATTCACTGCCCTTGACTTTGCCGATGGACATCTGGGTCTGAATAGTGTCGACGATGTAAGCCGCCTCAGCGTGATCGTCCACCGCTTCGTACAGGGTGATCTGCTCACCCGCACCACGCTGTGTAAACAGGTTCTTGGGGGTGCGGTTAAAGTTGTGGTCGATCACCGCGCGCGCGGTATCCAGCACGGTCTGGGTGGAGCGATAGTTTTGCTCCAGCAGCACTTTCTGGCACTGCGGGTAATCCTGCTCAAAGCGCAGCACGTTGCGATAATCGGCGCCGCGCCAGCGGTAAATGGACTGGTCTTCGTCGCCCACCACGAACAGATTGCCGCGTGTTTCGGCCAGCAGGCGCAGCAACTGGTATTGCGCGCCGTTGGTGTCTTGAAATTCGTCCACCAGAATGTGATGGAAGCGGAAGCCGTACTTTTCGCGGATCATCGGGTGGTCTTGCAGCAGTTGCACCGCGTAGAGCAGCAAATCGTCAAAATCGACCGCGTTATTCTCCAGTAGTTTGGCCTGATAGCGTTCGTAGACGCGCGCCACCACTTCTTCGCGGTAATTGGTGCGCGGCGCGTCTTTGGGCAAAATCAGTTCGTTTTTGGCGCGCGAAATGGCCGAATGAATGGCGGCAGGACGGAACATTTTTTCATCCAGCTTGAGGTCGCGCAAGGTCTGCTTGACGATGCCTTCCTGGTCGTCGGCATCGAGAATGACGAAGTTGGACTGCACGGGCAGGCGCTCGGCCTCGCGCCGCAGCAAGCGGGCGCACACGGCATGGAAGGTGCCCAGCCACAATTCGCCGGACGGTTCGCCCAGCACCTTTTCGAGGCGGGCTTCCATCTCGCGCGCGGCCTTGTTGGTGAAGGTGACGGCCAGGATGTTGTAGGGGCGCACCTGCTCGGCCTGCACCAGGTAGGCGATGCGGTAGGTGAGCACGCGGGTTTTGCCGGAGCCGGGGCCGGCCAGCACCAGGGTTTGCCCAGGCCCGGCGGTGACGGCCTGGCGCTGGGGGGCGTTTAAACTTTCCAGAAAAGAAGGAGAATCGTTCATCGTGGCCTGATTGTAATTGATTTTTGTGCTTCTGCGAGCGCAGAACAGAATCGCCAGTCCGTTCAGGCTTCCTCGGCGTTGGCCTCTGGCGCCGCTTTGATCGCGCCTTCTTCCGCGCGGTAAGTCTTAATCATCACCAGATGCACAGTCACACCTACGGCGATGGCTGCCAGGATCAGGCGCACCCACACGGAAGAGACGACAAAGACGCCGGTATAGCCCAACGTGAACCACAGCACCACCAGGGTAAATATCTTCTGGCGCAGCGGGATCCCGTGCCCGGCGCGGTAATTGCGGATGTAGGCGCCGAACCAGCGATTGTTGAGCAGCCCGTCATAAAAGCGCTGCGAACTGCGCGCGTAAAAATAAGCCGCCAGCAGGAAAAACACCGTGGAAGGCATAACGGGCACGAAGATGCCAATTACCCCCAGCCCCACGCACAGGCTGCCCAAACCAATCAACAGCAGTTGCGTAAACCGTTTCATCGAAAGTACCTCATACCAGTAATCATGGTGGTGTTATTATACCTGCCAATGGGTTGGGTTTGCCCGGTTGCGTAGCGTGTGCATCGGCTAATTCAGCCAGAACAGGTATAATCGGCGCATGTCTTCCACATCTCACACCGCCACCCGCCAGATTGCCCGCGCTGCCGGAACCGTGATGGCGGCCATGGTGCTCAGCCAGGTGTTTGGCCTGGTCGCCAACATTTTCACGGCCAGGTCCTTTGGCACTTCCCTCGAAAGTGACGCATTCTTTGCTGCCAACCGCTTCTCCGAGGTACTTTTCAACCTGGTGGCGGGCGGAGCCCTGGCTTCGGCCTTCGTGCCCACTTTCTCCGGTCTATTAATGCGTGATGACCGGGCCGGGGCCTGGCGGCTGGCCTCGGCTGTCGCGAATGTGATCACCCTGGTTCTGGTAGCCCTGGCAGTGCTGGCGGCCATTTTTGCCCCGCAGGTGGTGCAATACCTGCTGGCGCCGGGTTGGAGCGGCGGCACCAGCCCGGAAAAAGAAGCCCTGGTGGTTGAACTGCTGCGCATTCAGTTGCCTTCGGCGGTCCTGTTTGGCCTCAGCGGGCTGGTGATGGGCATATTGAATGCCAATCATGCCTTTCTCTTCTCGGCTCTGGCGCCCGCCATGTACAAGATCGGCTGGATTTTTGGCCTGGAAGTGCTGGCGCCCCGCATCGGGGTGGATGGTTTGGCCTGGGGCGTGGTGCTGGGCGCTGCGCTGCATTTAAGCTTTCAACTTCCGGCTTTATACCGCCTGCCCGGGCGGCGCTACCTGCCCACGCTGGGTTTGGATTATCCCCCGCTGCGCGAGGTGATTAAACTGATGGGCCCGCGCCTGATCAGTGTGGCCGTGACCCAGCTAAATTTCCTGGTGAACACCAATCTGGCCTCCATTCTCATGCCCGATGGCGGTGTTACCGGCCTTTCGCTGGCTTTTCCACTGATGATCATGCCGCAGGCCGCGATTGCTCAATCCATCGGCATTGCCGCCCTGCCCACCTTTTCGGCGCAGGCTGCGCAAGGGCGCCTGGACGATTTGCGTGCTTCGCTGGCGGCCACCCTTCGCGGTATTTTGCTGCTCTCGATCCCGGCCTCGCTGGGGTTGATCCTGCTGCGCGTGCCGCTGGTGCAGTTGATTTACGAACACGGCGAATTCAACGCCCGCTCCACCGAGCTGGTGGCCTGGGCCCTGCTGTGGTTCGCCGCCGGGCTGGTTGGCCATTCTGTGCTGGAGGTGGTGACGCGCGCTTTCTTTGCGCTCAAAGACACCAAAACCCCTACCATCATCACCACTGCCGCCATGGGGCTCAATCTGGTCTTCAGCCTGCTCTTTTCGGCCTGGTTCAGCGCCATCGGCTGGATGCCGCACGGCGGGCTGGCCCTGGCCAACTCGCTGGCCACCTTCCTGGAGGTAATCACCCTGCTGGCCCTGCTGCGCCGCAAAACCGGCGGGTTGGGCGGGCCGCGGGTGTGGGCCGCGCTGGGGCAGGGCGGCCTGGCTGCCGCCGGCATGGGCCTGGCCCTGGGCGGCTGGTTGTGGCTGACTGCCGCCCAGGCGGCCTGGCTGCAGGCGCTGGGGGGCGTGGCCCTGGGCGGGGCAGTCTATGCCCTGCTGCTGGTGCTGCAGCGGGTGGATGAGGTGGGCTGGGCGCTCGGCCTGTTGCGCCGCCGCCTGTTGAGGTAGCGGCCGGGGGGACTGGGCTGCGGGCTGGCAGCGGATACAGGGGTATGGTTCATGCCCGCTCACCTTTTCCCAGAGGAAAATCTGAATTCCAAAAATCAGTGCGATAATAGATAGCAGCACAGTCATACCCCGTTGGATGGTTTAAGGAGTCAAGTCAGCCTATGGAGCCCAAAAAGTACTCGCAAATCGATATTCGCGTGCCGGCCCATGCCCATTCCTTACTGGAAAAAGCATTGGCGGTGATTAATGAAGATGTGGAAATTAAGACGCTCTGGAGAATTTCCAACGTCAATGCGATTGACCGCCTGGAGATGACCGATCATGGCGTGGTGCATTACCAGATCGTGGCCAACATCGCCACCCGCCTGGCGCGCATCCTGGTCAAACATCAGGTCGAGATGTCGATTGTCAAGAATTATGAGCTCAGCAATGATCACGCTGAGCTGGTCATTCTGCTCGCCAGCATCTTCCACGACCTGGGCATGTCGATCAGCCGCGAGGGCCACGAAGGCTTCAGCCTGTTTCTGGCGAATTCGATTCTCCACCGCATTCTGGATTTCCTGCCCATCGAAGAGCGCACCATCGTGATTTCAGACACGCTGCATGCCATCATCGCGCACCGCAGTGGCGGCAAGCCGTATACCATCGAGGCGGGCATCGTGCGCGTGGCGGATGCCCTGGATATGAGCGAAGGGCGCTCGCGCATCCCCTACCAGGCCGGGAAAATCGACATTCATTCGGTCTCCGCTGCCTCCATCGACCGCGTGGAAATCACCGAAGGCACGCTCAAGCCGGTGCAGATCAACGTCTGGATGAATAATCTGGCCGGCATCTTTCAGGTGGATGAGCTCTTAAAGCAAAAGCTGCACGGGTCCGGCATCGAGAAATACGTGGTGGTCAGCGCCTACCTGAACGACGGTCAGGAAAAGAAGCTGATCAAAGAATTCGAAATGTCTTAAAGGCGAGTGTGGATTGTGTTTTTCAAAACACCTCTATTCTCCCCCTTCCCGCCTCGGGAAGGGGGGCTGGGCACTCACTCGTTTTTGCAGTGGTGTGTACCGTTGCACAGCGCCTCTGTGGTGAGTTAATATTGTGTCTGCGCGCCTTACCAGTTAAGCACGAAAGCAACCATGCGCAGCACTTCAAAATAAGAGTCCGTTTCGAAGCGCAGGGTGTGTTCGTCTTTCTGGCTGGCGCCGGGATAAAATGAAGCGGCATAAGCGTGGATGTGCTGCTTGAAACCGATTTCCACCACGAAATGCGCCGGCAGCGCCACCCGGCAAGCGGCGTAACCCCCGCTGAGCGCCTTGTGCACCCCGGCGCGGATCTTTTCGACCGCCAGTTCCGGGTGGAGGTTGAGCGTGGAACCGCCGCTGCCTTCTTTAACGGTCACACCGGTCAGCCCCGGCACCAGCGTGGCGGCCTCCTCGCACAGCCCGGCATCACCGGAGACAAACACCACCGGCACGTTTTCCAGCGCGGCGGTGTACGCGTTCAGCATAAATTCCGAGGCGTACTGCTCATTGATTTTGATAAAGCTGGCGCTGGTGGTCATGCTATGCGCCAGCGGATTGCGGTTGGAGCCGGCGCGCGCGTGGTAACCCACCATCAGCAGCGCGTCAAAGCTCGCGTCCAGGCCGGAAACCATCAGGTAGGGGTGCCCGCTCCAACCGCGCAGCAGCTTCACCTCGCGCGGCAGGCGCGTGGCAATCAGGTTGCGGGCGCTATCGTGGGCATCTTTCACCCAGATCTCCTGCGCGCCGGCATCCAACGCGCCCATACAGGCCGCATTGACCTCGGCGGTCATCTGTTCGCGAAACTCGGCATAATCGGCGTGCTTCTTTTCGGTTTCGTCCCAGGCGGTGGTGCCGGTAATGCCCTCAATATCGGCGCTGATGAATACTTTCATTTGGCGATCACCTGATCTTGAAAGTAGATTTGCCACGGGCCGCACTGCGCGATAAAGGGCTGCATCAGCGCTTTTTCGGCCTGCAGGGTGTGGTTCAGGTCGTGTGCAGCCCACTCGTTGACCATCTGTGCCAGTGTTACCTGCCCCAATTCGGCATGCCGGGCTGTGCGCTGCAGGTCAGCAGGGGTGACCGCCGCCAGCGCCGCCAGGCTGGCCTGGCGCAGGTGATCATAGCGCGCGGCCAGGTCGGTGAGACGGGTTTGGGGGCCGACCTTGGAGCCCTGTTCATCCGGGTTAAATGCCGCGAAATCGTGCCCGCTCAGAAACGCCTGCAGGCGGGTTTGAAAAATGGCCTCGGTATCGATCAGATGCACCAGACATTCCAGCGCGGACCATTCCGCGGCGGCCGGGCGGGCCGTCAGCAGTTCGGCCGACAGCGCCGCGGTCAGCGCCGTCCAGCGTGTGGGCGTGGTTTGTAAAATGCTTTTTATGGTGGCTAGTTCGTTGGACATGGATAAATTTCCTTTGAAAAAACTATTCACTACAAAGTAGGACAACCGATACTGGGAGTGTTGCACAAATCAACCCTCCCCGGCCCTCCCCGCCAGCAGGGAGGGGAAAAATTATTCGTCTTTGCAGCGGTGCGTACCATCGCACAGCGGCTTTATTTTGGATTTGCCGCAACTGCACAGCGTCACACGGTTGCGTGTCTCAAAGGGCTTGCCATCCGAACGCTCGATCGGAATGCCGCCGGTGACCCACAGCGGGCCCTGGATGGGACCGTCTGCGGTGATTTCGGTGGTGATGGCGATCTGGCGCGGCAGGTCGGGCTCGATTTCGGGCCCGTCTGCGGTGACAGAGTAGGTGTAAGAGCCGGAAGGGCAGCGTTCGATCATTGCCATCACCTGGGCGCGCACCTGCGATTCGCCGGTTTCGGGCAGCATCGCATCCAGGTTCTTGAAGCGGTTGGCGCAGAATCCCGATTCCATGCACAACGATCGATCGCGCTTGACCACGATGTGCTGCCCGCCTGGAATAATTTCCTGGCGCGCGGCCGTTGTGCCGGTATCGGCGGTTTCCGTGCCGTCAAAAAAAATATCATTGTGCGTTCCGGAACAAAACGGCATTTCGCTGGACTGCCCGCAGCGGCACAGGATATAGGAATTTTCGGTGGGAATGACCTCTTCCTTTCTCCAGCTCAGCGGTTCGCCGTGCTCCGAAACCACCTGCACCTTGCGCACCAGGGGAATGCCGCCTTCCACCAAATAGGAACCGTCGAATTGAATCACGATCTTCTGGGCGTTTTTTGCGTTGTTGTCGTCTGCAGCCATAGTCTTACCTCCAATTTTGAAACACGAATAGGGCGAACTCAATCCCAGGTCTGTTTAAAAACCGCCGCGCGGTTCGGCGAAGAAATTATACTCGGGTTTTCAGTGCGTCGTGGGCGTCACTCCATCTTCAACACCGCGATCACCGCTGCCACTGGTTGGCGTTCGCGGGCACGGATTGCGATATTCAAAGGCCAGCCGGGCCAGCCAATCACCTGCCCCATTGCCGCCACCTGGGCATCTTGTTTGGCAATCTCGGCGCTTAACTGCTGTGGGGGCAGTTGGGCCAGGCGTTCAGCGGTGTGCCAGGCCAGGTCGCGTACCGTTGTGATGGCAAAACGGCAGATCTCTTCGTCTGTGCGCCCGCCTATCGTATCAATCACGTGGAGCCAGGGCGAAACCCGGTCGATGCGCCCCTGCACTTCGTCGATCAATTCGCCTAACAGCAGCGTAATTTCATAAAAGTCACGTTTCAACCCCGGCAGGTCACTGCCCGGCGTGGTTTGAATGGCCGCGATGGCCAGGTCCAGGTTGATGTGTGCGTTCATACCCAGCAACAGGTGCTGTAAGATGGTGGGGTGGCCCCGTTGGGCAGCCTGAAAGGCCACCGTCCAACATTGCGGTGACGGTGCATGCCGCCAATAACAGTCCAGCGCTTCAAAATAGCGGTTGGCAAAGATCACATCCAGCCGTTCCATGCGCGGGCCGTCTTCAAACCGGCTCCGTTGAATTCCGAACTGCACCCGCCGGGTCACATCGCGGTAGAGCGTGGCAAAATATCCCAGGCGGTTGTGGTGCTGCGCGCAGTGCGCGATGATGCAGTCGAGCTGCGTGATCACCTCGTCAATTGACTGGCAGGGAACGATGGCAACAGACATGCTCTGATTTTAATGGGTATTGTACTCAAAAGATAGATTGAAAATGGGCAGGCTCAAACTCCGTCGTGGGCCGTTTGCAGCCGCCCCACGCGCCAGCCTTCGTAAATGCGCAGAAAGACCACCCCCGTCAGAATCATCAGGCTGCCGCCCAACTGCACCGGCGTCAGCAGCTCGCCAAACACCAGGAAGGCGCTCACGGCGGTAAAAGCCGGCTCGAGGGTAGCGATCAGGTTGACCACGCTGGAGGGCAGATACACCAGGCTGACATTATACAGGCCAAACCCCATCACGGTAGGGCCGGCGGCCAGCAGCGCCAGAATGCCCCAGCCCGCCATTGAACTGCCCAGCCACAGCAAGTCGGCCGGCTGCGCGGCAGCGCCGGGCAGCGGCCCGCCCGGCAGCAAATTGACGACCAGCAGGAAGACCGCGGCAAAGGCAAAGGTGTAAAGCAGGGTGGACCACGGGTTCAGTCCGCGCTGCGCTGCCGAACGGCCCATCAGGCTGTAGCCGGCGTAAGCCAGGCCGGAAAATACCCCAGTGAGAATACCCGCCAGGTTGGCGTTCCAGGTAGCGGGGTCGTATGCGCCCGAAACCAGCACACAGCCCCCCAGGCCCAGCGCCACGACCAGCAGTTTGACCCAATCGAGGTGTTCTTTAAGAAACCACCAGCCCAGCAGGGCGGTGAACCCGGCCGAACAGTACACCAGCACCGTGGCCACCGCCGCGCCGTTCAACGCGACCGAAAGCGTCCACAGCGAGTTGAAGGCGGCCAGCACCAGGCCGTACAGCGCCAGGTAGCCCAGATGACGCTTTTCGACCCGCAGCAGGCGCGGGCGCAGCAGGCCCAGTACGGGCGCCAGGGTTAGTACCACGAAAATATCGCGCCATAGGGCCAATACCAGGGCCGGGATGTGATAGATCAGGGTGAGGTGGCGGATAAAAATGGCTGTGGTCGATAAAAATAGCGCGCTGAGCAGTGCCATGGGGTAACCCCGCGCCAGGTTGGCGCGGGGTGAGTTGGAGGAGATCATGGCCCCTATTGTAGAGAATTAAGCCCGGATTGTATAGAGTAGCCGCCGATGATTTTGAGCTATTTTGGCGGTTTATTCAAAACGCGGCATGACTTCCTTCATAAATAATTTCGCTCCGGCAGTTTGCGGAAAATCGGCAAAGCGCAGAATGAAATGGCGGATGCCCAGATCCACGTAGGCTTGCAGGCGCGCTGCCACCACCTCGGGCGTGCCCACCATGGGGGCAAAATTGGCAAAGAAGCTGGCCTGTTGAATGCGCTCGGCTTCGGCCTGGGTGGGCGCCACGGCGATACAGTCGCTGCTGAAGGTTTTGACGATCTCGGCGTAATCGCGGCCCACTGCCGCGCAGTGCCCGCGCAAAATCTCCAGGCTGGCAGCGCATTCGGCCGGGCTGGCATTGTTCAGGTTGCACCAATCGCCGTATTGGGCCACAATGCGCAGCGTGCGCAGCGGCCCGGCCCCGCCAATCAGCAGCGGCGGCAGCGGGTTGGGGCGCGGGTTGCAGTAGGCGTTTTCGATGTGGTAGTACTTGCCGTGGAAGGTGGGCCGGTCTTCGGTCCACATCTTGCGAATGATTTGAACCGCTTCTTCCAACTGGTCGAGGCGCTGCTTCTTATTCGGATAGTCGTAGCCGTAAGCCTGGTACTCGTTCTCTTTCCAACCGGCGCCGATGCCCAAAATGAAGCGCCCGCCCGAAAGCCACTGCGCAACCGCCGCCATTTTGGCCAGTGCCGCCGGGGGCCGGTAGGCCTGGCTGAGCACGATGGTGCCAAAGCGCATGCGCGGGTAGCGCGCCATCAGGTACGTGATGGTGGTCCAGGCTTCAATGGTATCCAGGGTCTGATCGATCGCCGCCGCCCAGGGGAAGAAGTGATCGCCCACCCAGGCCGAATCCAGCCCGCCGCTGTGCAGCGCGTCCATAAAGGTGAAGATGTGGCCGCGAAAGGCGGCGCTGTCTGCGCCGTATTCTGGAAAATCGGGCACCCGCCAGCCAAATGTGATTTTTTCTTGCATGCTGTCCTCCTATGGAAAAGCTCGCGTTGGTTCGGGAACGTCCGTAACCTTCACGGGACGATTCATCATTTGTCATCGTGTGATCGCTTGCTGCTTGATTATATAATACCCACGGGTTCAAATTATGGTTTCCTGCTTAAGCAAAAAAGTGGTGTTTGTGACCGTGAAGGGTATAACGGAAAAAGACTGGCGCTCGCTGCTCGTTAAATCACACAACCGCACCAGCCTTCTGGTGCGGTTGTGTGTGTGGGTAATCCGGCTAAAGTTTGCCCTTGAGTTTGGGCGACAGGGATTTGGCTTTGGCTTTGAGGTTCATGATCAGAGCCTTTTCGTTCTGGTCGTATTCGCCGTCTTTTTCGATGTGAGCCAGCAGCCATTTGGCTTCCTTGTCATCCACCACGCCATCGGCCAGTAAATAGGCGCTGATGGCATCGACAAACAGGGTCTGCCAGCTTGGATCGTTTTTGGCGCCGGAGGTGGCATCGTTTAATTCAAAGACCAGGTCGGCTTCTTCCTGGTCGATCACGCCATCGGCAAACAGTTTGGCGCGCAGGCTGGCCACTTCGGCCGCGTCGATCACGCCATCGGCCAGCAGGCTTTTCTTCAATTCATCGTATTGGTGAGACATCGTACCTTCCTTTTTGATCCGAATCGTACAGGATACGTCTGCTTAAATCATACCACAGGCACCAACTCCCCTTCGGCGAAGCGCGGAAGTTAGACGTTGACGCCAAACATGCGCGCCATATCAGCCAGCCCGCCGCGATAGCCCTGCCCCACGGCGCGAAACTTCCATTCCGTGTTATAGCGGTAAACTTCCCCGAAGATCATGGAAGTTTCCATGCTGGCTTCTTCCACCAGGTCGTAGCGGGTAATTTCTGAGCCGCGCTCATCGTTGATAATGCGGATGAAGGCCGAGCCGACCTGGCCAAAGTTCTGGTGGCGGGTATCGGCGCTGTCAATAGTGACAGAGAAGACCAGTTTGGCCACATCGGCGGGAATGGTGGCCAGATTGATCTCGATGGCTTCATCGTCGCCCTCACCGGCGCCGGTGCGGTTGTCGCCGGTATGGCGCACGGATCCGCAGGTTGAAACCAGGTTGTTGTAAAAGATAAAATCGGCGTCGCTGCGCACCTTGCCATCGGCTTTGACCAGGAACACACTCGCGTCCAGGTCAAATTCCGCGCCTTCCGAAGAGCGCGGGTCCCATCCCAATCCAACCATGATTTCTCTTAAGCCAGGTTCAGCCTTGCTGAGGGAAATATTTCCGCCTTTTGACAATGAAACAGACATGAAAAGCTCCTTGTTTGATGGATTATGGGTTGAGTCAAACCATACAGGTTTAAAATGGGTGGGGGCAGCACTCAGTCAACCTATCCCCATTTCACCTTTGCCCGAAAGGACGAATAAAATAATTCTCTCACGATTTGGCGGAGTGTCAAGCCGGATAAGTTTAAAAGCAGCACTTTCCAGCGCATTATCACAGGCGCTGAAAACGACGGGTGGGAAAATTAATGGTCGCAGGCTCTCTGTGGGTCCCCAACTTTCACAGATTTCTGTGGCCCCCCAGTAGCCCCGACTCAAGGCAAATCTTGACAACCCTGGGATCAAAATGGGTTCCTGAAAGCGAACGGATGTGCTCAAGCACCTTTTCTTCCGGCCAGGCGGCACGGTAAGAGCGGTCTGAGCTTAATGCATCCCATACATCCACCGCGGCAAAAATGCGCGCTGTGAGCGGAATCTGCGCGCCTTTTAAGCCGCGCGGGTACCCCGTTCCATCCCACTTCTCGTGATGGCAGTACGGGATATCCAACGCCAGCCGCAGGTAGCGAATGGGAGAGAGCATCTCGTAGGCAAAATCCGGGTGTTTTTTCATCACCCGCCATTCTTCGTCCGTCAGGGAACCGGGTTTGAGCAGGATCCCGTCGGGAACGCCCATCTTGCCAATATCGTGCAAGAGCGCTCCCCAGCAAATATGCACCAGTTCCATTTCGCTCATGCCGAATGCGCGTCCAAGCTGTACCGTGGTCTCTGTTACCCTGAGTGTGTGTCCTTCGGTCTCTTTGTCGCGCAAATCGAGGGCATGCGACCAGCCTTCGATGGTGGCGTCGTATGCCATGGAGAGCTCGGTGTTGGAGCGCTGCAGGCTGTCGAATAATTGCACAACATCAATCGCAATGGCTGCCTGCCCTGCCAGGGAGTTAAGAAAATCCAGCCATTCTGCATTGGGGTCGAGCGGGGTATGGTGGTAGATTTCCAGCACCCCCTTGACCAGCCCTTTGGTGATCAACGGCACCGCAAAGTAGGCAGCTACGTTTTCTGCCTCCAGCAGTTCGGACCGGACGAAGGTGACGCCGCTGGCGGCGCAATTCGGGATATGCACGGTGCGGCGCTCGAGTGCCGCCAGGCCGGCCTGGCCCTCGCCCAACCGCAGCCGCTTGCGTTCAATTACTTTGGAGCGAAAGCCGCGTCCGGCGGCAAATTCCAGGTTCTGCAGGCTGGCGTTGAACACCAGCACATCCGCGGCGTCCACTTCCAACTGCTCGATGACATGTTGGAGCACCATATTCAGGCTGAGACGCAGATCGAAATTGGAAGAGATGGTGCGGTCAATCTCGCCCAGGGAGGCGAGACGCTGCAAGCGCCGGTCGGCTTGCTCACGCAGCAGCAGGCGGCGGATGGCGGCGGCTGCCTGGTCGCCGATGCTGCGGGCCAGTGTAATCTTCTCGGGTGTGAAAGGTTCGCGACCATCATTGCGCGCTTCACCCAACATTAATACCCCCATCGCCTGATTTGAGTTCTGCGAGGCATCACCAATCCACAGGGGTACGAGGCAAATCGTTTGAACCAAATCAAGCAGCAGGATTGCGCTTTCGGAACTGCCGACTTCCGGATTACCGGCCCGGATGATGATCGGTTCGTTCTGGTCCATAACCATTTGACAATAGGGCAGAGCGCTGATCGGTTGGCGGCTGGCAAGAATAGCGCCATGCTCCAGTTTCCGGACCGGATAGATCGCCCGCGTCACCAGTTCGTCATCGTCTACCAGTGCGATACAGGCCAGGGTGATGTGAACACTCTCCACTGCATGGCGATTGATGATCTCAAGCACCTGCTCGATACCGTTGGCATCTGCCAGGGCGCGTGAAAGTTGATAAAGCGTGCTGAGTTCGCCGGTGCGGTATCCGAGCTCTATTTCCTTTTGTTTGCGCTTGGTAATGTCCATATAGGTTCCAAGCACGCCGTTAATCTCCCCAGAAGAACTTCGCAGCGGCACCTTGCTCGTTAGCAGTGTGATGGTGTTTCCATCAGGCGTCGTCCGGGGTTCTTCGATATGAAGCCTGGATGAACCGCTTTCGATGACCTGGCGGTCCGCATCCCGATACAGTTCCGCCTGATCGCGCCACCCATTTGGTAATCATCTTTCCCAATGATGTCCTTTGGATCAGAAAATCCCGCATCACGCGCAAACACCATGTTACATCCCTGGTAAACATGCTCCTTATCCTTCCAGAACACTCTCTCAGGTATCGCGTTGATAATCCCTTCGGTGATCAGCCTGGATGCCTGCAGCGCCTCGTCTGCCTGCTAGCGTTTGGTGATGTCATAGAAGGCGGTGAGTAAAGCCGGTTTGTCATCGTAAGCAATGGGAATCGCTGACACTTCCACATCAACCAAGGTTCCTTCCAGACCTACAAATATTTCTTCCGCTAAGGGGATGGGAACACCTTCGCTAAGCGACAGCCGGATGCGTTTCAAAGCCATTTCCTGGAAATCAGGATGCACAAAATCAATAACCGGTCTCCCGATTAGATCTGTGGGGCTGGCCGCACCCAGAATTGTGGCGCTGGCTGGGTTTGCAAAGACGATCAGCCCCTGGCTGTGGACAATTAAGCCGTTGGGCAACGCTTCCACCAGCAGGCGGTAACGTTCTTCGCTCTCGCGTAGTGCCTCATCCGCGTTTTTGCGCGCAGTGATGTCACGGATATTGCATTGGATAACCTTCTCCCTGCCCACCCAATAAACGTTGCTGACGAATTCAACTTGAATCAGCCTGCCATCCTTCGTCTTGAGCGGTAAGTCATCGTAGCGAATATATTCACTTTCCTGTAATGCTTCGAAGGCATCCTGGCTGGCTTCAATATCCCTGAACGCGCCGACTTCCCAGAGCTTCTTCTTAATAAACATTTCACGCGAATAGCCCAACAGTTTTATTAAAAAGGGATTGACGTCCTGGATCATTCCCGTTTTGGCATCGAGGATTAAGATCCCATCCTGGGCCGCTTCAAACAAGCGCCGGTAACGAAGCTCTGAATCGATCAGTAATTCCATAGCTATTCTCTCTACCTTCTCGGTTGTGCCCCTTTATATAAATTCTGCTTCAGATTCGCCTTA
>Ga0335397_10002432_pt1 | contig 25407 bp, 26 predicted proteins | sample MAT04_FD_205740 | JGI IMG/M metagenome (GOLD analysis project Ga0335397, IMG submission 205740) | Freshwater microbial communities from Lake Fryxell liftoff mats and glacier meltwater in Antarctica - MAT-04 (spades assembly) (version 2) ... | reverse complement strand
TCGTTCTTCTCGACCGCCAAGAAGCAGGGCTGGGCCATCCTCGACGCCCTAGCCTGCGATCCGGTATCGCTGGCCAAATCCCTCCGCTTGTCCTGAACCAAATCGAGAACCTGGGCAGTTACAAAAATATAAAGAAAGATTACGCGTCGCCTGCCGGAGCAGACGACGCAAGTTGTTGAAAACTCGGAATAATGTACAAAAGTGGTCGGAACCGGGAGCGCCCCGTCAGCTTTTGCGCTGGCTGTCGCCATCCGGCTTGGACGGCGCCGGCTGGGTCACGCTGAGCGGATCGGAGCCCGGAAACGAATCCTCGAGACCCTCCTCGAGCTGCTGGTCGAGTTTCTTCTTCTCGTCCTTGGTGTGCTTGACGGGGGTGTCGACGGTTTTGGTGTCGGCCATGGTTTGCTCCTGCTCCATCTTCGTGGTGGGGTCTTGCAGAAGCAACGCGCCGGAACCGGCGCTGTTCCCGCGACGGGGCGGCACCACGCGGCCGGACCATGTTGCGCGGCGCGCCGGCGTGCTAGAGGACGCCACACGAAAAAAACGTACCAGGGGCGGCAACGTTCATGAAATACATCACCTGCATCGAGGACCTCCGCCAGATTCACAAGCGGCGTGTGCCGAAGATGTTCTTCGACTACGTCGACCACGGCTCCTATGCGGAGGAGACGCTCCGCGCCAATGTCGACGACCTCAAGCGGATCAAATTCCGCCAGCGCATCCTGGTCGACATCTCCAAGCGAGACCTGTCCACGAACATTATCGGCGAGAAGGCGGCGATGCCGCTGATCCTCGCCCCGGTCGGCTCGACCGGCATGCAGCATGGCGATGGCGAGATCCACGCCTGCCGCGCCGCGCAGGCTGCAGGCATCCCCTACACGCTGTCGACGATGTCGATCTGCTCGATCGAAGACGTCGCCGCCAATGTCGAGAAGCCGTTCTGGTTTCAGCTCTACGTGATGCGCGACCGCGGCTTCGTGAAAGCGTTGATCGAACGCGCGATCGCAGCGAAATGCAGCGCGCTGGTGCTCACCGTCGACCTGCAGGTGATCGGCCAGCGCCATCAGGACATCAAGAACGGGATGTCGGTGCCGCCGGAACTGTTCAAGCTCCGCAACATCCTGGATATCGCCACAAAACCCGGCTGGGTGAAGGGCATTCTGGGCGCCAAGAGCCGCAACTTCGGCAACATCGCCGGCCATTTGCCGGGCTCCAAGGATCTCGGATCGGTGTCGTCCTGGGTGGCGTCGCAGTTCGACCCGGCGCTGAACTGGCGCGACATCGACTGGATCCGCTCGATCTGGCCGGGCAAGCTGATCATCAAGGGCATCCTCGACGTCGAGGACGCCCGCGAGGCGGTGAAGGTCGGCGCCGAAGCGCTGGTGGTGTCGAACCATGGCGGGCGCCAGCTCGACGGCGCGCCGTCGTCGATCGAGGTGCTGCCGGAGATCGTCCACACCGTCGGCTCGCATATCGAGGTGATGTTCGACGGCGGGATCCGCTCCGGACAGGACGTGATGCGGGCGCTCGCGCTCGGCGCGCGCAGCTGCATGATCGGCCGCGCCTATATCTACGGCCTCGGCGCCTTCGGCGGCCCCGGCGTCGCCAAGGCGATCGATATCATCCGGGCCGAACTGTCGACCACGATGGGCCTGTGCGGCGTCAATGCAATCAACCAGATCGACGAGAAGGTTTTGGCGGAGTAACAGGTCAGGGCTTCGAGCCCGGCGCGATCAACGATACCCGTCATTGCGAGCGATGCGAAGCAATCCGGAACGCCGCGTGGATTGCTTCGTCGCGTCGCTCCTCGCAACGACGAGGAAAGCAAAAACAACATTCAGGAGGAAATCATGACCGGGACCAAACGCGCGACAGAAGCCGCGGCGAGCGAAGTGCTCTACGCCGTCGAGGATCACATCGCGACCATCACGCTGAATGCGCCGGAGCGGATGAACACCATCTCCGGTCCGATGCTGAACGATCTGGCGCGGCTTTTGGTCGAGGCCAATCAGGATCCGCAGGTGCGCTGCGTGATCCTGACCGGCAATGGCCGCGCGTTCTGCGCCGGCCTCGATCTGCGCAAGACGCGGAGCGAGGACGGCCTCAGCGAAGCGTCGTCGCCGACCTCGCTCGATCTGCGCAACACCCCGCCGACCGTGATGCAGGCGATGGACAAGCCGACGATCTGCGCGGTCAACGGCGGCGCGGCCGGCTACGGCATGGACACCGCGCTCGGCTGCGACATCCGGATCATGGCGGAATCGGCCAAGCTCGCCGCAGCTTTCGTCAAGCGCGGCGTGGTGCCGGAATCCGGCGGCACCTGGTTTCTGCCGCGGATGATCGGCTGGTCGAAAGCCGCCGAACTGATCTTCACCGGGCGGACGCTGTCGGCGCGCGAATGCCTCGATTGGGGGCTCGCCAACGAGGTGGTGCCCGACGCCGAGCTGATGGGCCGCGCCCGCGCAGTCGCGAAGGAGATCGCCGGCAACGCGCCGCTCGCGGTGCAGGCCGCCAAACGGATGATGCGGATGGGCCTCAACGAGACCTTCCCCGACCACGTCCACCACGTCTATCTGCAGCTGCTGCCGCTGTTCAAGACACAGGACATGGCCGAAGGCATCAAGGCCTTCATGGAAAAGCGCGAACCGAAATTCGAAGGGCGATAGAGCACGGGATGACTTAGTCTTCGAATCGTCATCCCGATTTAGGTTCGTGTTTGAGAACGACAGGGCCGCCGAACAGGATCACGCGACGGAGACCAGCCGATGTTCGAGACAATCACGACGCTGCTCGACTGGCTCGGCGTTGTCGCCTTCACTGTGTCGGGCGCGCTGGTGGCGTCGCGGAAGGAGATGGATATTGTCGGCTTCGTCCTTCTGGGAACGGCGACCGGCATCGGCGGCGGCACGCTTCGGGACGTGCTGCTCGGCCTGCCGGTGTTCTGGGTTCACGAGCCGGCATATTTGCTGACGTGCATCCTGGTCTCCGGCCTCGCCTTCTTCACCGCCCACATCCCCCATTCCAGATACAAGGCGCTGCTCTGGCTGGACGCGGTCGGTTTGGCATTGTTCGCTGTGACCGGCGCCGAGAAAGCGGCGCTCGCGGGCGCGAGCGGCGGCGTGGCTGTCGCGATGGGTGTCGTCACCGCGACCTTCGGCGGGATCATCCGCGATCTGCTCGGCGGCGAAATCCCGGTGATTCTCAGTCGGGAAATCTACGTCTCAGCGGCTTTGGCCGGCGCGGCGGCGTTCGTTGTTCTGATGATGGTCGGAACGCCGCGCGAACTCAGCACCGGCGTCGGCTTTGCGATCGGATTGCTCGTGCGGGCCGCAGCACTGCAGCGCGGCTGGTCGTTACCGCGCTATCGACCGCGCCCGGGCCGACGGGATAACTAAAGCATGATCCCGAAAAGTGGACCCCGGTTTTCGGAAATGATCATGCGCGGACAAGAACCGAGAACAGGGTGACGATTCGAAGATAAGTCATCCTGTTCTGACGATAGCGGACCGCGATGATTCCCGTCACGCATGGGCAACGAGGTCGGCCTCGACCAGCGCGCGCAGTTCGGACGTGACTTCGGGCCGCGCGCCGAACCACAGTTCGAAACCGCGCACCGCCTGATGCAGCAACATGCCGAGGCCGTCGGCGGTGCGCAGACCGCGGGCGCGCGCCTCTGACAACAGCTCGGTCTCGAGCGGCACATAGACCAGATCGGCGACGGTGGCGTCGGCCGGCAGCGGCTCGAGATCGAGGTCGAGTGACGGCTGCCCCTTCATGCCGAGCGAGGTGGTGTTGACCAGAAGCCCCGCGCCCGGCAGCGCCGCGGGCGCATCGGTCCAGGCGATCGGCACGACGCGCTCGCCGAACAGGTCGGCCAGCGCCCGCGCGCGTTCGATCGAGCGGTTTGCCAGCGCGATGCGCTGGATGCCGCGCTCCAGCAGGCCGAACACCACCGCGCGCGACGAACCGCCGGCGCCGAGCACGACGGCATGTGGTGTGCGATCCCAGCCCGGCGCGCTGGCGTCGAGATTACTGATGAAGCCTTCGACGTCGGTGTTGGTCGAGCGCAGCACAGAGCCGTCATAGTACAGCGTGTTGGCGGCGCCGACCGCGCAGGCGCGCTGGTCCGGCACAGTGAGCTGCAGCGCGCGTTCCTTGTGCGGGATGGTGACGTTGGCGCCGCTGTAGCCGTGCGTCTTCAGATGCAGCACGAATTCGGCAAAACCTTCGGGCGGCACCGACTCGATCGAATAGCCGCCTTCGATCCCGAGCTTGCGCAGCCAGTAATGATGGATCAGGGGCGAGCGCGAATGCGCCGCCGGCCAGCCGATCAGGCAGGCGGCAATATGGGCTTGGCTTGTCGGCTGAGTCACGGCTCGTCTCTCACACTGTTCGGCGGCGTTGCCTGCTTCAGCCGTACGCCGCGGCCGCCACTCTCGCTGCGGGTATGCTCGCCGATCAGCTCGACGCCGGCGCGGTTGAGCGCATCGACAACCCGCGTCAGCGACTCGACGATGCCGCGGACGTTGCCGCCGCTGGCTTCCATCCGCTGAATGGTGGGCACCGAAACGCCGGCGAGCTTCGCCAACGTCCGTTGGTCGATCCCGAGCAGCGCCCGCGCCGCACGCATTTGAGACGAGGTGATCAAGCGAGCATCCCGATCCGAGGTTCGCCCTATCGGCTATCGCAAATATGAAACGGCTTCAACGATGGTTGAAACATCATTGAAGCCGTTTCGTCTCGACTTGAAGTCAGATCAGGCCGCGACTTGCCGGTGCGCGGCGATGATCTGGTCGGCGGTGCGACCGGTGACTTCGGCCATATGGTCGAAGCTGCGGGTGAAGCTGCCGGAGCCGGCGGTGGCCGAGCGCAGTTCGACGATCAGATCGCCGATCTCCGCCTCCGGCATGGTGGCGCGCACCACATCCCAGCCCGTCCAGCCCTCGCGCGTGTCGAAGCCGAGGATCTGGCCGCGCCGTCCGGACAGGATGGCGTTGACCTTGGCGGTGGCGTCGGTCGGGCAGACGATCTCGACGGTGTGGATCGGCTCCAGCAGCACCGGCTGGCACTGCGGCAGCGCCTCGGTGATGCCGATCCGCGCCGCGGTGCGGAACGCCTGATCCGAGGAGTCGACACTGTGATACGAACCATCCGTCAAAGTCACGTGGACGTCGACCACCGGGAAGCCGAGCGGCCCTGCGCGCAGGCCGTCGGCCGCGCCCTCCTCCACCGCGCCGATATAGTTGCGCGGCACCGCACCGCCGACCACCGTCTCGGCGAAGACAAAGCCTTCGCCGCGCGGCAGCGGCTTCACGTCCAGCACCACGTCTCCGAACTGGCCGTGGCCACCGGACTGCTTCTTGTGCCGGCCGCGCTGGGTGACCGCCTTACGGATGGTCTCGCGATATCCGATTGCCGGCGGATGCGACTTCACCGTCACGCCGTAGCGGTCGTGCAGCCGCTCGAGCGCGACGCGCAGATGCATCTCGCCCTGCCCCCACAGCACGATGTCGTGCGACTGCGTGTCGTGAATGACGGTGAGCGACGGATCCTCCTCCTTCAGCCGTTGCAGCGACTGGCCGAGCTTGACGTCGTCCTTGCGGTCGGCGGCGGCGAGCGCCATCGCCAGCACCGGCGGCGTCGCGACGATCTCGACCAGCGCCGGGGGCGCGGCCTTGCCGTTGCCGAAGGTGTCGCCAGTCTTGACGGCGTCGAGCTTGCCGAGCGCGACGACGTCGCCGGCCACGGCCGACGATCGCTTGCTGTCGGGACCGCCGCTCGCCGTGTGGATGCCCGACACCCGCCCAGCCTCGCCTGACGAGGCGTGCACGGTGTCCCCGTCGGCCAGCGTGCCGGCGAAAACGCGCGCCAGCGACAGCTTGCCGCCGTGCTGCAGATGCGTGGTCTTCAGGACGTAGCCGACCGCCTCCTTGGCCGACGCCACGCCGAGCCGCGACGCGGTCTCGGAGATGTCGGGAGCCTCGTGGCGCAGCGCTTTCAGCAACCGCATCACGCCATTCTCACGCAACGCCGAGCCGAGCAGCACCGGACAGATCAGGCCTTCGCGCAATTCGCGGGCGAGATCGTCGAACACCGCATCGCGCGGCGGCGGGATGTCTTCGAGCAATTGCTCCATCAAGCCGTCGTCGTGATCAGCGAGCTTCTCGAGCATCGAGAAGCGGGCTTCCTTTTCGCGATCGAGGTCGCCACCTTCGAGCGTGATCACTTCCGAGGGCTTGTGCTCCCGATAGACGAAGGCGCGCTCCAGCGCGAGGTCGACATAGCCGGCGATCAGTTCGCCGTTCCAGATCGGAATCTGGCGCAGCACCAGCGGAATGCGCGAGGCCGGCTGCAGGCTTTCGAGCACTTCGCCAATCCGCTTGCTGGCGCGATCGATCTTGTTCAGGAACAGGAAGCGGGGAATGCCGAGGTCTTCGAGCTCGCGCAGGATCAGTTGCAACTGCGGCAGCTTGCGCTCGTCGGCTTCGCACACCACGACGGCGGCGTCGACGGCGGGCAGCGCCGCGCGCATATCATGCGCGAATTCGACGGAGCCGGGACAATCGAGAAAGGTGTAGGTCTCCCCCATGAACTGAGTAGTCGCCGCAGTGAGGCTGAGCCCCATCTTGTGTTGCCGCGCCTCGGGGCTGGAGTCGCCGTGCGAGGTGCCTGCGTCGACCGTTCCGGCACGCGGCACGGCGCCGGTGCGCGCGAGGATCGCTTCGAGTAGTGTGGTTTTTCCGCTTTGGAATGGGCCCACCAGTGCGATGCACCGGGGACCGCGGGGACTTCTAAGGTCTTGTCCCATCGCCGCCTCCTTTGAGTTGGAGCTCGGCCCGTGATTGGGTCGGCGAGGCAATGCTTTCAGCAGCCTCGCCGCTTGGCAAGCGCGAAAAATTGCGAAGCCGATCCATCACCGTTGAGCAGGATCAAGGACAGATGCAAATCATCACTGCAACGCACGCGCAACCAGCATCAGCGACATCTGATCGGGTGGCGGCGATGCTCGGAGCTGCGAGACCGCCGTGGTCAGAGACGCCCGATGTGGAACAAGCTGATTGATTGGATCCTGGCCTTCAAAGACCGCCGATGGGTCGTGGCCGCAGCGGCGGCGACCTCGTTCGCCGGACTGCTGATCGCGATCGTCACCTGGTTGATCGATAAGCCTCCGGCGCTGATCGACGCGATGACCCGGGTCGAGCTGCCGATGAGCTACCCGAACGAAACTTGGACCAGGATTCGTGCGTCGGAGCTGCACCGGCTGAGCGGCCGGTGGTGCTACCAAGGGCGGTTTTCCGGTCTCGAGGTGACGTTGGTCGTCAACGACGGAGAGGTCGTCAAGAACGGCAAGCCGCTGCTGCCCTACATCTCCGACCAGGGACTGATCCGCCTGGTCGATCAATCGACCGGCAAATCCGATTTCATCCAGCACGCGGCGGCGCAGCCCCATGAAATGCGGACGTTCTCCCGGTACGTCTCGGACGGGCAGATCAAATCGTGGGCGAGCGCTCTCGCCCTGAATTGCGAGCGCTGCATGGTGAAACACGACCAGATCGGCGGCAGCTACGAATGCCGCTGAACGCGCACATCCGCCGTCCGCTGGCGCGCGCAAGCCGTCGACCGCGATGGCGATGGCGCGGCGACCGATCGCTCGGTCGCCGCCTAGCCCGCAGCGCCCGGCGCTAGCGGCCGGGGCGCAGCTCCAGCTCCTGCAGGCCAACCGCGATGTTAACGCCGGTTTGCCCCTGCAGGCTGAGCGGCTGCAGCGCGATCGAATTGGCCGAACCGCCCACCAGGACGTTGGCGCCGAGGCCGACGCCGATCGACGCCGAGCCCTGCGCGCCGGCGTAGTCGCCGGCGAGATCGCCGGGGCCGAAGCGATCGACCGGTGCGAACACGCCCCAGGCCAGCGCCGTCTCCTGGGTAATACCAATGTCGAGGCCGATCTTGCGGATGGTGGCGACATAGGGCGTGTCGGGACGGCCTTCGGAGCGCAGCACGCAGCCGAGATTGGTCACCGAGCCGACGATGAAGCCCGTGCTGGCGCCGCCGCGACATTCCAGCACGCCGACGCGCACGCGCGACTGCTGCGCATGGGCAGCGCTGACGAGCAGCGAAGCGGCGACTCCGAGCAGAAGCGAAAAGCGGCGCATGGGAATTTCTCCGGTTCAACGATGTGATGCAGACAGATGGAGGCAGACAGGAGGATGCAGGCAGCCTGGTTGTAATGCTGTCAGCGCGGCCCTGCCACGCGCAAGACGCAGCCCGACGGTCAATCTAGTCACAGCATTAGCAAATCTTCAATGACGGGCCGGCGGCATCGTTGCGAAAGCCTGCCCCAAAACAAAAGGGCCCGCGATGCGCGAGCCCTTCCGTCACGAGAGTGCGCCGTCGCTATCAGCGGTGCTGGCGATGGTTGCGCTTGTGCTTGCGGTACTTCCGCTGCGGACCAAAATCAGCCGGGCGAAGCTGCACGTCGACGATGCCGGCCGTTGCGTTCAGGCCGGTCTGGCCCTGCAGGCTGAGGGGCTGCAGCGCGAACGAATTCGCAGAGCCGCCGACCAGCAGGTTGCCACCGACGCCGACGCCGAACGAGGCGTTGGCGCCGACGCCGCCGTAGGAGCCGGACAGATCGCCGGGGCCAATGCGGCGGGTCGGCGCATAGACCGCCCAGGCAACGCCGGTGTTCTGGGTGAAGCCGAGGTCGAGGCCGATGCGCTGGACGCGCGCGACATAGGGATCAGCCCGGCGACCGCCGGTCTTGAACACGCACTCCAGCTCCGTCGTCGAACCGATGACGTAGCCGACGTTCGGGCCGCCGGCGCATTCGAGCACACCGACCTGCAGCCGCTCTTGCGCGCTCGCATTCGCGAATGACGCAACCAGCGCAACCGCAGTGACACCGAACAGTCTAGAGATGGACATTGAGAAGTACTCCGCATTTCAGGATTTAGATCGACGGCGACAAGAAGGAAGCGTCTTGTCCAAAAAAAGGCGCTTCCACGACAGGGGAATAAATCTAGCGAACCTTGCCGATTTTTAATGAACGGCGTGTTGCAGCCTCAGCGCAGATTGCCGCAGAAGCGCTGGATCCGCTTGCAGGCGTCTTCGAGGTCCGAGGTTTTGGTCGCGTAGGAGATTCGGAACGCCGGGCCGAGACCGAACGCCGAGCCCTGCACCACCGCAACGCCTTCGGCTTCGAGCAACTCGGTGACGAAATCCTGGTCGTTCTCGATCTTCTTGCCCGACGGCGCGGTCTTGCCGATGGTGCCGGCGCAGGACGGATAGACGTAGAACGCGCCTTCCGGCCGCGGGCAGTCGATGCCCTGGGCCTGGTTCAGCATCGACACAACGAGATCGCGGCGCTCCTTGAACACGGTGTTGTGTGCCGCGATGAATTCCTGCGGCCCGTTCAAGGCTTCGACCGCGGCCCACTGCGCGATCGACGACGGGTTCGAAGTCGATTGCGACTGGATCGTCGACATCGCCTTGATCAACTGCGCCGGGCCGCCGGCATAGCCGATCCGCCATCCGGTCATGCAATAGGCTTTGGAGACGCCGTTCACCGTCAGCGTGCGATCGAACAGCTTCGGCTCGATCTGCGCCGGCGTGGTGAAGGTGAAATCGTCGTAGACGAGATGCTCGTACATGTCGTCGGTCATCACCCAGACATGAGGATGCTTGACCAGCACGTCGGTCAGCGCCTTCAACTCGTCGCGCGTGTAGGCGGCGCCGGTCGGATTCGACGGCGAATTCAGGATGATCCACTTGGTCTTCGGCGTAATCGCCGCTTCCAGCGCCGCCGGCTGCAGCTTGAAGCCGGACTCCGCCGGACACACCACCGGCACCGACTCGCCGCCGGCAAGCGCGACCATCTCGGGATAGCTGACCCAATAGGGCGCCGGGATGATCACCTCGTCGCCCGGATTGATGGTCGCCATCAGCGCGTTGTACAGCACCTGCTTGCCGCCGGTGCCGACGATGATCTGGTTCGGCTTGTAGGTCAGGCCATTCTCGCGCTGAAACTTGTCGATGATCGCCTGCTTCAGCTCCGGAATGCCGTCGACCGCGGTGTACTTGGTCTTGCCGGCCTCGATGGCATGAATCGCCGCCAGCTTGATGTTGGCCGGGGTGTCGAAATCCGGCTCGCCGGAGCCGAGCCCGATGACGTTGCGGCCCGCTGCTTTCAGCTCACGTGCCTTATCCGTGACCGCGATCGTCGCGGACGGCTTCACACGATCGAGCGAGGCGGACAGGAACGACATCGTCTTCTCCTTGCAGCCGTCATGAGCCGGCGAAAGGCGCGACTCTTCGATTTCTGACGGGGATGCCCTACACTAAGCGCGGGCACGCTGCATCGCAAGAACAATGCTGAAACCAGCTTGGGTTTTGGCATGAAAGCCGCCCAACCAGGGGATTCGCGGCAACGCTGCGACCGAATGCCGACGAGCTTCCCTCGCAGGCGAACTTTCGGTCTTCGGCAGGCGCATGCCCCTGTTGCAAGTCATGCGCGCGAGCCCCCGTCGCCGCTTGATTTCGCATGGCTCGGAGCTGCCCTCTTCAGATTCACGCGCCGGCAATTCCACAGCAAAGGCGGATCAATTGTTCCGCGAGGTTGCAATGCGGCAAATGATTTCGACCCTTTCCAGTGCTTGGGGCTTGCGACGCCCGCCAGTCGGCATCATTGTTTAGCCGCGTTCGGGTCAGCAGATGCCCGGACCACAGGCGAGCGAAACGACCGAGATGTACAAACTTTATTCGATGCAGAGATCCGGCAACAGCTACAAGATCCGCCTTGCGCTGGCGTTTCTCGACGCGCCGTATCGCGCCATCGAGGTCGATATCCTGCGCGGCGAGAGCCGCACGCCTGAATTCCTCGCGAAGAATCCGAGCGGTCAGGTTCCGCTGCTCGAAGTCGCGCAAGGCCGCTATCTCGCCGAGTCCAACGCCATTCTCTGGTATCTCGCCGTCGGCACCTCGCTTGCGCCGGATACGCGCATGGATCGCGCCGAAGCGTTGCAGTGGATGTTCTTCGAACAACACGCGCTCGAGCCGAATATCGGCTCGGCGTACTTCTGGCTGTGTCTGGTCAAAGGCGGCCGCGACCTTCAGACCCACGCGCTCGAGGATTGGCTGGAGCGCGGCTACGCGGCGCTGCAGGTGATGGAGAATCACCTCAAGACCCACGATTACTTCGCGGCGGGCCAGCTCACGATCGCCGACATCGCGCTGTACGGCTACACGCACGTCGCCGATCAGTGCGACTTCGACCTCTCGACCTTTCCCTCGATCAATGCCTGGCTGCGGCGTGTCGAACAGACCCCTGGTTTCATCACCATGGACTGGAGTTCGGATTCGGCGCCGCACGACCATGTGGATTTCGCCGCCGAGGCATGACGCGCCGTTTCGGACGTATTTCGCCGTTTTTTCGACAAGATCGAGTCTCGCGCGCCTAATAAATGCCTGAGATGGCAATGAGATTTCGTTTGCGCGATGATTCGTCAGCGCCAACGAGGATTTGGTCATGATTCGGTCGCCCGGCCCAGAGGCCGGATTCGTCAAGCGTTCGACGCCTTACGGCTCGCTCCGGTTGATCCGTGCCGTTGCGGCGTCACTCGTCATTGCCGTTTTGGTTCTCAGCGTCATCCTGACGCTGGCGGTTGCTTCGACCCAGTCCAGCATCGCGATGCCGTTTGCGCACTGACCTCCCTCTCCGATCACGGGCATATTCGGCGCAGCCGCGGCAGCGATGACCGCTATCCGCCCCGGCGACCGCGAGGACACAGTGCGATGAAGACACTTCTGGTCTGGGTCTCCGGCACGCTGACCGCGGCGACGGTGATCATTGCATCGTCCCTGATCGCGACGAAAAGCGCCGGCCAACCGACCTCGTTCGGCTCGTCCGCAGGCGCGCTCGATGTGAAGACGTTCGCGCAGAATCTCGTCAATCCCTGGGCTTTGGCCTTTCTGCCAGAGGGGCGCGTGCTGGTCACCGAGAAGCCGGGACGAATGCGCGTGGTGTCGGCGCAGGGAGCGCTGTCGGCGCCGTTGAAAGGCGTTCCCGAGGTCTGGCCCGCAGGCCAGGGCGGCCTGCTCGACGTTGCCACCGACAAGGACTTCGCCGGCAACAAGACGATCTATCTCTGTTACGCCGAGCGCACCGGCAATGGCGGCCGCACGGCGGTTGCGCGCGCTGCCCTGGTCGACGGCGACGCGCCCCGTCTCGACGATGTCGAGGTGATCTTTCGCCAGGACGGCCCGCTGTCGTCGGGCAATCACTATGGCTGCCGGATCGCACAGGGCGCCGACGGCAATCTATTCGTCTCCCTCGGCGATCACTTCGCCCATCGCGACGAGGCGCAGAACCTCGGCAACCATCTCGGCAAGATCATTCGCATCGCGCCGGACGGCAGCGTGCCCAAGGATAATCCGTTCGTGGGCCGCGCCGACGCCAAGCCGGAGATCTGGAGCTACGGCCACCGCAACGCGCAGGCGCTCGCCATCAATCCCGCCAATGGCCAATTGTGGGAGATCGAGCACGGCCCCCGCGGCGGCGACGAAGTCAACATAACCGCCCCCGGCAAGAACTACGGCTGGCCGGTGATCGGCTACGGCATCGATTACAGCGGCGCCAAAATCCACGACAGCACGTCGAAGCCCGGCATGGAGCAGCCGATCAAATATTGGGTTCCGTCGATCGCGCCGTCCGGCATGGCGTTCTACACAGCCAAGCTGTTTCCGAAGTGGGACGGCAGCCTGTTCACCGGCGCCCTCGCCGGCAAGATGCTGGTGCGGCTGTCGCTCTCTGGCGACAAGGTGACCGGCGAGGAACGTCTGCTGCTGGCGCTGAACGAACGCATCCGCGACGTCCGCCAGGGCCCTGACGGCGCGCTATGGCTGCTCACCGACAACGCCGCGGGCCGCATCCTGCGCGTGACGCCGGCGGGCGAGTGAAGGTCACCGCGGTCGTCAATGTCATCTGAAGGTGCGAGCGTAGTAGCCTCAAGAGGCGGCGAGCGTCGCCATCCTTTGAGGCGCGCAACAGCGCGCGCCTCAGGATGACGCGCTACCCCCATTTGTGAAAAATAAAGAATGCCCCGAGCGCGATGAAGCCGAAGCCGAGCGCGTGATTCCAGCCCAACGGCTGCTTCAGATACAGCACAGAAAAACCGGCGAACACGATCAGCGTGATCACCTCCTGCATGGTCTTGAGCTCGGCCGCAGAATACACCGCGCTGCCCCAACGATTGGCCGGCACCGCGAGCCAGTACTCGAACAGCGCGATGCCCCAGCTCACCATGACCACCAGCGGCAATGCGACTTCTTTGTACTTCAGATGCCCGTACCAGGCGAAGGTCATGAAGATGTTGGAGCCGAGCAGCAACAGAATCGGCAGCAGATAGGGCGAGATGAAACCGGTGGGCATGGAGGGCCTTTCGAAATCCGAGCGGTAACAACGAGCGGGCAGTGCAGTTCCCGCGCAGGCGGCGATGCTGACGCCCAGCGCTGAGACGCTGGACTTTTGCGATGCACCACCCAAGCCAGCGGAAACGGCAGTTCAGCGGCTTGCAAGGACCTGATACGTCACTTCGATGTAACAATGTACCGATAAGTTATGCTTGCGTTTGATCGAGGCCCCCCGTCGCCGATCAGCGTCCCCCGCGGTCCCCGTCAGTCGCCGCGTCTGACAGGGGCCGCACCGTTTTGAGCGGACGATATTGTGATGATTCGATTTGCTCTGGTGATGACTTGCGTGGCGCCGCTGACGCTGGCGCTGGTTCCGCTACATCTGCTCGCGCGGCGCTTCGGCTGGCCCATCCAGCGCAGCCTCCCGCAATTGTATCACCGCATCCTGTGCCGGCTGATCGGGGTTCGCATCCGCGAGGTCGGCCGCCGCGACGGCCACGGCCCGGTGCTGATCCTCGCCAATCACGTCTCCTGGCTCGATATCTGCGTGATCTCGGCGCTGACGCCGGTAGCGTTCGTCGCCAAGAGCGAGGTCGCAGCCTGGCCGCTGTTCGGCTGGCTCGCGAAGCTTCAGCGCACCATCTTCATCGACCGCAAGGCCCGGCATCGCACCGGCGCTGCGACGGCCGAGATCGGCGCGCGGCTGCGCGACGGCGACGCCGTGGTGCTGTTCGCCGAAGGCACATCAAGCGATGGTAGCCGCGTGCTGCCGTTCCGCTCGGCGCTGGTCGGCGCGGTGCATCACGCGCTCGGCGAAGAGGCGCAGGCCGCGATCGGCGTGCAGCCGATGGCGGTGACTTACATCGGCTTCGGCGGCCTGCCGATCGGCCGCGAATTGCGCGAGCGCGTGGCGTGGTACGGCGACGCCGACCTGATCCCGCATTTCATCGGCGTGCTGTCGGCCGGCGCAATCGACGTGACCGTGAGCTGGGGTGAGCCGATTGCGGCCTCGGCTGCGACCGACCGCAAGGCGATCGCGCGCGACGCCGAGCAATCGGTGCGGCGGATGTGCGCCGCCGCGCGCCGGGCCGGACTGCGTGGCGCGATCGCGCCGCGCCCCGACGCTGCCCCTGTCGCTCAGACCGAGGCGCAGTTCAAGCCGGCCTGACGCCGCATCACGGTTGTCGATGCGACCGCCTTGCCGCCGCGCGGTGCGCGCGCCAGAATGCGCGCTCCCGCGTTTCGTACAGGACCCATCATGCAATTTCGTAATCTCGGGGGCAGCGGCCTGCGCGTGTCCGTCGTCGGCCTCGGCTGCAACAATTTCGGCCAGCGCACCGATCCCGACACTTCGCGTCAGGTGATCCACAAGGCGCTCGATCTCGGCGTCACGCTGTTCGACACCGCAGACATCTATGCCGGCCAGGGCGGTTCCGAGACCGTGCTCGGCAACGTACTCGGCGACCGCCGCAAGGACATCGTGCTGGCGACCAAATTCGCCAAGCCGATGAATGCCGATGGCAGCAAGCGCGGCGCCTCGCGGCGTTACATCATCGACGCGGTCGAGGCCAGCCTGAAGCGACTGCGGACCGACTGGATCGATCTGTATCAGCAGCACGACTACGATCCGCTGACGCCGATCGACGAGACGCTGCGCGCGCTCGACGACCTGATCCGCGCCGGCAAGGTGCGCTACATCGGCAATTCCAACTTCCCGGCATGGCGGATCGCCGAGGCCGAATATGTCGCGCGCGCGCTCGGCGCGCACCGATTCGTGTCGTGCCAGGACGAATACAGTCTGGTGGTGCGCGACATCGAGAAGGACCTGCTGCCGGCGGCGCAGGAATACAAGCTCGGCCTGCTGCCGTTCTTCCCGCTGGCGAGCGGCTTGCTCACCGGCAAGTATCAGCGCGGCGCCGAGATCGCGTCCAACACCCGCTTCGCCAAGATGCCGGCGATCCGCGACCGCTATTTCACCGACCGCAACATCGAGATCGTCGACCAACTGAAAGCCTTCGCGGACGCGCGCGGCCATTCGCTGCTCGAACTGGCGTTCTCCTGGCTCGCCGCGCGGCCGCAGGTGTCCAGCGTCATCGCCGGCGCCACCACGCCGGAGCAGATCGCGCAGAACGTCGACGCGGTCGGCTGGCAGCTCACCACCGACGAGATGGCGGACATCGACACCATCACGCTGGGGTAACCGCGCCGGCACGATTTCCCAAGACTGTCTCCCGCAACTGAGCCGATTTTCATGCAGGTCGCGCGGCCTCCGGTTCTGATTCCATCAGACCGGGAAAGCGCGAACCGACCGTTTCGGCAGCGATTTGATCCCGGGCCGGCAATGTCGCCGGCCTCGCTTTCAAGTCGGGAACAAGGACCCGATGGGCGCGCTTCCCCACGATCTGTTTATGGATGTCGTCAAGCTGCTGCTCGGCACCGCCGCCTTCGTGCTGATCGGATGGTTCGGCGCGCGCGACCGGCGCATCGGCGGCGTGCTGCTGACCTTTCCGCTGCTGAATGGGATCGCGATGCTGACCGGCGTCGATCCGCTGGCGATCGCCCACATCGTATTTCCCATCGTCGTCTGGAACAGTGGAGTGTTCCTGCTGACGATGTATCGATACGAGGTGTTGCCTCCCCTTCGCTATCTGGCGCCTGTCTGCAACGGATCCAGCAGCAATGCCGTGATCATCGCGCGGGTGGCGGTCTGGACGGCAATCTGGGTGACCGGCGCGTATTTGCTGATGAAATATCACGGCAAGTCGTCGTCGGCGCCGCTTTTGTTCGGCGTGCAGCTTGTCCTAGCGGCAGCCTATATCTGGCAGTTCTGGCGAAAGCCCGAGCCGGCCGCGTCGCCGACATTCAGCGACATGTGGCTGCACGGGACCGGCCTGATCCGCGTCATTCTGTTTGTTCTGGTGCTGTGCAGTCTGCTGGCGATTCCGCGCTTGACCGACAATCCCGATTGGCTCGGCCTGGCCAGCACCATGCCGCTTCCCGGGATGTTCGCTTTGGCGCTGCTGTCGGTGACGCAGCAGAAGAAGGAGGTGCTGCTGTCGCTCGGCGACACCGTTCTGCTCGGCCCGCTGCTGGTCATTCCGTTCAATTACTTCCTGGCCCACGCGATGCTCGCGCTGCGCGCGCACAGCGCCGGACTGGCGATCGAGATGGCGACGGTGATCGCGTTCTGGTCGGCAGCGGCGGCGCTGGTGTTCGTCGTCCTGCCGGTGTTCGTCCGCTGGCGTGATCGCCGACTCCGCGCCGCCAAGCCATAGCCGCGCCGCACGGCTTGCCCTCGATCACAGCGCTGCGCGCTTTTGCCACGCGACGAAGTCGTGGCGAGGCGCTGGGTGTGCACGCGCGGAAGGGGCTTACGGTCGCGCCGGCTCCGGGTTAGATTGATACGATGAAGCCGCTGCCGACCAACTTCCCTCCCCAAGCCCGCCGGCTGGTCTGCGCTGGCTGCGGAACGGAGTTCGCCTGCACGATGGATGCGGGGTGCTGGTGCGCGGCCGAGCCGGTGCGGATGCCGATGCCGTCGGATGCGGTGGATTGTCTGTGCCCCGAATGCCTGGACGAGGCGGCGAAGGCGGGCGGCGGATCGTGAGCGTTACATCGTGAGTGCCTGGCAGATCGAAGCGGTGCTGCTCGACATGGACGGCACGCTGGTCGACACCGAGCGGGTCTATATCGACAGCCTGACCGAGGCGCTGACGATCTTCGGCCTGCCCGACGCACGCGCCACCTGCCACACCATGATCGGCCTGCCCGGCCCCGAATGTCAGGCGCTGCTGGTCGAGCGCTACGGCGATGCGTTGCCGCTCGCCGAGATCAACCGCGCCTTCGCGCAGCGGCGCGACGCGCGCTTCGCGAGCGGTCTGCCGCTGAAGGCCGGCACGCGGGAGTTGCTCGACGGTTTGCGCGAGGCGCGTTGTCCGGTCGCGGTGGTGACATCGTCGTCGCGCAAGACCGCCGACCAGCATCTGACACTCGCCGGAATCCGCGATCGATTCGAGATCATTCTCACGCACGACGATGTCGTTCTCGGCAAACCTGCGCCGGATCTCTATCTGCTGGCCGCGCAGCGGATCGGCAGCGCGCCGCAGAACTGCGTGGCGGTCGAGGATTCCAGTGTCGGCGTCGCCGCTGCATTCACCGCCGGCGCAATCACGCTGATGGTGCCCGACCTGCTGCAGCCGGACCATGACACGCGGGAGAAATGCGCCGCGGTGCTGCCCGATCTGCATGCGGTGCTGGCGACGATGCGACAGCGCGGGCAGTTCGTGCCGTCGCAGTCGCTGGCCTGACCCGCAATCCGAACGCAACGGACCGCCGCGTCGAAATCAGTTTTGATCCTGGAAAATCAAACGGTCAGTATAGTTGTTGGTAGCGGGAGAGGGACTCGAACCCCCGACCCCAGGATTATGATTCCCGTGCTCTAACCAGCTGAGCTACCCCGCCACAACGTTCATGGATCAGCCTTTGGGAAGGCTGCCGTGCGAACGCGCGGCATATAAGAAGTCGTGCGCCGCCCTGTCAAGCAATCGCGGGATTGAAACGAAACTCAACTGAAATCGGCTATTTCGGACGCACGCTTTGATCGCCGCCGGGCGAACCAGGGGGCGGAATGACCGGGGTGGTGGCGCCGGCGTCAGGAGTCGGTGCGCGAATCGCGGGATCAACCCCTGCGGGCGGACACAGCACACCGTCCGAGCGGGCGAGCTTGTCGGTGAGCGGTTCCTGGGCCGCGCCGGTGGTGCTGCCGGGAACGCCGGGCGGGTTGGCCGTGGGCGAGGATGGCGTGCAACCGGCAGGCGCAGGAGTGGCCTTGGTCGACGGCGCGTCTGGCGGCGCCTGCGCCAGCGCAGGAGCCGCGGCCATTAAGATGCAACCGAATGCGAGCGCAATTGTCCTGGTCATGCGGGACAACGTGCCGGCCGTCGCGCGGTTCCGGGTTCGGCTCAGAGCTTGCGGTAGCGGATCAGCGAAAAATGCCCCATCGGCGGCATCGGCCGTCGCTCGGCGAGTTCCACTCCGCCATGCCGCGCAGCCCAGTTCACCAGCCGCGCCCATGGAAACTCCGGACGCCAGCCGAGCCGCCGCGCGAGCGGCGAGAACGCCAGTTCGAACAGCTTGCGCGGCCCGCTCTCGGCGCCGATGTGGTTGACCAGGATCAGTTCGCCGCCCGGCCTCAGCACGCGGATGAAATCGTCCAGCGTGGCTTCCGGGTCCGGCACCGCCGTGATGACGTATTGCGCCACGACCGCGTCGAAGAAGCCGTTCGGAAACGCCAGATTCTTGGCATCCATCACCGCCAGCGTCTCGACATTGGTCAGGTTCAGCGTGCGGACGCGCTCATGCGCCCGGCGCAGCATCGGCTCGGAGATATCGACACCGCACAGCCGCGTCGTCGGCGAGTAGTCCGACAGCGACAGGCCGGTGCCGACGCCGACATCCAGCACGCGCCCGCCGATCGCATCCGCCATGGCGATGGTCGATTGCCGGCCGCTGTCGAACACCTTGCCGAACACCATGTCGTAGATCGGCGCCCAGCGTGCGTAGGCTTTCGCGACGCCTGCGCGATCGATATCGTTCCCCATGTCTCGCCCCGAGATTCCTTATCCGCGCATCGCCGCCAGCGCAGGCGAAGCCGCGTCGTCGCGTACTCCATCGGCGCTCCACCGCGGCGCAGCGCTCTTGATGAAGCCGCCACCCAGCACGCGCGCCTGCCCGTCTGCCGCGTCGTAGAAAACACAGGCCTGGCCGGGCGAAACGCCCTCCTCGCCCGCGACCAGCTCGACCTCGTAGCCGCCACCGACGGCGCGCAGCCAGGCCGGCTGCGGCGCACGTGTCGAGCGCACCCGCACGAATAATTCCAGCCCGTCGCCGACCGCCTGATCGATCGCGCCGTCGCCAATCCAGTTGACGTCGCGCAGCACGATCCGCTCCATCCGCAGAGCCTCGCGCGGGCCAACCACCACGCGCCGGTGCGCCGCATCGAGCCGCAGCACATAAAGCGGCGCCCGCGAGGCGATGCCGAGACCGCGGCGCTGGCCGACGGTGAAATGCACGATGCCGGGATGGCTGCCGAGCACGTGGCCGTTGAGATCAACAATCTCGCCGGGCTCCATCGCGTTCGGCTTCAGTCGCTCGACCACATCGGTATAGCGGCCGGTCGGCACGAAACAGATGTCCTGGCTGTCGTGCTTGTCGGCGACCGACAGGCCGAACTGCCGCGCCAGTTCGCGGGTCTGCGGCTTGGTCATGTCGCCGAGCGGAAAGCGCAGAAAATCGAGTTGCTCGCGGGTGGTCGCGAACAGGAAGTAGCTCTGGTCGCGGTCGCGATCGGCGGCGCAGATCAAGGCGCGCGAACCGTCGTCGAGGCGCCGGGACGAGACATAGTGTCCGGTGGCGAGCGCCGAGGCGCCGAGTTCCCGCGCGGTCGCCAGCAAGTCGCGAAACTTCACCGAGCGATTGCATTCGATGCAGGGCACCGGCGTTTCGCCCAGCGCGTAGCTGTCCGCAAAGCTGTCGATGACCGACTCGCGAAAGCGGCTTTCATAGTCGAGCACGTAATGCGGAATGCCGATGCGCTCGGCGACAGCCCGGGCGTCGTGGATGTCCTGGCCGGCGCAGCAGGCGCCCTTGCGATGGGTGGCGGCACCGTGGTCGTAGAGCTGCAGCGTGATGCCGACGACATCGTAGCCCTGCGACTTCAGCAGCGCGGCCGTGGCCGAGGAATCGACCCCGCCCGACATCGCGACCACGACGCGGGTGTCCTGCGGGCGACCTTCAAGATCCAGGCTGTTGAGCATGCTTTCAGTCATACGATACGATCGCGGTTCGAGCCGTCGCGACCATTCCTTCCGCTTGTTCCGGAAGCGGCGAAGCCAAATTCCGCAAACGTCGTGATGCCAGACCTTAATATAGGCCGAGTTTCAGGGGCGCAATGAGCCCGCCCCGGCTTTTGCGGGAGGCCAACGAGGCAATTCTTGCCGAGGCGGGCAGAAACGGCGCGGCGAGACTCCCATGCCGGGCCGCAGACTTCGGAACAATATACTGAAATCGCACACTTTTTCCGTTTTCCTCAGGGTGGCCCGCTCCTTGCTGAAGGGATCATGGAACAGAGTGAGATCATGCCCGTGTTGAATTCCACTTCGGATATCGTCTCGACCGCGCCGGCTCCTGCCCCGTCGCGATCGACGGGACGCCAGGACCGGTCGTCATCGACCGACAGCTTTGCGTCGCTGGTCGACAGCAACACTGCGCCTGACCCCGCCGCAAGCCAGCCGGCGCCGAAGCCGACGCCAGACCCGCGCCCTTCCAGCAACAGCGCAGCCGACGACCGCGCCGCCAGCGCACGCCGCCGCGATGCAGCCGATCAGAGCCGGGCCGGCGGCCGTAGCGACGACCCGCGCCCGTCGAATGCCGATACCAGCAATGATCCGCCGGCGCGCAATGATGCGGCGAAGGCGAATGCGGCGCCGAAACCCGACAGCGACGGCAACACCAAGGACGCCAAATCGACCGACAGCAAATCGACCGATAGCAAGGACAGCAGCGACACCGCCGCCGCGACGGACCAGAGCCAGACCGCAGCGCCCGCCGCCACGGCGACAACGACGCCTGTGGTCGCGCCCGTCGCCGCCGCGACCGTTACGGTCGACACCACGGCGACGGATGCGCCGGCCGGTTCCACCGAGACGGTTGCGGATGCTGTGACAACCGCAGCCGACGGACCGCTGGCGATCGCCACGGCTGCGGCGTTGAAGGCACAGGCCGCCGTCGCCGACCTCGCGGCGACCGCACAGCCGACCGGAGCCGCCGCCACCGAAGCCGCCGAAACCGCGACCGCGACCGGCATCATCGCGATCGACCCGAAGCTCGCCGCGCTGGCGGCCCAGCCCAATACAGGCAAGGCCGGCAACAAGGCCGCGACGCAGTCCGATCCCGCCGCCACGATCAACAGCGAAACCCAATCGACCGCCTCTGCCACTGATGCCGCGGCGACGCCGACCCTGCCGCAGGCGGGCGCGACGCACGCCCAGGCTGCCCAGAGCGACCAGACCAAGACCAACGAGGCGGCGGCGGCCAGCGTCGATCAGGCCAACGCGCAGCCGGCATCCGCCACGGCCGCCCATCAGAAACACCCGACCGAGGTTCAGACGCAGCCCTTGCCGGACGCCAATACGCTGCAGCCGGTCCCGACCACGCAGCCGCTGCAAGCCTCGACCACGACGCAGCAGACCGCCGCTGCGCCGCAGCTCACCGCTGCGCTGGCGACCAATGCGCCGGTCGCGATGCAGGACCTCGCCGTCACCATCGCGGCACGCGCCAATGGTGGCGCCAGCCGGTTCGAGATCCGGCTCGATCCCGCCGAGCTCGGCCGCATCGATGTCCGCATCGATGTCGACCGCCATGGCCAGGTGACCTCGCATCTCACCGTGGAGAAGCCCGAGACGCTGGCAATGCTGCGGCAGGACCAGACCCAGCTGCAGCGCGCCCTCGACAATGCCGGGCTGAAGACCGGCGACAGCGGCCTGCAATTCAGCCTGCGGGATCAGTCGTCGTCCGATCAGCAGCAAGGCAACCAGCAGGACAGCGGCCGTCATGCGCGCCGGCTGGTGATCAGCGAAGAAGAACTGCCGCCCGCCGTGACCGCTGGACGTAGCTATGGCCGTATGCTGGGCGCCAGCAGCGGCGTCGATATCAGGATCTGAGGAGTCGTCACCATGGCCGTCGATGCAACCACCGCTGCGCCGCCCGTTTCCGCCCCGAACGCCAACTACTCCGCGAGCAGCTCGACATCGTCCGGCAAGACCACCGGCGTCGCGGATAATTTCCAGACCTTCCTGACGCTGCTGACCACGCAGTTGCAGAACCAGAACCCGCTCGATCCGCTCGACACCAACCAGTTCACCCAGCAACTCGTGCAGTTCGCGGGCGTCGAGCAGCAGCTCAAGACCAATGATTCGCTGTCGTCGCTCCTGAAGCTGCAGACCACCGCGCAGACCACGCAGGCGATGAACTTCATCGGCGCCAATGCGGTGGTCGACGGCAGCAAATCGCATTTCGACGGCAAGACCGCGGGCTGGTCGCTGTCCACCGACAAGCCGGTGAGCGCGCAGGTCTCGATCCAGAACGCCACGGGGCAGACCGTGTATTCCGGCAAGTTCACCCTCAATGCCGGCCAGAACCAGGGATTCACCTGGGACGGCCGCGGCAATGACGGCTCCAAATGGCCGGAGGGCGACTACACGCTGTCGGTGGTCGCGACCGACGCCGCCGGCCAGACCGCCGGCGTCTCCACTCAGGTCCAGGGCGTGATCGACTCTGTCGATCTCACCCAGACGCCGCCGATGCTGTCGATCGGCGGCCAGACCTTCACACTCGATCAGATCAAGAAGGTGGTGCGGCCCGACGCCACGCCCACTAATCCCACCAAGCCGACCGCCCTGTAATCCGGTCGCCGGTCACTGCCCGACGAGCTGATCGGCGAAATATCCGATGGTCTTGCGATAGACCAGCGCGCGATTCCATTCGCGCATCGCCTCGAAATTCGGCGTGCCTTCTTCATAGGAGCCGCCGGCACGCCAGCCCGCGGTCTTCAGCAGATTGGCGGTCGAGGCCAGCACGTCCGGCACGCTGTGGCGCAGGTCGACATGGCCGTTGCCGTCGAAGTCGACGCCATATTTGATGTAGGACGACGGCAGGAACTGGGTCTGGCCGAGCTCGCCAGCATAGGCGCCGACCATGTCGCGCAGCTCGAGGTCGCCGCGCTGCACGATCTTCAGCGCCGCCAGCAATTCGCCCTGAAACAGCTCGGTGCGGCGGCAATCATGCGCCATCGTCGCGAGCACGCGAAACACCGGCAGCTTGCCGATGTCGCCCTTGCCGAAATCGGATTCGAGGCCCCAGATCGCCACCACGATCTGCGGCGGCACGCCGAACTGCCGCTCGATCCGGGACAGCAGCGACGCGTGCCGCTGCAGCATCGCGCGCCCGGTCTTGATCCGGACCGGCCCGACCCGGGTCGCGACATATTGCTCGAAGGTCTTGTTGAAGGTGCCGCGCTGCCGGCGATCGAACGCCAGCACCGCCGGATCGGGCGTGACGCCGCCGAGCGCCTGCGAGATCACGCCCTGCGAAACCCCCGCTTGCGCGGCTTCGGCCGAGAAGGCGGACATGAAGGTGTTGAAATCACCGCCGCAACGCGCAGCCTGCGCAGGCGCGGCAGCGAGCAGCGCGCCGCCGACGGCGCAGATCTTGAGGGCAAGGCGCAGGTTGGGCATTTTAAACCATTCTCCAAATCGGCAGAGGCTGAAGCGAGCTGCGGAGCCACGATTCGTATTGATGCGTATTGCGAGCACAATGCGGCGACTCTAGCATTTCTGACCTGCAGTTGCGAGGCGGGCTCAGGCACGCCATATTGACGGCAGCATCTTGATCGCATGTCGATGATCGGCGGATGAATAACGGGCCCGCCGATGCCGATCGACTTTCAGCCCCGTTCAGGAAGAGGCCCGCTCCATGTCCCGACCCCTTCTGCGACAACCGCTATTTAGGCTGCTGGCGATCAATCTCGCGGCGGGCGTCTGCCTTGCGACGCTGCTGCTCGGCGGATTGCTGCTGGTCAATCCGGGACATCTGCGCGAGCTGATCTTTGCTGACAATTCGCCGGGCACCGCGCTCGGCCTGCTGCTGTTCGGCTTCGTCATCACTTTCGGCAGCGCGGCGATGGGCTCGGCGGTGATGGCGATGGGCAGCGATCGGCACGGCGGCAGCCGCGGCGGCAAGCGCTTGATCGAACTGTTCCCCGGGGCGGAGCCGATCCCGGTGCGCGCCGAGCGATCGATGCAGACGCGCCGGCGAAGCGAACCCGGCTCCTAAGCAAGCGCGGACCCCTCTCACATCAGAACCGCGCCGATCGGATCGGCGCGGTTTTTCGTTTAGCGGTTGGTCGTTTCGGGACGGATGTGTCCGCCGGTCCGAATGGCGACACCGGGCCGGCGTTACGCGGCGCGGCGCTGATGCCGGCCTTCGCGGATTTCCTCGATGATCTTGTCCGAGAACGCCTCGAGGTCGCCCGGATTGCGCGAAGTAATCACCCCGTTATCGGTGACCACCGCGGAATCCTCCCACTTCGCGCCGGCATTGATCACGTCCTGCTTGATCGAATTGTAGGACGTCATCTTGCGACCCTTGGCGATGCCGGCCTCGATCAGCAACCACGGCGCATGACACACCGCCGCGACCGTCTTGCCGGCGTCGAAGAACGACTTGATCAGCTTCAGCGCGTCGGCATTGACGCGCAGCAGATCCGGATTGATCTGCCCGCCCGGTAGCACGATCGCATCGTAATCGTCGGCCTTCACCGCGCTGAGCGCCTTGTCGACCTTGACCGGGCGACCCCAATCCTTGCCTTCCCAGCCTTTGATCTCGCCCTGTTCCGGCGACACGATATCGACCTGCGCGCCGGCCGCTTTCAGCCGATCGCGCGGCACTTCGAGTTCCGACTGTTCGAAGCCGTGGGTGGCGAGAATGAGAACGCGCTTGCCCTCGATTTGGCCTGACATGAGTGATCTCCGTATCTGTATCTGTTATCTGTCGCGCCCCGCCTGCCTCGCTAATCGACAGCGCGCGCGATCGTTCCGGGGAACAACGGACGGCGCAATGTGGCGCAGCGTCAGGAGGTACGCGCCGTCGCGCGCAAACGATCTTCAAATTTCAAACAGCCCCGTGATTTCAGACATGGGATCGCGTTTCCGCGGCGCATCTGCGCCCGGGCTTTGCGAGGCACGTTCCGCCCTCTCGAACAAGAGGGCGTGCGGAACGCCGGACGCACGACGCGTCCGCGGCCTCGTGTGCATAGTAAAAAGCACACGAGTTAGTCACCACGGTCACGCCGAACATCGTCCGGCGTTCCGCACGCGATGGTGTTAACGGCTTATGTCGTGCTCTCCCCGGCGAACGGTCTCCGTTTGTTTGTCGCCGTCCCCG
>Ga0335397_10002430_pt1 | contig 25415 bp, 17 predicted proteins | sample MAT04_FD_205740 | JGI IMG/M metagenome (GOLD analysis project Ga0335397, IMG submission 205740) | Freshwater microbial communities from Lake Fryxell liftoff mats and glacier meltwater in Antarctica - MAT-04 (spades assembly) (version 2) ... | reverse complement strand
TACAACTTCAGGCGAAGAAGGTGGCCCAGGTGAAATTTATGATGTAGATGGTGCCGGTAGTGACTTCAGAGGTGCCTATTTTGCCATGGAAGGTGCCATGGGTGCCTGGGTACAAGCATCCGGGCAGGGCGGTCAGCCTCGTAGTTTAGTCGCTACACTTGGCGGACCAGAACATCTGGCAGATGGTACAACCGCTAACTATGGCAGTATGCAGGCATTTATACCTGACAATGTTGTCGAGGCTATGTTCCAGACCACCTCAGAAGATTTGATCAGCAGTGGCAGTCTAGAAGTAGCCAGGACAGACTCAATAGACAATAACGACGTAGTAAATGTCGATTTAACAAGTGGCGGTATTATGGTGGCGATAGACAACTTTCACTTTTCGTCACCTACATATAGCATTGGGATTGCTGGCTTTAATGACGGCGGTAACAATGACAGCGGAGGCCCTGAAGATTCTGATACCTCAAAAACTTTAGAACTTCCAGGCGGCGGATTTACTAATCTGCAAACACCAGGCGGCACAGTCATAACAAGCTTTACCGCCGCTCCTGAAGCAAGCCAGGATGCTAAAGACGTTGCATTCGATTTCCCACTTGGACTTAATAGCTTCACCATGACCGTTCCATCCGGATCAACTCAGCTTGTCACGCTAAGCTACGTTACCGATCTTACGCCTAGTAAAGTAACGGTCAGAAAGTATAACGCCACAACTAAGACCTATTCCACAATCACTGGAGCTACAGTGTCGGAAGATAATTTTGACGGTCAGCACGTACTTATTGTCGAATACAGCATCACTGACGGTGGAACACTAGATCAAGATGGTATCGTAAACGGCGTAATAGTTGACCCTGTGGGGTTGGGCACGACTGTCGTAGCAGTCCCAAACACTGGCCTCGGGCGGTAAAAAAAGATGAAAGGCAAATTCGTGATCAAAAAGTTGCAAAGCATCGGACTCATCGGAGGATTACTGTTCGGCATAGTTGCACCGCTCATGTCTGCCACTCCTGCCTATGCTTTCGCTGCTGGTAGCGGAACCGAAATATCCCCGTATCAGATTATTGATTGTTCAGAATTTGCCGACATTGGTGCTTCACTTGCATCTTTGGATGCGTACTACGTACTAAATACCGATCTTGACTGCTCAGGATTAGGGGTCAGTGTTATGGTCAGCACCTTTAATGGCCCCTTTACCGGCACATTTAATGGTAATGATAAAACGGTAACCATAAATATTGACTCAAATGCTTCTATGTTAGGGCTGTTCCAGCAAGTTAATGGTGCGACCATTAACAACCTGACAGTCGCTGGCACAATAGACGGAGTTAATGGATTCCAAAGTGGTGGCGAAGCTGGCATGGTTGCAGGACGAGCCATAAATCTAACTGCTACCAATATTCACAGCACGGGATCCATGGGAGCTACCGAGCCTTTAGGTAGCAATACGGGCGGACTAATTGGGTCGGCCAGCTGTGCAAACACACTTACCGACTCAGACTCGTCCGTAAGTGTATATGGAGCTGCGAATGTTGGCGGACTTGTTGGTTCTTTCGAAAACTATGACATACCAAGCCCACTATGCGCTAGTCAGAATACCAAGTCTACTATTTCTAGTTCTTCTGCATCCGGAAATGTTAGTGGCACTGGCTTTAATGTTGGCGGACTTGTTGGTTATGCGAATAATGTTGAATCGCTAGATGTATACGCTATTGGAGATGTTAGCTCAAATGGAGAGAATGCTGGCGGGCTCTTTGGGTATGCCAATCTGAGTAGTAATAGTATGGTTTTCCATAGCTACGCTACTGGAGATGTAACTGCCGCTGCTCGATCGGGTGGCGTGGCTGGATCATTCTCAGGGACTTTGAGCCAAAGCTATGCAACCGGAGACGTCACTGGCGGTGATGACATCGGGGGTTTATTCGGACTAACTCAAGGAGACACCTTTATTCGGGATTCTTATACTCGGGGTAATGTATTTATCCCCTTAGGCGAAGGCGACGCCAGCGGACTTATCGGCTACCAGGCAGGGACAGCACGCATTTATACCAGCTACAGCAGCGGTTCCATTCAGTCCGATTCAGATTATGGTGGATTAATTGGTAACGGCTCTGCGCGATTCACTCATTCATTTTGGGATGCAGAGAATGCCGGCACCTATGGTATATGCGATAATTCAAGTTGTGCTCAGGCCATTGGCAAAACGACCGCCCAGATGAAAACCAGTTCAACATACACAGACGTTGACTGGAATTTTGACACTATTTGGGCTCGTAGTAATGGCGTAAACGACGGCTACCCAACGTTACTTGGTGGTGCAGATGTGATTCCAGCTCCACTAGTACCAACAAGCCCGCTCGAAACTATCCTAGATTCCAATCAATTCCAAGCCAACAGTGGTGTCGCTCAAGGCTGGAAAGATGACGATAACAACTACAATTATGAACTTCCATTTAGTTTTAACTTTTACGGTCAGGATTACACCAGTGTCGATGTGAGTACCAACGGCCTGATAGAGTTTGGCGGTAATTCTGATAACTACGACTTTGCCCCAGATGATTTCAATGGCTACCCGGCAATTATTGCCTTGAGCGGTGACCTTGATGCCGACTGCAGCGGCCGTACTAGTGACGATATCTATGTAACAGATTTGGGTGATGGTAGCGTTCGGTTCCGCTGGCAAGTTGCTGACCATGACAGCTGCGAGATTCCTTTGAACTTTGAGATCGTGTTGCACAGCGACGGGCAATTCCAGATTAACTACGGCGATAACGGCACAACTAATTGGGATACGTATGTCGGTGTAACGGATGGTGAGTCTGCATATGCTCTGTCTGCTTACAATGGAATCAACGACTTCAATCAGCTCAATACCTCGGCCTGGAATCATAGCCCTCAGGGCGATGACACTGCCGAAATAGTCTCGGCCGAAGATGCTTCAGCGATACGTTTCCAGCAATCGGGCTGTAGTGTGATTGGCAATATCGTTGGCTCAAAAGAATCCACACACCAAGTCCAAGATCCGGCTTTCCAGTACCCGGTTGGCTTTGCTGGCTTCACCATGACAGGTTGCAGCACCAGCTCCAGCGTCAACCTGACCTTCACTGGCACCTATGACCCTGCCAAGGTAACCATCCGTAAATACAACAGTGTCAGTAAAACCTATACAACGCTCACCTCAGCCAACAGTGGCTTAGTCTTAACTACTACGACACTTAACAACCAACCGGCTCTGTCAGTAAGCTACACCATCACCGACAATGGCCCACTCGACCAAGACCCAACCACCGGCACCATTACCGACCCTGTCGGCATCGGTACGAACATCGTTGGTGTCCCAAACACTGGCCTCGGGCGGTAAAAAAAGATGAAAGGCAAATTAGTGTTCAAGAAGATACAAAGCATCGCCATAATTACTGCAGTGGCACTACTGGTTACTCAAACTGGCTCATTATTGTCCAACGATAAGGTATTTGCCTTTAGTGGGGGTGATGGTACTTATCAGACGCCGTTTTTAGTCAGCAACTGCGTTGACCTGCAATCTATCGATACTACCGATTCCTCTACTAAAGTTTTTAGACTAACGGGCGACATTGATTGCACGGGTAGCGCGGCCTGGAATGGGGGCTTGGGATTTAAGCCAATTACGGATTTCGCCGGCTATTTTGATGGTCAAAACCACACCATTAATAACCTAACCATTGATCGACCAGGTGAGGATGCTGTTGGGATATTTAGCTATCTACAAACTGCCCGCGTGATTAATCTTAAAATCGGAAGTGGAACTTCAATTACTGGCCAGGAAACTGTTGGGTCGTTAGCCGGACATGCCAACACCAGTAGACTCACGGGGATTACGTCATCTGCTACAGTGGTTGGAGCAGAAAGTGTCGGTGGGATTATTGGACGGTCGTATGGCTATAACGAAGATGCAGTAGTAAAACAATCGTATTTTAATGGTTCGGTTAATGCTGGTGCTGGGTCGGCAGGAGGAATAGTTGGTTATGCATATATCGGATTCACTATAAACGATTCAATATCGCAAGGAACTGTAGTCGGTGGGATAGCAGGTGGGCTACTAGGTAAAACTGAGCCAGGCTGTAGCTACCAATTTATCAGATCATCCATTTCTAACAGCACAGTTACTGGGAGTAGCTATGCTGGTGGCCTAGTTGGTGAATACAGGGATCTAACATGCAATAATACCCAAATAATCAACAGCGTAGCAAACGGAACAGTAAACGGAACGGGTACAAAGGGTGGATTGATTGGACGTATCTATAATGCCAATGTCGTGTCAAACAACTCATATTATTCTGGAACAGTGACCGGACAAAATTCTTGTGTTGGGAGCTTCCAAGATACGGGCGGTGGCTTTTCCGACCCAGCATGTCCAGATCTATCAACCGCTGCTTCATTCGAGCCCTTTAGTCAGTGGGATTCCTCAGATATATGGCAAGGAGCACCTCCAAATGTCAGTTTACGACTACCAGTAGCATCAGAAACAGGCTCAGACCCCGTTACTAACTTAGTGCTGAGCAATACTAATCGGACGCAAGTAGACTATTCTTTTTCTGCACCAAACAGTTTTGGTACCTTTGGCACAGATCCACAATACAGTACTCAAATAAAGGAGGCTGCAGACAGTTGGGATAACCCCTATGATTATAATGTCAACAACACAACCAGTGGCTCGTTTGGTTCGCTAAAATTGAGTACTCAGTATACGGTCCGAACTCAAGTAGTAACTACATATGGGGGTAGTGCCTGGGTGGAGTCATCGTTTACTACACCAAATGCAACAACTTACGATATCAGTAGCTGCGAGCAATTGATGGCATACGATGACAATAGTATCTCTACGGCATTAGATAACATTGTGTTGGTGAACGATATTGATTGTAGCGGAATTACTAATTTCGAACCGATTGGCACAAGCAGTGCCTGGGGTAATAGTTCATATCGGGGGACATTCGATGGTCAAGGCTATACTATCAAGAACCTCACCATCGATAGCGCAGATTGGAGCATAGGTTTGTTCCAAAAGATCTATAAGGGAGAATTTAAAAACGTTAGTTTTAGTGGTGGATCGGTAACAGGATATGGCGATGTTGGTGTGGTCGCTGGCGAGTTAGAAGAAACAGATATGTCAAATGTTCATTCCGATATTGACGTTACGGCAACTGGCGGAACTGGCGCCGGTGGTCTGGCCGGGTATGCTACTAATAACAATCAAAATATCGACACTGTAATGGAATATGTAAGTTCTACGGGGAATGTCAGTGCCCATAGCGGACAAGCTGGTGGTTTAGTGGGGTACATGGAAGCAGAGACTGGCAAAACTCTGACTCTCAGAAAATCATTTGCAACAGGTAACGTTACGGGTACCAACAGCGGAAATAACAATAATCTTGGCGGTCTCGTTGGTCGAGTTGCTTTTGGCTCTGACGAAGATGGCATAGACCAACAACTAACTATAGCCGATAGTTACGCCACCGGAAATGTAACTGGCGGGGAATACGTCGGAGGACTTATAGGATACGTCCAACCATATAATGATGACGAGTATGACTCTAGCTTCGCTTTAACCATTACCAGAACGTATTCGAGCGGTAACGTTACCGGCGATGATTATATTGGCGGATTGATTGGCTACGTCGATCCCGTAGATTACAATGCCTATTCATATTCTCTCCAGGACGGTTTCAGTACAGGATCAGTAACAACTTCGGGGGGATCATCTATTGGCGGACTTGTCGGCTACTATTATGAGGGAGATGTTCCAATCGCCTCAACTAATAATTTCTTTAACCCGGGCGATGCTTTGAATTGCTCGTCAGGCAGTACGCTAAGCGGCTGTACCGCTATAGACCTATCGGCTCAACCAAATTACTTTAAGGACAATACTACAAACGCACCATTTAGCGTTGGCGGTAATACAGTATGGTCTTTTGGTTCAGTCTGGCAAACCAACCCTGGGGCATTGCCAACTCTTATGCCGGGCAAGGGCTCTCCATTTATCAGCCCTGATGGAACGGTAATTAGAGTCGCGAGCGTCGGTTGTAGCGAACAGGAATCTCTATACAAGAACGAGCCAATGTTAGCTGTGCAAGACCCAGCCTACAGCTACCCGGTAGGCCTAGCCGGCTTTAGACTGACTGGTTGCAGAGTTGGCGGTCGCGCCCAGATATATACCACGTTTACCGGCTCATTTGATGCAAGTTCGGCGGTAATTCGTAAGTTCAACGCTCGCACCAATGTCTACACCACGCTTACACCGGCAAATAGCGGCTTGGTCCTTAGTCCAAGCACGCTTTTTGGTAAGCCTGCACTACAAGTTGCCTACAAAGTTACTGATGGTGGCGTTTTCGACGAAGACGGCCTGGTGAACGGCCGAATCACCGACCCGGTTGGCATCGCCCAGTTGGTGGTTGGCGTGCCGAATACTGGTTTTGGAGGTTTGTAATATCAAATTTCTGTTTGGCAATAGGGCCTTAAGATTTAATGGGAATTACTGTAATCGTGATATATAATAAAGCATAAGTGATTTCAATTATACGCGAAAGGCATTCAATAAAAATGAATATAAACCTCATACGTGTACGTTCACTCAAATACGGATACACAAACTTAGTAGTAGCAATAGTACTACTACTAAGCACTATGAGTCCTTTTATCTTACAAACTAACATAGCCCAAGCTGCCACCCCACCAGACAACTGTTTTAACTTCAACTCTAGTACCGGTACCATAAATGACTACTACGACAATGAAGACAATGACATACTAAACCCTACCTGCATTCGTAGCGTAGACATACCAAATACCATAGGTGGTACACCAGTCACTACTATTGGCAACTATGCCTTCTATGGCAACAACCTCACCAGCGTCAACATACCCAACTCAGTCACTACTATTGGCGACTATGCCTTCTTCAGCAACAACTTCGCCAGCGTTACTATACCAAGCTCGGTCATTACTATTGGCGACTATGCCTTCTCTGGCAACAGCCTCACCAGCGTCAACATACCCAACTCAGTCACTACTATTAACAACGGTGCCTTCTCTGGCAACAACCTCACCAGCGTCAACATACCCAACTCAGTCACTACTATTGGCGACTATGCTTTCTTCAGCAACAACCTCACCAGCGTAACAATTCCCAACTCAGTAACTACCATTAGTCCATTTGCTTTCGCATTCAATAGTTCATTTGGTAGGGATGGCGCAAACATACTTAACAGTGGTGACCCTATCCAAATACAAGCTTTATATGACGCCATCCGTCTGGTTGAGCTCAACACCATAGATCCATCTAATCCTCATAACCTAGTAGATAGCATATTAACTGAAGCAGACCTTGGCCAGGACTACAACCAAAACGGCAACGAAGATGACATTGTTGGTGGCCACCTCGTCATTTTACCAGCCGAAGAAGAGGGCGAAGCTCTGAGCTACACTGCTTCCAATGGTACAACTGCCTATCTAGCACTACCCTCTGATACAAGCAATGGTACTGTCTCGTTGGTGTCACCTAGCTCAGTATCTGACCCAGCCTACAAATATCCTGCAGGACTGACTGCCTTCCAGTTCGATACTACCCCAGGAGCTACACAAACCATAACACTGTACTATAACCTCCCTGGTAGCCCTTCTGACTACACTGCACGTAAGTACAACACTACTACTAAAGCCATTACTACCATATCCGGAGCTACCATAACTAGAGAAACCTACAATAACAAAAGCATGCTTAAACTAACCTACCAAATAACCGACGGAGGAGTACTTGACCAAGACGGACAGGTCAACGGAACTATTGTTGACCCAGTAGGTTTAGCCCAAGCAACTGTTGGCGTGCCGAATACAGGACTGGGCGGTCGTTAGAACTTGAAACGTAAAAATACCAGGTACTAGAATGATACGTGGCGTTGGACGTAGGTTGTTGACGGCATAGGTACGCTTTATAGTACAAAGACACGCCTAGTAGTCGCTACTAGTTTATTGGTACTAGGCCTGTCTTGGGCGTCAGTTGTAGCCCAAAAAAGTGGCGTCCCAGCAGGCAGTAACGCTAATGATCAAGTCGCAGATTCATCACCTGTTATAGACGGCCCCACAGCCGACGCTTCGACTAAAAGTGCTGATTCTGAAAAGCCGCATAATGATGCAGTTACCAAAAAGACTCAAAACCCAAGACCTAAAAATAGTGCTCAAAGTTCAAAAAGCCAACACAGCCAAGAGCGTTCTGATGAATATAAAAAGCGGGTAGCTACAGAGCTAAAATCCAAAAAAAATTACTCAGGCACAAGCTGACATCCTAAACAAGCAGATTGATGAGCTCAGTCAATTTAGGCTCGACCTAAGTGTGAAGCCAAAAGACGAAAGGCTTACCCTGCGGACTCAAAAACGAGAAGAAATGACTAAATGGGCAAAAGATAACAATCTGCCGACTTACCTATTACGTGGCCTAATTTGATTAAGCTAAAAGCCGGGTAGCTGGTATACTAAATTCATGAAGCAGAGAGTCCAAAGCAAGGAAATCAATCGCGTATGGTTAATTGTGGTATTAGCAGTATTTGCAATCATTTGTTATGGAGCTCTGAACTATTTTAGGAAAACTCCAGCTAAGACATCCGATGCAAATACAGTAAGCTACTCGACTGACAAACCAAGTGAGATAAAGCCCGATAAGACGGCCTATAAGTGGAGGGGTGGGCCAACTGATCCGAAAATGATTATCATACCCAGCATTGGCGTTGATGGCTTCATGCAAAATGTTGGAGTTGATCAGAATAAACAGGTGGCTGTCCCAAATAATATCCATATGGGTGGCTGGTTTAATCAGTCGGCGCGACCCGGTGAGAATGGGCTAAGCATTATAGACGGCCATGTCGATGGATACCAAAACGACGGTATTTTCAAGCGCCTGAGTGAGCTAAAAAAAGGCCAAATTTTCACGGTCGAAAAAGGTGATGGGTCTCGGCTAGAATATTCCGTTTTAGATATTAAGACGGTACCAACGGAGGCAGCAGCAGCGGTTTTATTCTCGCAGGAACCAACCGTTACGAGTCAGTTAAATATTATCACCTGCGGCGGTTCATTTGATAAAGAAGACCGTAGCTACACCGAACGTGTGATCGTCATCGCCAGCCTCAAAGCTAAGGCCTAGCGCGAGTTTTACATAATATACGTAACTATGAGACCATAAAACAATGAGTGAAAACCATAAGTATCACGACTCTGCTACCCGGCCATTAAGTCTAAAAACCAGACTAAGCAAACAGCTACGTAAGCTAAAGCTCTGGGCGGGTAATCACAAAAAAGCTTTAATTATCGGCATTGGTATCTTGGTTGGTTTATTGGTGCTTGGTCTGGCTGGTCGAGGCCTATATCAGCAGGGTTATGCAAAAGGTCAAAAAGACGCTGAGAAGAAATTCGCAAGTCAGCCCCGTGGCAGCCAGTATACACCGAGTACGCAACCCAAAAGTGACCAAAAAATGAGTACTGTCCTCGGAATTATAGATTCAATATCGGCCACGGAATTGGCTGTCAAGTCACCAGCTGGAAAAATAGAAATCGCCAAGCCGACTGCTGAAACTCAAGTGCTAGATATAGATGGTAATCCGACAGCAATCAAGGCGGTCAAAAAAGGTGCCAGGGCAAGCGTTTCAATCACGACTGAGCCAGATGGTACGAAGCAAGTAAAACGAATACGACTCTTGCGCGCTAGTAAGAATTAGCTAGTTGCAAAAAAGTCTCATAATGACAGATAGTGGTTGTATACGCAACCAGTCCCTGGTAATGATAGAATTAACGAATGAATAATACATCCAGAGCTACACCTCCAGCCATCGTCGCAAAGAATTTAACCCGCAAATTTGGCGATAAAATCGCTGTTGCAAAAGTCAATTTGAAAATAAAAGAAGGTGAAATTTATGGTTTCTTGGGCCCAAACGGTGCCGGCAAATCTACCACAATCAAAATGCTCGTCACACTACTTGAACCAACCAGTGGCGATGTCCAGATACTCGGCACTAGTGTTACCAAAAATCCTGACGCGGTTCGCTTAGAGATTGGCGTTGCCCTCCAAGAAGCCGCCCTCGACGAGAGCCAACACGGCAAGGAATTCTTGCGCTTGCAGGCAAATCTGTATGGCCTGAGAGGGAAGGCTATGGAATCACGAATTGCTGAGCTAGAAAAACTGGTAGATATCGGCGACGCGATCAATAAGCCGATTAAGGAATACTCGGGTGGTATGAAGCGCCGACTTGATCTCGCGGCCGCTTTGGTTCATAACCCCAAAGTCTTATTCCTGGATGAACCCACGACAGGCCTTGATCCCATCAGTCGTGTCAAAGTTTGGGATGAAGTGCGCCGACTCAACAAGGATCTCGGGATGACTATCTTCCTTACCACGCAGTATCTCGAAGAAGCCGATCAACTAGCTGATAGAATCGGCATCATTAACGATGGCAAGCTTGTTGTCGAAGGTACTCCAAGTGCGCTCAAACGCAAAACTGGCCAAGATCTGATCGTCGTAACCTGTCGTGAACAACCACCGAGTGTCTTAAGTAAACTCCGAAAAATCAAAGGTATCACCAAGGTAGATCAGATTGATGGTGAGATTTTACTCTCATCCGCACATGGTGCCGAATCGATTGCCGGCGTCGCCGTAGAGCTTGAGCGTAGTAATGTCAAAATAAAGCAACTGACCCTGCGCGAAACTAGTCTTGATGATGTGTTCCTGGCCTATACCGGCAACCGTCTAAACAAGCAGGAGGCATTATGAACGCAAATGAAGCTAGTATAGTCCCACAGCCAGCCGGATTTATGCGCGACCTCTTTACGGTTGCGGGGCGAGCCCTGCGGGCAATACCGCGCGAGCCGGAAGCCGTCATTCCGGCCCTACTCATCCCACTTTTCTTCTTTGTAGTGAACGTCGGGGCGCTCAGTGATGCCGGCAAGTTTGCGGGTATTACCGACTTCAAAGCCTTCCAGCTACCGGTCGCAATTGTATTTGCGGTAACTGGTATTTCTCGCGCCAGCGCCCTGGTGACGGATATAAAATCTGGCTACTTTGATCGTCTTTTGATCTCCCCAGTCAGGCGCACTGCCTTACTCCTTGGCCTGATGGTAGCCGACTTGGCGTTAGTCATCGCCCTCTCGATACCGGTTGTTATCCTCGGAGCTCTGCTCGGAATCAAATTCGTTACGGGTATCGGTGGAATCTTGGCCTTCCTGATTATCTCTGGACTCTGGGGCCTGGCATTTACTGGTTTTCCATATGCAATCGCCTTAAAAACCGGTAGCCCGGCAGCTGTAAACTCATCCTTCTTACTGTTCTTCCCATTCTCATTCCTGACAACCAGTTTCTTGCCCCTCAACGCCTTGAGTGGTTGGCTCAAAACAGTTGCCCAAGTTAATCCGGTGACGTATCTCCTCGATGGTCTGCGTAGTCTCATATACGTCGGCTGGGACTGGGCGATCTTGTCCAAGACAATGCTGGCGATTGCTATCATTCTGACACTATCATTTAGCTTAGCCTTCCTTGCTCTCAAGGGTCGAGTTAGTCGTCGTTAGGTTCCAGTATAGGCCTTAACACCGCTTACGCTCAGCCGCACTATAGCGTAAGATAGATAGCATATATGGTTACAAAAGAGGAGCACAAGCAAGGGTCAGGATCGGCTACGAAATCGTCGTCGCGGGAATTTGTGCACCTCCACAATCACACGCATTATTCGTTACTGGACGGCCTTCAAAAAGTCCCCGATATGCTTGATTGGGTCCAGCAGCTGGGGCAAACTGCCGTCGCTATCACTGACCATGGAACGCTCTCAGGAGCCATCGAATTCTACCGAGAGGCCAAGCAGCGCGATATCAAGCCTATCATTGGCATGGAGGCTTATGTCGCACCGCGTCTGCACACCGACAAATCGACTCGTGAGGATAGAACGCCGTATCACTTAACGCTTTTAGCTAAGAACGAGATTGGGTACAAGAATCTGATTAAGCTCTCGACTATTGCCTGTCTTGAGGGCTTCTACTACAAGCCGCGGATTGACCGTGAGCTGATCGAGAAATATCATGAAGGCATTATCGCCCTAACTGGCTGCATTGGCGGCGAAATAGGGACGCATCTGCTAGCTGATAATTACGAGGGCGCGAAGCAAGCCGCTCAGTGGTACGCCACAACTTTTGGCAAGGATCACTATTGGCTGGAAATGCAGCCACATATTGGCTGGGAGCCACAAGATAAGGTGAATGCCGGCTTGCGTCAGCTATCGGTTGACCTCGGTATTGGTCTCGTCGTCACCGGTGACGCTCACTATTCCAGATCAGAACAGCACTACGCCCATGACATTCTCTTGTGCGTTCAGACCGGTTCGACGATTGATGACCCCAATCGTTTCAAGCTTGAGCAAGATCTTTCGATCTATTCGGCTGATCAGTTGGCCGAACGATTCCCAGACGATCTCGATGCTCTGGATAACACGGTCAAGATCGCGAAAATGTGCGATCTTGAGATTGAGCTCGGTAAGATTCTTATCCCGACTTTTGAGGTTCCCAACGGTCAGACCGAGCGGCAGTATTTGCGCGAGCTTGTCTATCAGGGGGCGATGTGGCGCTACGGTAATATTCCGAAAGAAGACATTTCGCACTACGATGAGGCGAAGGCCAAGCCCAAGCTCGCCCAAGTCATACTTGAGAGAATCGAGTACGAGCTTGAGGTGATCGCTCGCATGGAGTACGACGGCTACTTCCTGATCGTGGCTGATTTGCTCAACTGGTCAAAGAATCAAGGCATCATTTGTGGACCTGGCCGCGGTTCGGCGGCTGGTTCGATTATTGCCTACGTAACAAATATTACTGATTTAGATCCGCTCAAATATGGCCTACTATTCGAAAGATTTCTCAACCCTGATCGTATTTCGATGCCAGATATTGATATGGACTTTGCGGACGACAGACGCGAAGAGGTGATTGCCTATGCGACCGATAAGTATGGCCAGGATAAAGTTGCGCAGATCATTACCTTCGGAACTATGGCCGCCCGCAACGCCGTACGTGATACTGGCCGAGTGTTGGCCATGCCCTACGCCGAGGTTGATGCTGTCGCCAAGCTCATCCCCGCACCGATTCAGGGACGTCATATCCCACTGAAGAAATCAATTATTGATGATCCTGATCTGAAGCGTGAATATGACAATAACCCGCGCACCAAGCGCCTCATCGACATCGCCATGCAGCTCGAGGGCACGATTCGCAACGCCGGCACACACGCCGCCGGCGTTGTCATTGCGCCCGAGCCACTAGTCGAGTTTTTGCCACTGACGCGGGCTTCAAAAGGGGGCGTCTCAACTCAATTTATCGGCACCACTGTCGAAGATTTGGGTCTATTGAAGTTTGACTTTCTCGGCCTCTCAAACCTAACGATTATTAAGAATGCGTTGCGAATTATTAAGCGTGTCTACGGTGTTGAAATCGATGTTTCACAGATCCCAATCGATGACACGGCCACCTATGAGCTCCTAACGCGTGGTGAGACGACAGGTGTTTTCCAGCTGGAATCGGCCGGCATGAAGCGCTACATTCGTGAGCTCAAGCCGGACCGCTTCGAAGACATCATCGCCATGGTGGCGCTGTATCGACCAGGTCCGATGCAATGGATTGACGACTTCATTACCCGCAAGCACAACCCTGAACAAATTAGATTTGACCATCCGAAGATGGAAGCTGCTCTGCAAGAAACCTACGGCATTATTGTTTATCAGGAACAAATCATGCAGATCTCAAAGGATTTGTGCGGTTTCACTGGTGGTCAGGCCGACACCTTGCGCAAGGGTATCGGCAAGAAAATTCCTGAAGTTATCGCCAAGATGAAGCAAGACTTTATCGAAGGGGCGATTACTCACTCGGGAGCTGATCGGGCTTTTGTCGAGAAGCTTTGGGCTAGTATCGAGGACTTCGCGGCTTATTGTTTCAATAAGTCCCATGCCGCCTGTTATGGTCTGATTGCCGTTCAGACCGCCTACCTCAAGGCTCACTATCCGGCAGCCTTTATGGCGGCCTTGCTCACTAGCGACCATGGCAATCTCGATAGGGTGGCCATCGAAGTCTCAGAGTGTCGGAAGCTGGGTCTAGAAATCTTGCCGCCAGATGTCAATGAATCATACGCCGAATTTGCCGTCATCCAGTCTGATCGAGTCAATGACGCGACTATGAGTGCCGATAGGATTCGGTTTGGGTTAGCCGCGGTTAAAAACGTCGGTGATGGGCCAATCGCAGCAATTTTGGCTGCCCGCGAAGAGGGCGGTGTCTTTGTCAGCATCGAAGACTTTGTCCGTCGGGTTGACGCCCGTGAAATCAACAAAAAAGCCATCGAAGCGCTCATGAAAGTCGGTGCTTTTGACGCCCTAGAAGATCGCGCCACGCTACTGGCTAATCTCGATAAGATTGTCATCTACATGTCGCGGGCTCAGAAAAATGCCCTCTCCGGACAAATCGATATCTTCGGCAGTATGGGGTTACAAGAAGAAATGCCAGCCCTGCCACTCGAAACACCGAGTGAGCAGCTCGATTCGCGCGCAATCCCAACTTGGGAAAAAGAACTCCTGGGGCTGTATCTGACCTCACACCCACTCCGCGATGTCGAGGCCTGGCTCACCGAGAAAACAGTCACGGCTGATAGTCTGAAGCCCGAGATGGATGGTGAAAAAGTAACAATTGGCGGGGTGATTACGACGGTGCGGAAGATTTTGACCAAGAAAGGTGACAACATGGCGTTTGTCGGTCTCGAAACGCTCAAGGGTGAGACCGAGCTGCTGGTTTTTCCACGGGCTTATGAAGCCAACCCCGGAGCCTGGGTGGAGGATAAAATCGTCGCTGTTATGGGCAAAGTCAACGCCCGCGACCGCGATGGTAAGCTGGGTGAGGAAATCAAAGTAGCGGTTGATAAGGTCAAGGTGCTTGAGACGAGCATTCTCAAGCATTTTATCCCAACTGGGGAGTCTCTGACAGTCGATATACCCGAGACAGCTGTCAGAAAAGCCACTCGTTTGGTCATAGCTTTGCCGGACTTGAAGGATCAGACTACTTTACTGCGGCTGAAGAGCTTATTAGAGAGTGCACCCGGTGAAACGGAAACAATTCTCGAGCTGACCGGTAGCGGGCAGAAGATACGCCTACCGTTTCGAATTGCTGTCAGCGGTAAGCTGGAGCGGGGGATAGCCGATATCGTGTCAGCAGAGGCGATTACTATCGAATAAGACCGTTGCTCAAGGTACTTTTTAAGCGCCACTACCTCTTGATCGGCTCAGCAAAATCTGGTACACTACTCGAGTTATGCCTACTCAAGCCACCACTATTACTCAAGCTCATGACCTACAGAAGGCTCAGCTCAAGACAAAATTGCCTGAGATTCACTCCGGCGACACGGTTCGTGTCCATCAGCTGATTCGTGAAGGTGCGAAGACCCGTACGCAGGTGTTTGAAGGTCTCGTCATTCGTTACCGCAAGCCAAATACAGGCAATGCGTATCTGACGGTACGCAAGATTGCCTCTGGTGTCGGCGTCGAAAAGAGCTGGTTTTTGCACTCGCCAAACGTCGAGAAGATAGAAGTCATGCGTCGGAGCAAAGTCCGCCGAGCCTACCTGAGCTATATGCGTGGCTTACGCGGCAAGAAAGCTCGCTTGACCGAGCAAGATTTTGATAAGTCGATGGCTAATGAAGCTGATAGCCGTACGTCTGAGGAGCTTGAAGTCCTCAAGGCTGAAGTCGCCGCCAATGAAGCTGCTGCGGCTGAGACTGAGACTGATGACACGGTTGTATCGACTGAAGATTTGGCTGATGCCGAGAATAAGCAAGCCGCCTCAGAGGATGCCGGCTCCGACAACGCACCAGCCGGAGCTGACAATGACGCAAGTGATGGTGATGACGAGCAGCTACTGGCCGCTGAAGAGACTCAAGCCGGCGTCGATAAGGTCGAGACAGATTCTGACAAGAAGCAGTCCAAGACTACCGAATAGACTTTCAAAAGAAAATAACACAAAATCCCCACACTTACGTGGGGATTTTTAACAGCATGAACGAAGTTTCTGATTATTAGGGCTTGTATTCGTATTTTGTTCGTATTATAATGACAACCGTGGTCAAAACATATGCAACTACCACCTATGAAGAGCTGGCTCGCGAGAAGGGTTTCGGCTGGATCTCCGGCATTGACGAAGTTGGGCGGGGTGCGCTGGCCGGACCGGTGACGGTTGGGCTGGTCATCTTGCCTGAAGATTTTACCGAGCCTTTAGCGGATTCCAAACTGTTAAGCCCCACCCAACGAATCCAAAAAGCAGTTGTGATTCGGGCTGGGGCTTTGGCGATTGAGATCATGCACATTGAGCCGGAGTTTATCGATAAGTATGGTATGACGGCTAGTTTGCGCGAGGCAGTTACTCGCATTATGGAGATGATTGACCCACTACCTGATTATATTTTGCTTGATGGTCGGCATGACTTCACTGACGCTTCGATACCGGTCGAGACAATCGTGCGAGGCGATCAGCTGAGTGCCTCGATCGCAGCAGCTTCGATAATGGCTAAGGTAGCCCGAGATGAGCTGATGCACGAGCAGGCCTTGATCTATCCCGAGTATGGTTTTGAAACCCATGTCGGATATGGAGTGCCGCGACATCTAGCAGCGCTCAAGCGGCACGGGCCAACTAGCTTGCATCGGCGGACATACATTCGTAAGTATCTACCGGCTGGTGGGGTGGTAACATAGCCGTAATTTTAGAGATAAAAGGGGGATAACATGGATACAACGAAGACAGGTAAGCGGGCTGAGGTATTGGCAGCGAATTGGCTAATCGCGAAGGGATTACGGCTAATAGAGCAAAATGTACGAACTAGGTTCTTCGAGCTTGATTTGATCATGGAGGAAGGTGAGCTTATTGTTTTTGTCGAAGTGAAATACAGGAGCCAGGCTGGCTATGGTGGGGGAGTTGGAGCCATTACTGCCGAAAAACAAAGGCGTATTACGGTCGGCGCGCTGTGTTGGCTGGCCGAGAGAGATATGTTTGAGAGACCAGTTCGGTTTGACGTGATTGAAGTGATTGGCGACGGTCCACATGACAAAATCATGCATTTCCCTGATTGCTTCATGACCGATATCTAAGTCGTGCGAGACCTGAGCATCTGCTGGGTAACAAAATCTTCGGGCGATACGATAAGTTGGCACTTGAGCCTTGACAGTGCTAACTCACACCGACTATACTAATGAGTATACATCGATGCTTTTGTCAGAGTCGGTCGCAAGGTATATAGGATTTATGGTTTACATACATCTCTAATGCCGGAAGCGAGCGACTTTTTTCGACATAAAATTTGTCTTCTAGAAAGACCTTGCATCGAGGCAGAATACAGTACAATGAAAAGGAACAAACGAGACTTACTATGAATAATCAATTTATTGCAGCCATCGAACAAATCTGTGAAGAAAAAGGCATCTCCAAAGACATCGTCATGGAGACGATTGAGATGGCCCTTATAGCTGCCTACAAGAAAGACTTTGGTGACAAAGACCAAGAGGTTCGGGTCGAAGTTGACCCAGGCAGCGGTGAGCCGCGTATCTTTGTAACGAAGGAAGTTGCTGGTGAGGTTGAGCTCGAGAACGAACACCTGCAGATTAGTCTGGCCGATGCACAGAAGATCACGAAGGACATTAAACTCGGCGAGACCGTTGAAATCGAAGACAAGAACAAAGATTTTGGACGCGTGGCCGCGCAGACCGCTAAGCAAGTCATCATCCAGCGTATTCGTGAAGCCGAGCGGGAAGTTATTTACAATGATTTTCAAGACAAAGAAGATACGCTCTTAAATGGCTCAGTGCAGCGGGTTGAGCACGGCAATGTCTTTATCGATCTTGGTCGTACCACTGCTATTATGTTCCCATCTGAACAGATCCAGGGCGAACGATATTACGCCGGACAACGCCTCAAAGTCTACGTTGTTCGGGTCGAGAATACCCTCAAAGGACCGCAAATCGTTGTCTCTCGTAGCCATCCGAACCTAATAAGGCGACTATTTGAGATGGAAGTGCCCGAGATGACGACAGGGAATGTTGAGATAGTAGCTGTGGCTCGCGAAGCCGGTGGCCGCACAAAGATCGCTGTCAAATCCAACGTCGAGGGCGTCGATCCAGTTGGCACCTTTGTCGGCGGACGCGGTACACGGGTGCAAGCAGTTATGGCAAACATTGGTGAGGAGAAGATCGACATCATTCCTTTTGATGAAGATATCGAGAGATTTATCGCCAACGCCCTCAGCCCGGCCAAGAATATTGTCAGCGTGACAGCCAACCAGATCGAAAGGCGTGCGGCTGTGAAGATCCCGGAAGATCAGCTCTCACTAGCCATTGGTCGTTCCGGACAGAATGTTCGTCTGGCCGCCAAGCTAACTGACTGGAACATCGATATCGATGGAGCAGATGATGCCGGAGTTGAGGAGACCGCCGAAGCTGTAGCTGATCAGCCCAAGGCCAAGCCGGAAGCCCAGATGGAGGATGAGTTAGTTGCCGCCAGCCAGGCAGATGACACCACCGAAATAGCAGAACCAGATACAGAGTCTGAGACTCCTACAAAGCCTACAGCCACGTCAGACGAAGAAACCCCTGCCGCATAGCCCCTGCTCTAGCCCCGAGCCTCAAGCTGGCTGAATGCTTTTTTTAAAGAGTGCACCTTTCCTGCTTTTATAGCCTACAATTGAATGAGCCGCATGCGTTGATCTTTAAAGTCAAGGAGGCCTATGGAACCCAATCTACCCCCACAATTTGATCGATTTACCGAGAATGCGAAGCGCAGCCTCGAGAATGCTGGCATGCTGGCCGCTTCACTAGGCTCAGCCTATGTCGGGACCGAGCACTTATTACTCGGCGTTCTGAAGGCCAATGACTCGATTGGCGCCAAGATTCTAACCCAATCAGGCGTCACTATCGATAAGCTGCAACTAACTCTGACGACAAACATGGCTGTTTCGACGCAGGCTCTACAGGCTCTTTCGGAAACCGCCAAGAAGACTATTACCCTCGCACTGCGTGTCGCGCAAGAGTACGGCCAGCCCTACGCTGGGACCGAGCATTTGCTCTACGCCATCCTCTCGCAGCGCAGTGCCCGAGCCAACGTACTCTTGCGCGAGATTGCGATTAATCCAAACGATATTCGGGGTGATCTCGAACATTATTTGACGAACCAAACACCTGTCTATGGTGAAACAGACAAACGCACTGGGCGCAAGGCGGGCCGTCCGAATGACCAGAGCGATACCCCCGCACTCGATCATTTTGGCATAGATTTGACCCAAAAAGCCGAGCGCGGTGAGCTCGACCCGATGGTCGGCCGGAAAGCCCAGGTCGACAGGATGGTCGCCATTCTCAATCGCCGCCAGAAAAACAATCCTGTATTGATTGGTGAACCGGGCGTTGGTAAAACAGCTATTGTCGAGGGTCTAGCAGAGCGGATTATGAATGAAGATGTCCCTGATATGCTGCTTGGTAAGCGTATTGTCATGCTTGATATGGCGACGGTTATTGCTGGCACCAAATATCGTGGTGAGTTCGAAGAACGCCTCAAGAAGCTCATCGAGGAAGTGACAGACAACAAGGATATTATTCTCTTCATCGACGAGCTGCATACCGTGGTCGGAGCTGGTTCGGCCGAGGGTGCGATCGATGCCGCCAATATTCTCAAGCCGGCTCTCTCCCGCGGGATGGTGCAGGTGGTTGGCGCTACTACAACCGATGAATATCGGAAGCACATCGAGAAAGATGCTGCACTGGAGCGTCGTTTCCAGCCAGTCATTGTGCCCGAGTCGACTATTGATGAAACCATCGAAGTATTGGCGGGTGTGCGATCGAAATACGAAGAACACCATGGGGTTAAAATTAGCGACGAAGCGATCGAGGCCGCCGCCAAGCTCTCAGCTCGGTATATCGCTGACCGGTTCTTGCCTGACAAGGCGATTGATCTGATAGATGAGGCTTCGAGTTTGGCTCGGATCGAGCGCGGTGGTAGTTCAAAGCGCTTCAAGCAGCTGCGTGATCGATTGTTAGAAGTGAATGACCAGATAGATGACGCTGTCTACAATCAAGACTTCGAACACGCCGCTCGTCTCAAATCAGAGGCCAGTATTCTCGACGAAAAAGTGGCCGTGCAGGAGAAAAAAGATATGACCAAGCAAGATTTGGTCATCGGCGAAGAGGATATAGCTCGAGTCATCTCGCAATCGACCGGCATCCCACTGACGCGCTTAGTCAAAGTCGAGACCGAGCAGCTCAAGAAGCTCAGCACTACTCTCAAAAAGCACATCGTCGGTCAGGATGAAGCCATCGAAGCAATTGCCCAGGCCATTCGTCGCAGTCGCATCGGTATTGCCCACGCCGACCGGCCGATAGGGAGCTTTATCTTCCTGGGTCCAACCGGTGTTGGTAAGACAGAGCTAGCTCGGGTGCTAGCCCGCGAGATCTTCCATGACAAAGACGCCCTCATCAAAGTCGACATGTCAGAATTCATGGAGCGACATAATGTCTCAAGACTAGTCGGTGCACCAGCCGGATATGTTGGTTACGAAGATGCTGGCCAGCTGACCGAACAGGTCAGACGCAAGCCGTACAGTATCATTCTCTTTGATGAGATCGAGAAGGCACACCCGGATATCTTCAATATGCTTCTGCAGGTGCTCGAAGATGGCTATCTCAGCGATTCCAAGGGTCGTTCGATCGATTTCAGGAATACCATCATCATCATGACCAGTAATGTCGGTGCGAAGACGCTCTATCAGGAGGCCAAGATAGGGTTTACAACCGACACGCCGACTGAGCAAAAAGAGCTTGATAGACTTCACGAGACGATGAAGGGAACCATTATGAAGGATCTCAAGCGGACATTCCGCCCTGAGTTTCTTAACAGAGTCGATCATACGGTTATCTTCAAGGCTCTCTCTAAGCTCGACGTCAGGGTGATAGTTGATCTCCAGCTGAAGGATTTAGCGAAGCGATTAGCCCATAAAGACATTAGCTTACGCTTTACTCCCGGTATCAAGCAACTGCTGATCGAGAAGGGCTACGATGTCAATAATGGAGCCCGTCCAATGCGACGAGCTATCCAAGGCTTGGTCGAGGATAAGCTGGCCGAAGCTCTCATCGAAGGCAACATCGTCGAAGGAGATGTGGTTGCAATCAAGGCGGTCAAGGGTGAAGTAGTGCTTGAGGTGACTAACCGAATAGTCGGCGTTCAGTCAGAAAAAGTGTAGATTTTAAACCAGCCCGTCACCATGAGGTGACGGGCTGGTTTTTAGTGGTCTGAGAGCGGTTGTCTCTCAGGCACAGATGGATCGGGCTCGAACATAACGTGCATGAAAGTATGGCCCAGTTTGTCTCGAGGCTGCCGTGTCAGTACTAACAGTTTTCGTAACAGCTGGCGCGTCAGTAGTATCAGCTTACCTGGAATATAAAAAACCAAATACACGACAAGCGATGCGCCCAGCTCTGTGGCGCTGTAGATGAGCCCGGCAAGTGGCCCAGCCATTATTGTGAGGCCTGCCCACATAACAAGACATGTGATGAACGGAAGCAAGAGTACCTGTGAAATATTATCCCAGCACCTTTCGCTGCTTGGAAAGTAATAATACTCATTTGTACAATGGGCCATGATGAACGTCATTGCACACACTTAGTCCAAAGACAAAAAATAAACCAGTGACTATAGCGGTCAAAGTAGCAAAAATGCCCAAAAGCATAACCATAGACAATTAGATTGTCAACTTCAAAAATCGGTCAAAATTGGCTATTTCTACGTCGTCCCCAACGAGCCAGCAAATTATCTGGATTGAAGCCAATGAATGCCAGACTACTAATTGGGAATATGACGTCTAATGGTGAAAACAGCGAACTTATAGATGGAATGTTGCAGAAGCGTTGCTTCCAGAAAGAAGAACCCTCACCGCTGTAAAGCTCAAGCAGTAACCGATTATTGACTGGTGTACGCCATATGAGCAATGAAACAATACCAGTGATCACGTAGGCTAGCATTGCGCCGAGTATCGCCCAACGCACGCTGAGCTTGAACGCCCATTTGCTTAACATTCGATCTCCTCTTTTTGAGGTGCAAATTATTAGTGTATAGTGCTATGAAAATTACCAAATATCAATACTTAGGAGGCATACAAAAACCGTACAATGTTGCATTAAATCAGGTACAATAGAGTCTATGGCAAAGCTCACCACTCAATTCGTCTGTCAGACTTGTGGGGCCCAATTCGGCAAATGGTCGGGGCGTTGTCTGCAGTGCAATAGCTGGGATAGTTTGATCGAGTCAGCTCCAGTCGCTACAGCTGGTAGCTCTAGTCGCCCGACCACCAAACCGACTCCACTGAGTAAGGTAGAACAAATGTCAGTGCCACGTTTCAGCACTAGCCTGGCTGAAGTTGATCTGGTACTCGGTGGCGGTGTGGTACCTGGCTCGTTGGCACTTCTCTCTGGTGATCCTGGCGTAGGGAAGTCGACATTAGTGCTCCAGCTAGCCGCCGCAGTGGCTGCAAAGGAGGCAGTCTTGTACGTTACCGGTGAAGAGAGTGAACGGCAAGTGAAATTGCGAGCCGATAGACTGCAGATCACCGCACCCGGCCTAGAGCTACTGGCTTCGACTCAAGCCGAAGATGCTGTCGGGGCGATTGCTTCTGGTCGTTATAAATTAGTAATAATCGACTCTATTCAGACATTGGCCAGTTCACGATTGCCAGCCAATCCAGGCAGTCCGAGCCAGATCACGACCATAGCTAATCAGTTGATGGCGGTCGTTAAATCTACCCACACAGCTGGCATTATCATCGGACATGTTACAAAAGACGGTAGTTTGGCTGGACCAAAACTGCTCGAACATCTCGTCGATGTCGTTCTCTCGATGGAGGGCGATCAGTATGGCACCCTGCGGGTCCTCAAGGCCAGCAAGAATAGATTTGGCGCTACCAGTGACGTCGCCTTACTCGAAATGGGGCAAACTGGCTTCACTCAAGTCGATAATCCTAGTGAGATCTTGCTAGCCGAAAGGCGTGATTTACCGGGTAGCGCTGTCTTCGTAGCGCTGGAGGGGACTCGGCCGTTGATGGTCGAAGTCCAGGCATTGGTCTCGCCATCGATATTAAGTTATCCCAAACGGGCTGCCGTGGGCTTGGATCAGAACCGACTAGCAGTCCTCGCCGCTGTTTTGACGAAACGAGCTGGCTTGCCCTTATCAGATCAGGATATCTATGTTAGCATTGTGGGAGGGCTAAAGATAACTGAGCCCGCACTTGATCTTGCACTTATTTTAGCAATTGCTTCGGCCTATTATGGCACGACAATTCCAAGTTCACTGGTTAGTTTTGGGGAAGTTGGTTTGGCAGGAGAAATCCGCTCAGTTCAGCTCATGGATGCTCGCGCTCGTGAGGCTAAGAAGCTTGGCTTTAAACACATTCTGGCGCCGTCATCATTGCGAGCTAGCGGAGTAGTCGCCATTGCTGATATCAGCGCTGCGATTGCTCGTATCAAACAAGCCAGCCCTAAGCAGAAAGGCTAATTTTTTATATATGTATATTGTGATTCCCATTGTAGCTATTGCTATACTTGTGGTTTGCTACGCTGCTATTCGTTTGATGCGGTTGGATTTTCAACGACTTATATTACTGACACTTGGCTTCATATTCGGTGCCGGTGCTGGTGTGCTGGTTTCGATACCACTTGGCCGCTTGCCACAGCCCTACAGTGATATCCTGCCAATTACCGTCACCCTAATGAGCGCGATTGCCTTAGCTGAAGTGTTTTATCATCAGCATAAAGAACTCTCGAGCCTCTTCAGTCGCTTGCCAAACTTCTTAAAACTCAATCAGAATGTTGATGCGGCGAAACCAAAGGCTATCAAAACGAGCCATGAAAACCGCATATTAGTCGATACCTCAGCAATTATTGATGGCCGGATCGCTGACATTGCGGAGACCGGCTTCATCCCCGGTAAATTGCTAGTACCCCGCTTCATTCTGGCTGAACTTCAAAATATAGCCGATAGCGATGATTCGATGCGTCGAACGCGCGGTCGAAGAGGGCTCGAAATGCTCAATGTCCTTCGTCAAAACAAGCAGGTCAAAATTGAAATAGTTGAGGATGACCCGCTCAAGATAAAAGAAGTCGATGCGAAGCTGGTGTATCTGGCCAAGCAATATAAGACTGACATTCTGACAACTGACTATAATCTCAATCGCGTGGCTACTATAGAGTCAGTCAAAGTGCTCAATATGAACGAACTTTCACAAGCTCTGCGTGCTGTTGTGCTGCCGGGCGAATTTATGCAAGTCAAAGTCGTGCAAGCTGGTAAGGAAAAGAATCAAGGAGTTGGCTATCTCGAGGATGGCACCATGATTGTCGTAGAAGGTGGCGATAAGCTGATCGGTCAAGAAGTTAGTACTGAGGTGACTCGCATTTTCCAGACGGTGGCTGGGAAGATGATTTTTGTTGCACCACGTCCAGCCAGCCAGCCAGCCATATCGACCTCCCGCAAGAAGTCTCATAAGACTAACTAAAAACAGCCACTATCAGGCTGCCTCGTATTCATCTCTCATACTCTTTTACTGTTTACTGGCTGTATTACTAACGGGTTTAGGGCCAGGACAGACTAACTTGCCCGCCTCCTGTCTGATTGATCAGGGCTGAAGCACTCGTGACATTTGAACCAACAGTCTTGGAGGTGCTGGGAGTCGTACCATAGGGGACTCCATTGATGGTAAATTTCACGCTTGAGATGCCGGTGCCAGTTACTGAGCAGGTCTTACCGACACAGCCGAGGTCAAGATTATTATCGGTACCAGTGACGTTAATGGCATTTGAAGTCCCGGAGTAGAGTAGGGCGTCGAGGACTTTTACTTGGATTTTAATTGGTCCCTGGACACTAGGAGTTATCTCTAGAGGGAAGCTGCCACCACCAGTGATCTGTTGACTCGTAAATTCTTGATCATTCAGATAGTAGACGAGCTTATTCGGGGCTGATGTTCCCGCTATTACCTCGGCGTTGACGGTAAACTTTGCTCCGCTTGAGGGGCTGACTATTATCGAGACTGTTGGCTTCGCATCGCCGCAGCTGTGCATCGTAGACCGCTCGGTAGTCGCTCCCGCTCCCGCTGCTAAACCCAAGCTTTGGGCGAGAGCCGCCACTGGTGGTTGCCACCGACTATAGCTGACGTCAGTGGCTGGAATCTCAGCGGCAATAGCGTTAGCGGCAATGTCTTGCTGGGCATCAATTGGGGTACATTCGGTCGCCAGCTTGCCATCGAGTTTGTTGACTTTGCCTGAGCCGACAACGGTTGACTGAGCTGGTTTGTACCAGGCCGCAAATAT
>Ga0335397_10002428_pt1 | contig 25432 bp, 17 predicted proteins | sample MAT04_FD_205740 | JGI IMG/M metagenome (GOLD analysis project Ga0335397, IMG submission 205740) | Freshwater microbial communities from Lake Fryxell liftoff mats and glacier meltwater in Antarctica - MAT-04 (spades assembly) (version 2) ... | reverse complement strand
GACGTGGATCTCGACCGGGTGCGTCTGGCCGATGCGATCAAGGCGGCCGATGCGCTGCTCGACCGTCGCAGGGCTCCACGGCAGGTCGTAGTGCACGAGGTGGTGAGCGAACTGGAAGTTGCGGCCCTCGCCGCCGACCTCGGTGCACAGCAAGACCTTTGGTCCTTCGGGATCTCGGAAGCGGGCCACCTGCCGGTCACGTTCCACCAGTGGAAGATCGCCGTGGTACGCCAACGACTCGATGTTGTCTTCGCCAAGCCGGGCCTTCAGCGACTCGAGCGTCGCGTGCGCCTCGGTGAAGACGAGCACCTTGGCGCTCTTCTCTTTGCTCCAGATGTCTTTGAGCAGCTTCGCGAAGGCGGCGAACTTGGCGTCGCGCATCGGCAGCTGAAGCTTGAGCTCGCTGAGCGCAGGTACGTTCGCCACGGCCTTGAGGAAGGCGGCGGGCGACGACTCGAGCCGGCGAATCAGGCCGGCCAGCGCAGCGCCTTTCAGCGTGTTGTCTTCTTTGAGCGCGGCGATCGCCGTCGCGCGGGCCTTCTGTTCTTCCGACGACGGCTGCACGGGGTGCCGGTGCAGCCGGCGTTCGCTGAAGCCACCTACCACTGCACGGCGGTTGCGAATCAGACGATCCGAAAGGCTGTACGTCTCGGCCAGGTGCGCCAGCAGCGCGTCGGCGCCGTCGAGCGTCACCAGCGCGTCGTCATTCGGGAACCGCGCCTTCAGCTGCTTCACCGCAGCCGCGGCGGCTTCTCCTTCGAGCAGCCCGCGCACAGCCTGGGCCAGCTCTTCCTGGCGCTTGAGCCGTTCTTCGAACTCGTGGAGCTTCGGCGCGGTGGCTTTATCGATGAGCGACAACAGCGCGTGGTACTCGGCCGGGTCGAGCTGCATCGGCGTCGCCGTCAGCAGCAGCAGGCCCCAGCAATTCTTCGCCAGCGCCGCCGCCGCCTGGTGCGCCTTCTCTGCCTTCAGGTGGTGCGCCTCGTCGATGATGACCAGGTCCCAGTACGCTGCGGCGTCGCCTGCCTCGGCGCGCGCCTGCTCGTTGCGCTGCAGCTGCTCGAGGCTGGTGATGACTAGGTCGAAGCGCGCCCACGGCGAAACACCCGGCGCTTCTTCCAGCGACGCCTCGTACCGCTCGGAGTCAAGCAGCGTGAAGAGGTGGTTGAACTTGTGGAAGAGCTCGACGAGCCACTGCACGGTGAGGTGGCTCGGAGCGACGACCAGCACCCGGCGCGCGAGGCCGCTCAAGCGCAGGGCCGAGAAGATCATGCCCGCTTCGATCGTCTTGCCGAGGCCGACTTCGTCGGCGAGCACGAAGCGAGGGCGCCGCGCCGAGAGCACACGCTGCACCACGCCGACCTGGTGCGGCTTCACCATCACGCGCGACGCGAGCAGCGCGCCCATCGCGTCGCAGCGGCGCTCGTCGTCGAGCTGCAGGGCGCTGCGGCGCAGCAGGAAGTTGGTCGACTCGCCGACGCGGCCTTCCTTCAGGGTCGAGATGAGGTCCGGCCGCGGCGGCAGGGCGCGCAGCTCGGACTCGGGCAGCTCGTCGGTCGCTTTGTCGTCGAGGGCGATCGCGTAGCGGCGCAGACCCCGGGCGCCTTCGAGCTCTTCTTGAACCGTGCCGGTCTTGCCCGCGCTGGTGACGACGGAGTCGCCCTTCGACAGCGCCACGGGCTTCAGCGCCCCCTGGCGGTTGGCGACGAGAATCGGGCCGCCGTCGCGCGCGGGGAAGACGACCAGCGCCCTGGTGTCGTTGTCTTCGAGCCGCAGCAGGTGCCCCACGCCCCACTCGGGCTGCGGCAGGTACCGGACCTTCTGACCAAGGATGAGCTCGTACATGGCCCGGCCTTTACCCGGTTTCGCTACTTCTTGGCCCCGACAAGCGCGTGGCCCCAACGCTCGATGGCGACGGCGACTCCGCCGAACTCGCGGCCGCAATCGGTGAGCGCGTACGAGACGCGAACCGGTGGCCCTGGCTCGACGTGCCGGGAGATGAGGCCGCGGGCTTCGAGCTCCTTGAGGCGGGCCGAAAGAATCTTGTCGCCCGGGCCGTCTGCGCGTTCGTCGATCTCACGAAAACGCAGCGGGCCACGCTGGAGCACGTTGAGGATGAGCGCCGTCCACGGCCGGCCCAGCACGTCGATCGCGAGCTGAAACGCCTGGCATTGCGAGTCGACCTTGCGCGGCATCGTGCACCTCGGGTCACTTTCCAAAAGAAAGCGGCTTGACCAGAGATATCGGCGTCGCTACCAAAGGGCCAGAGGAAATGCCGTGACGCAACGACCGATCGCCCGACTCGAGACGCTGGGCCACGCCGGCCTCGACGGGTCAGTGACCGTCGGCGGCGCGACGTTGCTCCGGGGCAGATCGCCTGGCTCGATCATCCGACGGGCACAGGCGAGAGCATCCTCACCCTTTCATCCGGGCGGGCTCATTCAGCACGGCCCGTTCGTCGCGGGCTCCGAGCAGGAAATCATTCGTCTCTTTCAAGAGTTCCGCGCTGGCGCGTTCACCCCGATCAGCCGGCTCACCCCTGTTCGCTGAGGAGGAAGTTTCCATGGGAATCACGATGGCTCCGCTGTTGATGCACAGCCCCGATGTTCCTCACGCCGCGAAGGAAGCCCTGCGGCTCGCCATGCTGGCCCCCGTCGAGCACCGCGACGCCCACCTCGAGCTCGCCGCCCACGTCCTCTACCGCGAAACCGACCTCGACTGCGCCGAGGCCCGCGACCTCGTCGGCCTCCCTACCTCGGGCGACTGTCACTGACCCCTACCCTGTTTGACGGGTACGAACCGACGTCGCACCGTCGCACCGTCGCACCGTCGCACCGTCGGACCTCCGCACCGTCGCACCGTCGCTCCGTCGGACCTCCGCACCGCCTCCGCGCAGCAAGGTGGGGGACGACTCCCTTCAGGTTTCTCGGTGGGTGAGAGTTGCTTGTAGTGGAGCGTCTGCGCGCATCCGTCGGCCGAGACGATCTGTTCTGATCGCAGCGCGCTTCCCACCAGAGCCGCTGCGGCACACGCGTTGCTCATCCGAATCCGCGGGGGGCAACACAAAATGCTGGAAGACGACCCGACGCCACCGCGGCGCAAGGACACGTTGACTCGAAGGCTCCTGCTCGGGGGAGGCGCAACGCTGAACGACGGCGAGCTGCTCGAGCTCGCCTTGGGAATCAAGACCACGATCGACATACCTGCACTGCTTCACGCGGACCCGCTCGACCTGGTCGAGTCGGGACTCATCACCGAGAAATCTGCTGCACGTCTCGTCGGCTGCCTCGAGCTCGTCCGTCGGCTCGCGACCCGTCGAAGTGAACGCCCACGGCTGCCAACCGCCAACGCCGTGTGGGAATGGGTCCGGCCCTCGATCGCCGGCGCCCGTCACGAAATGTTCCGGGTGCTGTGCGTCGACGCGCGCAGCCGCCTGCTCCTCGAGCGGGTCGTCTCAGAGGGCAGCGTCGATTCCTGCCACGTGGATCCGCGTGAAGTCTTCGCTCCGGCCATCGCTTGCCGGGCGAGCGCGATCATCCTCGTCCACAACCACCCCAGCGGAGACCCAGAGCCATCGCATCAAGACCTTCAGCTCACCCTTCGCCTGCGGCAGGCCGGAGACCTGCTGTCGATCAAAGTCCTGGATCACGTGATCGCGACCGAGACGCGCTTCGTCTCGATGGTGCAGCGCCAGATGTTCGAGTCCTCAAGCCCCGGCCCGCGGCTTCAGTAGAACGCGACGGTGAAAGGTGACAAGCATGGAACCGGTGGACGCAAGCGAAGCACTCCAGCGCTATTTCGGCCTTCAGGCCTTTCGACCCGGACAAGCCGAAGTGGTCGAGTCGGTGCTCTCGGGCCGCAACACGGTGGTCGTCATGCCCACCGGCGCTGGCAAGAGCCTCTGCTACCAGCTGCCCGCGACGATGCTCGACGGCGTCACGCTGGTCATCTCGCCCCTCATCTCTTTGATGAAGGACCAGGTCGACGCGCTGACTGCCCGCGGAATCTCCGCCACCTTCATCAACTCCACGCTCAGCGATTCCGAACGCCACGACCGCCAGCGCCGCCTTCGCGAAGGCGCCTTCAAGCTCGTCTACGTCGCGCCCGAACGTTTCCGCAGCGAGGCCTTCGTGTCATCGCTCACCGAAGCGAGGGTCAGCCTGCTCGCCATCGACGAAGCGCACTGCATCTCGCAGTGGGGCCACGACTTCCGGCCCGACTACTCACAGCTGGGCCAGATTCGAAAACGCCTGCGCCCGCCGCGCACCGTCGCGCTCACCGCCACCGCGACGCCCGAAGTCCGCGACGACATCGTCCGCGTGCTGCTGATGAAGGACCCCGCGGTCTCGGTGGCTGGCTTCGACCGCCCCAACCTCTTCCTCGAGGTCGTCAACGTCGCGGGCGACGCCGACAAACGCCGCGTCTGCCTCGAGCTCGCCGACGAAGGCTCGGGCGTCATCTACTGCTCGACCCGGAAGCAGGCCGAAGGCCTTCACGACGCCCTGAAGAAGAAGGAAGTGCCGGTGGTCCTGTACCACGCAGGCATGGAAGACAACGCGCGGCAGCAGGCGCAGGAAGACTTCATGTCGACGCCGAACGCGGTGGCCGTCGCCACAAACGCGTTCGGCATGGGCATCGACAAGCCCGACATTCGCTTCGTCGCGCACGCCGCGATCCCGCGCGCGGTCGAGGCCTACTACCAGGAAATTGGCCGCGCCGGCCGCGACGGCCAGCCGTCGCGCGCGGTGCTGCTCTTCAACCACGCCGACGTCTTCACCCAGCAGCGACTGATTGAATCGAGCCACCCACCGCAGACGCTCTTCGCCGACGTCTGGGACGCGCTGTACCGCGTGGAGTCCTTCGACCGTGGCGTCCACGTGCTCGCCGCGCAGGTCGGGGCCAACGAGTTCGAAGTGTCTGCCGTGCTCAAGCAGCTCGAGCGCGCAGGCAAGCTCTCGCGCGGCGGCCGCGGAGAAGGCCGCTGGGGAATCACCGTCCAGGCCGGCGCCAGCCCGCTGGGCCCCAAGAGCGCCGAGGCCCGCGCCGTACTGAGCGCCGTGCTCAACCTCATCCCCCCGGGGGCCAGCGGCAGCACCGAGCTCTACCTGCTCGCCCGCAGCTCGGGCCTCGACGAAGAGCGCGTGCGCCACGCCCTTGGGCTGCTCGAGCGCGCCGGCGCCGTCACCTTGAAGAAGCCCTTCATCGGCCGCGCGATGGAGTGCCTGCAGAAGGTCCCCTTCAGCCAGCTCGGCCTCGACCTCACCCGCGTGCGCGCGCAAGAACGCCAGGCGCTGCTGCTGCTGAAGCGCATGACGGACTACGCGTACGGCGCTGGCTGCCGCCGCCAGTTTCTTCTTCGCTACTTCGGCGAGACGAACGCCGCCCGCGCGTGCAGCGGCTGCGACGTGTGCAAGGGGAAGAAGGTGAAGCTGACGCCCGCTGCCGCCGCGTCACCCACCGACCGCGTCCAGTCACCCTTCGGAGCGCCCGAGAAATACAGCATCCTCGCCGCCGAAGAGCTCAAGCGCTTCCGCCGCGAGCTCTCGCGCGACCTCGGCCTGCCGTCGTACCTCATCTTCAACGACGCCACGATGTACGGGCTCGCCGCGGCGCTGCCCATCACCCAGGACGAGTTCCTGAACGTCCGCGGAGCCGGCGACGCGACGTGGGAAAGGTTCGGCCCGAAGATTCTCGAGATCTGCCTGATGGCGCGCGCCGCCGGCCACGAGCCACAGGTCGCCTACGCCGCCGCCCGCCGCCGCAAGAGGTGAACCGTGCGGAAGCCTCAAACGCCCGAGCTGAAGCAGTGGCTCCTGAAAACGTCAGTCGGCCGGGGGCCCCTCTCCTGTTCCAGCTGGGTCCGGAAGTAGGCTGCCGCCTCAGATGAAGTTGTTCCTGACCCTCGCCCTCTTTTTCGTCCCCGCCGCGGCGTGGGCGAAGGCCAACGGCTTCGCATCCAACGGCTGCGGCGGCTGTCACGGCGGCAACCAGACGCACACCGCGACCATCAGCTCGAGCAACCCCACGCCGAACCCAGGCCAGGCCGTGACGCTGACCATCACCCTGCAGGGCGGCGGCTCGGTGGGCGGCTTCTACCTGCGCAACGGCGCCGTCGGCACCTTCACCAACCTCTCTGGCGCGACCAAGCTCTTCATGGGCGAGCCGCTGCACGCGACACCGAAGGCCGCCTCGGGTGGGCAAGTGACGTTTCAGGTGCAGTGGGCGGCGCCGGCCACTCCGGGCGGGGCCGACTTCGAAGCGTGGACGGTGCTCGGCAATGGCAACAACGGCGCGTCGGGCGACAGCACCGGCTACGTGCGCTTCCCGCTGGTCTGGGGCTGCGCTGGCATCACCGTCTACGGCGACCTGGATCAAGACGGCTACGGAGCGGCCGACCGCGGCACCAGCCGCCGCTGCACCGCCGTGCCCAACTGGGCCGACAAGCTCGGCGACTGCAACGACAACGACGAACTCGTGCACCCCAACGCCGTCGAGACCTGCAACGGCAAAGACGAGAACTGCAACGGGCAGATCGACGAAGGCCTGACGATGACCACCACCTGGCCCGACGCCGACAAAGACGGCTACGGGGCGATCAACGGGGCCCCGGCCACCGGCTGCTCGACCTCGTCGCGCGCGCCCAACAACAAAGACTGCAACGACGCCGACGCCAAGGTGAAGCCAGGCGCGGCCGAGGTCTGCAACGGCTTCGACGACAACTGCAACGGCATGGTCGACGACGGGGTGAAGATTCGCTGCGGCGTCGGCTGGTGCGCCCGCTACGGCCCGACCTGCGACCCAGGCCTCTGTATGCCAGGCGAGCCGATCAAAGAGACGTGCAACTACTTCGACGACGACTGTGACGGCGTCGACGACAACGGCATCACCTGCCCCAGCGGGGAAGAGTGTCTGCAGGGCCAGTGCGTCACGGCGACCGCGGCAGAAATCGACGCGGGCATCGTCGTCATCCAGCCCGACGGCGGCGTCGTCATCAAGCCGAAGCCTCCGGATCCGGTGCAGAGCAACTGCGCGAGCGCTCCGGGAAGCTTCGGCCTCCTCGCGCTGCTAGGGCACGCCCTGCTGGGGTCGCGCATGCGTCGGCGCGCTCCCCGGCCATAGCCCCGTCAGCCGCGCGACGAAGGCGCCGGCGATGATCAGCGCCACCCCGAGCACGATCAGCATCGGCAGCTTGAGCAACCCCTTCACTGCTGCGCCTCGACGAGCAGGTGGCGGTAGAAGCGAATCATGTCCGCATAGTCGGTGACGGCGATGCGTTCGTCGACCCCGTGCAGCCGCGGCAAGTCGTCGCTGCGAAAAGTCGTCGGCACGAAGCGGTACACCTGAGGCGTCAACGCAGTGAAGAAGCGGGCGTCGGTCGCGCCGTTGGTCGCGTTGGGGGCCACCACCACGCCGGGGAACACCTGGCGAATGGTGCGCTCGAGCAACCGGTAGCCTTCGGCGTCGACGGGCGAGACGGGCGACGGGTCCGACGAAATCTTCGCGTCCGACTGCACCACCTGCACGCGCGCGTCGGCGATGACCTCGGTCACCCGCGCCATCACCGACTGCCGCGTCTCACCCGGCCGGATGCGGAAGTTCACCGCCGCCCACGCCGAGCGCGGCAGCACGTTGTCCTTCACGCCGCTGTTCATCATCGTCACCGCGGTGGTCGTCCGCAGCGACGCGCTCGTCGACGGCGCGGCCGACAGCTGCTTCATCAACACCGACGAGAACAGCCACCGGTTCCCCAGCACCAGCTTCGAGCCGAACGGCATCTCGGGCGCCAGCGTGTCGAAGAAGGTGCCCACCGGACCTTCGAACGAGCCGGGAAACGGGTTGTTCTCGAGCCGCGTGATCGCCGCCGCGAGAATGCCGGCGTTGGTGTGCGGCGGCGGCATCGACGAGTGGCCGCCTTCGCCTTCGACCTTCAGCTCGAGCGTGACGAACCCCTTCTCAGAAATCGAAATCAACGCCGCGCGAGGCGCCAGGCCCTTGATGATTCCTTCGGTAATCGCCGAGCCCTCGTCCAGCACCCACAGCGGCTTCACGTTGCGCTGTTGAAGCAGGTCGGCCAGAGACGTCGCTCCGCTGCCGCGCACTTCCTCGTCGTGCCCGAAGGCGAAGTACACCGTGCGCTTCGGCACGAACCCTTCGTCGAGCAGCATCGTCACGGCTTCCAGCTGCGCGCAGAGCGAGCCCTTGTCGTCGATGGCGCCGCGGCCCCAGACGAACCCGTCGTGAATCTTTCCTTCCCACGGCGGCTGGCTCCACGACGCCTCGCTGCCCGGCTCGACCGGCACCACATCCTGGTGCGCCATCAACACGATCGGCGCGAGCGACGGGTCGCTGCCCTTCCAGGTGAAGAGCAGGCTCTCGGTCACGGCTTCGCGCTGCAGGCCCGCGTGGAACTTCGGCCACGCCGTTTCCAGGTACTGGCGAAAGCGAACGAACTCCTCTGTGCCGCCGTCGACAGTGAAGACCGTGCGAATCGGCAGCGCCGCGGCCAGCCGCTGGGCCGCCTGCGCCTCGGCCACCGCGACCTTCGCCACCGGCGCGACCTCGACCTGCCGCGAGCGCAGCGTCAGCGTACGGCCCAGCACCGAGACCACCAACACGAGCATCACGAGTCCCAACAGCTTCAGCGCGCGCTTCACGCGTCCTCCTGGTTCCGGCTCAGCACTTGCGCGAAGAGCCACATCCCCGTGCCCACCCCGAGCGCGAGAAGGAAAATCACCACCACCGTCGCGAGGCCGAAGATGAGCCGCACGTGCACTTCGGTGAGCGAGCCCCACGCAAACGACTTCTTGATTGGCTCGAGCAACCCCACCAGGTCCAGCGCGCGCGCGGGAAACGCCTCCATCGCGAGGCACGGCTGTTCGACCCAGCGCGGGTTCCAGATGCGGCGAATGCCATCGAGCACGGTGGCGATCGCCAGGTACAAGGCGGACAACAGCGTCGCGTTGTGGGCACTGATGCGGAGAATCGGCAGCTTCACTGCAGCCGTTTTTTCAGCAGCGGCAGCCCGCGCTGAACACGGCCCCGCTCGGCTTCGTTCTGGCTGACGGCCAAAAAGGCCTCGTACCAGATGACTCCGCGCTTCAGCGACTCGTTGTCGCCGCGCGCGAGCAGGTCGGCATACGCGAGCACGCCCGCGCTGTAGGAAGCGTCGAGCTCGGCGGCGCGGCCCATTTCCTCGAGCGCCTTCGCGTCGTCTTTCTGGCGCAGCGCGACGACGCCGGCCGCGTAGTGGGTGACGGCGAGGAAGGGCATCAGCGACACCGCTTCATCCGCGGCCGTCTTCGCCTCGCGCAGCGCTCCTGACGTCGCCTGCAGGCGGGCCAACGACGCGTACGCCATCGCGCGGTCCCAGCTGGTCGGCGCGTTCTTCGCCCAGTCAGACAGCTCTTTCACTGCCGGCTTTCCACCCGACGGACGCGCGTGGAAGGGGCCAATCTTTCCACAGGCGCTCTTCGGGTCTTCGCGGGCGGCGGCCTGGTAGGCGGCGCCGGCGGTATCGAAAGTGCCCTGGCGCACGAAGGCGGCGCCGATTTCGCAAAAGGTCTCGGGGTCCTTCGGGTTGAGTCGGTTCGCCGCTTCCAGCGATTTCATCGCGCCCTTCGGGTCGCCCAGCGAGAACTGCACCTTTGCGCGGGTGCGCCAGGTCTCGATGTCGTTCGCTCCGCCCTTCAGCGCCTTGCTGCTCGCGAGGTCGGCGTCCTTCAGCTTGCCGTTGAAGTAGAGCGCGGCGGCGTAGTCGCTCTGCAGTTCGTCGATCGCGGCGTTGTCGGCGACTCCGGCTTCGGCGGCCTTCAGCGCTTCGGGCAGCCGCCCGAGCACGAGCAGCGTGCGAACCAGCATCCGCCGCGCCGGCAGGTGCGAGCCGTTGCGCTCGACCGCCTTCGTCAGGGGCTCCAGCGCGACTTCGGGCAGCCCCAGCGTCAACAGCAGCTCGCCCAGCGTCGCGTTCGCTTCGTAGTCCAGCGGATCCTTCGCCGCCTCTTCGAGCTGCGCCTTCGCTTTGTCCAGCGCGCTGCTCTTCATGTAGATGCGCGCGAGCGCGACCTGAATGGTCGCCTTGTTGCGCTTGCTCGTCTGCACCAGCTTCTCGAGCATCGCGACGGCCTTCTCGCCGCCTTCTTCCGTCGCATCGCTGACCGCGAGCGTCACTGCGGCTTCGGCGGGGTACTTGCCATTCACCTGGGTGCGGGCGAGCTCGGCGCGCGCGTTCTTCCAGTCACCGAGGCGCGAGTACGCGATGCCGCGCACGAGGGAAACCTTTCGGCCCGAGCCAGCACTCAGTCGCTTGTCGGCGATCAGCTCGCGCTCGCGGCTGCGGGCCAGCAGCACCCGGCCCAGGCCCTCTTTCGCTTCTTCGCTCTTCGGGTTGCGCTTGATCGCCGCGTCGTACGACTTCTGGGCCTTGTCCATCAGGCCCGCCGCCCGGTACGCGCCGCCCAGCGCCATCTCGAACTCGAAGCCCTTGTCGGGGTAGGTCTTGAGGCCTTCGTTGAGAAGCTTCAGCCCGTCTTCGTGCTTGCCGTTGGCCGACTGCAACCGCCCCTGCAGCAAGTCGCGGCGCGCGCGTTGGGCAAGCGGCAGCTCTGCGGTGGCAGGCAGCTGCACCACCTCGTTCAACGACTCCGAGAGGTTGCGGCCCAGCTCGAGCCGCGCCTGCGCGAGGGCGAGGATGCGCAGCGGGTGGTTGGGCGACAGCTTGGCTGCTGTCTCGGTGAGAATCTTGATCGCCTCTTCGTAGTCTTCGTACGCGACGTAGTACTCGCCCAGCGCCACCAGCGCGCGGACGTTGGTGGGAAGCAGCGCGACGGCCCGCTCCAACCGCTTCAGCGCTTCGTCGATCTTCCCTTCGGCCAGCAGCAGGCGGCCGACCTCGGTGTGAATCTCGCTCTTGTCGATCTGGCTCGACATCAGCTGCGCGCGGCGTTCGGGCGCGGAGTCCGAGACGAGCCAATCGACCAGCAGCGCAAGCTCGGGGTACGCGTCGCGCACGCCCGACCGGCTGAGCGCGGCGATGGCGGCCGACTTTTCCTCGGGCGCGCGCGTGTGCTCGGCGTAGAGCATCGCGTGCGCGTACGCCGTCAGCGCCCAGACTTCCGTGCTGCTCGCGTCCATCGACGCCGCGGCGGCCAGCGACTTCAGCGCGCTGCCATAGAGCTCTTTCGTGTCGGCGTTCGCGTAGCCGCGGCCTTCGCCAAGCGCGGTGGCGAGGTCCTTTCCAGAGTTCTTGTTTCGCGTCCACGCGAAGCTGCCCGCGAGACCGCCGACGATGATCAGCAGGCCCAGGCCGACGCCGATGGTGAGGCCGTACTTCTGAAGAAAGGTCTTCTTCGACGACTTCGCGGCCAGCTTCGCGCGCAGCTCGCGCTCATATTCCCTGGCGATGGCCTCGGTCGCCTGGGTGTTCATCTCGACTTTCGGCACCTCGAGCGAAGACATCGGCTCGGGCATGTCGGGAATCTCGTCGAGCAGCCCGCCCGAGGCCTTCTTCACCGGCGCAGCCGCGCGCGCCGACGGAGCGGCGTAGTTGTGCGGCACCTGCGTTTCCGACGTCGGAATCTCGTTCTGCGCCGACACGACGTCGTCGAGCAGGTTGTTGTTTCCAGCCGGAGCGGGCGCGTCGAACTTCACCTGCTCGTCCTTCTTCAGCAGCTCGTTCGACGGGATGATGGTGGGTTCGGGCTTGCCGTCGGCATCGGCCGGCGGCGGCGGCGGCGGCGCGCCTTTCACCACCGGCACAGTGCCCGACGACGCCAGGCCGAAAGCGGCGAACGGATCCGCCTCGGTGCTGCTGAGCGCGTCAAACGTGCTGGTCAGCCCGCGAATCACGTCTTCGCCCGTCTCGGTGCGGCGCGGCACGCTCGCGAAAGGATCCGCGTCGGCCGCCGGCAGCTCTTGCGTCGCCGAGGCGCGGCCGACCTGGTGCGCTTCCGTCTGGGACTCGAGCTCGCCGGCGATGACGGGGAGGTCTGTCTGCACCGAAGGAGCATCGAGCCCGCCGGCGTCGACGGGTCCGGACGTGCTGCCCGGCGTGTACGCCATCGTCACCACCGTCGGCATCGCCGAGTCGTCCGTCTTCTTCGGCTTCACGCCCGGCTTCTTCGCTTCGGCCTTCGGGTCCGGCAGCGCCGACATGATGGCCGTCGCCTGAGGGTCGGACTGCGTGGCCCTGGGGAAAGCGTCGGTCGCCTCGGTGAGCGCCGACTCGTCGCCGAGAATCGGAGCCGGCCCGCCCGCGAGCGCCGCGCGCGTCTGCTCGAGCCACTGCTTCACCCGGCCGTCGTTCGGCTGCAGGGCCGCGGCCTTGCGTAGAATCGGCAGCGCGCTGCGGTACAGCCCCTTTCGCAGCAGCACTTCGCCGATCAGGTTGTAGGCGTGCGCGTTGTCCTTATCGATGTTCACCGCGAGGTCGAACTGGTTCATCGCCTCGCTGGCCTTGCCGAGGTTGATCAACGCCTTGCCCCACATCACCCGGCCGACGACGGACTTCGGGTGGTGCGAGAGGCCCTGCTGACACACCTCGATTGCCCGGGCGTGATCGCCCTTGTCGATGAACGCCTTGGCCAGCTCGACGAACACCGTCGACGATGGATCCTGCGCAAGAATCTGGGAGTACTTCTCGACCAACGGCCTGGACATTCGGGAAGCGGACCTTACCCAACACGGGTGCTACCGTCCCGCGCCATGACGCGTTCCTGGCTGCTGATTCTTCCGCTGTGCTTTTCGGCTTGCGCCACCGTACCCAAAGGGGACATCGAGCTGCTCAAGCCCACCATCGAGGCCTTTCACCAGGCCGCCCGGTGGAAGGACTTCCAGGCCATCGGAGATCTGCTGGTGCCCGAGAAGCGCGACGCCTTCATCGCCGCCCGCAAGGCGATGAAAGACGAGAAGGACCTCTTCATCAGCGACTACGAGCTGCAGGACGCGAAGATCTCAACCGACCTTTTGCGCGCCTCTGCCGTCTCTCACATCAAGTGGTACCGGCTGCCTTCCGTCTCAGAGGAAGACTCCGAGGTCACGAGCAACTGGGTCTGGAAGGACAAGGGCTGGCGGTTGGACAGCCAGAGCGGTGGTCCTTTTGCGAGCGAGCTGAAGCTCTAACCCACAAAAAAAAACCGCCCGTCGTCTCGGGGCCGGCCGAGGCGACGGGCGTCGGGTGTTCCCCAATGGAACCCCCTTACCGAATCTCTACTAGAGCAATCGCGGTGCCATGACGGCCGTGGTGCCCAAAACAAACGATTCAGAAGGGTTGGAGATCTAAACCGGCGGTGTAGGTGGATCTCACCCACGACAACCCTGTCGGATCACTCACCCAACACTGAGCGGATCGTCTCCCGCATCGAGTGCGCTGGGTGCCACTGCGTCTCAGATGCCCACCGCGCGCCGTCGACCATGCAGAGAAACTGGATGTGGTCGAGCTCTTCGGGCGGGAAGCTGGCGAGGCGGTACTTGAAGAGCGCGCGGAGCACAGGCCGGGCGATCGGATGCGGAATGGCCAGGGGTGAGCTGCCGAGCTCTTTGAAGAGCGCCGACAGCGGCACGGCGCCGGGGCCGACCACGTTGTAGACGCCCTTGCGGCCTTCTTTCAGCGCCTCAGCCATTGCGCGGGCGACGTCTTCCATGTGGATGAGCTGCACCATCGGGTCGAACCCGGCCAGCTTCCAGGGGCGCTTGTTCCGCAGGTAGTTCGACGGCGCGTTCTTGATGGTAGCCCCGACGATGTGCACCGGGCGCAGCACGACGGTCTCGACCGCGGGGTGTCGCCAGAAAAAGCCGTGGGCGAGCATGTCGACTTCGATCAAGTCGCGCACGCTGGGGAAGCGGCTGGCCGCCATCAGCGGGGCCTCTTCGGTGAGGAAGTTGCTGTTCTCGGGGTTGGGCCCGTAGACGTCGGCGCTCGAGAGGACGACCAGCTTCTTCACCCCGAAGCGCGCAGCGCAGTCGAGCACCCGCGTCGTGCCGAGCACGTTGAAGCTGTGGTGGTCTTCCGCGCTCATGCGGGGGTCGTGGATGATCCCCATGTGCACGACGGCCTTCACCTGGTTGCGGCGAAAGACGTCTTCGATCTTCTTCTTGCGCAGGTCGCCTTGCACCATCTCGACGTCCTTCGGCTTGCCAACGAAGGGACGGCGATCGATGCCGATGATCCGTTCGTCTTTGTGCAGCAGCTTGGTGAGGCAGCGCCCCAGGTTGCCGCTGATGCCGGTGAGCACCACCGCCGGCCGCAGGTTCTTCTCGGTCACCAGAACACGTGCTTGCGGGCCTTCACGCCCGCGTCGAGCATCGTCTGAATTCCCGCGCGCACCACCTTCACCTTCTTCTCGAGCTCAGCGTCTTCGTCGTCGGCGCGGCCGGTGAAGAACAACGGGGCACCGAAGTAGATGCGGTAGCGCGTAGGCAGCGGAATCGGCAACCCCGTCGGCGTGACGGGAAACGCCGGGAAGCCCAGCAGCCTCGCCACCGGCTTCAAGTCCATTATCGAGGGCGCCTGCTCTTCCGCGCCGACGACTGCAACAGGGACGATTGGCGTGTTCGTCTCGAGCGCGAGGCGCATGAAGCCGAGGCCGAACTCTTGAAGCTGGTACCGCTTCGCCCAGAGCTTGTTGAGGCCGCGCGTGCCTTCCGGGAAAACGAGAATCGCCTCTTCGTTCTCGAGCAGGCGACGGCAGTTCTCGGGCGTGCCGACGATCTGCCCGACGCGCGCCATGAAGGTGCTCACCCACGGCAACGAAGGCATCCACTTCTCGACCATCGCCCGCATCGAACGCGGCGGGTCGCCTTCGAGCAGCATCGCGGCGCCAATCATCGCTCCGTCCATCGGCAGCTGGCCCGAGTGGTTCGACACCAGCAGCACGCGCCCCTTCGGCAGGTTGCGAATCCCGAAAGTCTCGACCCGGTGGTAGTGCTTGTACATCCAGATGATTGGAGCGACCGCCGACAGCGAGTAGTCCAGCGAGAACCCGAAGGGATCCACGCCGTACTCGTTTTCGGTTCTGCTCAAAGCGGCAATCTTCTCTTCGAAAGCGCTGCCCATCATCGACGTCGTCCAGGACCTCAGGCCCCGCTTCAGCGTGTCGGTGATCACGCCGCGCGTTCTACTTCAGGTGACGGGTAGACGGTTTGTGAAACGGGTTCCGGCGCTCTGGGGATGAACGGAAGTGGTGTTAGCTTCGACCGCGTCGTGTCTCGCGTCCTTCCCCTCGCCCTTGCGATGTCTGCGCTCGCTTCGTGCGGGGTCGACCTGCCCAATATTCCGGGCCGCGCCTGCGACGACACCCACCCCTGCCGCGCCCCTCGCGCGTGCATCGGCGGCGTCTGCGTCGACCCGGGCGCGGGTGGTGGAGACGGGGAAGGCGGCGGCGCTGGCACCGGCGGCGGCGGCGGCGGCGGCGGCGGCGGCGGCGGCGGCTCGATGGGCGGCGGAAGCGGAGCCGGCGGGGGTGGCTCGAGCGGCGGTGGGCCTGGCGGCGGAAAAGGCGGAGGCGCCGGCGGTGGCGCGGCGATCGCGCCCCTCTGGAAGCAGAGCGCGCACGGCTTCTCGGGCCAGTCGGAGCTCGGCACCGCGAGGGTCGAGATCGACAGCCTGCGCGGCAACAAGGTCGTCTCGACGGTGATTACCTCGAACGACCTGAACGATCGCGCCACCGCGAATCAGCAAGACGCCGGCAGCCTGCCCCGCACCGGCAACGGCCGCATCCGCGGCAAGTTCCAGCTGCCCGTGCCACTGAAGCTCGCCGCCAACTCGACCTTCGTCTGGCTCGCTACCGCGGGCGGCAAACCGCTGATCCAGCTTTCCTTCAATTCCATCGGTCAGCTGGTGGCGAACTCGGCGGCCGGGATGATTGCCCCCGCGTCCGTCTCGAACAACATCACCTGGTCGAACGACGGCGGCGGGTTTCAGCCGAACGTCGACTACCTGGTCGAGATCGCCTGGCAGCGCGGCTCGTACCGCCGCATCTGGATCAACGGCGCGCAGGTCGCGCAAGTCACGAACCTCGTCGGCGACGCGGGAATGCTCGAGCTGCCTGATCGCCTGCAGCTGGGCATCTACCGCTACGACGGCACGGTCGACGCCGGCTGGTCGGTGACGCTGAGCGATTGGCAGCTCACCGACAACCCCTCGGTGGTACTCAGCGACTGACCGTGGTGCTGGCCCTCGCACTTCTGCTTCTCGGCGCCGAGCCCCCGTTGCCCAGCGGGGTGCCCGCTCCGGTCAAGGGCCCCAACCCGTACTTGAGCCAGGCCAAAGAGCTCTACGAAAGGCTCGACTTCGAGAAGTGCCTCAAGCGCCTGGGCCAGGCCCCACAGTGGATTAGCGACAGCGCCGAGCTGATCGAGATCGAGCTCTACGCCGGCATGTGCAGCTACAACTTGAATGAGCGCGGCGACGCCGAAGAACGTTTTCGCCTCGCGCTGCGCATGAACCCCGACGCCGAGCTGCCGCCGTACACCAGCCCCAAGCTCGTCGACTTCTTCCTCAATGTGAAACGGAAGCTGCGGCCCACCCCGCCTCCGATGCCGAAGGAAGACCTCGACATGCCACGCCTGGAGCCCCGGGCGCCGAAGGTCGAGAAGGAAGACCGCAAGGAAGACCGCAAGGAAGACGAGCCGCCTGCACCGCCCGTCGTGAAGCCCATGGAGCGTGGGCCCGAGCCCGACGAACCTCGCGTCGACGCGGCTCCCGCACTGGTCCCGGCGCCGAAAATGATTGGCCCAATCCTCGTGCCCGAGGTCGAGAAGCCGAGCGCACTCGAGCGCCGCGCGGCGCCGATCGTGCTCACCGTCGTCGCCGTCATCGCAGCGGCCGTCGGCGTCGGCCTGGGCGTGAACAGCCGAGCGCTGGAAAGACAGGCCAACAACGCCCACTTCGAGTCCGACTTCTTCAAGCTGGGCGACGCCGCGCGCACCCAGGCATTCGGGGCCGATGTCGCGTACGGCATCGCCGCAGCGTCAGGCGCCGGCGCGCTGGTGGGCTGGCTCGTCACCAACGAATAGCCCCGGGGCAACGCAACCTTCGGCACATAATATTTGCACTGTAAACGGGGTGGCGGGTCATCTGCCTACTCCGCCATGCACACCCGAACGCTCATCCTGACCTTGTCTCTCGCCGCCGTGGCTTGCGGTCCAAACCCCGGCAACCCTGAAGACGGCGGCAGCGGCGCAGGAACCGGCGGCTCGGCAGGTGGTGGCGCGGGCGGCGGCACCGGCGGCTGCGGGCCCACGGTCGACTTCACGAAGGACCCGCTGAACTGCGGCGTCTGCGGCAACGTCTGCACTTTTCCCAACGCGACGGCGAGCTGCAAAGCGGGCGTCTGCGCGGTGAAGGGCTGCCTTGAAGGCTTCCGCAACCTCGATGGCGACCCGGCCAATGGCTGCGAGCTCGCGTGCTCACCGATGGCCCTCACCACCAGCGGCAACCTCGACTTCAACTTGAACGTCATTCAGCTCAGCGGTCGGGTGACGATGGGCGGCCAGACGCTTCCGCCGGCGGCGCCGCGCGGCGTCCTGCGCTTCGACCTCTCGGGCTCGAAGTCGATTTCCATCGCCCTGCCCGCTTCGGGAGAAGCGACGTACGCGACGAAGCTCTTCGCCGGCCAGTACCGCGTCTACTTCGAGAAAGACGGTCGCGAGCAGCTGCTGAAGTCCGGCGCGTTCAGCACCACGGGTGCGATCGACTTCGACGTCAGCGCTTCGTCGGCCGATGGCGGCACCGTCATCGTCAATCCCACCCCCATCAACCTCAACGGCACCGTCACCGGCAACAGCCTGGCGCTGAGCCCCGGGCCCCGCGGCTCCGTTCGCTTCATCCCCAAAGACGGCGCGACCGTCAGCGCCACGCTGCCGGTGGCCGGAGCGGCGACCTACGCCGTGACCCTGATGCCCGGCCTCTACGACATCGTGCTCGACGGCCCCACCCCGTGCACGGCCAGCGCGGTGCTGCCATGCCGCCGCATCGTGAAGCACAAGGCGATGATGCTGCGCACCTCGGGGAACCTCGACCTCGACGTCCCGATTCTTAAGCTCTCTGGCGCGGTGACGGTGAACGGCCAGGCCATGGCGGGCGGCGCGGGGGAGCGCGGCGGCCTGCGCCTGGTCGACCCCATCGCCCACGAAGACGGCCCGCGTCTGTCGCTGGGCACCACCGGCCCCGCGCAGTGGTCGACCCTGCTCTACCCGGGCACCTACGAGGTGCAGCTCGAACGCACCAACTGCAGTGTCGTCGGCCCGCTTCCCTGCCAGACGCGCGCGGTGCAGAAGGCGGTCGTCCTCAACGCCAGCGGCGTGCTCGACGTCGACGTGAAGGTGCTCGAGCTCAGCGGCCAGGTGACCGTGAACGGGCAGCTGGCGACGCCCAGCATGAACGGCAGCAACCGCGGCAAGCTGTCTTTCCTCGCGAAGGACGAAGGCGGCCCCTCCGTCGACCTGGGCACCACCGGCGCGGCGGCCTACCAGCTGAAACTCTACGCCGGCGTCTACGACCTGGTGCTCGAGAACACCCTCGACTGTCCGGCCAGCGCTTTTCCCTGCGGCGAGAAGACGCTGAAGCCTTTGACGCTGAACGCGTCGGGCGTGCTCGATGTCGACGTCGCGGTGGTTCGCGTCAGCGGCGACGTCACCGTCAATGGCGCAGCGATGACGTCGGCTCCCGGCGCGCGCGGCACGCTCACGCTCGAAGGCACCCAGGCCATCTCGACGGTGAAGCTCGGCAGCTCGGGCCCTGCGCTGTGGGCGGCCACGCTTCACCCGGGCGTGTACATGGTCGAGCTCGAGAACTCCGAGACTTGCGCGACCGGCCCCCTTCCCTGCCAGACCCGCGTGCTCGAGACCGCGAGGTCCTTCACCGCCGACGGCAGCCTGAGCTGGGATGTGCCGGTGATTGCGCTTGGCGGCGCGGTCACGCTCAACAACCTGGCGGTCACCGCTGCGTCGGGCAACATCCGCGGAGAGCTCGTCTTCAAAGAGAAGACGCTGGGCAAAGTCACCACCTCGCTCGGCAAGACGGGCGCCGCCACCTACGCGACGCGCCTCTACCCGGCCACGTACCAGGTCCTCTTCCACAACCAGACCGACTGCCCCGCGTCGGACACCCAGCCGCTGCCGTGCCAGGGCGACGCCGAGCTCGAGGCGGCCACCGCGCTCACCGCCAGCGGCGCGAGGGATTTCAACCTGAGCGCAGTCACCCTCTCGGGCCTCGTGCAGCTGAACGGCGGCCCGATGCCGTCCAGCGGTGCAGGTCAGAGCCGCGCCGAGCTTCGCTTCGCCACCTTCGGCAGCACGCCCGCTTCGCGCGACCTCGGCCCGGTGGGCACCGCGACGTACCAGATTCGACTCGTGCCCGGCCGCTACGACATTGGCATCGAGAACACCGACAACTGCGGCCCGACCGGCGTCCTCCCCTGCCAGAAGCAGGTGCTCGTCGGCTGCGAAGCCCCGTGAAAGGAACAACCAACCCATGAACACGACGATGACGATGGCGAGAGGCGCAGCGCTGGTGGCGATGTTGATGGTGGCGGCGGGCTGCAGCGGCGGGGGCCAGAACACCGGCTGGTGCAGCGCGAGCACCTGTGCTGGCTGCTGCAACGGGGAGGTCTGTGAAGGCGGCACTGAGCCCACGGCGTGTGGCACCAATGGGGCGGCGTGCACGAACTGCGCGTCATGCACCGCGGGTGTCTGTGACGTGGGCGGCACGGGCGGCGGCGCTGGGGTCGGCGGCGGCATGGGCGCCACGTGTGTCGCTCCGCTGGTTGCTTGCGGCACCGAATGCGTCGACACCCGCAGCGATCCGAACCACTGCGGCACCTGCACCTCCGTCTGCACGTCGGGCTGCTCGAACAGCGCGTGCTCGACGCTCCCCACCGACTGCACCGCCACGCCATGCCCGTCGCTCGGCTACTATTGCGACCTCGGCTCGAAGCAGTGCAAGCAGGGCTGCGTGCTCGACACCCAGTGCTCAGGGCCGCTGAACAAGTGCGACACCGCGACCCGCACTTGCGGTTGCCAGACGGCCAGCTGCGGAGCGGCCAGCTACTGCACCGCCGCCCGCACCTGCGCCGCCGGCTGCGAGCAGAGCGGCCAGTGCTCGGGCCAGACCAACACCTGCAACGTCTCGACGCACGCGTGCGTCTGCAGCGCGAACAGCTGCCCCGCCGGCAGCTTCTGCGGAGCCAACGGCGCCTGCGCCACGGGCTGCGCCGCGAACACCCAGTGCACCGCCGCCAACGAGAACGTCTGCAACACTTCGAGCCACGCCTGCCAGTGCAATGCAGGCTTCCACAAGTGCGGCACCGCATGCGTCTCGAACACGTCGATCAACTCGTGCGGCAACAGCTGTACCCCGTGCGCGGCGCCTCCGGCCCATGCGGCAGCGGCGTGCACCGGAGGGGCGTGCGGCTTCACGTGTGACGATGGCTACTTCAAGTTGGGCAGCGCCTGCTTCCTCAAGGCGACGGTGAACCAGACGAGCAATTCCAGCTACGAAATCAACTGCGCCATCGACAGTGGCGGCGACACGCTTTGCAGCAAGTACATCGGCAACCCGACGCCCGACCTGGTCACCCTCGCCGCCAGCTACAACGTGATCTGCGCGACCTCGAAGAACGGCGCCGTGCTCTGCGCGGGCCCCGACAACCTGGCTGGAGAGCTCGGCCTCGGCCAGACGGTGACCGCATCGAGCAGCTTCCAGCCGCTGATGGGCATGCCCGCGACCATGGTGAAGGTCGCGCACGCCGAGCACCGCGGCTTCGCGCTCAGCGCGACGGGCGAACTCTACCGCTGGGGTATGGGGTGGCAGACCAACAGTGGCTCGAACCCGTGGGCGGTGCAGCCGGCCCAGACGCCGATCGCCTGGGGCACGGGCTTCAAGGACTTCGGCCTCGGCGAGCAATACGTCTGCGTCATCCTTGCGGCGTCACCCGAGTTCGTCCGCTGCACGGGCGGCTACAGCGGCAGCGGGGGCAGCTACACGACGAAGTTCTTTGACGCTCCGGCCGGAGTGACGCTCGAGAAGGTCGCGTACGGCTACACGCACGGCTGCGCGATCGACACGCTCGGCAAGGTCTACTGCTGGGGTCGCGCCACGGGTGGGCAGCTCGGCTACGCGTCGACGTCCGTCAGCGACCTGCCGATGACGGTGGTTCCCAACTTTCCTCCCGCGGGAAGGAAGGCGATCGCCATCGCAACCAACAGCTTCACCAACTCGTGCGCGCTTCTCGATGACGGCCGCCTCTTCTGCTGGGGGGCGATGGGCGCCGGCAACGTCGCCACCCCGACCCCGACCCACGTGCGCACCAGCGAGACCTTCACCAACATCAGCAACAACCGCGAAAAGATGTGCCCCAGTGGCGCCTTCAGTTGCTTCGACCCGTGAGCGTTTAGCTGCCCGGCAGCAGGGCCGACGAGAACCGCGACGGGTCTTTCACGCCGCGGCTGGTGAACCAGGCGTCGGCGACAGTCAACGCCGCGGTCTTTTCTTCGGGCGGCAGCAGCTGTGCGCGGGCCCGGCGGGCGGCGGTCGCGTAGAGCGAGGCACCCACCGCGTCGATCTGCTCAGCGCCGGAGGAAAGCAGGGATGCCGCGCGCGCGGTCTGGCCTTCCTGCTGCGCCACCATTCCCGAGAGAATCGTCGCGAGCCCGCGGCTCCACGGCAGCCCTTCGCTCTCGAGCTGCTTCATTGCCTTCTTCACCGGTTCGATCTGTTTCGCGGCCAGCGCGGACGTGGCGTCGAGCCACGCAAAGAGCACCCGCGCGATCTGAATTCGCAGCAGCCCCGACTTCTTGATCGCCGGCACATCGGCCTCGAACAGCTGCCGGCTGTACGCGCCTGACCCGGTGTACAGCGCCGCCATCACCCGCCCGTGCATGCCCCAGAAGTGCTGAATGAAGTAGCCGCCGCGCGAGAACTGCGACAACGCCTCCGACACTTCGCGCGTCGCCTGGTCGGCCTGGCCGTCCATCAGGTGGATGATTGGGGTCGCCCGCACCCGGAAGTTGGTCAGCGCGTAGACGTCGTTGCGCGCCAGCGCCGACTCGCGCACGTCGCGCACCAGCCTGCGCACGTCGGCGAACTCGCCCAGGTACATCAGGCTCATCACCAGGTACTGCGACGAGCTGATGAGCTCCCACGTCATGCCCGGACACTTTTCCTGGAACACCTGCACGGCGCGCTCGTGAAGCACGCGCGCCTCGGTGAAGCGCCCGGTGCCGATCGCCGCACAGCCCGCCATCAACGCCGCGAGGCCATCGCCATGCGGGTTCGGGTGGTGGGTGAGCAGCTCGCGCAGTCGGGCCAGCGCCTCCTCGCACTCCGCAGCGTTCGGCAGGCCCTGCAGCGCGTGGTACCCCGCTTCCAATGCAAGGGCGCGCGCGACGCGGTACGGCTCGCCGCTGTCGAGCGCCAGACGAAGGTGCGTGAACTGGTAGCCGGTGCCGCGCACGGGGTCGACGATCGAGAACCCCTTCGCGGCCGACCAGTACGCATCGACGCGCGCGAGCAGATCGGGGTCGACGTCCTTCTCGAGCCTTAGGGTGAAGCGCAGGCCGCGCAGCCGCACCTTCAGCCGCGCGTAGACCGCCGCTGCCTTCGCCATGCCCGGGCTCGACGGCGGGTTCTCACCCAGCTCGGCCATCACCCCGTTCAGCACCGCTACGCCCTCTTCCAGGCGGCCACTCGTCAGCAGTTGCTCGGTCGACCGCTGGCGAAGCTCGAGGCTGCGGCGCTCGCTCGCACGGCGCACCGCGTCCGACGACAGTGGCGACGACACTTCGGCCCGGGCGAGCTCGAGGTACGCGTCAGACGCTTCCTTGCCGCGGCCAGCCCCGGCCAAAGCATCCGCGCGCGACTGGCGCAGTCGGGCGACGTCGGCTTCCGGCGCGGAAGAAAGGGCCTTGTCGTAGAGCCGCACTGCGCGCCCGAAAGCGAGCACCGCCGCCGCACGGCCCGCCGCTTCTGCCGCTGCACTCGACGCGCGCTCGGATTGTCCGGCCTCTTCCCACCAGTCGCTGAGCGTTTCCGCGTCTGCGCCGCCCGACGACTCGAGCGCCGACGCGAGCTGCAGCAAGAGTTCTTTTCTGCGCCCTTCGGCCAGCTGGTCTCGCACCGCGCGGCCAATGCGCGCGTCGTAGATCATGAGCTGCTCGTTCTGCCCCGCTCCGCTTCCCGACAGCAGCCGAGCGGCCTTCAGCGGGACGAGGGGGTCGGTCACCTCGGAGTCGAGGCCCGCCGCGTGCCACGCAACCAGGCGCGCGATCGGCCGGTTCGCCATCGCCACCACCTCGAGCAGGCGCCGCGCGGGGTGGGGCAGCGCCTCGACCCGCGCCTTCACCCAGCCGTCGAGCGTCGTCGCCGTCACCTCGTCACCCGCGCGCGCGATCGACGTCAGCGCCTCGAGCAGGTACGGGCTGCCCCGCGACTCGCGCGCGATGGCCTTCACATCGAGGCCGTCGGTCGCTCCGTCGACGAGCCGCAGCGCCAGCTTCTCGGCGTCGGCGGTCTCTAGCGGCCAGCACGTCAATCGCTGAACCAGCGCCCGCCCCGTCACCGTCGCCGCGTGCGCCGCATCGAGAAACGCCTTCAACACCGGCGACGGGCCCACCTCGGTCGCCAGCGTTCGCGCGGCCGTCACCAGATGCACCGCCGGAGCGTCGGGCGGCTGCAGCAACGCCTCGAGCAGCGCCGCCGAGTCCGAGTCGCCCCACTGCAGGTCGTCGATCGCGATCACCACCGGCGACCGTTCGGCCAGCCGCGCCAACAGCTCGGCCAGGGCGCGGAACCCTTTTCGCCGCACTTCCTTCACGTCGACGGCGTCGGCCAGCGGGCGCCGCTTCGAGACGATGCCATCGAGCCGCCGCAGCACGGGAAACAAGCGCACCAGCGCGCCGAAGTCGCGGGGCAACACCGCTTCCACTTGCGCTGCTGGCAACGAGGCGAGGTGCGCGCAGAGCTCATCGATGACGCCGTCGAACGCCTTGAAAGGCACCGTCTCGGTTTCGCCACAGCGGCCGTGCAGCACGACGGCGTCGGGGTGGGCGCGATCGACCGAGGCGAGAAACGCGTTCAGCAGCGCGCTCTTGCCGAGGCCCGACTCGCCTTCGATCAGCGACAGCGCGAGCTGCCCCTTCTTCAATACCTGCCCGAAAGCGCCGCGCAGCTGCTCGAGCAGACCATCGCGGCCAATCAACGCGTCGTCGTGCTCGGTGGCCGGCCGCGCGGCGAGCGCGACATGCGGCCGCACCAGGCGCCGCTGCAGCTCGGGGCCGGTGGGGCGTTGCTCGGGGTCGCGGCTGAGCAGCTCGAGCGCCAGCGCTTCCAGGTCGGGCGGCACGCGCTCGGTGAAGTCTGACGGCTTCTGCACCGGCAGGTCGCGGCGCTTCAGCATCATCTCGCCCGGCTTCCCTTCGAAAGGCACCCGCCCGGTGAGGACCTCGTACAGCAACACGCCGACCGCATACCAATCGGTCGACTCCTTCACCGGCAAGCCGATGCCCTGCTCGGGCGACATGTACGCGGGCGTGCCGACGACGAGCCCTTGCGACTGGTGCGCGTCGGCCTCGTCGAGCTCGCGCACCAGCCCGAAGTCGAGCAGCACGACGCGACCCTGCTTGGAGACCAACACATTCGACGGCTTGATGTCGCGGTGCAGCTTCCCTGCGGCGTGCAGTGCGCAGACGCCGTCGACCAGCTGCCCCAGCGCGTGGCGAAGCCGCACCACGGCGCCTCCAGACAACGGCGGGCGGATGCGAATGGGCGCTGCTCTGGGCGAGGTGATTTCCGAGTCGTCTTCGAGCGCGGCCGTGGTGGCCGACAGCTCCATGCTCTTGGTCTCGTCGGCCGCCCGCATGTTGACCGTGGGCGGGCCCTCGACGGGGCCGAGGCTCGCGGGAGTCGCCCTGCTGTCATCGATGTCGCTGCCGTCGCCGAGCACGTAGTCGAGGAAGGTTTTCCCGTCGACGTGCTCCATCGTGAAGAACCAGCGGTCGGCGTCCGACAGCAGCTCGTACAGGGTGACCAGGTTGGGGTGGGTCACGTTCTGCAGCGCGCGGAACTCGCGCTTGAACCGCATCAACGCGTCTGCGCTGAACTTGCTCAGCAGCTTGACCGCGACGAACGCATTCCGTTCGTTGTCGTACGCCTGGTAGACGCGGCCCCAGCTGCCGGCTCCGAGGACACGGGTCGGCGTGTAGCGTCGGGTACCCGTAAACTCGTCGGGCGGAACTGGCAGCGGGGCTTCCATCAAAGGCGCACTTTTGCAGGCGCCTTACTCAATATGGTTACTCCTGCCCAGCAAGAGCGTTCGCGGCCCGCTCGTATTCTTGCTGCATCTCGCGGGCTTGTTTCTCGATCGCCTTCAGCGACTGCTGCTTGACCTTCGTGTCCGCCTCTTTGCGCTGGGTGTCGGCCTCGTCTTTCTCTTTCAGCGCG
>Ga0335397_10002424_pt1 | contig 25439 bp, 22 predicted proteins | sample MAT04_FD_205740 | JGI IMG/M metagenome (GOLD analysis project Ga0335397, IMG submission 205740) | Freshwater microbial communities from Lake Fryxell liftoff mats and glacier meltwater in Antarctica - MAT-04 (spades assembly) (version 2) ... | reverse complement strand
AGGCCGATGCCTGGGCCCGCGGCGAGGCCGCCCGAACGCTCGGGACGCACCCCGGGCACCGCTGCTGACGACGAGGACCACGTGCCCCCAGCTGCGTCGCCGGGGGTGGCTCGTGGGTGGTTCATCGCGGCACCGTGACCTTTCCGCTCTTCTCGGACTTGTCCCAGGACAGCTCGGCGCCGCGCAGCTCGGCGACGTAGGAGGCGAACGTCACGGCGCACAGCAGGGGTCCGTACCCCGCCAGGTAGACGGCGACCGCGCTGAGCCGGCGCATGCCCGCTCCTCGGCCTTCTTCCCCAGCCAGGCCACCGGCATGCACAGGGGCGATCCACGAGTAGGCCAAGAGCATGACGACCTGGGTGGTCTGGTCGTTCCCGGTGAGCCCGGTGAGGTTCCCCCAGGTGTCGACGACCCAGCCGAACGCGCGCGGTGCTCGGGTCGATGGCCAGCGCGAAGCTCGTGATGAACAGGTAGGTGAGCGCGTTGATGATCCACATCGACCGGAAGACGTCCCAGGACCGCTCCACGTCGGCGAGGTAGAGGGTGACCAGCGCTGCCGAGGAGACGAGCGTGAGGACCGGCAGCAGGAACAGCGAGAACCAGAAGATCCCGAAGCTGGTGCTGCCGAGCCGGTGGCTCGGGTCGGGCCGGAACCACAGGTGCTCGTAGCGCCTCGTGACCTGCACGTTGCCCCGGGCCCACCGGAGCCGCTGCTCTAACAGCCCGGCGATGGCGTCGGGTTCCCCGGCCCACACGGTGGCGTTGCCGTCGAAGGCGACCTTGTGGCCGGCCAGCTGGGTGTCGAACGTCGTGAAGGTGTCCTCGGCCAGGCTGGCGGTGTCGATCCGGCCGCCGAGCGCCTCGATGTTCGCGCGGGAGTGCAGCTGCGCGCCACCTGCCAGGCACGCCAGGGCGCCGAGCACGCTCTGGCTGCGGCGGGCCGCCGCCTGCGCGGTGACGTACTCGTAGGCGATGAAGCGCTGGAGGTAGTCGCCGGGTCGGCTGCCCTCCTTGGTGTAGGCCGTCACGGCGCCGACCTCGGGTCGGCGAGGTGACGGGTCATCTTGCGCAGGGAGTCGGGTTCGTAGATGACGTCGGCGTCCATGACGAGCAGCGCCTGCATCCAGTCGTCGTCCAGGATGACGCGCAGCCCGTGGTTCAGGGTGGGCGCCTTGCCCTCACCACCGGTCGCACGGCGCAGGTGCACGACCTGCCCGGGGTACTGGCGCGCCTTGGCCCGCACGACATCGGGGGTGGCGACGACGTAGACGCGCGGCCGCTCGGGCGGGTAGTCCAAGCCGACGAGTCGGTCGATGCTCGCCTCGAGCACCGCCGCCTCGTTCCAGGCCGGCACGAGGATCGCGACGCGCGGCTCGAAGGGGCCAACGTCGTCGTAGTGGTTGCGCCACGAGTGCGCCCCGACGAGGAGGACTGGTAGGTGGCGGCCACCAGCGGGACGGCACCGAGCAGGACCAGGGCGACGAGCACCCACGGCCCGAGGTTCGCCAGCCAGCCAACGGGTCGTCGGCAGCCATCACGCCCGAATCATCGCGGCCGCCGAGGCCACGTGGTCCCACGCCCCGAGGGCGGCGACGCCGTGGGCATCGGAGGACGGCACGACCTCGACCCCCAGGGCGCACAGCGTGCGCACGATGTCGAGGTTCGGCGTGCGCCACTTCTCGTTGACCTCGACCACCGCGCCCGCGGATCGGCAGGCGGTGGCGAGCAGGTCGAGCATGTCGGTGGTGACCAGGGACGGGTCGATCCCGGCCTTGGGCAGCACGCTGAACAGGTGGCCCACGACGACGCGCTCGTGCACGAAGACGGCACGGCTGGTCGCCAGCACGAGGTCGGCGAGCGCATCACCGGCGCGCACCTCGCCCGTCGCGATGCGGCGGTGCATCTCGCCGGGGGTGACCGGGCCGAGACGGGTGGGGAACTGGTGGTCGGAGACGACCACCTGCTCCACGCCACGCAGGTCGGGGGGCAGGTCGACGGCGCCCTTGACGTCGAGGATCTTCGACTCGACGCCGCAGACGACATCCACCGACCCCAGCGCGCGCACGCGCGAGATCTCCGTGACGTACCCCGGAACCCACGTGCTGCCGGCACGCACGTGGTCGGTCACGTGCAGGCGGTGCAGCCCGGCTGCGGCGGCGCCCTGCACCATGGCCCAGGGCGACGCCGCCCCGTCGGTGGTGTCGGTGTGGGTGTGCCAGTCGGTGCCGAGGTCGAGCATGGCGCTCATACCAGCGCCTCGGCGAGCCCGGCGCCGACGCCCGCGCAGTCGTCGACCTCGACGATTCCCTCGGCGAGGAAGCGCACCATGGCGACCTCGACGCACTCCGCGTCGGCCGCGGTGCGACCCGCCACGGCAACACCGGAGTCGACCTTGTCACGGGTGCGGGGCGCGGGGCTCACCACGACGCCGTTGGGGGGCACGAACACGTCGACGCTGAGCTCCTCGCCCGGCAGGTACTCCTGCACGATGTAGCTGCCGTCGCGGGGGACCCCGACGAGGTCCTGCGGGTCGTCGACGAGGCGAACCCCCCGCGACCCGCTCCCGGCACGCGGCGTGACGATGCTCGGCATCGGCACGGAGGTGGCCCCGGTGAGCACGGTGGTCGTGGGCACCTCGCAGCCGGAGGCGCAGACCCGGGCCAGCTCGGCCTTGTCCAGGCGCACCCCCGCGAGGGGGAGCAGCTCGGTGTCGACGGTGGGCACGAAGTACAGCCCGGAGGCGACCGGGTCGAAGTCCGCCCCGTAGAAGTCGACGACCGCCCGCTCCGCGAGGTGGAGGAAGCCGACCGCGGCGGGGCCACCCGCTCCGGTCACGAGCACGCGAGTGCGACGGGTCTGGTCAGGGCAGGAACGGTAGACCTCCGGGCTGGAACGCACGACCTCGAAGGGCTCGGCGTAGCGGATGCGGGCGAAGCGGCCCCAGTAGCGGGCCGTGGCGGTGAGCGCCTCGGGTTCGAGGTAGTCGCGGATCGCGGTCTGGCTCCCGAACGCGGCGATGGCGTGGAGCTTGGCGTCCAGACCGGCCTCGGCCGGGATGAAGGTCGAGGGGCGGAAGTCGATGGTCGCGCTCGGCGACTGGTAGCACAGCACGCGCGGCACGCCGCGGGCGGCGACGACCGAGGCCCTGTGCACCGCCCGGTCGCCCATCACCAGGCGGGCGCCGAGCCGGTGGACCGCCGCCGCATCATCGATGGCCCGGCACACGGCATCCGCCAGGAGTGGCTTGGCGAGGAAGTCGGTGACCGCGCCCCTGACGGCCCGCACGGCGGCGTCGACGGTCGCGTGGGCGGTGACGAGGAGGACCGGCAGCGTGGGGTCCGACGTCCGGGAGCCAGGGCGAGCGCCTGCGCCGGGCTGCTGCAGAAGACCGCGACGTACTCGGGTCGGGAGCCGAGGATCAGCCGGTGGAGCAGGAGGGCGTCGGCGTCGTTGTCCACGACGAGGACACGGGTGGTTTCGCTCATACGAAGAGCCTGACGGCTCACGGGTGCCCCACCCGGAGCGGTTCGGGTGCAGAACGGGAGCAGAGTCAGGCGGGTGGGTCGAGCCGGTATCCGATGCCCCGAACCGACTTCAGCGGTGTCGTGGCCGTGTCGTCCCACCCGACCTTGCGGCGCAGCCGCAGCACGGCGAACTTGACCCGATCCTGGCCGCTACCGCCGTGGTCGCCCCACACCGCCGAGAGGATCTGGGTCGGCGTGAGCACCTGGCCTTCGTGCCGCAGGAACAGGCTGAGCAGGTCGAACTCCAACGGCGTCACCGAGACGTCGGAGCCGGCGACGGTGACCGCGTGCCGGGTCGGCGAGAGCACGACCTGGCCGTGCCCGAGGTCGGAGCCGGACCACGACGCGTCACCCGCCCGGCGAAGCAGGCCGTCGATGCGGGCGACGAGCTCGGCGTTGTTGAAGGGCTTGGTCAGGTAGTCGTCGGCACCCCCGCGCAGGCCGCGCACCTTGTCCTCGTCCCGGTCTGCCGCGGTGAGCAGCAGCACGGGGATCTCGCTCAGCTCGCGGATCCGGGCCAGCACGCCCCACCCGTCGAGCTTGGGCAGGCCGATGTCGAGCACGACGAGCTGGGGGTGCAGCTCGTACGCGACGCGCAGGGCCTCGACACCGTCGCCGGCGCGGGTGACCTCGTGGCCGGTGCGGTTCAGCAGCGTGGCCAGGGCCAGGGCGATGTCGGGGTTGTCCTCGACGACCAGGATGCGCGCCATCTCAGGTGTCCCCACACGGGAGGCGGACGGTGACGGTGGTGCCGAGCCCCGGCGGGCTCTGCACCGAGATGCGGCCGTGGTGCTCGTCGACGATGAGCCGGCTGATCGCCAGGCCGAGCCCGGTGCCACCGGCGCCGGAGCCGGCCGCGTCGGACGCGCTCGACGCGCGGAAGAAGGCGTCGAAGACGTGGGGGATCTCGTCCTGCGGGATGCCGACTCCGGTGTCCGAGAACGCGATCGACCAGTCGCGGGTCTGGGGGAGCACCTCGGCGGTGACCCGCACGGAGCCCCCGGGCAGCGTGTAGTTGATGGCGTTCCCCACGAGGTTCGACACGACCTGCTGCAGGCGCACCCAGTCGCCGCGCACCTTCGGACCGGCCGTGGTCCGGACGCTCAGCTCGACGCCACGGTCGCGGGCGCGCGGCGTGAGCTCGGTGACGACCTGGCTGACGATGTCCGGCAGGTCGAGCAGCCCCAGCGACAGGGGAAGGGTGTGCGACTCGAGCTTGGCCACGAGCAGGAGGTCCTCGATGAGCCGCAGCAGGCGCTGCGAGTTGCGGTCGATGATCTCCAGGAAGGTCGACTGGTCCGCGGTCAGGCTGCCGAGCGAGGGGTCCTTGAGCATCTCGGCGAAGCTGACGACCGAGGTGAGCGGCGTGCGCAGCTCGTGCGAGACGGTGGCGACGAACTCGTTCTTCAGCGTGGCCAGCTCGGCGAGCGAGCGGTTCTGGTCGGTGAGCATCTGCCGCTCGGCGATGTACTGGGTGATGTCGCGGTAGACCCACAGGTGCCCCGCGTGACGGCCGCCGCTGTCGATGGGCAGGTAGTCCCGCTCGAGGGTGCTGCCGTCGACGAGCGACAGCTGCTCGCCGAGAATCGGGATGCCCTGGGCAACCCGCCGGTCGACCGCGGCGACGAAGCCCTCGGGGTCGCTGAACAGCCCCTTGATCTGGTCAGCGGCCTCGGAGCAGTCGGTGCCCACGAGCTCGTCGGCGCTCGACGGGAGCCGGAACAGGTCGACGAACACGTCGTTGGCGACGAGCACGTGGCGGGTGTCGTCCTCGAGCAGCACCGCCGCCCCCAGGTGGTCGATCAGCGTTCGCATCTGGGCCGTCGCGTCGGCCAGGCGCCGCTCGCGCCGGCGGTCCCGGCCCACGTCGTCGGCCCGGAGCAGCAGGGCGGCCACCTCGGGGAGACCGGTGAGGTCCTCACCGACCACGTCGCACAGCAGGTGGGTGCCGTCGGTTCGGCGCAGCCGCAGGTCGATGCCGTCGCGGGGCCCGCGGGTGCCGGCGGCGACCTGCGTCATCAGGCGTCGTGCGGCATCGGCGTCATCGGGGTGGACGATCGACAGCACGCCGCCGGCGAGTGGCGTGCCGGGCTCCAGCCCGAGCAGCCACGTCCCGGCGAGGAAGGTGCAGTCGTCACCGTCCGGGGCGCACAGGAGCAGGGCCTTGGTGGAGTGCCGCACGATCGCCTCGTAGCGGGCCTGGGACCGGCGCAGCAGCTCCTGCGTGCGCCGCAGCCCGGTGATGTCGCGGATGAAGCCGGTGACCTCGCGGCGCCCTTCGTGCACCATCGGCACCGCGATGAGCTCGACGGTCAGGGCCGTGCCGTCGCGGCGAACCGCCGGCAGCTCCAGTCGCCTACCCAGCACCGGCCCTTCCCCGGTGGCGGCCAACGAGGCGATACCCGCCCGGCGGGCCCCCGCGTGCTCAGCCGGGAGAAAGAGCTCGTCGAGCTCGTGCCCCACTGCCTCCTCGCGGGTCCAGCCGAACAGCGCCTCGCAGGCCGGGTTGAGCTCGACGACCAGGCCCGCCTCGTCGAGAGTGACGATCGAGTCCAGCGCGGTGGCGGCGATGGCCGCGCTGAGGTCCGTGGGCTGGTTCTCGGGTGCGGAGGATCCGGCAACGGACGCCCCGGTCGGCAGCGTGCCGACGGACCCCTCGTCGCTCATGCCTCCACGGTAGACACTGTGCGGTCAGGGGGCATGCCGGGCCGGGAAAGGGTGGACCGATCGGGCGGGGTCAGCACCTCGACGTACCCTTGACGCCATGTCCACACTCGCGTTCGTCCTCGGTGTCCTCTTCATGGCCACCGGCGTCGCCGCCTCGATCGCGCTGCACGAGGTCGGGCACCTCGTGCCGGCCAAGCGTTTCGGCGTGCGGGTGACCCAGTACATGGTGGGTTTCGGGCCGACGGTGTGGTCCCGTCGCCGGGGAGAGACCGAGTACGGCGTCAAGGCGGTGCCGCTCGGCGGCTACATCCGCATGATCGGCATGTTCCCCCCGCGCCCCGGTGACGCCCCGGGCACCGTCCGGGTCTCGAGCACGGGTCGGTTCAGCCAGCTCGTCGACGAGGCCCGGGCCGCGAGCCTGGAGGAGGTCCGCCCGGGCGACGAGAACCGCGTGTTCTACCGCCTGTCGGTGCCGCGGAAGGTCATCGTGATGCTCGGTGGGCCGATGATGAACCTGCTCATCGGAGTCGTGCTGCTCACGATCCTCGTCACCGTGCACGGCGTCGCCACCGCTCAGCCCGGCGCCGTCGTCGCCACGGTGTCGCAGTGCGTGGTGCCGGTCACCGAGGCCGGCGACGCCACGACCTGCACGGACCAGCCCAAGACGCCCGCGCTCCTCGCCGGCCTGCAGCCCGGCGACCGCATCGTGTCGATCGGCGGCCGGCCGGTGCAGGACACCCAGGACGTCGGCGAGCTCATCCGTCCCCGGGTCGACGAGCGGGTCGCCATCGTCCTCGAGCGCGACGGCGCGCCGCTCACCGTCACCGCCACTCCCATCCGCAACGTCGTGCCGGTGCTCGACGCCGACGGCGTGCCCGTGACCGACGCCGACGGCGCGACCCGCACCACCGAGGCGGGGTTCCTGGGCGTGCGGTCCGCGCCGCCGGTGGCCTACGTGCCGCAGCCGGCCACCGCCGTTCCCGGCATCCTGTGGAGCTTCGTCAGCGGCACCGCCGAGGCCATCGTCCACGTGCCCGAGCGGATGGTCGGTGTCTGGGAGGCCGCGTTCGGCGGCGCCGAGCGCGAGGCCGACAGCCCGATGTCGGTCGTCGGCGTGGGCCGGGTGGCAGGCGAGGCCACCGGCGGCAAGTACGACTCGCTCGTGGGCGAGTCCGCCGGCGACAAGGTGTGGTTCCTCGTGGGCCTGCTGGCCGCCCTGAACTTCATGCTCTTCGTCTTCAACCTGATCCCGCTGCTGCCCCTCGACGGCGGCCACGTGGCCGGCGCGCTGTGGGAGGGGCTCAAGCGGCAGGTCGCGAAGGTGCGTGGCCGCCCCGACCCCGGCTACGTCGACGTCGCGAAGGCACTGCCGATCGCCTACACCGTGTCGATGGTGCTGCTCGGCGCCTCCGTGCTGCTCATCTACGCTGACCTGGTCAAACCGGTCAACCTCGGCGGCTGAGCCACGGCGCAGCGGCGCAGCGGCGCTCGAGGGCGGCACGGGTCTCCACGGGCTCGGTCGCGGCCCTGGGATGACGCGCACGTACGCTGGTTCCATGTCCGTCTCCCTCGGTATGCCGCCGCTGCCCCCGCCCGTCGTCGCGCCCCGCCGGGCCAGCCGGACGATCCGGGTCGGCAAGGTCGAGGTCGGGGGAGACGCCCCCGTGTCGGTGCAGTCGATGACGACGACCCCGACCACCGACATCAACGCGACGCTCCAGCAGATCGCCGAGCTCACGGCATCCGGCTGCGACATCGTGCGGGTGGCCTGCCCGACCCAGGATGACGCCGAGGCGCTGCCGGCCATCGCGAGCAAGTCGCAGATCCCGGTGATCGCCGACATCCACTTCCAGCCGAAGTACGTCTACGCGGCCATCGACGCGGGCTGCGCGGCCGTGCGCGTCAACCCGGGCAACATCCGCCAGTTCGACGACCAGGTGGGTGAGATCGCCCGCCGCGCCAAGGCCGCAGGGACCTCGATCCGGATCGGCGTCAACGCCGGATCGCTCGACAAGCGCATCCTCGACAAGTACGGCAAGCCCACCGCCGAGGCGCTCGTCGAGTCGGCCGTGTGGGAGGCCGGCCTGTTCGAGGAGCACGACTTCCACGACTTCAAGATCTCGGTCAAGCACAACGACCCGGTCGTCATGATCAAGGCCTACCGGCTGCTCGCCGAGCGCGGCGACTGGCCGCTGCACCTCGGCGTCACCGAGGCCGGGCCCGCGTTCCAGGGCACGATCAAGTCGGCCACCGCGTTCGGGGCCCTGCTCTCGCAGGGCATCGGCGACACGATCCGGGTCTCGCTGTCGGCCCCGCCGGTCGAGGAGGTCAAGGTGGGCATCCAGATCCTCCAGTCGCTGAACCTGCGTCCGCGCAAGCTCGAGATCGTGTCGTGCCCCTCCTGCGGGCGCGCCCAGGTCGACGTCTACAAGCTCGCCGACGAGGTCACCGCCGGCCTCGAGGGCATGACCGTGCCGCTGCGCGTGGCCGTCATGGGCTGTGTCGTCAACGGCCCGGGCGAGGCCCGCGAGGCCGACCTCGGGGTCGCGTCGGGCAACGGCAAGGGCCAGATCTTCGTGCGCGGTGAGGTCATCAAGACCGTGCCGGAGAGCCAGATCGTCGAGACGCTCATCGAGGAGGCCATGCGGATCGCCGAGGAGATGGGCGAGCCGATGGACGAGGAGTCCGCCGGCGCCCCGTCGGTCACGGTCAGCTGACCTGCTGACCCGGCTCGACAGCACCGACAGCACCGACCTCGCCGCCCCTGTGCTGCGTGGTGCCGGCACCGCCACGAGGTCGACGGACCAGGAGTGTGGGCAGGCGAGCCCGTGCGCGCCCTAGGCTGGCACCGTGCTACGCACACGGTCACCGGTTCGTCCCTTGTCGCTCGCCGACCGCGACGACGCCCTCGAGGTCTGCGCGCGCGACCTCCCGCGCGGTGTCTTCGTGGCCGCGCGCGTCATCGAGGGGGCGCGCACGGGCTCCCTCGCGAGCGTCCTCGGTCACCGGGTCGACGGCGAGCTGACCGCCTTGTGCTGGGCGAGCGCGAACGTGGTCCCGGTGGGCACCACGCCGGACAGCAGGGCGGTGTTCGCGGATCGGGTGCGCCGGTGGAGGGGGCGATGTGCGTCGGTCTTCGGGCCTCGCGAGGAGGTCGAGGGGCTCTGGCGTGAGCTCGAGCCGCACTGGGGCCCGCCTCGCACCGTGCGAGACCACCAGCCGATGCTGGTCGCCGACCAGTTGCCCTCGACGCTCGGCGTCCCCCTCGACCCGCGGGTGCGGCCGGCGCGCGTCGACGAGGTCGACCTGGTGCTGCCGGCGGCCGAGCACATGTTCACGGCCGAGATCGGCTACCCGCCCTACCGGGGAAGCGACCGTGGCTACCGGGCGTCGCTGGCCTCCTTCGCCGCGCGCGGTCACACCTATGTCGTTCTCGAGGGCGGCCGGGTGGTCTTCAAGACCGACATCGGCAGCCTGGCCCTGGGGTGCGCCCAGCTGCAGGGGGTCTGGGTCGCCCCCGAGCTGCGCGGCCAGGGGCTCGCCGTGCCGATGCTGGCGAGCGTGGTCGAGCAGGTCATGGTCGGGCCGGCGCCGCTGGTCACCCTCTACGTCAACGACTTCAACACCTCCGCGCGGGCGACCTACGCTCACCTGGGCTTTCGTGAAGTGGGCGACTTCACGACGGTCCTGCTCTGACCTCGGCGTCCTGCGGGTGGTTGGATTGGGGCATGGCCACCGCCGCCCCGCTCTCCGCTCTCACCCGGAACGTCGTCGGGCTCCCTGCACACCGCACCCCGGCGCGCTGGTGAGCCCGCCGTGACCACCCTCGCCTGGCAGCCCCTGACCGAGGCGGACCTCGATGAGCTGCGACACCTCGCTCGTCGGTGCCTCGAGGCTGACGGCGGGCTGCCGCAGCTCGCCCACGAGGCGACGCTGCACCGGCTCTTCCTGTCCGGCAGCGCCATCGCCGGCCGCGACGAGACCGGTGACATCGTCGCGGCCGCATCGGTCTTCGTCGACGGTGGCGGTCATCGCACTGCGACGGGACTGGTCCACCCATCCACGCGCTGGCAGGGTATCGGGGAGGAGCTCGTGCAGTGGGCCCGGGAGCGCGCCGGCGGGGTGCCCCTGAGGGTGGTCGCCGAGACGACGTCGCCCGCGTCCGACGAGCTGTTCTCCACGATCGGGCTGCAACGCACCTTCGCCGAGCACATCATGGTGCACCACTTGGCTGCGGTGCCGAAGATCAAGCGACCGGAAGGGCTTCGCGTCGCACGCTGGGCAGCCGACACCACCGAGCTGTTCTTCACGGCCTACCGGCTGTCCTTCGCCGAGCGGCCGGGTTTCCCCGACCCGCCGCTCGACGTCTGGGTCCGCGAGGTCGCCGAGGACGACGGTTTTCGCCCGGAGATGGCGCGCGTCGCGCTCGATGCGGACGACGAACCGGTGGGTTTCGTGACCCTGACAGAGGACTGGATCGACCAGGTCGGGGTGGTGCCCGCCTGGCGCGGGCGAGGGCTCGGCGCGCACCTCGTCGCTCGCTCGCTCCGGGCCCTGGTCAAGGCCGGCTGCGACCAGGCCTGGCTCGCCGTCCACGTCGACAACCCGGCGCACGAGCTGTACCTGCGGCTCGGCTTCGAGGACCACGGGCTGCGCGCCAGGTACACCGAGCTGGCGCCGTAGCGCCCTCGGGTGGCGTCGGAGACATACCCAGGGGGGTATGCTGTCCGGTATGTCTCCCGCCGTGCTCCTGCTCGCGGTCCTCGTCGGCGTGGCCCTGGGCCTGCTCGGCGGCGGCGGCTCGATCCTCACTGTCCCGTTGCTCGTCTACGTGGCGGGGCTCGAGGCCAAGGAGGCCATCGCCACCTCGCTGCTCGTCGTGGGCGTGACCAGCCTCGCCGCGCTCGTGCCGCACGCCCGGGCCGGCCGGGTGCGCTGGCGCACCGGCGCGATGTTCGGGGTGGCTGCGATGGTCGGGGCCTATGCCGGTGGGCGCGTCGCCGCGTTTCTCCCCGGCACGGTGCTGCTTCTCGCCTTCGCGCTCATGATGGTCGCGACCGCCATCGCGATGATCCGCGGGCGAAGCCGGTCGGCCGCCGATGCCGAGCAGGGTTCGCAGGGTGGCGGCGGGCCGCGCGACCTCCCGGTCAAGCTCGTCCTGCTCGAGGGTGTCGTCGTCGGCCTGGTGACCGGGCTCGTCGGGGCGGGCGGCGGGTTCCTCGTCGTCCCCGCCCTGGTGCTGCTCGGCGGCCTGCCGATGCCCGTGGCGGTCGGCACCTCGCTCCTCGTGATCGCGATGAAGTCCTTCGCCGGCCTCGCGGGCTACCTGTCGTCGGTGAGCATCGACTGGGGCCTGGCCCTCGCGGTGACCGGAATGGCCGTGGTCGGCAGCGTCATCGGGGCGGTGCTGTCCGGGCGTGTGCCGCAGGACCGGCTGCGCCAGGGCTTCGGCTGGTTCGTCCTCGTCATGGGTGTCGTCGTCCTCGGCCAGAGCGCGATCGCCGCCTGACAGTGATGGCGCGTGAACGGCATCCCCTGCCGTCGTTATCCTTGGCGGGTTGTCCAACCACCCCAGGAGCTCCCCCGTGGCCATGCGCATGTCGTCCCTGTTCCTGCGAACCCTTCGCGAGAACCCTGCGGACGCCGAGGTCCCGAGCCACCAGCTGCTCGTGCGGGCCGGCTACATCCGCCGGGTCAGCCCCGGGATCTACACCTGGCTGCCGCTCGGCCTGAAGGTGCTGCGCAGGGTCGAGACCGTCGTGCGCGAGGAGATGGACGCCATCGGGGCGCAGGAGCTGCTCTTCCCGGCGCTCCTGCCCCGTGAGCCCTACGAGGCGACCGGCCGGTGGGAGGAGTACGGCGACAACGTGTTCCGCCTCCAGGACCGCAAGGGCAACGACCACCTGCTCGGGCCGACCCACGAGGAGATGTTCACGCTCGCGGTCAAGGACCTCTTCAGCTCGTACAAGGACCTGCCGCTGTCGCTCTACCAGATCCAGGTCAAGTACCGCGACGAGGCTCGGCCGCGCGCCGGCCTGCTGCGGGGCCGCGAGTTCGTCATGAAGGACAGCTACTCCTTCGACATCGACGAGGCCGGGCTCGACACGAGCTACCAGCTGCACCGCGACGCCTACGTGCGCATCTTCGACCGGCTCGGGTTCCACTACGTGATCGTCCAGGCCATGGCCGGGGCGATGGGCGGTTCGACGTCGGAGGAGTTCCTCGCGACCGCCGAGAACGGCGAGGACACCTACGTGCGGTGCACCAGCTGCGGGTTCGCCGCCAACGTCGAGGCCGTGCGCGTGCCGGTGCCGGATGCCGTCGACGCGGCCGGGGCGCCCGCCGCGCACGTCGAGGACACCCCCGACACCCCGACGATCGACACCCTGGTCGCCCACCTCGAGTCGGCGTTCCCCCGGTCGGACGGCCGGGCCTGGGCGGCCTCCGACACGCTGAAGAACGTCCTCGTCGTGCTCGTGCACCCCGACGGCACCCGCGAGCCGCTGGCCATCGGGCTGCCCGGCGACCGCGAGGTCGACGAGAAGCGGCTCGGCGCGCAGGTCGAGCCGGCGACCGTGGGGGCCTTCGGCGAGTTGGACTTCGCGGCGCACCCGGTGCTCGCCAAGGGGTACATCGGGCCCGGCGTGCTCGGGGGCGAGAAGGCATCCGGCATCCGCTACCTGCTCGACCCGCGGGTCAGCGAGGGCACGGCCTGGGTGACCGGTGCCGACGAGAGCGGGCGGCACGTCGTCGACCTGGTCGCCGGGCGCGACTTCACCGCCGACGGCACCATCGAGGCCGCCGAGGTGCGCGACGGCGACGCCTGCCCCTCGTGCGGGCACGGACTGGAGTCGGCCCGCGGCATCGAGATGGGGCACATCTTCCAGCTCGGCACCAAGTACGCCGAGGCGCTCGGCCTGTTGGTGCTCGACGAGAACGGCAAGCTGCGCACCGTGATGATGGGGTCCTACGGTGTCGGGGTCTCGCGTGCAGTGGCCTGCGTCGCCGAGGGCAACCATGACGACCTCGGCCTCATCTGGCCCCGTGCCCTCGCTCCGGCCGACGTGCACGTCGTGGCGACCGGCAAGGACGAGGCCGTGGCCACGTACGCCGAGCAGCTCACCCGTGAGCTGGAGGCCCGCGGGGTCGACGTGCTGCTCGACGACCGGCGGCAGGCGAGCCCCGGGGTGAAGTTCAAGGACGCCGAGCTGATCGGTGTGCCGACGATCGTCGTCGTGGGGCGCGGGCTGGTCGACGGCACCATCGAGCTGAAGGACCGGCGCTCCGGCGAGCGGCGCAACCTGGCCGTCGACTCGGCCGTCACGCAGATCCTCGCCGAGATCGGCCGTTCGTGAGCCAGCCCGTCGAGGCGGTCGTCTTCGACTGGGGCGGCACGCTCACGCCCTGGCACCAGGTCGACCTGCCCGAGCAGTGGCGCGTCTTCGCACGCGAGGTGCACGGCATCCCGGTCGACTCGCCGGACGTGCCGGAGGCCGACCTCGACGAGGCACACCGGCTCGCGGACCGCATCCTCGAGGCCGAGTCGGCCGCCTGGGTGCGAGGGCGGCAGGAGCACACCTCGGCGGCGCTCGTCGACATCCTGCTCGACGCCGGCGTCGATGCGGCGCACGACCGGCACCACCTCGCCCTCGCGGCGTACCGGGGGTTCTGGGAGCCGCACACCCTCACCGACCCGCAGGTCCGGCCGCTGTGGAAGGGGTTGCGCGACAGGGGTATCCGTGTCGGGGTGCTCTCCAACACGATCTGGTCGCGCGAGTACCACCGCGGCATCTTCGAGCGCGACGGCGTGCTCGACCTGCTCGACGCCGACCTCTACTCCAGCGAGATCGACCACGTGAAGCCGCACCCGGAGGCCTTCCGGGCGATCTGCCGCGAGCTCGACGTCACACCGCGTCGGGCGGTCTACGTCGGCGACCGGGTGTTCGAGGACGTCCACGGCCCGCAGCAGGTGGGCATGCGCGCGATCTGGATCCCGCACAGCGACATCCCGGCGTCGCAGCGGGTCGAGGTGACCGCGGTGCCCGACGGCCACGCCCACCAGCTGCTCGACGTGCTCGACATCGTCGACGCCTGGGCCGCCGACGCGTGAGCGGTGCGTGAGCGGTGCGTGAGCGCGTGACCAGCACGTGACCGACCCCGGGCTCGGCGTCATCGCGCTGCTCGGCATCGCGGGCTTCCTCGCCGGGTGGGTCGACGCCGTCGTCGGTGGGGGAGGGCTGATCCAGCTGCCGGCCCTGCTTCTCGGGCTACCGGGGGCCGCCCCGGCCCAGGTGCTCGCGACCAACAAGTTCGCGTCCGTGTGGGGCACGGCGACGGCGGCCGGCACCTACTGGCGCCGAGTGCGTCCCGACCTGCGCACCGCCCTGCCGATGGCGGCCGTGGCCTACGTCGGGGCGGTTCTCGGCGCGCTCCTCGGGCTGCACATCCCCAAAGCGGCGTTCAACCCGATCATCCTGGTCATGCTCATCGCCGTCGGCGCCTACACCCTGCTTCGGCCCTCGCTGGGGGAGGCCACCGTGCTGCGGTGGTCGGGGCACCGGCACACCGCCGTGGCGATGCTTCTCGGGTTCGCGATCGGCATCTACGACGGGGCGCTCGGCCCGGGCACGGGTTCCTTCTTCGTGCTCACCCTCGTCGGGCTGATGGGCTACTCGTTCCTCGAGGCCAGTGCCAAGGCCAAGATCGCCAACCTCGCGACCAACCTCGGCGCCATCACGGTCTTCGCGCCGGGCGGGCACATCGTGTGGCGGGTCGCCCTGGTCATGGCGGTGGCCAACGTCGCCGGGGGCTACCTCGGGGCCCGCACCGCCGTGTCGCGCGGCAACCGCTTCGTGCGGCTCGTCTTCATCATGGTCGTCAGTGCGTTCATCGTCCGGATCGGCGGAGACCTCCTCGGCTTCTGGTGACTGCCACCTCATTCGGTGTGTGTCCGAATCGGCGCCTGGGCGCCGTAGTTCACACGCACCCGAGGGCAGCCCCCAGGCCTTGCTTCACCTGTCGCATGAACGCCGACTCGAAGAGCCGCATCCCGACGAGGTCGATCCGCAGCACCCGGTCGTCGCCGAGCACGATGTCGTTCTGGCGCAGGTTGTCGTGGGTCACGGCGAGCCCGACCCGGTGACCGGCCCCGTCGATCTCGACGACCAGGCGTGACCCGGCCCACCTCACATCCAGATAGACCCGTCCAGCAGGGGTGGTGCGCACCACCTGCCGCTCAGGTGCGGGGATACCGTATCGGCGACAGAGTCGTGCGAAGTCCAGTTCCCCCAAGGAGTGCGCGCCGTCCGAGACGTCAAGCGCGACCTGCCGCACGAATGCCCGTCGACGACGACCCGGTGCGGTCTGGGCAGCCGCGAGCAGGCGGGCTCCGGTGGTCAGTCGTTGCTGCACCACGAGGCAGAGCAGCAGGGCCGCCTGGCGGTCGCTGACCGCCCAGTGAGCGGCGCGGACCGCAGCCAGCTCGACGCCGGTGCGGGGCAGCCCCGTACCGTGTCGTTCGCCAGGGCCACGACTGACGCGATGGGTGCGCACGCCCTCGGCGACGGGGCACCGAGCGTTTCGGGGCACCGACACGTGCAGGATCGGCTCGCTGAAGCCGGTCAGCCCGGCAGCCTGCAGTGCCGTCACCCCGTCGAGCAGTGCGGCCCGTTCGGCGACCTCCCACACGGCCCGCCACCGGTGGGCCAGGTCGCAGAGGTCTCCGGTGTGAACCGCCACGGTGCGGCGACCGTGCCGACGCCACCGTTCTGCGGCGATCTCGCGGCCGATCGCACGGTGGTCGTACCCGAGGTCGACGAGGCGCTGCAGGGTGAGCACACCGCCGAACTCCTCAGCGGCCTCGGCCGCGGCAGCACGCAGCTCCCGGCGGCTCGGTCGGTGGGGCGGCATCCGGCCAGCATGGCTCGATGCCGCCCAGCGGTCCGCGAGTTCTCCACAGGAGGCGGCGTCACGCCAGCCGGTGTGTGTCGCAATCGGCTGTCACCCGCCGAGATCAACACACTTCCGCCGAGCGTGCGCGTTCGTCAGCGGGGGGTCGTGAGCCAGAGCACCCCATAGGGCGGCAGCCAGACGTTGCCGTCGCCACCCCAGGGCAGCGCCTCCCCGGTGATCTCGTCACGGGAGTCGGCGACGCCCAGCGCGTTGACCCTCCAGCCCGGCCACGGGCGGGTCTGCGGCGTCACGTTGTACACGCCGACGAACCGGCCCACCGGGTGCTCGCGCACGGTCACGAACACGCCCGGGTCGTCGACCGGCCCGACCGTGGCCTCGACCGAGCCGTGCAGGTGCACCAGCCGGCTGCGGGCCCCGACCAGCTCCACGAGGTCACCGAAGACTCGCCCCGCCACCGTGCCACGGTCGTCTCGCTGCTCCGCCCGGGCCCAGTCGAGCCGGGGCCGGTGCGCCCAGCGGTTGTCGTCCTCGTGCCCGGGCTCCAAGGCCCAGTGCGGGTCGTTGGGCTCGCCCAGCTCGTCACCGCTCCAGAGCACGGGGATGCCGCCCCAGCCGAGCACGACCGCGAAGGCGAGGCGAAGGGCGGATGCCGCCCGGTCGACCTCCGCGGTCGACTGCGCCGACTCCAGCCCGATGAGGGACGCCGCACTGCCGCTGGTACGGCGGTCGTCGGTCTCGGGGTTGTGCTGGAAGACCAGGCCGCGGGCGGGAGAGCCCGGGAAGTCGCCGGCGTACCAGCGGGCCAGGAAGCTGCGGTGGCCGTGGCCGGTCACCCCCACGGCCGCGGCATCCTCGTCCATGATCGCCCAGCCGATGTCGTCGTGGCAGCGCAGGTAGGTCAGCCAGGTGGCCGTCGGCGGCTTGGGGGGGAGTGCGCGCAGGGCCTGCACACCCAGCCGCACGTCGCGCGCCGCGAGCATCGACCACACCTGCACCATGAGGCTGTTGTGGTAGGCGAGGTCGCTCACCTTGCCGGTGTACGGCCCGGCGCCCAGGTAGTCGAGCAGCTTGGTCGGTGCGACGATCGCCTCGGCGAGGAAGGCCACGCTCGGGCACGCGATCCTGGTCACCGCCCGCAGCACCTGGGTGATGGCGTGCACCTCCGGCTCACCCTGGCAGTCGGTGCCCAGCCGCTTCCACATGAACGCGATGGCATCCAGGCGCAGCACGTCGACGCCGCGGTTGGCGAGCTCGAGGATGATCGCGGCGTACTCGCGCAGCACGGCCGGGTTGGCCCAGTTGACGTCCCACTGGAACTCGTTGAAGGTCGTCCAGACCCAGCCCTGCACCTCGTCGTCCCAGGTGAAGCTGCCCGGCGCGAACTCCGGGAAGACCTCGGGAAGGGTGCGCTCGTAGGCGTCGGGCAGCTCCCGGTCGGGGAAGACGTGGAAGTAGTCGCGGTAGTGGGCCTCACCGGCCCGCGCCCGCCGCGCCCACTCGTGCTCGCGCGCCACGTGGTTCAGCACGAGGTCGAGCACCAGGCTCATGTCCTTGTCGTGCAGCTGCTCCGCGAGGTTCTCGAGGTCGGCCATGGTGCCCAGGTCGGGCCGCACCGAGCGGTAGTCGGCGACGGCGTACCCGCCGTCGTTGTCCCCCTCGCGGGGCCGCAGCAGCGGCATGAGGTGCAGGTAGCGCACCCCGAGCTCGTCGAGGTACGCCAGGTGCGTCGCCACGCCCCCCAGGTCGTCGGCGAAGCGCTCGGTGTAGGCGGCGTAGCCGATCATCGCGGGGTCCTGGAGCCAGTCCGGGCGCAGCATCCGCTCGAGGTCGCGCACGTGCAGCTGCTCCGGTCGCACGCTGAACGCGGCGGCCGCGAGCTCGACGAGGTCCGCGCCGAGCGCCGCGGCGCGCTCGGCGCCGTGGACAGCCGTGAGTCCGGACAGCAGGTCGGGCCACCACCGCTCGACCCGTGCCCGCAGCATCGTCTCGCGGTCCCGGCTGAGACCCTGCGGGAGCGGGAAGGAGGGCGGCGGCAGCAGTGCTCTCACGGCGGCATTCTTGCGGATCTGCGAAACCGTTTCCACACGCTCATGGTCGACGCCGATGCGGGGCACAGGTGGCGCACAGGGAACTGCCCGAGTTTGGGGTCATGACGACGAGCAGCCAGGCCCCTCCCGGGGTGCGCAGCACCTTCGCCCCGACGGCCCGCGCCGCCGAGGCGCGCACGGTGCGCAGCCCCGGGCCGGCGCGTCGCCCCGAACCGGTGCCGCGCTGGTGGCGCGACGCAAGTGCGAGCGCCGGGTGGCTGGCCCTGCTGGTCGTCCTGGCACTGTGGGTGAGCGGCGGCGGCATCCAAGAGCTGGGCACGCTGTCCGGCGCGCTGACGTCGGTCGGCCGGCTCACCGGGCTGGTCGCCTCGGCGCTGCTGCTCATCCAGGTGTTCCTCATGGCGCGGGTGCCGTGGGTCGAGCAGGCCTGGGGCCAGGACGAGCTCGCCAGCACCCACCGGCTGGTCGGCTTCACCTCGTTCACCCTGATGCTCGGGCACATCGGGCTCATCACGCTCGGCTACGCCGCCGGCACCAGCGACGGCATCGTCGGCACCTTCGTCGACCTCGTGCTGAACTACCCCGGCATGCTCCTGGCCTTCGCCGGCACCACAGCCCTCGTGATGGTCGTGGTCACCTCGGTGAGGAAGGCCCGCAGGCGGCTGCGCTACGAGTCGTGGCACCTCATCCACCTCTACGGCTACCTCGGTGCGGGCCTGGCGCTGCCGCACCAGCTGTGGACCGGCACCGACTTCCTCTCCTCCACCGCCGCGACCGTCTTCTGGTGGACCCTCTACGCGGTGTGCGCCGGCTCGGTGCTGGTGTTCCGGGTCGGGCTGCCGCTATGGCGCTCGCTGCGCTCCCCGCTGCGGGTGCTCGACGTGCGGTCCGAAGGCCCCGGTGTCACGACCGTCACCGTGGGCGGCGAGGGGGTGCGCCGGATGTCGGTGCGCGCCGGCCAGTTCTTCCAGTGGCGCTTCCTCGACGGTCCCGGCTGGTCCCGGGCCCACCCCTACTCGGTCTCCGCCGCCCCCGACGGGCAGACGCTGCGCTTCACCGCGGCCCACGTCGGCGACGGGTCGGCCCGCCTCGCGACGCTTCACGCGGGCACCCGGGTGCTCGTCGAGGGCCCCTACGGGCGGTTGCACGCTGGGGTGCGCTCCCACCGCAAGATGCTGCTCATGGGGTCCGGCATCGGCATCACCCCCATGCGCGCGCTGCTCGAGGAGCTGGACCAGGCACCGGGCGACGTCACCGTCGTGCACCGCGTCCGCTCCCGGGCTGAGGCGGTGCTCGCCGACGAGACCGCCGCGCTCGCCAGGGCCCGCGGTGCGCGCTACCTGCTCGTCGAGGGTCCCCGCATCGCGGACCGCCCGAGCTGGCTGCCGGCCCAGGCCCGCCACCTCACCGACGTGCAGGCGCTGCGGGAGATCGTGCCCGACGTCGCCGACCACGACGTCTACCTCTGCGGTGCGGACGGCTGGATGACCGCCGCCCGCACCGCCGCGATCGACGCCGGAGTGCCACGGCGCGCGGTGCACCTCGAGCGCTTCACCTACTGACCCCGACCCGACCCCCGCGACAAGGAGGCTACGTCATGCGCCGCATCACCACCTGGCTGCTCAGCACGGTCTCGGCCCTGGTGCTCCTGTTCAGCTACCACACGTCGACCGACTCCGGAGCGGCCGCGGACGTGGTGGCGGAGTCCGACACGGGCACCACCTCCGGCTCGGGGTCGAGTGGCAGAGGCTCCACCGCTGCCGCGAAGACCTACACGGGTGACGCGGTCACGACCCGGTTCGGCGACGTGCAGGTGAGGATCACCGTGCAGAACGGCAAGATCACCGACTCCGAGGTCACGCAGGTGCCGTGGAACGACCGCAAGGACCAGGAGATCAACTCCTATGCGGTGCCGATCCTCAACTCGGAGACCGTCGCTGCCCAGAGCGCGAACATCGACATGGTCTCGGGCGCCACCTACACCTCGCAGGGCTACATCGGCTCGCTGCAGTCGGCGATCGACCGGGCCAACCTGTGATCACCGCCGAGCTCCCCGTCACTCCCGCGGCCCCGCCGCCGCCGGCGCTGGCCCGTCGCGCGTGGGTCGAGCAGGTCATGGGGATGCCGGTGAGCGTGCACGTGCGCGCCGTCGAGCCGACCCGGCCCGACCTGGAGGCGGGTGTGGCCCGGGTCTTCGCGCACCTGCGCAAGGTCGACGAGGTGCTCAGCACCTGGCGCGCCGACAGCGACCTGCTGCGGCTGCAGCACGGCGAGCGCGACGAGGCGCACGCGTGGGTCGCCGACGTGACCGAGCTGTGCCTCGAGGCGGAGGACCGCACCGACGGGCTGTTCCGTGCCTGGCGGCGACGCCCCGAGGGCCGGCTGGCGTTCGACCCGACCGGTCTGGTCAAGGGCTGGGCCGTCGGGGGCGCGGCCGCCCACCTCGACGTCGTGCCCGAGGTCTCCTACAGCATCGGCGCCGGTGGCGATCTCGTCGTGGGCGCCGGACCCGGGCCGTCGGCCGCGGCCCCGTCGTGGCGGATCGGCATCGAGGACCCCCGCCGGCCCGGTGCGGTGGCCCGGGTGCTCACCGTGCGCCGCGGCGGCGTCGCGACGTCAGGTGCGGCAGCGCGCGGCGCCCATGTCGTCGACCCGCGAACCGGCTTGGGGATCACCCGGTCCGGGTCCGCGACGGTGACCGGCCCGGAGTTGCTCTGGGCCGACGTCTGGGCGACGGCGGCATGGGTCGACCCGACGCGTGCGGAGCGGTTGATGGTGCAGCGTGACGCCGCGTACAGCCTGCTGGTCGTGTGACCGCCGGAGAAGCTCTTCGCCGTCTGCGCCGGGTCCGCGACCGACCCGAAAACCGAGACCTCGCCCCCGTTGCGGCGGCGCCGTGCGCTGCTACGCTGCCACAAGAGCCGGGTTTCAGCAGGGGAGCCCGACGTCAACATCTCAGGTCGTCCCATGTCTCGAACCAGCGGGACCATGGTGCAGGAGTTTCTTCCCGAGGATCCCGGCGGCAGCGCCGACCGGGGTCCCACCACAACGTGTGCTGTCCACAGCACACGCCCATCAGCCCTGTGGCGTCGTTCGTCGACCGCCCGGGCTGAGCGGATGCCGGGAGGCGGCGGCACGGACGGGCTTCGGTTCCCGGTCGCCACCCTCTGTGCTTCCCGGCATCCCAGGGCGGGTGGGGACGGGGCTCCTCACCCGGCAGGTGCGGGGTCCGCCCCGGCCAGGGCGACGCGCAGCAGGGCGGGGTCCGTGATCGGTTGCTCGCAGACGAAACCCCGGCACACGTAGGCCGCGGCACCCCCCTGGACCAGCGGCCGGTCCGCCAGCAGCGGCACCCCCGCGGCGTCCGGCATCCCGTGTACGACGACCACCCCGGGCGACGCGGCTGCGAACGCCACGTCGAGCAGCGCCTGCGCGGCACCGCCGTCGCCGACCACGGCCACCTGCAGGGGGCCGGCGACCGCAGCCTCCGCCACCGCCAGGGCCCACCCTGCGAAGCGCGGGTCCTGCTCGGCCACCGGGCCACAGGCGTCGAGCGCACCGGATGCAGCCTCCCGGTGCCGGTGCGACCCGGTGAGGGCGGCGGAGGTGAGCAGGGCTCCGGCCAGTGCGGAGGCCCCGGCCGGCTCGGCGTTGTCGGTTCGGCCTGCGGGGCGCGCGAACAGGGGAGCGGCGTCGTTCGCGGTGTCGTGCAGGATGCCGTGCTCGTCGACGAAGCGGTCGAGTGCGGTGTCGAGCAACGACTGCGCCGCAGCCGCCCACCGGCGCTCGCCGGTCGCCTGGTGCAGGGCGAGCAGTCCCTCGGCGAGGTTCCCGTGGTCGTCGAGCACGCCGGGTGCCGTGCCGACGACCCCGCCGCGGGAGGTGCGCCGCAGCATGCCGTCGCCGAGGTGGAGGTCGAGCACGAGTGCCGCCGCGGTCTCCGCCGCCGCCACGAGGTCGGCTCGCCGGAGCAGCACCCCGGCCTCCGCGAGGGCCGCGAGGGCCAAGCCGTTCCAGGAAGTCACCACCTTGTCGTCGCGGCTCGGCTGGGGCCGCAGCGCGCGGGCGGCGAGCAGCCGGTCGCGCGTGGTCGCCCACCACGACGGGTCGTCCGGGTCGGCCCGCAGCTGCAGGGTCGACGCCCCCGCCTCGAAGGTGCCGGCGGCGGTGACCTCGAGCAGCGCGGCAGCCCGCTCGCCGTCGCGCTCGCCGAGCACGTCGACCAGCTGGGCCGGCGTCCATGCGTAGGTGAGGCCCTCGTGCGAGTGCCCGTCGACGACGGTGTCGGCATCGAGCGCCGACGCGAACCCGCCCTCGCCGGTGCGCAGGTCGCGCAGCAGGAAGTCGGCGGTCTCCTCGGCCACCCGCCGGGCGAGCGGGTCGCCGGTCGCGCGCCAGAGGTGGGCGTAGACGCGCAGGAGCAGGGCGTTGTCGTAGAGCATCTTCTCGAAGTGCGGCACCACCCAGCCGGCGTCGACGGAGTACCGGGCGAACCCACCGCCGAGCTGGTCGTACAGGCCGCCGCGGGCCATCGCGTCGCACGTTCGGCGGACCATCGCCAGCGCATCGGCCGAGCCGGTGCGCGCGTGGTGGCGCAGCAGGAACTCCAGCACCATCGACGGTGGGAACTTGGGGGCGCTGCCGAAGCCGCCGCGTGCGTCGTCGAACGTCGTGCGCAGCCGCCGCACCGCGGCGTCGCACACCCCGGCATCCACCCGCGTCGGCGCCGGCGGTCCGGTGTGTGCCCGCAGCTGCTCGGCGACGCTGGCACCCGAGGCCAGCACCCGCTCCCGCTGGTCCGCCCACACCTCACCGGCGTTGGCCAGCAGCGCGAGCAGCTGCTGCTTGGGCAGGTACGTGCCCGCGAAGAAGGGGTCGCCGTCGGGGGTGAGCAGGCAGGTCATCGGCCACCCGCCGTGCCCGGTGAGGGCCGTGGTCGCGGCCATGTAGACCGCGTCGACGTCCGGGCGCTCCTCGCGGTCGACCTTGACCGCCACGAAGCCGGTGTTGACGACGTCGGCGACCTCGAGGTCCTCGAACGACTCGTGAGCCATGACGTGGCACCAGTGGCAGGCGGCGTAGCCGACCGAGAGCAGGATCGGCAGGTCGCGACCGCGCGCCTCGTCGAACGCCTCCTCGCCCCACTCCCACCAGTGCACCGGGTTGTCGGCGTGCTGGAGCAGGTAGGGGCTCGAGGAGCCCGAGAGCCGGTTCACCATCGACCCACCGTATGCCGCTCAACGGCTCGTGCGGCCGCCGCGGTCAGTCGTCCAAGGCCTTGGCCAGGGCGATGCGGGTCGAGAGGGCATCGGGGTCGCCGAGCTGGCTGGTCCAGCTCACCTCGATCCCGGCGCGAAGCAACGACCAGGCCATGGCCTCCTCGACGTCGATGCCGGCCGCCTCGGCGACGAGCGCGACGCGGTGCCGCACCGACCAGCGGAACGCCGCGCCGGTGCCGAGCTCGTCGACCCGGTTCTGCAGCACGGGGAAGATGTCGAACGCGGGGTGCCCGGCGACCGGTTTGGGGTCGATGGCGACGTAGACCCCGTCACGGCGACGGAGCACGTTCTCGAAGTGCAGGTCGGTGTGCAGCAGCAGCTCGGGGCCGTCGTCGGCCAGAAGCTCACGGGCCAGGCCGACCGTGCGCTGGGTGACCCGCCGCGGGACGGCCGGACGGGCGGCCATCCGCTCCAGGTGCGGCGTGAGGTAGGGCCCGAGCCGGGCGAGCTGGGGGGGAGCGGGCACCTGCAACCGGCCCAGCAGCTCACCGATCACCACGCAGGCCTCGTCGACCCACACCGGGGTGAGGTCCTGGTCGGCGTCGAGCCGCTCGAGCAGGAGCAGGCCGTCCGACGGCAGGGCCGCAACGAGCCGCACGGCACCCTCGCCGGCCCAGGTGCGCAGTGCGAGCGCCTCGTGGGTGCCCTCCGGGTGCGGCCACGTCACCTTCAGTGCGAGCCGCTGCACCCCGCGCCGCACTGGCACGACGATCGCGGTGTAGCCGGTGTGCGGCTCGCCGTCGACGGTGACGCCCCAGCGCTGCAGCCCCTGGTCGATCAGCCGCGGCACCGTGGCGAGCCACTGCGCGCCGGTCGGACCACCGTCCGCGGGGTAGCTGCCGACCTGGGTCACCCACGGCGGGGGGAGTGGCACCACCTGGCTCACGCGAGCCCCGGGAAGGGTGCGAGGTCGACACCCCAGCGGTACGCCTCGACCTCGACCGCACCCAGCCACCGGGTCAGGGCGGCGAGCCCGCCGCCGCCGTCGGAGGTGACCAGCGGCTCGAGGTGCTCCCCGTAACCGGCGCGCAGGGTGGTGAGCGTCTCGCGGGCCAGCCTTGCCGCGGCCGCCGCGTCGTCGACCGGGAACGGCAGCGGGTGCCCGAGGGGGGCGCCGGGCCGGGCACCGCCGGCCCGCTGGTCGGCCAGCAGGGCGCTCAGCGCGCTGAGGGTGGTGTCGGACCTGGCGCGCTGGGCGCCCGCTGACCGGGCGCTCACCACCTCCAGGAAGTAGACCGCCGCCGACGTCGAGGTGGCCAGGGCGCCCACCCGGTCGCCGCCGACCGGGTCGAGAGGAACGGTCGGCGGGCGGCCGGCGAGCAGGGTCGCCGCGGCGTACCGCTGCGCGTGGAGCGAGGCCACCGTGGCCCGCAGGTCGGGCTCCACCCCGGCGAACGTGGCCGCCGACGCCGCGGACGCGCCCTCGGCCGCGGCGAGCTCGCGACGCCCCACGACGGGGGATGCCGTCGCCGACGGGCTGGCTCCCGATGCACTCGGGGTACCGGTCGGGCCGGCTGACGCGGGGGCGGCGAGGTCAGCCGCCGGCACCTGCATCGACAGCAGGGTGGTGCGCAGGACCGTGTGCTGGCGCCGGTGCAGGATGACGAGGTCGGCCGCGAGCGCGCCCGTGACGGTGGCCGCGAGCTCGGCGAGGGATGCCGTGTCACGGGTCAGGGCAGCCAGCTCGGCCTCCGCGGGAACCGGTGTGCGCGTTGGCAGCAGGGGCAGCCTGGGCGCATCGTCCTCGAGCCGGATGCCGCAGCCCGTCGCCGGCAGGACCACGGCGACCAGCCCCGCGATGAGGGAGCGCCGGGGCACGCCGGGGCGGGCTCCCTGCGTCATGCGCGCATCATCGCACGGGTCGGAGCCCGATCCGATCTGTCCTAGGTGGCTGGTGCTTTTCGTGCGTGGCGGTCCCGGGCCTGGACGTGCGTTTTGGGAGAATGTCGTTATGACGCAAAGCTTCTGCTTGCTGGGTGAGTCGTGACGTTGGGGTTGGCGCCGCGGCA
>Ga0335397_10002423_pt1 | contig 25442 bp, 18 predicted proteins | sample MAT04_FD_205740 | JGI IMG/M metagenome (GOLD analysis project Ga0335397, IMG submission 205740) | Freshwater microbial communities from Lake Fryxell liftoff mats and glacier meltwater in Antarctica - MAT-04 (spades assembly) (version 2) ... | reverse complement strand
CCCCATCGTGGTCCCGGATGACGCGTTCCGCCCGTCAGACGACGGACGCCGGGCACGGCAACCGGGCGACACCCGGTCGCGCGTCGGCCCAGCCGGGCATGCTGGCGCGCCCATCGGCTCCGCCGCGACAGCCGCGCGGACCCTGCCCCAGCCCCAGCCCCAGCCCCAGACGGTGGTGCGCGTCTCGATCGGCAGGGTGGAGGTCCGCACGAGCGTTCCCGCCTCTGCTCTCCCGGCGCCGGCCCGCGCGACGCCCGCTCCGCCACGACTCACCCTCGAGGGTTATCTGGAACGCGCCGGAGAGAGGCGCAGGCGATGAGCAACCACCTCGCCATCGCCGGCGCGACGGCCACCCTCGTCCAGCTCCTGGACGAGGCGGTGACCCGCGATTTCAACGGTGCCCACGCGGCGGCGGGGAGGCCGGACATCCCGGCGGCCGCCGAGGCCGACCCGGAGGTGCGGGTGTTCCTCTATCGGGTCGAATCGAACGGTGCGCGCGGCAACGACGACCTGCCGACCCGCACCCGCGACGCGGCGCTGATCCAGCGGCCGCAGGCGGCCCTGACGCTGAACTACCTCCTCACCTTCATTGGCAATGAGACCGACTACGAAGCGCAGCGACTGCTGGGGATCTGTGTCGGAACCCTGCACTTTCATCCAGTGCTGACCAGGGGGGAGATCGAGCGGATGATCCTCGCGGCCGGCGCCGGAAACCCGCTGGCCCTGGTGGACCTCGCCGAGCAGCCCGACCTGGTGCGGCTCACCCCGCACGCCCTCAGCGTGGACGAGCTGTCCAACCTCTGGTCGTCGTTCTTCCAGGTCGAGTACCGCCTGTCGGTCGCCTTTCAGGCCGAAGTCATCCTGCTGACACCGCCGGAGCCCCCGGTTCGCCCGCTTCCCGTGCGGGAGCGCAGGCTCTTCGCCTCGACGATCCAACGCCCGGCCATACGAACCGTGCTCCCGGCCGGCGGGCCGGGTGCCCCCGTCCTTGCCGGTTCGACGATCATGATCGACGGGGCGGACCTCCGCGGAGAAGAGGCCACCTTCGTGCGCTTCGGCGAAAGCCGGGTGCCGCCCACGAGCACTACTGGCTCCCGGATCGAAGTTACCGTGCCGAACAACGTCCGGGCGGGTGCCGTCGGCGTCGTCGTCGAACATCAGCGGATGATCGGCGACCCCCCGGTGCTGCGCCCTGCCGGACAGTCCAACCTGGTGCCGGTCATCGTTCACCCCTGGATCCAGCCGAACGCGGGTGGTCACCGGGTCGTTGTCCGGGCAGGCGCCGTGGAGTCTCCGCCCGGGGTCTTCAGCGGGGTCATCGACGTCAGCGTCGACCCTCCGGTCGGCAGCCGGCAGGAGGTCTCACTCCTGATCAACGCCATCGGCGGCGCCGGTGGTTCGTTTTCTTTCGCCGACGGCCGGAGGGACGCTCCTTCGGCGCCGGAGGTGTCCAGCGACCTCGACATCTCCTTCGCCGGAGTTCCGGGGGGCGACTACCTGGTCAGGGTGGTCGTCTCGGGCGCCGAAAGCCCCCTCGAGGTCGAGACGGCGCCAGGGCCAGCGCAGCACACGTTCACCGCACCCAGGGTGAGCGTGCCATGACCACCACCTGGGCGAAGGACAACCAGCGCTACACCGCCGTTTCGATGAGCCGAGTGGCCGCGCTGCTCTCCGGCGCCGACGGTGACCGCACCGGCGCCGGCCGCGCCTTCGACCGCGAACTCGAGGGAATCGCGACGTCGATGGCGCGACCGCCCGCCCTCACCGCCCTCGTGGCGGCCTTCGGCCTCAGCCCCTTCGAGTCGGACCTGCTCGTGATGTGTGCGGGAGTCGAGCTCGACGAGGGTGTCCGCCAGGCCCTCGCCCGACATGACAGCGAGGTCTCCGCTGACCGCCGACGTCCGGCGCCAACCTTCGGAATCGCCCTCGCCGAACTACCGGATCCCCACTGGAGCGCCCTGACGCCCGCCTCGGCTCTTCGGCGCTGGCGGCTCGTCGAACCCGGCCCGGGGCCCGTGCTGACGGAGTGTCCCCTGCACATCGGCGAACGCGTGCTGCACTACCTTGCCGGGGTGCACTATGTGGACGAGGCATCCGGCGTGCGCCAGCCGACGTCGACCCCGGAACTGGCCCAGAGCCACCTGACCGTGGCGAGGAACGCCGCCACCGTGGTCACCGCGGCGACGAACGACGGCGCTCCCCTCGTCCAGATTCTGACCCGCCGCCGCGGGGTCGGACTGGCCATCGCCGGGGCCACCGCGGCCGCGCTCGGGCTCGCCCCGGGAGTGGTCCGGGTCGAGGACATCCCAGCCACCGCGGTCGAACGACGGGAGCTTGCCCGGCTCATCGAGCGGGAGGCAGTCCTTGCCGGGCTGCTGCCGGTGATCGACGCTGTGAACGGCGACCGCGAGGGAGTGGCGTCCGTCGCGCGCCTGGCCGAAGAGATCGGCGGCCCGGTCATGCTCGTCCTGCGGGAGCCAGTCGAGGTGCAGCGCGACGACGTGCGCCTCCCCGTTCCGTCCGCGACGCCCGACGAACGACTCACCGCGTGGATCGCCGCGCTGGGCCCGGCCAGTGCGTTCCTCGACACACAGGCGAACCGCGCCGCGGAGCTGTTCGATCTCGATCCCGCGGCGATCCGGGCCACGGCGACCGAGTTCGCCGTCCTGACCGGTACACACGAGGCACCCGACCTCGCCGGGGCGTTCTGGGAGCTGGCCCGCAGCCGCGCCCGGCCACGCCTCGAGCACCTGACGGAACGGGTGACCTGGTCCGCCACCTGGGACCAGCTCGTCCTGCCCGAATCCCAGAAGGAGACGATCAGGGAGATCGCCGCGCAGGCGCGGTGGCGCGGCAAGGTCCATCGGGAGTGGGGGTTCGGGGCGGACGGCGGACCGGGCCTCGGCATTTCGGTGCTCTTCTCCGGGCCGAGCGGGACCGGCAAGAGCATGGCGGCCGGGGTCATCGCCAACGAGCTTCGACTTGACCTCTATCGAATCGACCTGAGCCGGGTCGTGAGCAAGTACATCGGCGAGACGGAGAAGAACCTCGGGACAGTGTTCGACGAAGCCGAAGGAGCCGGCGCCGTCCTGCTGTTCGACGAAGCCGACGCCCTGTTCGGCCGACGCAGCGCGGTCAAGGACAGCCACGACAGGTATGCCAACCTCGAAGTCAGCTACCTGCTGCAACGGATGGAGGCCTACGGCGGGTTGGCGATCCTCACCACCAACCAGCGCAGTGCTCTCGATCCCGCCTTCCTCCGGCGTCTTCGCTTCACGGTGCAGTTCCCGTTCCCCGACCCCGCCGGGCGCGCCGAGATCTGGCGGCGGGTTTTCCCGCAGAAGGTGCCGACCGCGGATCTGGATATCGATCGGCTCGCCCAGCTCAATGTGGCCGGCGGGAACATCCGGACAATGGCCCTCAACGCGGCGTTTCACGCCGCCGCCGGTGGCACCGATGTCCAGATGGACCACATCCTGCTCGCCGCGAAGGCCGAATTCGCCAAGCTGGAGCGACCGCTTCCCGAAATGCAGGTGCGCGGATGGACGTGACCCCGCCGACAATCGTCGACATCTCGATCGAGCAGGTGACCCTCGAGGGTCTCGGTCCCCTCGACCGGCATTCGATGCGCCGGGCACTCGAGCGCGACCTCGCCCACCTGATCGACGAGCGCGGCATCCCCGACTCGTGGGCGACTTCCGGCGCACGATCTGAGGTCACCGCGGTCCTGCACTGGGACGGCCGTGGGGGAACCGACGCTCTGTCGTCGGCTCTCGCCGAGCAGATCTACCGGGGGTTCGCGTCATGAGCGCCCGGGTCGGCGGCGTCACCGCGGAGCGATCACCCGCACGCAGGGCCGCCGCCAGCGCACGAACCACGCTGTCCCGGCCACCGCGGGAGAACCTGGTCGCGTCGGACAGCGAACGGATCGCACTCCCACACCGCGATCTGCTCGAGGAGCGGTTCGGCCGTCCCCTCGACACGATCGCGGTCTACGCGAGCCCGCGAGTCGCCGTGGCGCTCGGTGGGATGCACGCGGTCTCCGCCGCGAGGGACGACCAGATTTTTCTCGCCAGCCCATCGGCACCGCTCGCCGTCGTCGCGCACGAGGTCACCCACGCACTGCAGTCGGGAGTGGCTTGGCCCGGCCGTCGCACGGAGCGCAGCGACGACGTCGAGCCGGCTGGTTCCGCTGCGGAGCGGGAGGCCGCCGACGTCGCTGCCGAGGTGAGCAGACCGACGGTTCCGGGCGCCCGGGTGTCGGTCGGCGAAGGGATCGGACAGGACACCCTCGCGCTCCTCCGGATGCCACCGCACCGCTCCGGTGACACCATCGACCTCGGCACCAGCTCCGCGGTGCCAGCCGAGCCGATGGCGACTCCGGCCACCGTCGAGGCCGAACCGGCGGTCGTGCCGTCGCCGGGGTCGTCCGCGCCGACCGCGGCCCCGCCCGGCGGTACCGCGCCGGGGGACGCGGCATCCGGTGGCGTCCAGCTCCCACCCGCACCGGAGCTCACGGTCGACGCCGAGCGGGTCGCCGCTCGGGAGGCGGTAATCGCCGAGGCCGAGACCGAGCTCGCGGGCGCGACAACACCGACGGCGCTGCTGAGGGCGTTCGCCGCCGCCCCGCCCACTGTCAAGGCGCGCCAGGCGGGCACGCTCGAAACCGATGTTGCGGGCGTCGCCACGACCGAGGCACAGCAATGGCAATCGGTCGTACCCGACCTGCACGCTTCGCTCGACGGGGCGGAGCCGCCGACCAACCGGGTTCCGGTACTTGCACCGCCCGCGCGGCCCATTGAGCTGGTGGACGCGACGGTCGCGCCGTCCCCCGAACCACAGATCCCCGATCTCGCGGTTCCCGGCCCGTTCGAGTCCAGCGGCGAAGCGGCCGGTGCGTTCAGTCGGTTCAGCGAGCCGGATCTCACGGTCCTCGCCGCCCAGATCGGCGACTCCCTCGATTCCGTCCAGATTGTCGATCCCGCGGTGCCGCGCTCCCCCGGTCCGCCGCCCTCGATCCCGCTCGGCGGCGAGACCGACCCGGCCCGCGTCGCGGAGGTCGAGAGTGCCGGACAGGCGGAGGCCGCCGGTGTACGGGACGAGGCCACGCAGGCTGTCGCGGCGGGGCCGGGTCCCGAGCGCGTCCAGCCGTCGGCACTGGACGAGGCGTATGCGGTCGGCGAACTGCCTGCCCCGGTCATTGGCACCGGCACGGTTCCGGAAGGGCCTGACGCCTACCTGGCGATGGGCCTGCCGCCGGAAGTGCAGGCGACCTTCGACGAGCAACAGCAGGCCGCCATGGAGCAGTCGATGGCGGAGACCGTCGAACAGTCGGAGCAGGCGACCGCCGACCGGGACACGGCAAAGGATACGGCCGTCACCGAGGCCGAAACCGGGGTAGCCCGACTCAACGAGGAAGCCGACAGCAATCAGACGACGGCCGTCCTCGAGGCACGGACGGATATCCAGACCGCCCGCCAAAACACCGTGGACGCGCAGCAGGCGGAGGTGCAGCGCGTCGAGGGTGAGGCCGGCGAGCAGAGACGTCTCGACGAGGCCGCGATCCAGACCCGGGTCGCCGAGGGCCAGGACAAGATCGATTCCTCGTACGCGACCGCCGAGAGCGACATCGGCGAGAAGATCGCCGAGGGGGAGCGCCAGGCCGTGGCGAAGAAGGGCGAGGCCGAACGGAAGGCAGAGGACGAGAGCTGGTGGGACCAGGCGGTCAGCTTCGTCCAGGAGGCCTTCAACTCCCTCGTCGAAGCCATCGGCGCCGTCTTCGATGCCGTACGAAGCGCCGTCAACGACATACTCGATGCCGTCACGGCGGCCGCTCTGGCCGCGATCGACTCGGTCGCCGGGTTCATCAAGGGCGCCATCGCCGCCTACGGGGAGCTTCTCAAGGCCGCGATCACGGGCCTGATCGGCGAGATCTTCCCCGAGCTGGCCGCGGCGCTGACCTCGGCGATCGACACCGCCGTCGCGGCCGCCCAGACCGCGGTCGACGTGGTCGCGAATCGCCTCAAGGCCGGCGTCTCGGCGCTCGTCGAGAGCCTGCGCGCTGGGCTCCTGGCGATCATCGACGCCTACCAGGCGGCCGTGACGCTCGCGCTCAGCATCGCCGCGGCGGCCATCACCGGCGACTGGGGAGCGCTGGCCATGCGTGTGCTCGAGGCTGTCCTCCGCCTGATCGGGGTCGACCCCGAGCAGTTCTACGCCTTCGTCGGCCGCGCACAGGAAACCTTCCAAATGATCGTCGACAACCCGGCCGGATTCCTCGGCAATGTTCTCGCGGCCGTCGGCGGCGGCATCCAAAGCTTCGCCGACAATGTCGTCACGCACCTCCAGACCGGCGTGATCGGATGGCTCACCGGGGCACTCGGCGGAGCCGGGATCGTGCTCCCCCAGACCTTCGACCTGTTCGGGGTCCTCGATCTCGCCCGCCAGATCCTCGGGCTCACCTGGGACCTGCTCAGGGCCAAGGCCCGCACGCTCATCGGCGAGCAGAACGTCGAGCGGCTCGAGGTCGTCTTCGGCTTCATCCAGACCCTGGTCACCGAGGGCTGGGGTGCGCTCTGGGCCAAGATCATGGACTCGGTCTCGTCGGTATTCGACGTGGTGTTCGACGGGATCAAGAACTTCGTCCGCGATCGGATCATCATCTCCGCCATCACGAAGTTGGCGAGCCTGTTCAACCCGGTCGGGGCGATAGTCCAACTCGTCCTCACGGCGTGGAATATCTACACCTTCCTCCGGGACCAGCTCGCCCGCATCGCGGAGGTCGTGCAGACGGTCACCACGTCGATCGGCGACATCGCCCGGGGGATTCTCGACAGCGCCAAGGCCGCCGTCGAGGGCGTACTGGTGCGCCTCCTCCCGCTGGCGATCGACCTTCTGGCGCGCCTGATCGGCCTCGGCAACGTCGGCGAGAAGGTGCGGGAGATCATCGAGAAGGTACGCGCGATGGTCGACAAGGGCATCGACACGATGCTCCAGCGCGTCGCCGCGGCGTTCACCGGCGGTGGCACTTCTGCCGCGGGCGCCGGTGCACGTATGGGCGCGATCGCACCGGCGGCGGGGGCAGCCGATTCTGGGGTGGTGGAGAGCGAGACCATCTCCGAGACATTCACGGTGGCGGGAGAGGATCACACTCTGCGCTCGGTAGTCGTCGGCGATGAGGCGACAACGGACATGGCGAGTGGGTCTTTCGGCCCGCTGACGTCGCGAGTCGGAGGGCTTATCAAGACGTTGACTCAGACCTATCTCAACCCGAAGAGCGCCAAGTTCGTCGGAACGGCGAAGTCCGACGTCCTTAGGAAAAGTCTCGACGCGATCCGAGCCAAGGCAACCTCGCTCGTCGGAGACCTGGCCGCGGCCACAGCACCCGCTGGTGCGGACGCCAAGGAGCGGTCAAAGGCCGCGAAAATGGAGCGCAAGATCGTCCGGGACGGATTCACGGCCCTGAGGCTGATGATCGATGGGCTGGGCTTCACTGAGGCGACCTCCGAGGTGCTGCATCCGGGACACGGACCGAAGGCCGGTGGAGTCGCTTCACACGGGCGTCGGATGTCCTTCCAGGTCAACCCCCTCAGCATCGATTCGCTCGACAAGGGAGGCGGAGCGCAGGACCCGGTTCCCGGAATTGCCATGTGGGGCGGGTACGACAGGGGACACTTGGTGGCCAAGTCGCTCGGGGGGCCGGGAACGCCGGAGAACCTCGTTCCCATGTCCAAATCGGCAAACACCAAGAGGGTCGGGATCCAAGCGGTCGAGAAGAGCCTGAGATCGGCGCTGCAATTCACGGCGGAAAATCCGGAGCAGTATCCACCTGCCAACCCCCAATACATCTTTACCTACACCGTTTCCGTGCGGAAGTATTACAGCGAGACCGACCTGCAGAAGGACCTGGTGGCAAAGGGCGTCACGGCTCAGGGCTCCAATGCGGGAGTTTTCCTGTTCGGGCTCGCCGAGGCCGCACACAGTAAGACCCCCACCGACACGGCACTGCTGGCCGCGGTGGTGCCTCCTGCAGGCCTCACACCGGCGACGCTAGCCCAATTGCCGGACAACCTGCGCCGCCGCACCGCTTATTACTTCCACCCTACGGAGGTAGTCGCATCAGTCCATGTGCTGCAGCAACCGAATGACGAACGGACCAGATTCCCGATCCACACCGGTGGCCCGGTGCCGACCCACATGGACCTGGATGTGACATGGCACGGGTAGCGATGTCCAATTTCGACCTGCGGTCGACCGTGCAGCGCGGCCCGCAGCGGGTCGCCGACGGAGTGTGGCCCGCGTCGGAGTGGTCGGCCCAGCAGAAGGTCGCCGATCCCAGGCGGACGTATGCGGGACCGGCTCGAGCCGTGCACGTGAACAAGGAGGATTCATGACAGCCAGCCCGGTCTCGCCCCCCGTGTTCAAGGGGGCGCTCGTCGCCGTCGATCCGTTGCGGCCGACGTCGAGCGTCATCGTGTTCCAGTACAACCCGGAGACGATCACCCGCACCCTGCAGGCGAGGACCACCGGGGGCGAAGCCGGCTCGGGCCCGCTCCGGATCAGCGGCCCGCCGGAGGAGACGCTCAAGCTGACGATCGAGGTCGACGCGACCGACCAGCTCGAAACGGGCGATCCCATCGCGGAGACGCTCGGCATCGTACCGGCCCTCGCCGCCCTCGAGCTGCTGCTCTATCCCAGCTCGGCGATGGTCATCGCGAACGAGGTGCTCGCCCGCGCCGGCGTCGTCGAGATCCTGCCCATGGCGGCGCCCCTCACCCTCCTGGTCTGGGGCACCCGACGGATCCTGCCGGTGCGGGTCACCGACTTCTCCGTTACGGAGGAAGCGTTCGATCCCGCGCTCAACCCCGTCCGGGCCAAGGTCGACCTCGGCCTGCGCGTGGTCAGCTACTACGACACCGGCATGCTCAGCGCCGCCGGGGCGTTGTCCATCGCCAACCACGTGGCCCGCGAGGTGCTGGCCACGGTCAACACGGCGCAGTCGGCGGCCTCGGCGGTCCGCTCCGCCGCCGGCCTGGGAAGACGCTGATGACCTACGAACCCAACAGCCGCTACTACGGCCTGGACACCGCGCAGCTGACCCGGATCGATGCCGACGGGGAGACCCGCACCCTCGCCTACTCCCGGCGCCGGGTCATCCCCGGCTATGCCGACCAACCCCTGCTGGCGGAGCACCGGGTCGCCGAAGGGGAACGACTGGATGTGATCACCGCACGGTACGCGGACGACCCGCAGCGGTTCTGGATGCTCTGCGACGCCAACACTGTGCTGAGGCCTGCCGAGCTGGAGGTCGTCGGCCGGATCATCCGCATCGCGATGGCGAGGAGGTAGCCGTGCCCCTCGGCGGAGAACTCGGCATCAGGCTCATCCTCTGGATGGGGGCGACCCTGCCGCGGCCGGCTCCATCGGGCGTGCTGCAATCGCTGCAATCGGTCGAGGTGACCGCGGATCGGGAGAAGGGCGATGGTTTCCAGTTGGCTTTCCATCTCGTGAAAGACCAGACCCTCGACTATCCCCTGCTCCGCGACCCGGTGTTCACCCCGGGCAATCGGGTGGTGGTGGGCGTCACAATGGGGATCGTCCCGCAGATCCTGCTCGACGGGCTGATCACCCACCAGGAGGTCTCGGCGGGCGGCGACGGAACGCTGACGATCACCGGGCAGGACCTGTCGTCGGCGCTCGACCTGGAGGAGAAGGACGAGCCGTTCGACAACCAGCCCGACTCGGTCATCGCCGCCCGCATCATCGCGAGCTACCCGCAACTCGGCCTCATCCCCGCGGTCACGCCGACGACCGACGTGCCGTTGCAGGTCGATCGCACCCCACGCCAGCACGAGACCGACCTCGCCTATCTGAAGCGGATGGCCGAGCGCAACGGTTTCGTCTTCTACATCGAGCCCGTCGCCCTCGGGGCCAACACCGCCTACTGGGGACCGGAGAACCGGCTCGGCCTGCCCCAGCCGGCGCTGACCAGGGACATGGGCGCGATGTCGAACGTCAAGTCCCTGTCGTTCTCGTTCGACGCGCTCGGGCCGGTCGCACCACAGGGCGTCTTCGTCGACCCGATCTTCAAGCTGAGCATCCCTATCCCGGCGCTGCCGTCTCTGAAGGTTCCGCCGCTCGCAACCAGCCCGGCACCCGCACTGCGGACGGAGCGGATCCGCGACACGGCGAACCGGAACGCGGCAAGCGCAGCCACCACCATGCTGGCCGCGGCGACCAACACACCGAATGCGGTGACCGGTGACGGCGAGGTCGACACCGCGGCCTACGGCCACATCCTCCGCCCGCGCGGGCTCGTCGGGGTGCGGGGCGCCGGGCTGTCCCTCGACGGGCTGTACCTCGTCGACGCCGTCACCCACAAGCTCGCGCGCGGCGAGTACACCCAGAAGTTCCGCCTGAGCCGCGAGGGCCTGGGCACGACGACACCGGTGGTGCGAGTATGAGCGGACCCTTCTACGGCAAGTATCGCGGCGTCGTGTCGAGCACGAACGACCCGCTGATGATCGGACGGATCCAGGCGCGAGTGCCCGACGTGATGGGTGACGACGACAGCGGCTGGGCGATGCCATGCGTGCCGTTCGCCGGCACGGGAATGGGGTTCTTCGCCCTGCCCGCCGACGGCGCAGGGGTGTGGATGGAGTTCGAACAGGGCGACCCCGACTTCCCGATCTGGACCGGATGCTGGTGGGGTTCGGCGACCGAGCTGCCGACCCAGGTGCTCACCCCGCCGCAGTCCAACAAGATCCTGCTGCGCACCGACGGCGGGAGCAGCATCCTCGTCGACGAGACCCCCGGGGTCGGCGGCATCACCCTCACCACGTCCACCGGCCAGAAGATCGTGATCTCGGCCACCGGCATCGAGATCGACAACGGCTCCGGCGCGAGCATCAAGCTCCAGGGGCCGCAGGTGTCGATCAACGGCGGCGCGCTGGAGGTGACCTGATGCCGGGCTATCTGCTTGACGCCGGCGCGACGGTGCTGTGCTCGCACGGCGGCCAGGCCGCAGCGTCGATGCCGAGCCCGCGGGTCAAGGCGGGTGGGCAATCGATCACCACCGCCACAGTGCCGCACACGGTGAGCGGATGCCCGTTGAACGTCTCCGGGTCGCCGATGCCGTGCGTCGTCGCGCAATGGACCATGAGCGCCACCCGGGTCCGTTCGCTTGGGGCTCCCGTCCTTCTGCAGGACAGCCAGGCGGTGTGTGTGCCCAATGGCACGCCGGTGACCGTGACCGTCACCCAGGTCAGGGTGAAGGGGATGTGACCGCGATGAACCACCTCGATCATCCATTCGCCTTCGGGCCGGACGGACGCACCGCGGGCACGGGCCTGACTGACCATGTCAGGGACCTGGTCGAGCAGGTGCTCTTCACCTCCCCGGGCGAGCGCGTCAACCGCCCCGACTTCGGCTCGGGACTGCTCGGCCTGCTCTTCGAGCCGAACAGCGATGCGCTCGCCGCGGCGACCCGATCCCGGATCGAGGGTTCGCTGCACCAGTGGCTCGCCGACGTGATCCAGCTCGAGTCGGTGGTGGTTCGCGCCCAGGACTCAAGCCTTACGGTCACCGTCCAGTACGTCGTGAGGGTGACCCAGGAGCGCCGCTCCGAGACCATCCGCGGCCCGGTGACGCCATGACGGTCTATGCCTGCTGCACCAGAAACCGTGGGGAGGCGATCCGGGCGAGCGCCCTGTCCAATGGGATCGACTTCATCGAGGTCGTCGACGGGCAGGCGGTGCCCGACGCCGACAGACAGCGGATCCTGCACGTGCACCTCATCAACCCTCCCTCGCCCGAGCTGCTCGCGATCGATCGCCGCAATGTGATCATCGACGGAGGTGTCCGGGTAATCGGCGTCCGTGCGCTCTCCGTCCAGTGGAACGGCCTCGTGCTCACCGTGCGGGTGGATCGGCCGGGCGACTTCTCGACCTACACCCTGCGGCTGTCCACCACCTCGAACGGAACGATCCAGGGGATGGATTCGCTACTGTCGCAGGTGGACTTCTCGTTCAAGATCGAATGCCCGGCCGACTTCGACTGCGCCGTACGGCAGTACTGCGCCGCCGCTCCGGAGGATGCCCCGGAGATCGACTATCTCGCGAGGGACTATGCGGGCTTCCGTCAGCTGATGCTCGACCGGCTCTCGATCCTCGCGCCGGAGTGGACGGAGCGCAGCCCGGCAGACCTCGGGGTGGTTCTCGTCGAGGCCCTCGCCTACAGCGCCGACCAGCTCACCTACCAACAGGACGCGATCGGGATGGAGGCGACGCTGGTCTCCGCGCGGCGCCGCACCACGGCCCGGCGGCACTCCCGGCTCGTGGACTACCGCACCCACGACGGCAGCAACGCCCGCACGTGGGTGCAGGTGCGGGCGGCGGTCGGACAGGCCGGAGTCGACCTCCCGGCCGGCACCCAGCTGCTGACCAAGCTGCCCCAGGCCGGCCCCCTGATCGACCCCGCCTCCCCGGAATACCGTGAGGCGATGGCCGCCGGTCCGATCGTCTTCGAGACCATGCACTCCGCGGTCCTCGACTCCGGACTCAACGATCTGGAGTTCTACGCCTGGGGCGAGGAGCAGTGCTCGCTCCCCGCCGGCGCGATGTCGGCGACCCTGCACGGGCATCCCCCGCTCACCGTCGGGGACGTGCTCGTGTTCGCGGAACGGGTCGGGCCGCGGACCGGAACCGACGCCGACGCTGACCCCGCCCACCGCCACGCCGTCCGACTGACCGGGGTCGCCGAAACCGAGGACCCGATCGGCGGGCAGTTCACCGATCCCGTGCAGGCCGCCGCCGTGCCGGTCACCGAGATCACCTGGCACCCGGAGGACTCGTTGCCGTTCGCACTCTGCCTCTCCTCGCGCGCCGACGACCGCCTCCTGACCGAGGTGAGCGTGGCCTACGGGAACATCGTGCTGGCGGACCACGGCCGCACGACCGTCGCCCCCGCGGTGGCGACGGTCCCCGAGGCCGACCCCCGCCTGGCGATCCCCGCTGCGCCGGAGCGCTGCGGCATCGCGGAACCGAGGCAGCGCCCGGCCCGGTTCACCCTCCCCGTGCCGGACCCGGACCTCACCATGGCCGGGACGATCGGCCGGGCGCTCGCCGGCGAGGATCCACGGGCGTGGGCATCCTTCGATCCATCCGCGTCCGCGACAGCGGCACTTCGCTGGGAACCCCGGCACATCCTGCCGGCGGCGCAGCTCGACGACCGCGACGGCCGACGCTGGGAACCGGTCCGCGACCTCCTCGCCAGCGGGCCGTTCCAGGCCGGGTTCGTCGCGGAGGTCGAGGCCGACGGCGCGGCCCGGCTGCGGTTCGGCGACGGGGAGTACGGGATTCGTCCGCGAGCGGGCACGGTCTTCGACCTGACCTGGCGACGCGGCACGGGCACGAGCGGCAACGTCGGCGCCGAATCCATAGCCCACGTGGTCTCCACCGATCCACGCGTCGAGAACGTGACGAACTGGATCCCGGCCAGGGGCGGTACGGGTCGGGAGCCCATCGACCGCACCCGGCAGGACGCCCCTGCCGCATTCCTTGTCCAGGAACGGGCGGTCACAGCCGAGGACTATGCGACGATGGCCGGGCGCCATCCCCAGGTCCAGCGCGCGGTGGCGACGGAACGATTCACCGGCAGCTGGTACACGATGTTCCTCACCGTCGACCGGACCGCCGGCCGACCCGTCGACGCATCCTTCGAAGCGGAGCTCCGGGCATTCCTCGAGCGATACCGGATGGCCGGGCACGACCTCGAGATCGACGGCCCCCGATTCGTCGCGCTCAACCTGGAGTTGCGGGTCTGCGCCCGCCCCGACTACTACCGCTCGGATGTCGCACAGGCCGTCCTCGCCCGGCTCGGGCGGGAGCAACTCCCCGACGGGAGACGCGCGTTCTTCCATCCGGACAACTTCACCTTCGGGCAGCCGGTGACGCTGAGCTCGGTCCTCGCCGCCGCCCACGAGGTCGAGGGCGTGCATTTCGTCGAGCCGCTCGTCTTCCGGCGACGAGGGGATGCCCGGTCCGACTCCCTGCGACTGGCCGAGATCGCGATCGGCCGGCTGGAGATCGCCCGGCTCGACAACGACCCCAACTTCGTCGAGCGCGGAACGCTCGCATTGGCCATGGAGGGCGGACGATGACCACCGACCAGCACGAGGGGTGCGACAGCTGCGCCGGCCTTGCCGACAGCACCCCCGTCGACATCACCAACCGGCCAGGGCTGGCGACCGTCGTGTACCGCACCGGAACCTACTCGCGCTTCCGGGCGAGTATGCTCACCGGCCTGAGCCGCGAGGCAAGGCCGGGTCTCGCAGGCCTCAGGACCCGGGAGAGCGACGACTTCTCGATGGCGCTGATCGACGCGTGGGCGGTGAGCGCCGATGTGCTGACCTTCTACACCGAGCGGATCGCGAACGAGCACTACCTGGGCACCGCAACCGAACGGCGATCGGTGGCCGGCCTGGCGGCCCTCATCGGGTACCGGCTCGATTCGGGCGTCGCTGCGCAGACGTCGATCGCGGTCACCCTGGAGACCGCGCCGGGCGCGCCTCCCGAGTCGGCGATCCAGGCCGGGACCCGGATGCAGACCATTGCCGGACCGGGGGAGGTGCCGCAGACCTTCGAAACTGTCGAGGACCTTACCGCCATCGGGGCCTGGAACGGACCTCGGGTGCGAACCCTCGAGCCACGGATTCCGAGAACCGGCGACACGGAGGTCGTCCTGGCCGGCGCCGCCGCCCCCCTGCGCCGAGGCGACCGGCTGCTGTTCGTCGCCGACGACTGGACCGCCACGAGCTCCCGCTGGCAGGTTGTCCGGGTCGTCGGGGTGACCCCCAATCCGACCGCCGACACCGCCGTTGTGGGGTTCTCCCCCGCCCTGACCGGACTTGGCCTCACCAACACCGGGGTGTCGGTGCACGTCCTGCGCGGCCAGGCCGCCCTGTTCGGCTACAACGCGCCGAGCCCCCGGCTCTTCGAATCGACCATCCTCACCGCGCTCAAGGCGGCCCCGGCGGTGGTCAATGCGGCGGACGAATGGGCCTTCCTCGAGGTCGCCGGCCAGGAGGTACTGCTCGACGGGCTCTACGAGGGTGTCGAACCCGGTGGCTGGGCGGTCCTCACCTTGAAGGGTCCCAGCGTGCTCGCACCGGTCGACGGCGTTCGCGAGACCGCCGAATCCGCCTACGCGCTCAGTGCACGGGTCAGCGCGCTCCACCTCGCCAGGACCGACCCGGACCTCGCCGGGTTCGGCGGCCCGGAGACCCGCACGACGATCGTCTCCTTCCGCAGCGAGAGGCTGCCTCTGGCCGAGGTCAGGGTCACCGCTCCGCTGGCCGGCGCGACCATCCCCCTGGCGCGGGAGATCCCCGGCACGCCGGAGCCTCGACGGATGATCGTGCGCGGCGCCAGGGCTCGGGCGGAGGAGGGCCCCGACGACCTCGAGGACGGCGTCTGGCCCGCCGACCCTGCCCCGATCGTCGTGTCCGTCGAGGAGGTGGGCCTCTCGGGCCTCTTCCGCTGGACCCTTCGACCGGAGACCGGCGACGACGTGACCGTCCTCGGCCCACCCGATGCGCTGGTCTACCTTCCCGCGGAACCCGGCGACGAGATCGTCGGAGAGGTCGTGACGGTGGCCGCCAATCCCCCAGGACCGATCGACACGGTCACGCTCCTCGAGCCGCTGTCGAACGTCTACGATCTGATCGGCCCGACCGGGGTGGACCTCTACGGGAACGTGGCCGATGCCACCCATGGTGAGCGGGTGGCCGGCGAGGTTCTCGGCAGCGGTGACGGTGCCCGCGCCTTCCAGCGTTTCGGCCTTCGCAAGAAGCCGGTCACCTTCGTCCAGGCACCGACGCCCACCGGTGCCGAGTCCACCCTCGAGGTGTGGGTCAACGGCATCCTCTGGCACGAGGTGCCCACCCTGTTCGGTTACGGGCCGCGCGACCGGGTGTTCACCACGACGGCCGACGACGTCGGCGCGACCACCATCACCTTCGGCGATGGCGTGACGGGAGCCCGGCTGCCCACCGGTGTGGATAACGTCGTCGCCACCTACCGGGCCGGCCTGGGGCTTGCCGGAGCGGCGCGCGCAGACCAGATCTCCCTCGCGATGACCCGCCCGCTCGGGCTCAAGTCCGTGACGAATCCACTCCCCGCAGGCGGGGCCCAGAACGGGCAGGCCACGGAGGATGCCCGCACCAACGCCCCCCGCTCGGTGCTGACGATGGGTCGCGTCGTCGCGCTGCAGGACTATGGCGACTTCGCTGCCGAGTTCTCCGGTGTGGCGAAGGCCGCGGCGACCTGGACCTGGGACGGCGCGCGTCGTGGGGTGTTGGTGACGGTGGCCGCCGCCGACGGCAGGCCCATCCCGCCGGGTGTCGCGCTGCTCGACAACCTCCGGTCCGGCATCCGGGGCGTCAGCAACCCCCGCGTGGGACTCGACCTGCTCGATTTCCGGCCCGCCGGATTCGCGCTGCTGGCCTTCCTGCGGGTCACCGCCGACTACGACTCCGAGCGTGTGCGGTCGGCGGTCTCCGCCCGGCTGCTGGAGCGCTACTCCTTCGAGAACCGCACGTTCGGTGAGGGGGTCTCGCTCAGCGAGGTGGTCCAGATCATCCACGGCGTCGCCGGGGTGGATGCGGTGCGGATCGAGAGGCTCCATCGCGACGACGAGCCGGTGTCGCTCGCGACGTTCGTGGTCGCGGCGGCGCCCCGGGCCGGCGGACCTCCGGGGGTCCCCGGTGCCGAGATCCTGACCCTTGCATCGGAGGGCATCGTGCTGGAGGTGGGCTGGTGACCATCTCGGGCGACTACCTCTATAGCCTCCTCCCCTCCCTGTACCGGGAGCGCGACGTGGCGAGCGGCGGTGTGCTGAAGCAGTATCTGGAGGTGCTGACCGACGAGCTGGCGGTCGCCGCCGACGGGGTCGACCAACTCTACGACGACCTGTTCGTTGAGACGGCGGCGCCGTGGGTGCTGCCCTACCTCGCCGAGCTCATCGGGCTGCACGGGCTTCCCGGCACATCGATCGCCGGGCTCACCTCCCGGGCGGAGGTCGCGAACACCATCGCCTACCGCCGCCGCAAGGGCACCGCGGCGATTCTTGAGCAGGTCGCGCGGGACACCACGGGCTGGCCGGCGCGCGCCGTCGAGTACTTCGAACTGCTCGCGTCGTGCCAGCACCTGAACCACGTCCGGCCCCGCAACCTGGTGACCGTCAGTGTGCGAGCTCCCAGCAGCCTGCAGTTCGTCGGCACGCCGTTCGAGCGCGGGTCATCCGCCGATCTCGTCCATCTTCCCGACGTGCGACAGATCCCGTCGCGACGGGGAAGGTACAACGTACCGAGCGTCGGAATCTTCCTGTGGCGGCTTCGCGGGTACCCCGTGACGGAGTTCCTGGCCCTCCCGGCGGTGGCCGGCCAGGTGACGCGGTTCCTCCTCAACCCCCTCGGAGCGCGGCTGCAGCTGTTCTCCCTGCCGGTCGGCGAGACCGAGATCACCCGCCCGGCCGACCCGGTCAACGTCCCCCTGCGGCTCACCCGCCTTCTGATGAGTGACGGTCTGCCGTCGTACTACGGCCCCGGTCTCTCCCTCGACATCGCCGGCGTCCACCTCGCCGACATCGACGTGTGCGACCTGAGCGACCTCCCGGGCGGGGGCGGCGACTGGGCACACACGCCGGTGCCGGTCGGCCGGGTGAGTGTCGACCCGGTGCTCGGCCGGCTCGCCTTCGGCGAAGACCAGGCGACCCCGCCCCTCGTCTCGTACCACTACGGATTCAGTGCCGACCTCGGCGGTGGGGAATACGACCGGGTCGAGACCTTCGCGACGACCGGAGGCACCGTCGAAACCGTCGCCCAGGACGGCACCGCGGGCCACAGCACGATCGCCGCGGCGATCGCCGCGCTCGGCCCCGCCGGCGGGACCGTCGAGGTGCGCGACAGCTGCCGGTACGAGGAGACGCCGGCCATCAGCGCCACCGCCGCCGCGATCGAGCTCCGCGCGGCCGACCGGCGGCGTCCCGTTGTTGTGCTCGGCGCCGAGTTCGTGGTGACGCTCGCTGACGACGCCGAGGTCTCCGTCAACGGACTGGTGCTCGCGGGCGGTGCGCTCCGGGTCACCGGCACCGGCCGCCTCGACCTGCGTCACTGCACTCTCGTTCCGGGAATCACGCTGGATGCGGACGGCGAACCGGACCAGCCCGGGGCGCCGAGCCTTTTCGTGGAGTCTCCCGGGACATCCGTCTCCCTCCAGCGGTGCATTGTCGGGGGCATCAGGAGCCACGTCGACTCGGACGTCTCCTGCGTCGACACGGTAGTGGATGCGGGTGAGGACGGCGTCGCGTTCGCCTCTTCGCCCGATGCCTCGGGCCCCGGCGGGACGGTGAGCTTCGACGAGTGCACCGTGCTCGGCCGGGTGCACGCCCGGCTCCTCGAGCGCGCCTCCAACGGAATCTTTCTCGCCACCGTGCCCCGTGGGGACGAGGTTCGCTGGCCGGGACCCGTGCTCGTCGACCGGCGCCAGCAGGGCTGTGTGCGGTTCTGCTACCTGCCCTCCGGGTCACGCACACCCCGCCGATACCGGTGTGTGCCCACCGCCGACACCGAGGCGGCCGAGCTGCGGCCCGTGCTGACCTCGAGCCGCTACGGTCGGCCCGGCTATGTGCAGCTCGACCGCCGCACGCCGGAGCCGGTGTGGCGCGGTGCCGACGACGAATCGGAGCTCGGAGCACTGCATCACCTCAGCCAGCCGCTCCGGGAGGCCTACCTCCGTTCGCGGCTCGAGGACTACCTGCGCTTCGGCCTCGAAGCCGGTCTGTTCTTCGCCACCTAGGACTTCTTCGCATCACGAGAGACAGGAGCACCCCATGAAAGGCGACTTCAGCCGCCGCACCTATGACCCGAGGAAGCACTACAGCGCGGTCCTCCAGGAGCAGGGGCGACTCCTCACCGACGCGGACCTCGAAGAGGAGCACCGGATTCTCAGCGGCGCACACGAGAGGGGCGCCGCCGACCTGATCGGCGGATGCGGCGGACCGATCGGTGCCGCGGGCTTCGCCGTCACTTCACCCGACGGGTTCCGCCTTGCTCTGTCCGACGGCCGTTACTACTCGGCGGGCGCGCTCGTGCTCAATGAGGAGACGGCCGACTACCTCGACCAGCCGGACCGTTTCGCTGAGGACATCGTCTGGCCGCCGCCGCCCGGGCGGTACGCGATAGTGCTCGACGTCTGGCGCAGGCTCATCACCGCGCTGGACGACCCGAGCATCCGGGAGGTCGCACTGGGCGGGCCCACGACATCCGTGCGGGAGAAGACGATCTGGCAGGCGCGGCACCGCGAGGTGCCGGCCAACTGGAGCTGCGCGGATGAGCTTCCCCCCGCCCCGGCCACTACTGGGGCCATGGCCGCGCGTGCTGAACCGGTATCCGCCGTGGCGACACCGTGCCTTGTGCCTCCGCTCGCCGGCTACACGGGACTAGAGAACCAGCTCTACCGTGTGGAGGTAGTCATCCCCGGGGCGGGGATCGACGTGGCGACCGCCGCAACCCTGGCCGTGGTCGCGTTCCCCGCCGATTCGACCAATCGGGTGGAGCTCTCGGCGGCCGACGCCGCCACACTTGCCGTCGGTGACGTCGTGGAGGTGCTCCGGACGGGACTCGGCACCGACCCGATGGACGCGGGCTTCGCCCAGGTCGCAAGTGTGTCCGGTGCGACTGTCACCCTCACTTCGCGCCTGCCCGGGTTCGACGCGGCCGACACCGTGGTCCTCCGCCCGGCGGCGGCCAGTGTCGTGATCTCCCGGGAGAACGGCTCGGTGGTCACCGGAATCGGTCAAATCGACGGCCAGGAGGTCACCGTCGCCGACCTCGGGCCGGATGACGTTCTCGGCTTCGCCCCCGGACAGTGGGTCGAACTCACCGACGATGCGATCGAGCTCGAGCACCGGCCGAGGCAGCTCCGACAGATCGAGGCCATCGACACCGATCGGCTGGTCGTGACCTTGAGGACCCCCGCGAATCCGCTCGCGGCCACTGCGAGCGGGGTGAACCCGGAGAGGCACCCGAAGCTTCGCCGGTGGGACGGCGTCCGGGCGATCGCATTCCGGGCCGACGGCAGCGGCTGGATCCATGTCGAGAACGGCATCCAGGTGCGATTCATGGCGGGCGGCTACCTCAGCGGCGACTTCTGGCACTTCCCCGCCCGTGCCGCGGTCATCGACGCCGGGTCCGGCAACATCGAGTGGCCGCAGGATGGCGCCGCACCGGCCGAGCTTACGCCGTTCGGCGTGCGGCATCACCTCTGTGCGCTCGCCGTGGTCGATGTCGCCCTCGTCGGGGGTGCGGCCCAGGTCACCGGCATCCGTGATTGCCGTGACCTGTTCCCGCCCGCCACCGAACTCACCACCCTGCTCTACGTGGGCGGCGATGGGCAGGAGGCTCGGCCACAGGCCCCGGGCTTCCCGCAGCTGCCTGCACGACTGAGCGTCCGGGTCACCAACGGCTCGCACCCCGTGCCCGGTGCCCGGGTCGCCTTCTCCGGCCAGGGCCAGCTGATCCCGGCCGCGGCCTTCACCGACGCGAATGGCCTGATCACGTGCACCTGGCGACTCAACCCCGGCATCCCCGCGCAGTCCGCCGCGGCCCACCTCCTGGATTCGGGAGGCACACTGATCCCCCATCAGGTCGTGCGCTTCCACGCCACCATCGACGCCGACTCCGGGGGCGGGGAGCACCGAACCTGCTGTGTGTGTGTCGGACCGGGCGGTGACTTCGAGTCGATCGAGGACGCGGTCACGTCGCTCCTCGACCGGGGCGAGCGCGACCTGTGCCTGTGCCTGATGGCCGGGGACCACCCGGTCGGGATGCTCGAACTGAGCCCGCCCGACCCGGAGGGACCGCCATTCCACCTCTCCATCAAAGGATGCGGACGCCTCTCGCGGGTACTGGTCGAAGGAGGGATCGTCATCGACGGCTGGGCGTCGGTGCGCCTGCTCGACCTCGACCTGACGCTCAGCCAGCAGGTCGTCGTGCACACCCGTGCGGTCACCGAGGTTCGCGTCGAGAACGTCCACGCCAGCGGCAGCGCAGGGGAGGTCGGCTTGATCCGCATCCACGACGCCGCCCGCGTCTACGTCGGTCGGAGCGTCATCGAGGCCCGCGCCGTCGCGGCGGGCGGCCGGCTGCGCGACCTCTTCGCCGACCTCGGCCCGCTGGAGGCCGCCTGGGACCGGATCGACGACCTGGACTTCGACCGTGTGCTCCGGACGATCACCCTCGAGGTCGGGGCGCTGAGCCTGGACGAACGCCGCCGTGGCGCCGACAACATGCTCCAGAAGGCACGCGACGGGCGACGACGGCTGTCCTCCGGGTTCGTCGCCGGCCTTGTTCGGCTTGCCGCCAGCCTGTCGGCCGAGCGGCCGTCCGCGAACCTGGGCGATGACATACGCAAGCTCATCGCGCTGCTCGCGGTGCAGTCCGACCTCGTGGCTCTCGAGATCGGGTCGGACGACGACCTCCAGAAGCAGATGGCCGACCCCGCCTCCGCCACCGCGGCCGAGATCATCGTCGAGACCAATGAGATCTCCGGGAACATCTGCTTCTACGGTCGGGCCGGCGGTGAACCGCTGAATGTCGACGAGCGTGAGCGGCTCGCCGGTACGCTCAAGCGCGGCGACCGACTCGGAGGGCTGGCCGGCACGGTTCACCTCCGTGACAACCACTTCGGCCGGCTCCTCGTCTCGGCCGGGATGCTCGACGCGCTGCGCGAGTTCGCGATGGGCAACGGAGCGGAGCAATTGCTGACCCTCTACGAGAACTTCCTGGTGACGAACAACGTCGTCGACGGCGCAGGGAGCCTGGCCCTCGCCGAGCACATTGCGCTCACGAGCACCGACTTCACCCTCTCCGCACTCGTGCGCCCCGCCTCGCCCCTCGTCGTGCTTGACCTGAGCGCCGACACCGGCATCGCGACCGGCAACCACGGTGGCACCCTCATCAACGTCGCCGGCGGCCAGCAGCCGGTCCTGATCGAGGAGACGACCAGGCTGTTCACGGAGGTGGCCAACCTCGAACTCGACTTCAGCTGAACGTGTCAACGGGATCGCGGGACGGTTTCGCGCGCCCCCGGTCGGTCGCGGGTGATGCAGGTTGGTGCCCGCTCAGCGGCCGAAGAAGTCCTCGACGCCTGGGATGCTGAAGCCGGACCCGAATTCGCTCACCTGGTCGCCCAGGCCCGAGACGGTTTCGCCCGCGCTGGCCGCGAGCTCGTCGACTCCCCCGGTGAGACCCTCGAGGTCGATGCCGCTCGCCAGGGCGTCGAAATCAACTCCGAAGTTTCCCGCCTGCTCCAGAAGGGGGCCCGCGATCGAGCTCACGACGGCTCCACCGGCGACCGCGGCGAGAATACCGCCTGCGGCGAGGCCGGCTCCCGCGGCGGCACCCCCCAGCATCGCTCCGCGACCGATTCCACCGACAGCGCGCGAATCGCGGCCGCCGGCGCGGGCGAGGAGACCCCGGAGGACTCCGGGGCGGCCGGCCTCCGTTCGGGCGGCCGCACGTGCGAGGTCATCGGCGCCTGAGCTGCGGGGACGCTCGTGGGCGGGGAGTTCTGCGCGCATCCGCTGTTGGATCTGATCGCGCTGGGACGGGGTGAGGCGCTCGAATGCCTCGCGATGCGCCTGCTCGATCTGCTGCGGGTCCGCTGTTTTCAGGAGGTAGTCGTAGCGTGCGATCGCCGCCCGATCGGCGGTCTCGATCCCCCCGGACGACGCGGCGGAATCGGACCGTCGAGGCTCGGTAGTGCGCGCGTCGGCCGCGGCTGGGCGTGGGTATGAGGGCTCGGCGGAGCCGCCGACCGCACGGCCGGATTCAGGGGTACGTCCGTCGCCGGTCAGCGCATCTGCTGCGTTGCGAACGGTCGCGCGCCAGTCGCTCTTGCCAGCGTTCGCACTCCCGTTGGACGAACCGGACTTGTCGAGGGCCTTCTGGGCGAGGCCGGTGAGTTTGGAGAACATGCTCATTTGGAGTGTTCCTTCAGGGTCGAGTTGTCAGTGGAGGTGGGTGCGCCTGGACGCGAACGGTTTCCGCGGGTCTTGAGCAGGCTCGCGACGGTGGCTACGGTGACTGTGGCGCCGATGAAGAGCAGAGAGAACGAGATAGGGATCTCGGGGACCCACAAGAGGGGCTGCCCGCCGTTGATGAACGGCAGCTCGTTCACATGCAGGGCATGGAAGACGAGCTTCACGCCAATGAACGCCAGGATGACCGCGAGGCCCTGGGCGAGGTAGACCAAGCGCTCGAGCAAACCGCCGATGAGGAAGAACAGCTGCCGCAGCCCCATCAACGCGAAAGCGTTCGCCACGAACACGATGTACGGCTCGCTCGTGAGCCCATAGATGGCGGGGATGGAGTCGACCGCGAAGATCAGGTCAACGAAGCCGATGGCGACGATGGTGAGCAGCATCGGGGTGATGAACCGCTTGCCGTTCTTCTTCACGGTGAGCTTGTCGCCGTGGTACTCGTCAGTCACGGCGAGGTGGCGGCGCACGAAGCGCATCAACCGGTTGTTGGCCGGGTCGGTTTCGTGGTTCGAGAATGCCTGCCTGTAGGCCAACACGAGCAGCAGTGCGCCGAAGAGGTAGAAGATCCACGACAGGTTCTCGATGAGGGCCGCGCCGACGGCGATGAATCCACCACGCAGGATGAGCGCGATGACGATACCGATCATCAGCACCTTCTGCTGGTAGATCCTTGGCACCGCGAACGCACTCATCACCAGCAGGAAGACGAAGAGGTTGTCGATCGAGAGGGCCTTCTCGGTGAGGTAGCCGGCGAAGTACTCCCCACCAAAGGTCCATCCGGAAACCACGCCGACGCCGACGCCGAAGAGCAGTGCGAGACCGATGTAGAACGCCGACCAGCGGGCCGACTCACCGATGGTGGGCTCGTGCGGCGTGCGCACGTGTGCGAAGAACTCGTATACGAAGAACGCGATCGTCACAGCGATAGTGATGATCCAAATCAGGGGTGTGACCTGCACAGGGGTGCTCCAAGGGGATTGGCATGGAAATGGCGCCAAGGTCTCCTCCGCTCTGACCAAGTCAGAACCGGCGGCCCGGAATGCAGCGTCGCATTCGTATTGACGGGCCGTCCGCAGACGGGAGTACTCCCCTTGTCACGGGTTAGCATACAAGACAACTGCCCGATCGCTCGCTCCACTCGTGTCGGCCCGCTGCGAATGGGCCCCGAAGGCCGGACGGCCCAATCCCGCCAGGCACGCAGCACCCCGATCACCACGAAGTGACCAATCAAAATGTGAAGGGGAAGCCCATTGAAGTGCCAATCATGTGCTGATGCAACGTACGCGCCCCAGAGCGTTGGGCGCCGCCGGGTCAGGCGCGGAAAGCCGCCAGCATCCGCTCCAGGTCAACCCAGACCGACTCGAAGGCAGCCGACGCATCCTCTGACTCGGCGATGTGCAGGGCCGCTTCGTTCATGGCGCCCGACAGGAGCGCGGCCGTCCCGGCCACCGAATGAATCGAGATCACGCCGCCATCCGACAGCTCGCGGAGAGCCTCTTCGAGGCGCTGACCCGATGCGCTGGCATCCTGCTTGCGCCAGACCGCCCAGCCGAGAACCGACGGGGCATCGACGAGAAGAACGCGACGATGCGCGTTGGAGAGACTGGCGGTCAGAAACGCGCGACAGCCCGCCAGAAGGCCCGCCCAGGGGTCGGGCTCGGCGTTCGCGGCACCCGATACCGCGTCGGCCACCTCCTGCTGCGCGCGGTTGGCGACAGCTTCGAACAGCCCGCGCTTGCTGGTGAAGTGGTGGTAGACCGCGCCTCGTGTGACGTTGGCGGCGAGAGCGATCTGCTCCAAGCCCACGGTGGCGAACCCGTGGGAGGCGAAAAGGGCGGCCGCGGTGGATCGGACGCGCTCTGCGGTCGCCTCACTCTCGGCCTTCGTGGCTTTGGCCATCAGTGCGCCCTTCCTAATCATGCAACCTGTATGTATAGTAGCTCGAAAGTAACATACACAACGTATCTAAAGGAGCCAGAATGACCCTCACGAGTTTGTACCCCGTGCTCATGACTCAGAACGTTGCCGCGACATCCGCTTTCTATCGCGAACACTTCGACTTCGAGATCGTCTTCGAGGCGGGCTGGTACGTGAGCCTGAAACGCGATCAGTGGGAACTTGCGCTGCTGGATGCCGGGCACCCGTCCATCCCCGAGTCTGCCCGGGGCCACGTGGCAGCTGGTCTGCTACTGAATTTCGAAGTCGACGACGTGGACGCCGAGTACAGCCGCCTCGTGACGCAGGGCGCACTCGAGCCTCTGCTCGACATCCGCTCGGAAGACTTCGGCCAGCGCCACTTCATCGTTGCGGGCCCGGACGGCGTGCTGATCGACGTGATCACT
>Ga0335397_10002422_pt1 | contig 25443 bp, 21 predicted proteins | sample MAT04_FD_205740 | JGI IMG/M metagenome (GOLD analysis project Ga0335397, IMG submission 205740) | Freshwater microbial communities from Lake Fryxell liftoff mats and glacier meltwater in Antarctica - MAT-04 (spades assembly) (version 2) ... | reverse complement strand
CGCGAGTACGACAACTACGTGCTGCCCGGCTCGGAAGCCTGGCTGATGCCCAACGAAGACAAGGAAGCGTTCACCAACTTCATCAAGTCGGAAGTGGGCTCGCTGAAGAACCTGAAGCTCAAGTACGTCGACGGCGACCCGACCAACCCCGCGGCGCTGAAGAAGGTCGCGTCGCCCGACTTCTATTGCGCGCTGGTGGTCGCCGACACGACGAAGGCCGAAGACGAGGCCGACGCGCACACGGTGATGACGGTGTTGTTGATGCGCGACCTGTTCAAGTCGTTCGCCGACAAGAAGCCGCGAATCATCAGCGAGATTCTCGACCCGCGAACGAAGGACCTGCTCGAGCAGGACTACGCGGCCGACTTCGTCGTCTCGTCCGAGATGACGTCGATGTTGCTGGCGCAGATTTCCGAGCGCCGCGACTTGAACGCGGTGTTCGCCGACCTGTTCGACTCGGACGGCAACGAGGTCTACCTGAAGCGCGCGGCCTGTTACGTCGAGCTCGACACCCCGACCAACTGGCTCGACGTGCAGAAGATGGCGCGGGTCCGCGGCGAGGTGGCCATCGGCTACATGAAGTTCGGCCAGACGCCGCTCATCAACCCGCCGCAAAGCGACACCCAGCCGTACACCCCGGAAGACCGCATCATCGTGCTCAGCGAAGACGACAGCGAAGCGGTGGGCGACCAGCGGGGCGGCGAGTTCGCTTCCGACCTGGTGGTGCCTCCCGAGAAGACGCCGCCGTCGCCTCGGGTGGCCGCAGCGCCGGCTCCAGCCGTCACCGCTCCCGCGCCGGTGCGCGCCCCGTCTCCGCTCGTGCCGCAGCAGCCGAAGCCGCTCGAAGCGCAGACCGTGACGGCGGGACCCCGGGTGGCGGGGCCCAGCACGCAGCCGCGCGCGCCCCTGCCGCCGAAGCCCAAGGTGTGAAGGCCGCCCTTCTCGCCACCGCGTTGCTGCTCTCGGGTGCCCCGCTGGGCGCCTTCAAGCCAGCCGGCAGCCTGAAAGATGCGCGCTACCTGCACACCGCGACGAAGCTGAACGACGGCCGGGTGCTGGTGGTGGGCGGCCGCGGCGTCGACGGCACCCGCGAGCTCGACTCGGTCGAAGTCTACGAGGCGAAGAAGAATCGGTGGTCGGTGGGCCCGAAGCTGGCGATTGGGCGCAGCGGCCACACGGCAACGCTGCTTCTCGACGGCCGCGTGCTCGTCACCGGAGGAACCACGCACGAGGTCGGCGCCGATGGCAGCCGCTTCGTCGCGCAGGCCTCGGCCGAGCTCTTCGAGCCCAACTCCAACCAATGGAAGCCGGCCGCACCGCTGGCGCAGGCGCGCAACTGGCACACCGCGACGCTGCTCGACGACGGCCGCGTGCTGGTGGTCGGCGGCGCGCGCGAGCAGAAGAGCCACCTCGCGACTGCCGAGCTCTATGACCCGGCGAAGGACGCGTGGACGGCAGCCGCCCCGATGAAGCAGGCGCGCTGTCTTCACCAGGCGGTGAAGCTCAGCGATGGCAGCGTGCTGGTGGTGGGTGGCCGCTCGAACCAGCTGCCACCAGACACCGCGGCTCCCGATGCAGGCATGGCGCAGCGGCCGCACGGCGACTCGAGGGCCGCGACGGGGTTCGGAGCGCCCATCGCCTCGACAGAGCGGTGGACCCCCGCAGGCTGGACCACGCTCCCCGAGCCAGTCGACCCGCGCCAGCGCCACGCCCTCGTCGCCCTGCCGCGGGGCCGCGCGATGACCGTCGGCGGAGCGACCCGCACTGGCCTCACCAACCTCGCCGAGCTGTGGACCCCCGACGCCGGCGCGTGGGTTTCCCCCGAGCACAGCCTGTCGATGGGGCTCGGCAGCCACTCGGCGACGGCGCTCGACGGCGACGTGCTCGTCATCGGAGGCGAGCCGCCGAACAGCGTCGATACGGCAAGGGCCCAGCGCTACGAGGCGGCAGAGCAGCGCTGGTGTCTGGCAGGAGAGCTGTTGTCCGCGCGCAAGCAGCACACCGCCACGCTGCTCGACAACGGAAAGGTGCTGGTCGCCGGTGGCGTCTCGGCCGGAGTTTGCGAGGCCACCGCTGAGCTATGGGAACCACGGAAAGGCCGGTGTGAAGAGCCTCCGGGCCCCGCGCTCGAATGGTAATGATTAGACAAGCCGGCGGTGTGTCTGTAGAAGCCCAGCAGTTGGTTTAGACAACCCACGCTGGAGCCACCATAAATGTCGTTCGACAAGATTCTCCGGGACATGATTCGCGAAGAAATTCAGGCCGTCGTCCGTCCCCTCGCCGATGCTGTCGACCAACTGCGTGAGCAGGGTTCGGTGGCTTCCCAGCTGAGCTCGCTGCTCGGCGGAGGCGGTGCTGCGAAGCGCGGCCCCGGCCGCCCGAGGAAGAACACGTTTGCGCCTCTGCTCGCTACCGCTTCGACCCGGCCGGGCCGCAAGGCGTCGAAGGAGTCCCCCACCCGCGGCAGCAACGACCGCGGCTGCGCCATCATCGGCTGCAAGCGGCCGGCGCGCAGCAAGGGCTACTGCGCCGCGCACTACCAGAAATACCGCATGCTCACGCGGACCCGGCGCCTGCCGTCTGACTGGGTCGAGCACGCGTCGCCTGGCAGCGTTCGCGACATGGTCCTGCCGCGTGGCCGTGCAGGCGCGAAGGCGCTCGCCGAGGCGAAGAGGTAGCCCCTTAGTTTGTTTTGTGAGTCTTTGAAGTGGCGGCGAGTTGGGCAAGGTAGAGCGCCGCGCTGACAGCGAGCAGGGCCCCGATGATTCGCAAGGTCATCGGGGGCCCCAGCTGTTCGGCGAGGAAGCCGGCCGCGAGTCCGCCCAGCGGCACCATTCCCACGAACACCATCGTGAAGAGCCCGAGCAGCCGCCCGCGCAGGTGCGGCGGTGAGCGCTGCTGCAGCGTGGTGAGAATCGTCGAACTCTGCGTCACCTGCCCGAGGCCGATGAGGAACAACGCGGGCGCGGCGAGCACTGCACTCTCGGCCACCGACAGCGTGACGATGCCGATCGCCATCGCGAGGCCGCCGGCCCCCACCCGCCACGCCTCACCCGCCTCGGCGAAGAGCAGCAACACGGCAGCGAGCAGTGCTCCGGCGCCTCCGAAGGACAGCAGGTGGCCAAGCACATCGGGCCCGCCGCCCAGCACGCGCGCGACCCACGCCGGCATCAACGTGCCCCACGCCTGGCCAATGGCCGACAGCGCGAACAGCTGGAAATAGAGGATGCGAATGTTGGGCTGCTGCCACGCCCAGCGCACCGCCTCGCCGATACTGACGCGCGCGACGTCGGCGTGGGCCTCACGCTGTGGCGCCGGCAACGCAGCTACCGCGGCGATGACGAAAAGGAAGCTGGCGGCGTTGATGGCGAACGCCCAGCCCTCACCCCACGCGGCAACCACGAGCCCACCCAGCGACGGCCCGAGGATTCGCATCACGGTGACCAGCGTCGAGTTGATGGCGACCACGTTCGGCAGGTCGTCGCCCGACAGCTCGGCCAGCATCACCTGCCGCGCTGGAATCTCGAACGGGTAGGTCAACCCGAGCAGCACGCCCAACAGCAGCACGTGCTCAGGCTGCACCGTGCCCGTCAGCGCCAGCACGGCGAGGCAGGTCGCCTGCAGCCCCGCCACCGCCATTGCGGCGAGCACCACCTTCTTTCGCGGCACCCGCTCGGCCACCGAGCCCGCCCACGCGCCCAGCAGCAGGGATGGCAGCTGGTTGCAGAAGGTGAGCAGCCCCAGCATCTGGGTCGAGCCCGTCAGCCGCCACACCAGCCATTGCTGCGCGACGGGCTGCATCCAGCTGCCCAGCAGCGACACGGACTGGCCGGCGAAGAAGAGGCGCAGCGCGGGGCGGCTGAGGGCGCGGAGGGTTCGAGGAAGCGGCACTGGCGCTGTACTTAATGGGCAGTACCATTGGTGCGACATGAATCAGCGCGAGCTCGAGAAGGGCATTCACCTGGACCTCAAGGCCGACGAGTCGTACGGCGGCTACCTGAAGCTCGACCTGTTGCTGGCGGCGCAGAAGCCGCGAAGCAAGGAGCACGACGAGCTGCTGTTCATCATTCAGCACCAGACCAGCGAGCTGTGGATGAAGCTGATGCTCCACGAGCTCGACGCGGCGGTCGCTTTCATCAAGGCCGACAACCTCGAAGGCTCATTCAAGATTTTCGCGCGGGTCGGGCACATCCAGCGAATGCTGTTCGAGCAGTGGTCGGTGCTCGAGACGATGACGCCGTCGGAGTACCTCACCTTCCGCGAGGCGCTGGGCCGAAGCAGCGGGTTCCAGAGCTTCCAGTACCGGGCGATCGAGTTCGTGCTCGGCAACAAAGACGCGAACACGCTCAAGCCGCATCTGCACGACTCAAGCACGCACGCCTCGCTCGAAGCGCGCCTTCAGAAGCCTTCGGTGTACGACGAGTTTCTTCGTTGGTTGGGTCGCCACGGCCACCCGGTGCCGCAGGACAAGGTCGAGCGCGACTGGACGCAGCCGTACGAGAAGAGCGCGCAGGTGATGGCGGTGTTCCAGAACATCTACGAGCACACCGCCGAGCACTGGGACGCGTACGAGATGTGCGAGAAGCTGGTCGACGTCGAAGAAAGGTTTCTGCTCTGGCGCTTCCGCCACATGAAGACCGTGCAGCGAATCATCGGCTTCAAGCCGGGCACCGGCGGCAGCAGCGGTGTGTCATTTTTGCAGAAGGCGCTGCAGCTGAGCTTCTTCCCCGAGCTGTGGGATGTGCGCACCGAGCTGAAGCCTCCCGTAGCTTCTCCCTAATTCTGGGTCGCGAATAATCTAGTTTCTAAACGTCTCGGTCGGGCTTACCCAACTGGGCCTATGGAGACCATCGGGAGTCCCTTGCTGTGGGGCGGCTTCATCGGCTTCGTGATGCTGATGCTCGCCCTCGACCTGGGTGTGTTCCACAAGAAGGCGCACGCGGTCAGCTTCAAGGAAGCGGCCATCTGGTCGTGCGTGTGGATTTCGATGTCGCTGCTCTTCAACGTGGGGCTGTGGTGGAAGTTCGGGCCGACGCTGGGCACCGAGTTCCTCACGGGCTACCTGCTCGAGAAGTCGCTGTCGGTCGACAACGTCTTCGTCTTCATCATCATCTTTTCCACGCTGAAGATCCCCGGCGAGTCGCAGCACCGCGTGTTGTTCTGGGGAATTCTGGCGGCGCTGATTCTTCGCGCGGGGATGATTTTCGCCGGCACCGCGCTGCTCACGCGCTTCCACTGGTTGATTTACGTCTTCGGCGCCTTCCTCATCTTCACCGGCGTGCAGCTGTACCGGCACTGGAGGAACGGCGAGGAAGAAGGGAGCAAGCTGATCGCCCTCGCCTACAAGTACGTGCCGTCGACGCCAAAGCTCGACGGGCAGAAGTTCTTCGTCATCGAGAACGGCAAGCGGCTCGCGACGCCGCTGTTCATGGCGCTCGTGCTCGTCGAAGTCAGCGACGTGGTGTTCGCGCTCGACTCGATTCCCGCAATCTTCGCAGTCACCACGGACCCGTTCATCGTCTTCACCTCGAACATCTTTGCCATTCTCGGGCTGCGCAGTTTGTACTTCCTGCTCTCGGGCATGGTCGACAAGTTCGGCTACCTGAAGCCGGCCCTCGCGGCGGTGCTGGTATTCGTGGGCGCAAAGATGGCAGGGGCCGACTTCTTCAAGCTGCCGTCGTGGGTGTCGCTGGTGGTGATTGCGGGGCTGCTCGGCATGGGCATCGCGGCGTCGCTGCTGTGGCCGCCGAAGCCGGAAGCCGTAAAGGCCGCTTAAGGCGAGCCGACGGCCCAGAAAGCCCGCGCTAGAAGTCGCGGCTCCACAGCAGCTCGGCCCCGACAGCGGGCGCATCACCTGCCGTCGCCTCGACGCCCCACGACTTCGACAGCTGGTACTCGAACTTCGCGGCGTATGCGTTCTCGCCCTTCGTGCGGTCTGCCCCGAGGTCCAACTGCAGGCCGATGTACGCCTTGTCCGACAGGTAGACGCCGGCCTCGACCCGCGCATCCTGAATGCCGGCCTCGCCCGATTCGATCGACAGCACGTCCAGCGGTAGCCGTTTGGCCACCAGGGTCTTCAGCTGCGACGCCACGACCGAGCCGAGAATCGAGGCCGCGTCTGCTCCCGAGACCGAGCTGCCGCCGCCCTGCTTCAGCGTGCGCCGCCCGGTGGTCAACAGAATCAGCAGCTCAGAGTCGGGAATCGGCGGCTGGCTGCTGAGCTTCAGGCTCGCTTCCTTCCCCTTGCCGACGACGTTCACGTAGACGGTCACGCCTTCGCGCTCGTTGACGTGAATCGCGGTCACGCTCAGGTACGGCTCGGTGGGGATGCCCGAGAAGCGCACCTGCGAGTTCTTCTGGATGTCGAAGCGCCGGCCAATGACGTCGACCCGGCCGCGAATGACGTTCGCCTCGCCGTAGATGAGGACGCGGTCGGTGTACTCGATGCGAAAGCGGTCGCTCAAGCCCAGCTCGAGGTTCACGTCCGAGCTGGTCACCCACAGGTTGCGCGGCGCATCGATGAGGACCTGGAAGCGGCTCTGCTTCTCGAGAGACGCCTGCCGAGCCGCCGCGTCCGGCTTCTTCTTCCGCTTCTTCAGCGGAATGCCGTTGCGCACGAGAATGATGTCGTCCGGGCGATCGAGGCTCTGCAGGTCTTTGCGCTTCACGTCGGGCAAGTCGATGTGCGCCTCGGGAATCGCGAGCCGCTGGATGTCGACGAGCCTCGCGTTGGCGGTGCCCTTCAGCGTCGCCCGCGCGGTGGCGATCGCCAGCAGCTGGTCGTCGGTGACAATGGGAAAGTTGTTGAGCTCGGTGCTGGCGCTGAGGGTGAAGTTGCCCGGGCTGTCGCGCTTCGCCTTCGCCGTCATCGACAGGTTGCCGCCGCCGGCGTTCGCGGTCAGCTCCTGCAGCACGTAGCCCGCGTTGTCGCCCGTCGCCAGCAGGTGGACATCGCGGTAGTCGCCGAAGCCCGCGATGCCGATGCGGCCCTTCGTCCATTCCATCTTTCCGTCGATGGCCGGGCCGAACAGCTCACCCTGCACCTTGACGTCGAGCTTCAGCAGGCCGGCCAGGGTGCGGACCATCGGGGTCGCTCCAGAGAAGAAGGCGACGTCGAAGTCGTTCGCGGTGACGGTGGCCGACACAGGCGCCGTCGCCACTTGCAAGCCCTTGCGAATCGCGGGCACCGAGATGTCGAGGTCGAGCGTGCCGCTGGCCTTCAGCCGCCCGCCGCTGGTGAGCGCCGTCGAGAACGTGTGCTTGCGCGCTTCGTAGTCCCAGGTGATGCCGGCCTGGCCCAACGACGCGCTGCCAATCTTCACGTTCTCCAGCGAGCCGCGCAGCGAGCCCCTCGGAGCGGCCGCTGTTCCCTTCACCGACATCGTCGCCCTCATCGTTCCGGTCGGCAGCTCGCCCTCGTCTTCCGGCACGAAGAGGTCTGCCATCGCCACTGGCCCGACCTCGGCGTCGGCCATCAGCGGCGTCTCCATCAAGCCGGCCTCGTTCCTCACCAGCTCAATCGGAGCGCCCATTCGACCAGTCAAGGTGAGCACCTTCTTCGCGAGCCGCCGCACCTCGAGGGTCAACCGGCTGTCGTCGCGGTTGGTGACGAGCGTCGCCGTCGCATCCAGCGGCTGCTTCCCGTCGGCCTGCAGTCCGATGACGCCGACAGTGGCCGAGAGGTCCGGGTGAGTCAGCGTGCCCGTGCCGCGGGCGACGACGGTGAGCTTGCCCTTCAGCGGCTCGGACAGCTGCACCACCGGCCCGACCTTCAACAGGTCGATGCCGTTCGACTCGACCGCCACCTCCATCGGGGTCAGCAGCCAGTTGATGCCCTTGGCCTTCGGGGTCGGCCCCGATTTGGGAGTCGCCGGCAGGTACGCGTCCAGCAACTGCTTGTACGTGAAGGGGATTCGCAGCGTGGTGCGGGTGAGGCCGCCGAGGGCGGTGATGTCGAGCGAGAGGTCGGGCTTCTGTTCGGCGTCGGCGGTGAGGTTCAGCTCGACGCGGTCGAAGACGATTTTCGTCGTGTCACCCAGCACCTTGCCCTTCGGCGCGCACGGGCCGTCACAGACGCGAAGCGCGGCGGTCTCGGCGTGAATCTTCGGCAGCGGCTGCTCGAGGGTGCCCTCGATGTCGACGCTGGTCATCACCGCGCCGTCGAGAGGCACGGTGCCACCGAAAGAAGCAGCGGCCTGTGAGAGCTCGAGTGCGCTGGTGGTGAAGCGAAGCAAGACGGGCTGCGGCTTGCCGACTTTGCGCGTGATGGGCAGCGCGTAGTCGCCCGTGGCCTGGCCCAGCGAGGTGTCGACGGTGAAGCCACCCTGGACGCGCTCCTCCGCGTAGTGAAGGGTGCCGACGAAGGTGATGCCGCCCAACCCGAACAGCGTGCCCATCACCCACTGCAGGTCGACGTCGGCCTGCAGCTTGTCCGTCGGGCCAAACGCGCGCACCTTCGCGCTGGCGAGACCTTTGAGCTTCAGCACCGGAGGAATCAGTGGCTTCGGCAGGGCCGCGAGGTCCAGCAGCTGCACCTGCGCGCTCGCGTCGAGCACCTTGCCCTTCAGGCTCGCCGCGACGATGAAGCGCTGCAGCTCAGACCGCACCCCGATGGCGTCCGTCTCGAAGTCGCCGTCGGCCGTCCACCCGATGTGCGCCGGCCGCTCGAGCACCCACTGCTGGCCTGGCCAATCGGTGGTCAGCGTGGTGAGCAGCAGCCCGCGGTTGTCGGCGTCCAGCGTGGCTTCGACAAGGGTCGAGAGTGACAGCGACGACAGCGACTTCGTCGAGAAGCGGGCGGTGAGCGCGCGGCCCTTCGTCGACGTCTCCGCCGAGATGCCTTCGATGACGGTGGTGCCGACCTCGAGCTTCGCCACCGACAGCTGCGCCTTCGCTTCGAGCGGCTTCGTCACGTCGGCGACCGCAGCGTCAATCTTGAAGTCGGTGAGGCCGATGTTGTCGTAGCGCAGTGCCTTGAAGCCGCCGCTGACCTTCACGCCCGGGTGCAGCAACGGACCCGCTGTCGAGAGCTTTAGCGACCCCTGGCCGGACAGCGGCAACGGGTCGATGCCCGTGAAGTCCGACAGCGTCTGTGACACGCGCTTCAGGTCGTTGAGGTCGAGGGTGCCGTGGATGCTCAAGCTCTCGCGGTCACCCTTCCCCTTCACGTTCAGCCGCGCGCCGGGCACTTTGGCATCGAGCTTGTTGACGGTGAGTTGACCCTTCACCGCGACGACATCGAGGTCCGCGGTGGCGACCGGCTTGCCTTCTTCTTCCCAGCGCGCCTGGCCCTTCACTTCGCCGTCGAACGCATCGAGGGTGACGTCGTTGAGCTTGCCGGTGAGGTCGGCCGACAGGTGCGACGGGCGGCCGCCTTCGAGCAGCTCGGAAAGGTCGACGTCGCTCGCGTGCAGCTCGACCGCGTCGAGCAGCCCGCCCTTCGGAAAGCTGGCCTTCGCCGCCACGCGCGCGCTGCCGGCCGACGCCTTCACGTCGAAGTCGTAGGCGGTCAGCGTGCCCGTGGTCGACACCGGCACCTTGATTTTGAACTGCGGCGCAAAGGCGCGAATGGTGATGGGCGACGCGACCGAGTCGGTGATGACGAGCTTCACCGGGTCGAGCTTCAGCGTGCCGTTGACGTGCGTGTCCGACGTGCGCGCCTTCAAGTCCATCGTCACGTCGCCCGGCTTTCCCGTCAGCGCGGTGACGTCGAGGTCGAGCACGTCGACGATGGGCGAGGTGACGTGGCTGCCGGCGTGAAGGTCGCCGACGAGGCTGAGGGTCGGCAACGAGACAGTCGCCTTGCCGTCGACGTGAATCTGCTGAAGCGTGTAGCTCTGCTCGCCGAAGGTGAAGTCGAAGTAGCCCTCGGAAATCTGCACCTTGCCAATGTCGACGTAGAGCTTCAGCTGCTGCACGGGCCCGACCGCGGGCAGCTTCGATTCGATCGCGCGATTCAGGTTCAGGCCGCGCTCATCGGTCTTCAAATAGAAGCGCGGCTCTTCCACCTTTGCGCTGCGCAGCACGATGCGCCGCTGCGCCAGCGCCATCAGCTGTGGGTCGAGCTCGGCGTGTTTGATTTCCACCACCAGCTCGCCTTCGGGCGTGTACAGCTTCAGCCCGTCAATCACGATCAACCCGCCGTGCGTCGTCAGCGACTCGACCTCGACCTTTCCCTTCAGGTCGTCGTTGATCAGCCCGACCACCTTCGTGCGGATCAGCTCTGAGCCCGCGCTGCTGGTGATGTACAGCCACGCGCCGAGGACAAGAAGCAGCAGCAGGCCCAGGGGAATGAGCACCGCCAGCAACACCCGCTTCTTCCGGCGCGACACCTAGAACGCCTCGCCGATGGAAAGGTGGAACGCGCAGATGCCTTCGGGGCTGCCAGCCCACGTCGGCGGCGTGTCACCGAGCCCGAAGCAGCCGCCCGACGGGTAGCTGATGGTGCGCGGGTCGACCTTGCCGGTGGGGTTCAGCCGCTGCGGAGCACCGACGGGCAGACGCACCGCGAAGTCGACGCGAATGGGACCCAGCGGCGTGCGGTACCGGGCACCGATGCCGACCGACGTGTAGAAGTACTGCAGCTGGTTCGCCGCGAACGTGAGCGATTCCCACGTCACCATGCCGCTGTCGGAGAAGAGGCTGAGCACCAGGTCACCCCAGAGGTTCCATCGAAGCTCAACCGACGCCTCGACCAGTCCCTTCCCTCCGATGGGAATCGTCTCGCCGGCCACCACCTGCGAGGCGACGGGCGGCGGCTCCGGCATCAAAGGAGCGGTGTTGGAGCGGGGCACTTCGAGCAGCGGAGACAGCCTTCGGCTCGAGAAGCCGCGCATGCCGGCGCCGCCCGAGAAGAAGCGGGCGAGAATCGGCGTCTCTTCGTTTTCGTTGAAGGACAGCAGCGTGCCGGCCTTCAGCTTCGCCGCGAGGGTGACCTTCTTCTCTTCGCCGAAAGAGACGTAGCCACGCACTTCCGGCAACACGCGGAAGAAGCGGAACACGCCGCCCAGCCCGCCTTCCTGCAGCGACAGCCCGGCGTACGTGCCCGACTTCGGCTCGAGCTTGTTGTCGCGGCGATCCCACTCCACCGTCTGCTCCAGATAGCTGATCGCGCAGACTTGCGGGGCAACCGGGCAGCCGAGCAGCGCCTGGGGAGCAGCGGCGGTGAGGGGAACCTGAGAGCTGAGAAAGTAGACGTCGAGGTTGTAGGAAGGAAAAATCGAGACGGTCGACCACGGACGCCACACGACACCAACCTTCAGCTCACCGCCGTAGTAGTCGTACGCCGGCTCCAACCCGCTCGACAGCTCGACGGCAACCTCTCCAGTGAGGTTGCGCGCACCAAGGAAGCGCGGCTGGTCGAGCTCGGTGGTGACCTTGAACACCGGCCCCGTCTTCGCGTTCGCGCTCCCGGCTGCCACGTTCCAGACGGTCGGCAGAAACCCCCAGCCCAGCCTGCCCTTCACCGAGAAGTGGCGAAGCCCGCCGAGGAAGTTGCGGTGGGTGAACTCGCCGCCCAGGTGCGCTTCCTGGCGCAGGAAATCGACGCCGATGCCGGGGCCGAGCTTCACGCTGCGAAACGGTGCCTCGCGCACATCGACCACCACCGGCACGGTACCCTTGGCTTTGTCGGGAGCGCCGCGGTTGACCTTCACCGCTCCGAAGACGCCCATCTGGAAGACGAGCCCCTGCGCTTCGTTGAGCGCCGACTCGCTGTACCAGGCGCCCGTCTTCACGACGTTCTCGACCTGTTCCACAATCCACTTCGGAGGCACCTCCGCGTTCGGGTCGTTGGCCACGAAGATGTTCCCGAACTTGTACCGAAGGCCCGGCGTCGCCCCAAGCGTCAGCGCCGCCGTGCCGCGCTCGAGGTCGACAATCGCCTCGCCCTCGACCACCGCCTCGGCGTACCCGAGCTCCTGCAGCCGTTTGGCGATGGTCGCCTTCGTGTCCGCCCAGTCGACTTCCTTGAAGACCTCGCCGACCTTCGCGGGCAGCTTTTCCTTCACCGACGTCTGGTGCTCGGCTGCCAGCGCGTCGAGGCCGATGACGTTCACCTCGGACACTCTGGTGACGTCGCCCTCTCTGACTTTTACGCTGATCGCGACGTGGCCCGGCTTCGTCTCGACGACGTCGTTGTCGATGACCTTCGCCGAATAGAAACCTTCCGATTGGTAGTAGCGCTCGATGCGCCGCAAGTCCGCCTGCCAGGCGTTGGCGTCGAAGTACTGGTCGTCGTCGACGAAAGGAATCCACTGCAGCCAGGTGGGGAAGTTGCTGGACGCGGCGGTGAGAATCTTTGCCTTCACGAACCGCGGCGGAAGCTGCTCGGTGCCTTCGAAGTGAAGGTCGTCGATCATCGGCCCTTCGGGCTTCGGCTGGTTGCTCGCGCAGCCCGCCAGCGCCAACAGCAACCCGAAGGCCGCGCGCTGGCGCAACATGCTCACGGCGATTCGCTGCGACGGCCCTCGGCCGTGAGTCGCTTCAGCCAGGCGGCCGCACGAGCCGTGTCTTCGCGGCTCGTCAGCGTCTCGGCCTCGGGCTTCATCCGGTAGGTCCAGTTCGCGTCGCTGACTGTGCCGGGCAGGTTTACGCGCTCGGACTCACCGAACACGTCTTGCCAAGGCAGCACGCATAGGCCGCTGTTGGAGTTGAGCGCCGCGCGAAGCAACGCCTCGTGCAGCCTGGGTGTGAACTCGGAAGGCGGCGGCTGAAAGCCATTGAGCTCGGGGAAGGTGCGGCACACCGCTTCGCGTTCCCACGGCTGGCTCACCACCCACCACTCGCGAAGCGTCTCTGAGTCGTGCGTGCCCGTCGTCACCAGCGACAGCGCGGGGTACTGACGCGGGTCGTGGTAGCGGCCGTCGTCGCGCGCCCAGCGCATCACCTTGTAGCCGGGCAGCTGCAGCGCATCGAGAACGCCGCGGACGAAGGCAGGAATCACTCCAAGGTCTTCGGCGATGATGGCCGACGGCTGGCCTGGCGGCGGCGGCGCGGCCGACGACAGCAGCTTGAAGTTTCGTTCGCCCAGCGAGGCTTGCTGTGGCTCGGCGTCGGGCAGGAAGCGGCCACGCGGCGTCTTCTCGTCGCGCAGGTACTGACGGAAGTAGCCGACCGCGTGGTCGACGCGGCGAAGGTCGTAGTAGCCGGCCGCCTGCTCGGCGCGGAACTTCAGCCACTGGTAGCCCTCGGCTTCCATCGCCGCGAAGTCGAACCAGGGAAGCCCCCAGTCCTGCCCGTCGGCCGCGAAGTCATCAGGCGGCACGCCCAGCCGCGCGTCACGGCGCAACAGCGCGGGGTGGCTCCAGCAGTCCGAGCTGTTCTGCCCGATGATGAACGGCTCGTCGCCGCAGACCAGCACGCCGCGCGTAGCCGCCGCCTTTCGCACCTGCCGCCACTGCACGTCGGCCACCCACTGCGCCCACTGCTGAAATTTCACCGCGCGCGCGAGGCGAATCTTCGCCTGGTGCAGCGCCTCGGGGTTCCGTTCAGACAGGCCGTCTTTCCATTCCCACCAGGGCCTTCGCTGCTGTTCTTCCGACAGCGCGGCAAACAACGCGTACTCGTCGAGCCACGCGCGCTTCTCGGTGCAGAACGTCTCGAACGCGGGGTCGACGTTTTCCTGAAAGGCGCCGAACGCGCGCGAAAGAATCGCGGCCTTCAGCGGCACCACCAGGTCGTAGCGAACGGTGGGCGAGTGCCGCGCTTCTTCGAGCGTGCGCTTCTCTTCTTCGTGAAGCGCCAACGCATACCGATGAATCAGGGGATTGAGGTCGATGAACAGCGGGTTGAGCCCGAATGCACAGCAGGTCGAGTACGGGCTCGGGTCACCCCATGCCGTCGGCAGCAGCGGCAGCATCATCCACAGCCGCTGCCCCGACTGCTCGAGCCACGCGAAGAGCCCGTCGACCGAGCCGAAATCGCCGATGCCGAAATCCGTCTTCGCGCGCAGCGAAAACAGGGGCAACAAAACGCCAGAAAGCCTGCCAGAGGAGTTCATGAAAGGGCCCGCAGCTACTAGCACGCCCGTGGTGAACGATCTGCTGATCACCCGTTCGTCCCGCGAGAAGTCGACGGTTGAGGCAAAAAGTCCCGCGCGCATTCTGCCGTTCTCGTTCTACGCGCGGCCCGCGCTGCAGGTGGCGCGCGCGTTGCTCGGGCAGGTGCTCGTGCATGGTGAACGTCGCGGCAGAATCGTCGAAGTCGAGGCCTACCTGGGCCCGCACGACCTCGCGTGCCACTCGGCGAAGGGCCGCACCCCGAGGACGGAAGTGATGTTCGGCCCTGCGGGACACGCGTACGTCTATTTCATCTACGGCATGCACCACTGTTTCAATGTCGTGACAGGGCGTGGGGCGGCTGTGTTGGTGCGGGCGCTGGAGCCGATCGAAAATCTCAGGTCAGCCCGTACCGATGGACCCGGCCGGTTGACCCGGGCGTTCGGCCTCACCCGCGCACACGACCGCTTGCCGCTGTCGGGCCCCGCGTTGTTCCTGGAAGAAGGCGCCGCCGTGAGAACGAAAGACGTGCGGCGCGGGCCGCGGGTCGGCGTCGCCTACGCGCGCGAGTGGGCGCAAAAGCCTTATCGGCTGTGGGTTGCGAACAACCCTTTCGTGAGCGGTGTCACTTGACGCGCCTCGTTCAGCCACCCAACGTGCGCGACCCCGTGGACGCCATCGACGACATCGGGCTGCTCAAGCAGGCTCAGGCCGGCGAGCTGGCCGCCTTCGAGAGGCTCGTCGAGCTTCACCGAGATCGCGTCTACGGCCTCGCGCTGCGGATGATGCGCTCGGAAGCCGACGCTGCCGAAATCACGCAAGAGGTCTTCCTCTCGGCGTGGAAGAACCTCGCCGGCTTCAAGGGCGGTTCGACCGGCGAGCTCGTGTCATGGCTCAACCGCATCGCGGCGAACCAGACGTTGATGCGGCTGCGTCACCGCAAGGTGGTGAACCAGGTCGAAGACAGCCTCGAGTCGCCGCAGTTCAATGATCGCGGCTCGATCATCGACGACGTCGCCGATTGGCGCAGCGACGCCCTGGGCCAGACCCTGGACGCCGAGCTCTCGACCGCGATTTCGCAAGCAGCCGATGCCCTTCCCGAAGAGTACCGGCGCGTCTTTTTGTTGAAAGACGTCGACGGCCTGTCGTACGAGGAAATGGCTGAAATTACTGGGGATTCGGTGCCTGCCATCAAGAGCCGCCTGCACCGGGCGCGGCTGTCGATGCGCGCGGCCATCGACGCTTTCTACCAGGACGTGGAATCATCCGATTGAAACGGCCGGCTGGCAGGCGCATCTATTGGGGGCCCACTGCATGTTCAACTGCAAAGACTCCATCGATAGATTGCTCGAGTACCTCGACGGGGAATTGCCTGCCGAAGTGAAGCAGCACCTGGATCAACACCTTCAGGGCTGCACCCCCTGCGAGGAATTCTTGAAGCAGTACCGTCAGACCGTGCCGATGTGCCGCAAAGCGCTGCTGCGGGCGAAGATGCCGAACGAGGTCGCCGAGAGGCTGTCGTCGTTCATCAAGAACTCCATTCGTAAAGCGTGAACCAATTACCGGACCTCGAGTCGCTGCGGTGCTTCGACGCTGCCGCGAGCCGGCTCAATTTTCGCGCTGCGTCTGCCCAGGTTTTTCTTTCGCCCGCGGCCTTCAGCGATCGCATCAAGCGGCTCGAAGAGCAGGTAGGCGCACCTCTTTTCGTTCGCACCACGCGCCGGGTCGCGCTGACGAACGCAGGCCAGGCACTGTGGCCCCGCGCGCGGGCGGCCCTCGAGGCGGCGCGTGTGTGTCTCGACCCATCGGGCGTGGACGAGTCGCCGTACGAGCTGACGCTGTCGACGCGCTTCGAGCTCGGGCTCTCGTGGTTGGTGCCGGCGCTGCAAACGTTGGAGTCGCAGCGGCCGAAGCGCACGGTGCACCTGCACTTCGCGGACAGCACGGAGATGATGACGGCGCTTCGGCGCGGCACTGTCGATTGCGCGGTGAGCAGCGTGCGGCTCGTCGAGGCGAACCTTCGGTACACGCTGCTTCACGAAGAGGCGTACGTGTTCGTCGCGGCGCCGAAGACGGCCAGGCTGCGCACGCCGGCCGACGCGGCGGAGCACCGGCTGCTCGACATCAGTGGCGACCTGCCGCTGTTCCGCTACTTCCTGGATGCGCGGCCGCGAAGCGAGAAGTGGGAGTTCGCGAAGGTCCACCACCTCGGCACCATCGGCGCCGTCCGCGCGCTCGCCCTCGCTGGCCGCGGCGTCGCGGTGCTGCCGAAGTACTTCGTCCGTGAAGACCTCGCCAAGGGCCGGCTGACCACGCTCTTCAAGTCCCAGGCACTGCTCACCGATTTCTTCCGGCTCCTCTGGCGCGCCGAGCATCCGCGTGCTGCCCAGCTCGAACAGCTCGGAGCCGAGCTTCAGGCCCTGCCCATTCGTTAGACTCACCGCCATGGCTGCGACCCCTTCGACGATGCTTCCCCTGGGCACGGTGATGCCCGCCTTCTCGCTGCCCAACGCTGTCGACGGAGTGACGGTCGACTCGAAGTCCTTCGCCGACAAGCGCGGCACGCTGGTGCTGTTCATCTGCAACCACTGCCCGTACGTGATTCACATTCGCGGCAAGTTGGTCGAGCTCAGCAACCGCGCGGTCGAGTCGGGGCTCGCGGTGGTGGCGATCAATTCCAACAGCGAGAAGACGCACCCGCAAGACGGGCCGCCGCACATGAAGCAGCTCGCCTCGTCGGAAGCGTGGCGGTTTCCGTACCTGTTCGACCAGTCGCAGCAGGTGGCGCGCGCGTTCACCGCTGCGTGCACGCCCGACCTGTTTCTCTTCGATGCCCAGCAGAAGCTCGCTTACCGCGGCCAGTTCGACGAATCCCGGCCGGGCAAGCCGACGCCCGTCACTGGCAAAGACCTCCAAGCAGCGATCGATGCGGTCGTGCAGGGAAAGGCGCCGGCGGCGAATCAGACGCCCAGCATCGGCTGCAGCATCAAGTGGAACCCCTGAATCCGTTCATCCCGAGAGATGCGCGCTCCCGTTCATCCCGAGAGATGCGCGCTCCCGTTCATCCCGAGAGATGCGCGCTCCCGTTCATCCCGAGAGAAGTCGAGGGGTGAGCAGCCTCGGTGACACGTAGTCGCGTGACGGCGTGCGCTGCCGCCACCGTTCAGTCGCAGAGCAGTGCTGAGCCCGTCGAAATGAGCAGCCTCGGTGGAACGTGATCGCGAGGTCGGCATCTCGCCGGACGCGCGGGTACTCAGCCAGTTCACGCTCGCGGGAGGCGACCTCCGCGCCGAGAAGGTGCGCGCCGGCCTCCGGGGAAACATTGCCGTGGAACACAGCGGAGAAATTCGGGATCTCCGCGGGTTCTCTCGGCGCTTCGCTGGGCATTGACGGGGGAAGGCGGGCCGCTTCTCTGGCGCGGAGTCGAACTGGAGCACCACACCACCGCCCGCGGTGGTCGGGTGCTCCAACTCAATCAGCGTCGCAGAGTTTCGCGTTTCCCTTGCTGTCTAGAGCCCGAGGCAGGTCGAAAGAACCCCACGCGTTCGGAATCGGCGTGCTGCTTGCGTCGGCGGCGCAGCAGGCCCACGAGCGCGAGCAGCAAAACTCCCTGAGGCGCCGACGTGCAGCCGCAGCCCGGCGTCACAGGCCCTGCTCCACCGCCCGCACCCGAGCCACCCGCGGTGCCACCCGTGCCGCCGCCCGTCGCGGACATCGTGCCGCCGCCTGCGCCGGTGGTCGTCCCGCCACCCGCGCCTGAGCCGCTGCCACCGCCGGTGCCTGTTCCACCCGTGCCGCAGCGAACTGCGGCCATATTCTTCGGATAAACTTCGCACGCCGCCGCTTTGCTGCCGGGGTCGAGCACCCGCTTGCTCAGCTCACCTGGGGGAGACATCGCCGCCATCACCGAGCCAGGCATGCAGCTGTGCGCGAGGCCCAGCGAGTGCCCGAGCTCGTGCGTCATCGCGTTCTGGATGTCGGTGGCGACGCAGGTGAGCGCGAAGTTCGGAGCGACGCACACCGGCGAGTCGACGACGGTGAAGAGGTAGCCGGGCACGTTGAGCTCGATGTCGGAATCGAGAATCTCACCACTGCTCGGCTCGAAGCTGGTGGTGGTGAGGGCCAGCGCGGTGTTCGCGTGCTGCCAGCAGTCGTACTTGTTGCCGCAGTTCCCTTCGTTCCAGCACGAATCGTTTCCGGGCGCGGCGGCCGAGCACTTCGTGAAGCGCCAGAGGATGACGTTGTGGTGAACGGCTGCGCCCTTGATGAACTCGGCGAGGCGGGAAGAAGTGCGCGGCGCGGCGGTCATCGTCAGCGACGCGCACGCAGTGAGCTGGGTGTTCCACGCCGCCATCGCGTTCTCGACCGCGGTGAACTCGGCGTCGCCGGCGTTCTCTGGGTTTCCCTGGTCGTTGATCTCGAACTTGAGCTGCGTGTTCTCTTTCCAGAATAGACAGAACGCGTTCGGGTTGACGTCGTTCGTGCGCGTCCGCGTGTACGAGGGGCAGGCCTGCGACATCGAGAGGGCGAGCAGCGCGCTGAGAATCATGGCGAACCGAACCCTATCAGGCGCCGAACAAGACGCCGCCGCGCTGGGAGGCGTCGAGGGTCCCGCAGGCCGCTCCGATGTCTTTGCCGCCCGAGTAGCGGCGGGCGATCGGCGCCTTGACGACCTGTAGGTGGTCGCGAAACGCAGCGAGCTCTTCGGCGCCGGGCGGCTGGTACTTGCCGGTCGGGTCCGTCACGTCGATGAGGTCGATCTTCACCGGAATGCCCGCGAACGTTTGCGCGAGGGCCTCGGCGTCTTCGCGGCCGGTGTTGAAGCCAGAAATCATCACGTACGCGAGCATCGCCCGTTCGCGGCGCGTGATGGCATAGGTGCGAATCTCGTCGACCAGCGTCGCGAGCGGCCACGTCTTCTCGACGGGCAACACCTGCACGCGCTTCTCGGCGATGGCCGACGTGATGCTGAACGCGAGCCGGTACGGAACTTCTTCGGCGATGTAGCGGCGAATGCCCGGCACCCAACCCGCGGTCGAGAAGGTGATGCTCTTCGACGAGATAGCGAGCCCAGCGGGGTGGCACATCACGCGCGCGGCCTTCGTCGACTCGTTGAAGTTCAGCAGCGGCTCGCCCATGCCCATGAAGACGATGCCGCGCACGGGGCGGTCGGCCTCGCGGCGAATCTGCAGAACCTGGTCGATGATTTCCCAGGCCTCGAGGTTGCGCTTGAAGCCCATCTTTCCGGTCATGCAGAAGTCGCACGCCAGCGCGCAGCCGACCTGCGACGAGACGCAGACGATGTACTTGTCCTCGAAGATGGGGATGCGCACCGCCTCGAAGCGGCCGCCGGCTGGTGACGAGAACAGGTACTTCACGAAGCCGTCGTCGGCTTTGCGGCGCTCGACGATTTCCAGCGAAGGCAGCTCGGCGTTGGCCTGCACCCAGTCGCGCACGCCCGCAGGCACCTGCTTCGCGTTGCGCACGTCGGCCATGTTCTGGGCCTGGTGCGCGAAGACGGAAGCGAACACCTTCAGCGCCGCGACCCGCGAGGCCTGGGCGGGCACCAGCGCGGCCTCGAGGCTCTGGAAGTCCTGCGTCTTGAGGTTGATCAGCGCCACGGCGCGCGTGAGGTATCAGCCTTTGAGCCGCACGCCCAGCCCCGGGCGGTTGGGCAGCGTGTACGTCGGGCCGTCGGCGAGGTAGCCGCCCTCGAAGGGGTCTTCGGCGAGCAGCCACGCGGTGTCGAGGTCACAGAACTCGACGCCTCCCAGCGCCGCCGCGAGGTGCGCTGCCGCCGTCATTCCGAGCCGCGTCTCGACCATGCCGCCGACCATGCGCGAGAGGCCGTGGGCCTTGGCTGCGGCGCCGATGAAGAACGCGTCGAGCAGGCTGCCGGACTTGGCAATCTTGAGGTTCACCCCGTCGGCGGCCTTCGCGTCTTTCACTTCGTAGAAGTCGGCCATCGTCTTCACGGACTCGTCGGCGAGCACGGGCACGTCGAGCGCGGCGGCGACCTGGGCGAGCTCTTCGATGGTTCGGCACGGCTGTTCGAAGCACTCGAGCTTCGCGCCGAGGCGACTGGCTTCGGTGGCGTAGGCGATGGCTTCGTCGACGGTGAGGCCGGCGTTGGCATCGGGGCGCCAGGTGACGTTGGGCACGGCGCGAACGAGCTGCGCGAGCACGGCGAGGTCGGCGTCCAGCGACTTGCCGGCTTTGAGCTTGAAGGCGGTGAAGCCGAGCTTCCGCCAGTGCAGCGCGAGCTCGACCATTCGCGCCGGAGCGAGAATCGGCAACGTGATGTCCGTCACCAGCGCCGGAGGAGCTCCGCCGCCACCGAGCCAGCGCCACAGCGGCAGGCCGTCGAGCCGGGACCACGCATCGAGAATCGCCATCTCGATTCCCGAGCGGGCCACTGGCGTCTCGGGTAGGTGCTTCTGCAGCAGCGTGGTGAGCGCGGCGAGGTCTTCGATGCGCTGGTGGATCAGCTGATCAGCGGCGAGTTTCACCGCGGCCAGCGCGTCAGGCTGATCTTCCTTCGTCACCGGCGGCAGGCACGCACCCTCGCCGATTCCGATCTGCTTCGCTCCCGCGTCGTCTGACAGCGTCACGGTCACCAGCACGCTGCGCGTCGCCTGCACCTGGCCCGACGCGATCACGAACGGATCCACCGTCGCAACCGACAATGCCTCGACCGTGAGTGATTCGATTCGCGCTGGGCGAATCACAGCTTGCTGAAGATCTGGATCGCCTTGTCCGCTTCGACCTTCCCCTCTTCGGCATCGGTCGGACGAACAAGCGAGAGCACCGTGAGTTTGTTCACGGTCATCGTGCGCAGCGGGCTCACGCCGTACAACTTCTCAGAGCGTTCGAGTGCAGACTTGACCGCGTCCTCCGTGCCGTATTCACAGACAGTCAGAGCGATCACTTTGCTGGTGATTCCACCAAAACAGTAGGTCGCGAACACCGTGCGGCCGATGTACTGCCGCGTATCAGTCACTGTGACGCCGCCTTTGGCGAGTGCGTCGAGAACTGCTTCGACCTTGAGACCGTCTTTCGATCGGGCTGCAGCCTCGGTCGTGAGCTGTTCGGCGAGGTTCCCAGCGACGGGAAGATTGGCGGCCGGATCAGCCTTAACCTCTTGGTTTGCCTCGATTTTCGGCGGGGTTGCCGGCTTGTCCTTGCAGCCCGTGAGAATCAGCAAACCCACACCAATCCAGAGGCGACTCGCGGTTCGTACCATCGCGTCACCGTAACGGACGTTTCGTGCAGCGCACAGCGGGAAGTTCGTAAACCAATCAGCTGGGGGTAGTTCAAATGAAGAAATTGTTTATGGCTGCTGCGATCATCGCGGCGGTAACGACGGGCTCAGCCTTCGCTTCGAGCCACCGCGAAGCTCCTTTCATCACCAAGAACCCGAAGGTAGACGGCACCGACTTCTATCTGTTCAACAGCTACGAGACGGGTCGCGGCGCATACGTGACCGTTCTCGCGAACTACCTGCCGCTTCAGGATCCATACGGCGGCCCGAACTATTTCTCGCTCGACCCTGAGGCGCTGTACGAGATTCACTTCGACAACACCGGGGACGGCGTCGAAGACCTCTCGTTCCAGTTCCGCTTCACCAATGCGCTCGCGGCCACCGATGGCTACAAGCTTCCGGTTGGTCCTCCGGACGGCGGCGCGTCGCAGATGGTCTCGATTCCGCTGATCAACTACGGCCCCATCGGCCTTGATGACGGTGGGTTCGTTGCCGGTACGTCGCCCAATCAGAACCTCACCGAGAGCTACGTTCTCGGCCTCGCGCGCGGTGGCCGTCGCACCGCAACGACAGCGCTGTCTCACACGGGCGGCATGACGTTCGGTAAGCCGGTCGACAACATCGGCGCGAAGTCCTTCCCGAACGGCAGCTACGACGCGTACGCGAAGACGTTCATGTACAACGTGATGATCCCCGGCGGCACTGCGGCCTGTTCGGCGAATCCGGCGCGTGTGTTCGTCGGTCAGCGCAAAGAAGGCTTTGCGGTCAACCTCGGCGTGATCTTCGATCTCGTCAACGCTTCAGCGGCGACGATCACGGGTTCTCGCAACGGAAACAACCCGCTCGGCGCGACAACGATTCTTGGCCCGACAGCGAACAAGAATGTCACGACGATCGCGATGGAAATCCCGGCTGAGTGTCTCAAAGGCGCGACTGGCACGACCATCGGTGGCTGGACGACGGCCAGTGTTCGTCAAGCCCGTGTCATCAACCCGGCGGCAACTTACGTACGCCCCTCGCGTGAAGGCGGCGCTTGGACCCAGGTCTCGCGCCTTGGAAACCCGCTGATCAACGAAGTGATCATCGGCCTCAAGGACAAGGACAAGTTCAACAGCAGCGAGCCAAAGAATGACGCGGCCAACTTCGCTCCTTACGTGACCAACCCGACCCTACCCCTCCTCCTCGAGATCCTCTTCGGGCCAGACGGAGTTCGTCAGCCAACTGCGTTTCCACGTGCTGACCTCATCCAGGCGTTCCTCACTGGAGTTCCTGGCGTGAACTTCCTCAGCTCGGGCACGCCACCAACCAACGCCCTCACTGAGATGGTTCGCCTGAACACCATCATTCCGGCAACCCCCGCGGCGACGCAGAACGACCTCGGAGCGGCAGGCTGCTTCATCAATGAGCCGCCGATGCTTGTGACCACGGGCAACCCCCTCTGCGATCCCGCCGGATTCCCGAACGGCCGTCGCCCCGGCGATGACGTGGTCGACATCGCGCTCCGTGTGGCGATGGGTTACCTGCTTCCGATCGGCGTAGCACCGAGCCGACTGCTTCCGCTCACCGACGCAGTCCAACAGAACGCGGCGCAGTTCGACACGACCTGGCCCTACCTGAAGACGCCGATTGGCGGCACGCCTTGATGGAAGGAGGTGCACCATGAAACCAATCAAATGGCTGGTGATGGCATCGCTGCTCACCTTCACGGCGAACTGCTCATGCGACGGCGGCACCGGGACTCCTGACGGTGGTGGCGGCGGCACGGGTACTGGCGGCGGCAAAGGTGGCGGTACTGGCACCGGCGGCGGCGTGGGTACGGGTGGCGGCTCTGGCGGCGGCAGTGGCGTTGGGGGTGGCTCCGGCGGCGGAACTGGAACTGGCGGCGGCTCAGGTGCCGATGCCGGTCTCGACTTCGTCACCTACGTCATCAACATGGTCAACACCCAGACCACCGGAACCGCGATTCCGGACACGACGGAAGACAAGAACTTCATCAATGTGAGCACGCCGGACGCGGGCGCTTTCAACGCCCTCTTCCCGTAACCCTCGAAGAGACGAAGCTCAAAGGCGGCCCTCCTTCAGCGCACCGAAGGAGGGCCGTTGCCTTTGCGGGCGACCACGTTGATTCTCTGATCTGAAGCATCAGGGGGATCAGTACCTCGACGTGGTCACCAGCACACAGCGCGTTTCGTAGGACACAGTTCGTTGCGGTTTTGTCGAGGGTTACCCAGCGTTCGCGGGCTCTGGCATTCACGAGTAGAGCCATGTGCAGATCGCGGTCCGCAACCCGGATTGAATTCTCGGAGTGTTTCGCCCAAACATGCACAGAAGATGAGCACCAAGACCGCCAAATCCAAGATCGACGCCAACCTGACGCCGCAGCAACTGCACAAGGCGGTCGGCAAGGAACTCAGCAAGATGCCCACCGAGGAGATCTTTCAGTCTGCAGTGAAGGTGGGGATCTACACGAAGCAGGGGAAGCTCAAGAAGCCGTACGCTCCTGCCGCGACCGACGAAGTTTAAATCCGTTCGAACACCCACCACACCGCGACGCACAGAATCGCCACCGAGCCGACCTTGAAGAATCCGACCCGGTAGAGCTTCGTGTTCCGAAGCGCGAAAGCGATCGGCACGAACACCGCGACAATCGCCGCTTGCCCCGCCTCGACGCCTAAGTTGAAGCCGAGCACCGAGGCCCAGATTCCCGTCGCGCCCGCGCCGAGGTCCTGCATCGCGTTCACGAACCCGAACCCGTGCAACAACCCCAGGCCGAACGCCAGGCTCCAGCGCCCTTCCGGCAGCAGGGTCCACACGTTGTTCAGCGCCGCCAGCGCCACCGACGCCGCAATCGCCACCTCGACCCACTTCGGCTCGGGCCGGATGACGTCGAACGCCGCCAGCCCCAGCGTGATGCTGTGCGCGACCGTGAAGCTCGTCACCACCTTCAGCACCTCGAGCAGCGCGGGCTTTAGCTTCTCGACCGATTCCCACTGCCCGTTGCGCCGCCTCAGCACCGACGGCAGCAGCAGCGCGAACAAGAAGCACAGGTGGTCCGCGCCGATCGCGATGTGGTGCACGCCCGACGTGAACGCTTCCCAGATTTGATGCGCCCGCGAGACCTCTTCAAAGGTGAGCGCGCGCGTGCGTTCGTCCGAAGAGAACGACACCCAGCTGTCGCCGGCCCCCGCCAGCCGCACGAGACCGCGGTGCTGCGCGTCGACATCGAAAAGCAGCGAGTACGCCATCGACACGTCCTTCACTTCGCCCGCACACGCGAAAGAGAAGTCGAGCACCGCGTAGACGCCGTCCGAGTGGTGCGTCAGCCGCAGAGACGCCGGCCGCGACGTGCACGCAGTTCCGCCCTGCGACAATGCCAGGTGCGAGAACGCGTACCGCATCAGCTCGTTCTGCCGGGCCTGCACTTCGCTCCACAGAATCTTCCCGTCGGCGTCCGCGTCCAGGTCGAGCTCGCCGTCGAGGTCCTTCAGCGCAATGTCCCACCTCGCCACCACCTCGCTGCCCTTCTGCGTCAGCGTCAGGTAGCTATCGCTTGCCTTGTGCGCCCACGCGTTCGCGGCGAAGAGACAGCAGAGGAGCACCGCGCGCAGCTTCACGGCATCGCCTCCAGCTGCTTCACCAACGCCGCCAGCGGGGCCCACTGAAAGCCGGTGCGCTTCATCCACTCCACCGCCACCGCGCCCGCATTCTTGTCCTTCGCCGCCACCGCCGCCTCGAGCAGCACGCGCACGTCGGCCGGCTCGCGCTGCACCTTGAAATTCTCGACCGCGAGCGCCAACGACTTCGCCGCATCGCCTTCGACGCGCAACGTGTACCGCGCCTCTTCCCTTCGATGCACCACGTCGCCCCGCTGCCGCGTCGCCGCCACGCGCTGGGTCAACGTCTCGCACGCCGCCGATTCCTTCTGCGCCTCACAGCCCCGCAGCAGCAGCGCGTCATTTCCCTCGCGCCCCGCCACCAGCTTCGCCGCCTCGGCAGCTCGCCCCGCGTCGAGCATCAGGTCGGCCCACACCCCGCGCGTGTAGTCGTCGGCTGGGTCAAGCTGCAGCACCTGCGCGAAGGCGCTCTCCGCTTCTTTGTTTTCGCCCGCCCAGCCGTGCAGCTCGCCCGCGACCGACAAGGCCCACGCCTTCATCCGCTCCGGGTCGGACGCGCTGAGCGCCGCTT
>Ga0335397_10002421_pt1 | contig 25445 bp, 25 predicted proteins | sample MAT04_FD_205740 | JGI IMG/M metagenome (GOLD analysis project Ga0335397, IMG submission 205740) | Freshwater microbial communities from Lake Fryxell liftoff mats and glacier meltwater in Antarctica - MAT-04 (spades assembly) (version 2) ... | reverse complement strand
TTCGTTCAGTGTGTACATGTGTTCCTCTCGGACGAAAGAAGGGTGGAAAAACCAGAAAGGCCGCCAGGATCTTGCGATCCCGACGGCCTCGGTGTGGAGCTTGCGACGTTCGTTACGTCGTGAGCATCCCGAGGTGTCGGGCCGTGCGCTTGGTTGCGGTTGCGTTGATGGACTTCGCGTTCATGGCCTGTGTCGTGTTCACGAACAGTGCGTTCATCGGCTTGCTTGCAACACGCATACGCCACTGGTAGCCGTGACCAAAACCGCCGCACGAACGCGCAGCGCTGGCTACGGTGGCCAGTTCTGTTGCGAGGTCCGTGTGCTTCATGGTTCTTCGTTCTCTTCCGTGGTCGTGATGGGCCACCGTTCGCGGCACATCAGTCACTAGGAAATCACGTTCGTAAACGAACGTCAACCTATTTATTGTCGTGATGATTGTCGTGCCGCTATTTCGTCTGCGGATCTGCGGTCGCCATGGGAGGCAATACGAAGCCTGCGGTCGGAACGAAGATGTGCTCGCGGTAGAACCGCAGCTCGTTGATGCTCTCGCGAATGTCGTCGAGCGCGCGGTGGCTGCCGGCCTTCTGCACCCTGGTGTTCAACAGACCTGGGTACCAGCGGCGAACGAGTTCTTTGACGCTGCTGACGTCGATACTGCGGTAGTGCAGGTGGTTTTCGATCTCGGGTAGGTAGGCGGCCAGGAAGCGCCGGTCCATGCCAATCGAGTTGCCGCACAGCGGCACCTTGCGCGCCTCGGGCGCGTGCTCCTTGATGAACGTCAGCGTCTGTGCACCGGCGTCTTCGAGGGTGATGGTGGAGGCGCGAATCTGGTCGAGCAGGCCGCTCTTGGTGTGCATGTCGATGACGACCTGCTCCATGAGCGCAAGTGCTTCCTCGCGCTGGTGGACGACCAGTTCGGGGCCTTCGGCGACGATGTTGAGATCGTCGTCGGTCACGATGGTCGCGATTTCAACGATCACGTTGCGGCCCGGCTCGAGGCCGGTCATCTCCAAGTCCATCCATACGAGCACGAACTCGACCCTATCGGTGTGTACGGTGCCCGCATGGCTGATGTGGAGGTACCTGTCAAGGCGGCAGCGACGGTGATGTTGTTGCGTGACACGGCTGCGGGCGTAGAGGTGTTCATGCTGCGGCGCACACAGAACGCGGCGTTCGCTGGTGGCATGTATGTGTTTCCTGGCGGCAAGGTGGATGCCGCCGATGGTGAGGGCGACGAGGGCTACCGAGTTGCTGCGGTTCGTGAGTGCTACGAGGAAGCCGGCGTTCTCCTTGCTGTCGACGCCGACGGGCAGATGGTCAGCGATGGGCACCCTGCGCTTGCGCATCGCCACGCGGTTCACGACGGCGACGTCGATGTGCGTGCACTCTCCGCAGAGCACGGCTTGCGATTGGCCACCGACGCCTTGCCATGGATGAGTCACTGGATCACGCCCAAGGGTGAGACTGCCCGCCGATTCGACACGCGCTTCTTCATGGCCGCCAGCCCCGCTGGCCAGACGTCGCATCACGACGACAACGAGACTGTCGCCAGTATGTGGGTGCGCCCAGCCGAGGCGCTCGAACGGTTCGAGGCCGGTGAACTGCAACTGATGCCACCGACGGTCACCAACCTGCGCTTCCTCGACGCACACACCTCGGTCGCGAGCGCAATGGGTGCCGCCTGGGCCGTTGGCACACCGCCGTGCATCCTGCCCAAGATTCGCCTCACCGCCGAAGGGCGCATGGTCGGCATCGCAATGCCCACCGACCCGGATTACGACTCGCTCCCCTGAACGCCCCCATTTGCGCGCGCAAGGGGTTTCTGAGAGGGATTTGTTCCAAGAACGAGACTGGGAGTCTCCCGTCCCGGAGTCCGGAACTGGAGACACCCAGAATCCGCGGCCGGACCCTGCGAGTCAGTCGGTGGAAGCGGTGGCGGCGGCGTCTTTGGCGTCGAGCGCGGCGGTCACCATGCTCAGCATGCGGGCGCTGCAGCCGGCCATGTTGGTGGGCGGGGCGACTTCCTCGACAATGAGGCGGGCGATGGTGCGGAATTCGTCGGCCGCGGCACCGGTGCCATAGAGCGCTACCGGCGCTCCGGCGTCGCCGCCGGCGGCCACTGCGGCCTCCAGCGGAATTCGACCGAGCAGCGGCACGCCGACCTGATCTGCCAAGGCTTGCCCGCCGCCTTCACCGAACAGGGCGTACGAGGTGCCGTGCTCGCACGTGAACGCGCTCATGTTCTCGATGACGCCGCACACGCGCAGAAAGCTGCGTCGCGCCATGTCAGCAGCGCGAGCCGCAACCTTCTGGGCGGCCAACGCAGGTGTGGTGACGATGAGCAGGTCGGTACGCGGCAGCATGCGGGCAAGGCCCATTTGTACATCGCCGGTACCTGGCGGCATGTCGATGAACAGGTAGTCCAGCTCGCCCCACTCGACGTCGTTGAGGAACTGCTCGACGGCCTTGGTGAGCATCAGCCCGCGCCACATCAGCGCCGTGTCTTCGCCGACCAGGAAGCCGGTGCTGACCACTTTCAGCAAACCCTTGGAGAGACCGCGGCCGACGACCAACTCGTTGGGCACGATGCGGGGCTTGTCACTGCCCTCGACCCTGTGCGCCTCGAGCGGCTCGTCGATGCCCAGCAGGCGCGGGACCGAGAAGCCCCAGATGTCGGCATCGAGAACGCCAACCGTGAAGCCCTGTGCAGCGACCGCAGCGGCGAGGTTGACGGTGACGGAACTCTTTCCGACGCCGCCTTTCCCGCTGGCGATCGCGATGACTCTCGTGGTCACCGGAATCGCGGTATCGGTCGCATTTTCGCGGGCGTTCCAGCGGGCCTTCAGCATCACATCGGTGCGCTCTTCGCTGGTCATCTCGCCCCAGTCGATCTTCACCTTCGTGACCCCCGGGTGCACGGCGACGCGGGTCTCGACGTCCTTCTTGATCTGCGCCCGCAACGGGCAGCCGCCGATGGTCAACTTGATACCCACCGTGACGACGCCGTCATCGGCCACCGTGACGCCGGGGACCATGCCCAAGGTGACGATGTCGGCGCCCAGCTCGGGGTCGATGACCGCGCGCAACAGCTCGGTCACTTCATCGGCGCTCGGCGGCGTTGTAATCACGAAGTCAATGCTACGGTAATTCCCGGTTACACTTCGCTCACGGCTCTGGAATCAACTCCAGCGCACTGCCATCACGAACTAGGAGCAGCCCCCATGATCACCGTCACCGACAACGCCGCCCGCAAGGTGAAGGAACTCCTCGAAGCCGAAGGCGCGACCGACCTTGCCCTGCGCGTGGCCGTGCGCCCCGGTGGCTGCAGCGGCTTCTCCTACGAGATGTTTTTTGATGGCGACTTTGCAGATGATGACGAAAAGGCCCAGTTCGGCCCGGACCAGGTGAGCGTCGTGGTCGACCCTGCCTCCGCACAGCTGCTGCTGGGCGCCACGCTGGACTACAAGGACGGCCTCAACCAGGCCGGCTTCGCCATCACCAATCCCAACGCCACTCGCAGCTGCGGCTGCGGCCAGTCGTTCAGCTGAACGACTTCAGCTGAACGACTTCAGCCGAGTTCGGTCTACATAGCCAGTAGCGCATCGATCCGTTCAGTCAGCTCGCTCGAGTCCCAGACAGCGTCGAGGCGATCCACGATCGTGCCGTCGGCCGTGCAGAAATAGATGATCGGTTCGTACTGCACTCCCAGTGCGTTGACCGCCGGAGCAACCTCGGTGGCAGCGTTGTCGGCGTAGACATCAGCGTGCACCATCACGATCTTGTCGCCGACGCGGTCATGCTCGTTGATGAGGAACAGCAGCCCGGGCGTGCACGTCCCTGTTTGGCAGTGAGCCGGTGTACCCACCATGTACGCGAGTGGCTTGCCGAGGGCGAGCGCTTCGGTGAGCGTCATCGTGTGCAGCGGGCACGGGTCAGGTGAGAGGGTGCAATATGGCTCGACGCCACGGTGGTCGTCGGCCGTGGGCGTGTCGAACGGGGGCAGTTCGTCACCAGTCAGCGGCGAGACGACATCGGCTGGCGAGTACACCTTGAAGCTGGCGCCGTAGCCATCGTCGCCCTCGACGCGCAGCGCGTACGAGCCGTCGGCGGGCAACGTTGCACGCATCTCCCAGTAGGGGGTGGAGATGCCTTCGCGGCGACGAATGCCGGTGACGTCGGTGATCCGCGTGCGTGCATCGTCATCAGTTTCGACCCATCCGGCCAGCGTGGCCGGACCGTTGTCGAGCATCCGGGTGTCGTCCGCCAGCGAAACGGGAAGGCGTATGTCGCCAGGTGTCAACAACGGCTCGCTGGGGAACCGTTGGACCAGGATCCAACCTCCTTCAGGGGCGACAGCGGGGTCGCTCGGCGACGTGCCGCCAACGTTGCTCGAACCCTTCGTGTCGGCATTGTCGCCACATGCAGCGAGGAGAACGGCACTGCCTGCGGCCGTGATGACCTGACGTCGCGAGAAATTCACGATGGCACGGTACTTCGGTTGCGCCACCGATTCACAGCGTGCGAGTCTGCCCTGCGATGACGTTTGCCACACACCCACGAGCGCGACGGATCATGGTCGGTGGGGCAGTCGCGTCGGGTGCGTTGTTCGTCGCTGGTGCAGTCGTGCGGGTTCCTCGAATCGAGGCTGACCTGGCCTCGCGTGTGGAGTCGAAACTGGCTGCTGTCGACATGGTTGTGCGCGCCGAGTTCTCCGGACAGGACGGCACGCTGCGGTGCGCTGCGCCGTTGAACGATCCGGCCCAGGCGGTGACCCTCGCTGAGAACGTGTGGGGCGTTCGCTCCGTCGAGGCCGATGTCTCGTGCGGCGTGCCTGGTGCGCCGCCTACTGGAGTCACCACAGCCTCGACCTCGACCTCTACCACGACATCCACCACGACAGTGGCTATGACGACGGTTCCGCCCACGACGGCTCCGCCCACGACATCCACCCAGACAACCGTCCCACCGACGACGCTTCCGGTCGTGGCACGCAACCTGTTCACCGCCACTCTGAAAGACGGAATACTCATCCTTGACGGAACAGTCGCCAGCGATCTCGAACGACTGGCTTTGATCGACCGTGCGCGCAACGCCCTGTCAGCCAGCAACATCGTCAACAACCTCGACGTCGACTCGAAGGTCTCGGCGGTCCCGGCTGCTCAGTTCAACGGACTACTCGACCTCCTGGCACTGATGCCTATGAATCTGGTCAGCGGTGCACTGGGCTGGAACGGCAGCGACATCGGCCTCACCGGTTCGTACGCCGCCGACGTCAACCGTGTCGCAATGGGTGCCGCCGCAGCCGAGCAAGGTGTTGCGGCCGCGCTCACCTCCCGAGCGGCCGCCACCGCCGAGCAGGCCGCCGCGCTGGAGGCCGAGCTCAACGCACTCGTCGCCACGCAGCCGATCCTGTTCGACCGAGGCAGCATCAACATCAGCTTCTTCTCGCTTGGCACAGTGCAGCAGGTGGCCGGAATCGCCAAGCGATACGGCGGCGTCATCATCGAAGTCCAGGGCCACACCGATAGCGAGGGCGACCCTGGCCGCAACCTGACCCTCAGCGAGCAACGCGCCGCGGCCGTGCGCGACGCACTCATTGCGATGGGAGTGCCCGCTGCCGACCTCACCTCCACGGGCTTCGGCATGACACAGCTCATCCGTGGCAGCAATGGCAACGAATTGCCCGACCAGAGCCGACGTGTGGTCTTCGGCGTCACCGCCATCTGACCGACAACCAGCCGCACTCGAGACAGGAACTGAACCGTGCCGTACACACTCGCAAAGTGGGCTCTGTGGCTGATTGCCGCCGCAGCCATTGGCCTCGTCGTCGGCTGGATGCTGCGCGGTGTGCGCCGCTCGTCGCTCATACCTGCCAAACAGGACGAGCTCGCCGAATTGGAGCGACTGCGCGTGCGTGTCGAGGACGCGAACGCGATTGCCGACGAGCGCGAAAGCCTGCGCATCGAACTGGAGGACTGTCGCGCCGCCGCGGCGGCGGCGAGGGCCGCCGGATTGAACGCCGTTGTCCCCTCCTCGGCGTACTCGTCAGCGGCCGCCGAGGCGGCACCTGCCAGCGACAGCGAGCGGACTCGACTTGCAGCGTTGGCCGCCGAACATGATGCCACCATCGGCGACCTGCGCGCCCGGCTCTGGAACCACGAGGCGAAGATCGGTGAACTCCAAAAAGCACTCACTGCCTACGTCCTGAGCACCGCACCGCGCGACCCAGATCTGGAGCGCGGCGCCGAGGTGTTGGGTGAGAAGGTGCGCCTCAACGATCTCACTGTGATCGAGGGGATTGGGCCCCGGATCGCAGACACGCTGCAGGCGACAGGTGGCATCAAGACGTGGTGGGAGCTCCACCGCACGGATGTCGCCACGCTGCGCACATTGCTCGATGGTGCTGGCCCTCGGTTCCGGGTCCACGATCCAGCGACCTGGCCGCAACAGGCAGGCCTGCTGGCGCGCGGTGAGTGGGAAGCGTTCATGGATCTCACGGCGAAATTGCGCGGTGGCAAGCTCAGCCGTTAGTCCTCCGGCGAGGTTGGCGGCTGGGCCGATGCCGAGCCGGTGGCGTACGATGCGCCCATGACCAAACCCCTCGGCCCTTACACACCGGCAGTTCGCGCCGGCGACTGGATCATCGTCAGTGGCCAACTGGGCCTCAAAGACGGTGTGCTCGCGGAGGGTGGGGTACCGGCGCAGACCGCGCAGGCCGTCGAGAACCTGAAGGGCCAGCTGGCCTCGATGGGCGCGACGTTGGCGGATGTGGCCAAGACGTTGTGCTTCCTGACCGACATGCAAACGTTCACCGCGTTCAACGAGGCGTACGTCGCCGGCTTCGGCGACAGCCGCCCCGCGCGCAGCACTATCGGCGTGGCCGCGCTGCCCGCCGGCGGCGCCGTCGAGATCGAGGCCTGGGCGTTCAAGCCCGTGGCCGCGGCCGCCTCGCTGTAGGCTCCTGACGTGCCTGGTGCCATTGCAATCATCCTTGTCCTGCTGGTGTTTCCCGTGATCGCGATCATGGGTTCGGTCACCATTGCCGCATTGCTGGGCTACCTGCTCAACCGTGATGGCGAGCAGCGCAATGCCGGCAGCGAACTGCTCGACACGAACTACTGAACGAGATCGATAGCCTTGGCGACGTCATAGTCTCCACAGGTTGTGACCACGACCCCGGGCCGCTTGTAACGGTGCCGGGGTCACTTCGTCTTTGGAACCAGTGTGAAAAAGCGCGAGAAGAATTTGGTGGCGCGCTCTCACTGGCATGAACAACACCTCGAACCTTCACCGCACTGCCCGTCGGGCACTCCTTGCCGGCCTCGCCGGCGTCGTCACGCTGGCTTCGGCTGGCGGCGCGTATGCCGATGGGCGTCATGGCCGGCCACCGGCTGACCCGCCGATGAGCATTGCTGCCGCACCCCCGACGACAACACCCCCGACGACAACGGCACCCGCGCCGGCGGATGCCACCCCTCGCCCGGTTGGGCCGACCAACCTTGCACCCACACCAACCACGCGGCCGGCCGGCCCTGACCAGTTGGCCGGGCAGGTGCCCAGTGGGTTCACGCTCTCGGCGAAGGCCAAGGCGCACGGCACGTGGGCTCGCATTTCGTATGCGACCAACTCGACGAGCCTGAGCGTGCGCATCTCCGATCATCAGCCGATACTCAAAAACGGCGTGTGGACCGAGCCGTACATGGATGGCATCATCGGGCCCGAGATCGTCGAGCCCTACAAGGGCAAGATGTACTACGACGCAATGGGTCTGCTCCCGGGCACCACCTACTACTTCGTCGTCACGGTTCCCACCGGCGTCAACCAGGTGCCAGTGCAAGCCGTTGGCACGTTCACCACGCTGCACCGCACGCTGACGATCACGTTCGACAGCGTCCACGTCACCAACGACTCCGACAAGGGCGCCAAGGGTGCTGGCGAATTCACCTTCTGGTTCAACGTCAACGGCAAGCAGATCGCCACGATCAGCAAAGACATCTCCAGCGACAGCAGCTACGCCTTCAAGGTTGACGGCAAGCCGCTGACCGTGACGATCCCGGACGTGTTGAACAACGACATTCCGTTCGGCGTGCAGGTGTTCGAGGATGACATCCAGAGCTGGGACACCTGCGGTCACTTCTTGCTGCCCGGCGATGTGTGGGATGGCAAGGCGGTCGATCAGGAAAATGAGTGCGGCACCTGGCTGGGCATGACCGACCAGTACTCGGCGGCGCCAGGCCAGTGGAAGATCGGCTACGGCCACCAGGAAAGCACCCCGATCGATTTCACGATGGCACCATGGAAGTCGTCGGTGCACCTCACCATCTCGGGCACCATCACGGCAGTCTGGGCCTGACACTCGCAAGATGGCCGGGCGGGGCGCAAGCCTCGCCCGGCCTTGGCGCGTTGCTGGCAGACTGGCGACCATGCATCAGCACGACGCCTCTACCGAGGTGCTCACGCAAGCCATCGTCCGCTACGCAGTCGACCGGGTGCGCATGGAGCCACCGCTCGACGGGCCCCGCGCGCACGCCGACTTGAGGGCGATGGCCGGGCGCACCATCACCGAGCGCGGCCTTGGCGGACTGGAGGCGTTGCGCGTGTTTGGCGATGTACTTGCACCCGCGTGCATCTCGGCCGACCACCCACGCTTCCTGTCGTTCGTGCCCTGCGCCCCTACCGAGGCCTCGATTCTGTTCGACCTCGTCGTTGGGGCGTCCAGCATCTACGGCGGCTCGTGGATGGAAGGCGGCGGCGCCGTCTACGCGGAGAACGAAGCCCTGCGCTACATCGCCGACCTGGCCGGAATGCCCGCCAGCGCAGGTGGCGTGTTCGTGAGTGGCGGTACCGGTGGCAACCTGAGCGCGCTCATCGCCGCTCGCTACCGGTGGCGCCTGCGTGCTGAAGGCAAGTTCGACCGCACCCGCGGCCTGCTCATCACTTCGAAGGGTGCGCACAGCAGCATCGCTTCCGCGTGCCGAGCGATGGACGCCGATGAGATCGCCGTGCCGTCCGACAGTGAGGGCCGACTGCACGGTTCGAGCTTGCGCCAGACCGTCGCCGCTCTGGAACCTCATGACCGCGAGCGCGTGTTCGCGATCGTCGCAACCTGTGGCACCACCAACGCCGGCGTCATCGACGACCTCGTGGCGGCGGCCGACGTTGCCGCCGAACTTGGCGTGTGGTTTCACGTCGATGGTGCCTATGGCGGCGCCGGACTCGCCGCACCGAGCGTGCGCGCGAAGTACCACGGCATCGAGCGCTGCGACAGCTTCATCGTCGACCCGCACAAGTGGCTGTTCGCGCCGTTCGATTGTTGCGCATTGCTCTACGCCGACCCGCTGGTCGCTCGCGCCGCGCACACGCAACACGCGGAGTACCTCGACGTGCTGCACGCCGACGAGGGGCAGGAAGAGGACTGGAACCCCAGCGACTTCGCGCATCACCTCACCCGGCGCGCTCGCGGCCTGCCCTTCTGGTTCAGCCTCGCCACCTACGGAACGGCTGCGTACCGCGACGCGGTGGAGAGCACTCTCGTCCTCACCAGAGAGACAGCCCGGCTGATCCATGCGACGGACAATCTGGAACTCCTGATGGAGCCAGAACTGAGTGTCGTGCTGTTCCGGCGCGTCGGTTGGAGCCCCGCGGACTATCAGGCATGGAGCGATGGAATGTTGGCTGCTGGTTTGGCCTTCGTGGTGCCCACCTCATGGGCCGGTGAGACTGTTCTGCGCCTGTGCATCGTCAACCCACGCACCACTGTCGAGGACGTGCAATTGATCCTCGATTCACTCGCCTGAACGGAGCGACTCATGACTGACCTCTTGATTCGCAACGCACTCACCGTCGCAACGGTCGACCCACGGCGGCGCGAACTCGTCGGCGGTTGGGTGGCCATCACCGGCAACCTGATCGAAGCGGTTGGCGCCAGCACCGACCCCACGCCGACAGCCACGCGCACGATTGATGCGACCGACTGCCTGGTGACCCCTGGATTGATCAACTCGCATCACCACATGTTCCAGAACCTCACCCGCGCTTACCCGCCAATGACGGACAAGCCGCTCTTCGGTTGGCTGCATTCGCTGTACCCGCTGTGGCGTGCGATCGATGAGGAGTCGGTCTACGCCAGCGCGTTCGTCGGCTTGGCGGAACTGGCGCTGAGTGGTTGCACGACCAGCACCGACCACCTTTACCTGCACCCCCGGGGCGCAGGCGACCTGCTGAGCGCGGAGATTGCCGCTGCACGCGAGTTGGGCGTGCGCTTTCATCCGACCCGCGGCTCGATGAGCCTGAGCCAGAAGGACGGCGGACTGCCGCCTGACGATGTGGTGGCCGATGACGACGAGATCCTGGCCGCCAGCGAAGCTGCCGTGAACGCCCACCACGACCGAAGCCACGGCGCAATGGTGCGGATCGCGCTCGCGCCGTGCAGCCCGTTCAGCGTGACCGAGGAACTCATGGTGCGCAGTGCTGAGCTGGCTGAACGGCTGGACGTGCGCTTGCACACGCACTTCGCCGAGAACGCAGAGGACGACGCGTTCTCGTTGGCGACCTTCGGCTGCCGGCCAATGGAGTACCTCGAGCGCACCGGCTGGTGCACGGACCGCACGTGGGTGGCGCACTGCGTGATGCCCAATCAGGACGAGCAGCAACGCCTCGGTGCAGCTGGTATCGGCGTTGCGCACTGCCCCAGCAGCAACATGATCCTCGCGTCGGGCATCGCGCCGATCGTGGCGATGCGAGCGGCTGGCGTGAAGGTCGGTCTCGGCGTCGATGGCTCGTCGTCGGCCGACAGCGCATCTGTGTGGATGGAAGCCCGTCAGGCAATGCTGCTGGCCAAGCTGCGCGACGGTGCGCACGCGGCCACGGCTCGCATGGCGCTGGAGATGGCCACGCTCGGCGGCGCCGGCTGCCTTGGGCGCGAGGGTGAGATCGGTGTCATCGCTCCGGGTGCGGTGGCCGACATCGCAGTCTGGAAGCTCACCGGCCCGGTGTTTGCCGGCGCGCTCGCCGACCCGATCGAGGCGTGGCTGCGCTGCGGCCCGGTCGGTGCGTGGCACACGATTGTCAACGGCCGCTTCGTGGTGCGCGATGGCGAAGTGCTGCACCCCGACCTGCCGCACGTCCTGCACAGTCACGCTCGCCACGCAGCTCGCATCCAGCGCCTCGGATGATCACCGCCTTCCTGGTTGCCTTCGGCACCGTCTTTCTTGCCGAGCTGCCCGACAAGACGATGGTCGCATCGCTGGTACTCACCACCAAGTTCCGCCGCCCCTTCGCCGTCTGGGTCGGCGTGTCGAGTGCTTTCGTCGTCCATGTGGTGCTTGCCGTCAGCATCGGCTCACTACTGCGACGGCTGCCCGAGACGCCGGTGAAGTTCGCGGTCGCAACGATGTTCTTCATCGGCGGTGTGCTGCTCTTGCGCGGCGGCAAAGATGAGACGGACGAGGATGTCACGGCGCCATCGGACGTCACCTTCCGCAGAGTCGCGCTGACGTCTGCCTCTGTAGTCGGCCTGGCCGAGTTCGGAGACCTCACGCAGCTCGCAACGGCCGGAATCGCCACTCGCTACTCGGCGCCGATCGCGGTCGCGTTGGGCGCGTGGTGCGCGCTGGCCACCGTTGCAGCACTCGCCGTCACGGTCGGCAGCTGGATCGTTCAGCACGTCCCGCTGCAGTTGGTTCAACGCGTGGCCGGAGCGGTGTTCATCGTGTTCGGCCTACTCACAGTTGCGTCGATTTACGTCTAACGGGATGGACCGCGGGGTTTGGATGCTCGTTCGCAGGGGTACCGTGCTCCCATGAACGTCACCCCCGGTATCAACGGTGCGAACGACAAGCCCGATCAGTTTCTTGTTGGAGTGTCGCTTCCCGACGCGTTGCGTGCCCAGGAGTTCCTCACGGCCGCTACCGGCCTTGCCGTCAAGGGGTCGTTGAAGCTGCGCGACGCCGTCATCGTCTCCAAGGACGCTGCCGGCCAGTCGGCGGTGCGTGAGACCATCGATCCGCAGCCTGGACGCACAGCACTCTCCAGCGGCGTGTGGTGCGGGTTGTTGGGCCTCATGTTCGGTGGGCCGGTCGGCTGGCTGGTCGGGGGCGCCGTCGGCGCAGGCATTGGTGCGGGCGCGGCGAAGGTCATCGACCTCGGCGTACCTGACGAGTGGGTGCAGTGGTTCCGCGAGTCCGTGCAACCTGGCACCACCACCGTTGTTTTGCTCCTCGAGAATCTGGACGTCGGCGCACTGGCTACCGAGCTGCACCGCTTCCCCTTCGCCCGCCTGGTGCACACCACGCTGCCCGAGTACTCGCTGCGCCGGCTCGAGGATGCACTGGGCCAGGCGCCGGTGATGCCGAACGACGGGACGGAGCCGGGGACCGACGCGCTGCCGGAAACCGGCGACGCTGCCAACCTACGATGACCGTGTGATCACCTTCAATCGACGAAAGTTCTTGGCGCTCGGCGCCGTGGTCGTGGCCGGTTGTTCGTCCACCAGGTCCGGCGTCAGCGGTAACGCAGCGCCACCGCTCCCCGCGCCGGGCGGCACTCTCGGCTCGTCACGAACGGCGATCACCTCGGTGGCAATCGTGGGCGACTCGATCACCGAAGGCAGTCTCAAGGCATTGACCACCACGCTCACCGACGCAGGTGTCGAGGACGTGCGCGTGGAGGGCAAGCACAGTCGGCGGATTGATGTGGGCAACGGCAAGGGCGATGCCCCACTGAGCGGCGTGGTCACCACCTACAACCTGTTGGCCGAAGGGCTGGACCCCGACGCATGGGTGATCGAGCTGGGTACGAACGACGTGGGCAGTTACTCCGGCGCGGAGCAGTACGGCGCTCTGATCGACCTGATCACTGCCATGATTCCCGAGAAGCCGCTGGTGTGGGTGAATACGTACCGCAAGCAATACCTCGACGACACGGTGCTGTTCAACACCGTGTTGGAGCAACGGTTGAAGTCCCGCGGGAACGCCGAGCTTGCCGATTGGTTCTCGATTGCGTCGGCCCCCGAGCAGACCGTGCTGCGCAGCGACAATCTGCACCCCAACAGCAACGGCCAGCTTGCGCTGAGCCTGCTGATACTGCAAGCCCTGCAGCAGTTGTAGGGCAGCTGCTCTAGCTGCCCCAGCGGCTCTGGCCGAAGCGGTAGCCAACGCTGCGCACGGTCTGGATGAGGTTGGCGTGTTCCTCACCGAGCTTGGCGCGCAGGCGGCGGATGTGGACGTCGACCGTGCGGGCGCCGCCGTAGTACTCGTAGCCCCACACGCGGCTGAGCAGGATCTCGCGCGTGAACACCTTGCCTGGGTTCTGGGCCAGGAACTTGAGCAGCTCGTACTCCATGTACGTCAGGTCGAGCGGGTGCCCTTCGATGCTGGCCTGATACGTCTCCAGGTTCAGTGCGAGGCCGCTGTACTCGACCATCTCGGGTCGTGCTTCGTTGCCACCGCGGAAGAACAGGTGGCGCAGACGGGCCTCCACTTCCACCGGGTGAAACGGCGTGAGGCAGAAGTCGTCGAACAGTTCGTCGCGCAACTGCAGATCGGCCAGCTGGCCACCGCTGACCAACACCATCACGGGGCTGACCGGAGTGTCCCGCTTGCGCAGGGCTCGCGCGAGCGCCCACGCGCCGTCGGGGTCGGCGTCGCACGCGATGACTGCACCTGCCCAGCCGGTGGCGGGTTCGTTGCGCGCGGCGTCCTCGATGGAGCTGATGGCCTTCCAGCGGTAGCCGGCGAGGTCGAGTGTCCGCGCGAGGTCCGAGGGCGGTGGCTCGGGGAAGACCGCGACCAGTTCCATCTAGCGAGTCTCGTTCATCACAGTGCTCGCAGGTACCGGTCGAACTCGAACTGACTGACGTGTGTCTTGTACGAGCGCCATTCGCTGCGCTTGTTGCGGAGGAACCACTCGAAGATGTGCTCGCCGAGTGCTTCACGCACCAGCTCGGACTTTTCCATGACCTTCAGCGAATCGCTGAGCGACTGTGGCAGCGTTTCGATGCTGAGTGCTGCCAGCTCGGTGTCGTCCAGTTCGAACAGGTTGGCGGCGGCCTCGGGAGCCAGCTCGTAACCCTCAGCGATGCCTTTCAGCCCGGCCGCAAGGATGACGCTGAACGCGAGATACGGGTTACAGGCCGGGTCCGGGCTGCGGTACTCGATGCGGGTGGCGCTGGGATTGCCGCGCTTGGGCACCGGCACCCGGATGAGGCCGCTGCGGTTGTTGCGCGCCCAGCTGATGTGCACCGGCGCTTCGAAGCCGGGCACCAGTCGCTTGTAGCTGTTGACCGTCTGGTTCGTGATGGCGGTGATCTCCGCCGCATGGCGCAAGAGGCCGGCCATGAACTGCTTGGCGATGGGCGACAGGTTGTACGGGTCATCAACGCTGTAGAACGCGTTCTCTTCGCCCTGGAACAGACTGAAGTGCATGTGCATGCCGCTGCCCTGCACGCCTTCCAGCGGCTTGGGCATGAACGTGGCGTGCACGCCCTGCTTCGCCGCGACTTCCTTGACGACCAAGCGGAACGTCATCACGCTGTCGGCCATGTTGAGCGCATCAGTGTGCCGCAGGTCGATCTCGTGCTGGCTGGGGGCATCCTCGTGGAAGCTGTACTCCACGGGAATGCTCATCGTTTCCAGCGTGCGGATGGTCTCCTTGCGCAGCGTGCCCGACACATCGGTGGTGGTCAGGTCGAAGAAGCCACCCTCGTCCAGGGGAGTGGGCGCTTGGCCCTTTTCAGGCGGGGCGAAGTAGAAGAACTCCAGGTCGGGGGCGACGTAGAATGTGAAGCCCTGCTCGTGCGCGGCGCGCAGGTTTCGGCGCAGGACCTGGCGCGGGTCGCCCTCGAACGGCGACCCATCGAGGTGGTGGATGTCGCAGAACACGCGAGCCTCTACCGACTTCGGGTCGCCCCAGGGCAGCACCTCGAATGTGTTGGGGTCAGGGACGGCCAGCACGTCGGCTTCCTGCACACGGCTGAAACCATCGATGGCAGAACCGTCGAACGTCATGCCGTCTTCGAGCGCATTTTCCAGTTCTGCGGGGCTGATGGCGAAGCTCTTCAGGTTGCCCAGCACGTCGGTGAACCACAGACGAATCAGGCGAACGCCGCGCTCCTCCACGGTGCGCAGCACGTAGTCGCGTTGTTGATCGAGCATGAACGAACTCCCTTAGGGGCTCAAGGGACGCCGGAAGTCTGCCACGCCGCATCGGCCAGTCACTCAGAAGCCGTGTGAACGCCGTGTGAACCGCTGAGAGCGGAAAACGACGAAGGGACCGGCACTCGGTACAACCGATGGCCGATCCCTTCGTCAGGAGTTTGCGAGCTGTTGCGTGATCAGCCAGCTGCGCTGCAGACCGTTTCCACGATCAAACGGGTGACCGTATACGGGTCGCAGTTGGCGTTGGGGCGACGGTCTTCCGCGTAGCCCTGGCCGGTGCGGCTGACCTGCCACGGGATGCGAATGCTGGCACCGCGGTCGGAGACGCCGTAGCTGAACTTGTTGTAGGGGGCGGTCTCGTGGGCGCCGGTGAGGCGGCTCTCGATGTCGTGGCCGTAGTTCTTGACGTGCAGGTCGATCTTCTTGCCGATCGCCTCACAGGCTGCCTTGATGGCCTTCATGTCCTTGTCCTCGCGCATGGCCTTGGTGCTGAAGTTGGTGTGCGCACCGGCGCCGTTCCAGTCGCCCTTCTCGGGCTTGGCGGCGAAGCTGACGACCACGTCGTAGTCCTCGGCCACACGGTGCAGCAGCCAGCGGGCAACGGTGAGGTGGTCGCTGACGGTGATGGCGTCGGCGGCACCGATCTGGAACTCCCACTGGCCGGGCATCACTTCCGCGTTGGTGCCTTCGATCATCAGGCCGGCGTCGATGCATGCCTGCGTGTGCTCTTCGATGATCTCGCGGGCGGCCACGCGGCCGGCTCCGACGCCGCAGTAGTATTTGCCCTGCGGCTCGGGGTAGCCACCGGCGGGAAAGCCGAGCGGCGAGCCGTCGAGCTTCAGGAAGGTGTACTCCTGCTCGATGCCGAAGATCATCTCGTGCTTGGCGTACTTCTTGACGGCCTTGGCGCAGGTGACCCGGGTATTGGTGGGGTGCGGTTTGTCATCCTGGGCGAGGTGCACATCGCAGAGCACCAGCACGTTGTCGCCACCGCGGATCGGGTCTGGGCAGATGAACACGGGCTGCAGTTCGCAGTCGCTCTTGTCGCCGGTGGCCTGGTTGGTGGAGGAACCGTCGAACCCCCAGATCGGCGGCGTCTTGCCGTCGGCAAGGATCTTGGTCTTCGAGCGAAGCAGGGGAGTCGGCTCAGTGCCGTCGATCCAGATGTATTCAGCTTGGTAAGCCACGGTGTTCCTTTTCGAAGTGTTTGGTAAGGGGCGCTGACATGCTGCCGATGTGCGATTTCAGCCCCGTTGCTCAAGTGTGAACGCTGTGTGAAGTCGGACGGCCTCCTCTACGTCTGGTCGCGAACGGCGACTCTTGTACAGCACATCGAGGAGACCATCAGTGCCGACATCATGTTGGCCGACGTGAGTGCGACGAGCGTGTCGCCACTGGCCAACAGCGGCAGCGCGAGAGGCACGATGGTGGCCTCGATCCCGAGGTAGCCGACCACACGCACATCCAGCGGGCGAGCGAATCCGATCAGAAAGAGCCCGATCGTGGCTGCGACGGTTGGGAGCGCCCACTCTTTGGCGCCGACCACGCCGGCGATGACCGGGAGTGCCACGCTGGCGGCAATCTGCACCAACGTGAGAGCGGTGACAGGACGCAGGAACTGCTTGCCCTGGGGCGTGCGAAGCCCACCTGGAAGACGACGGCATTCCGCCGTAGCAGCTGCACGAACGCGTGCCGGTCGGAGGCGACGACTTCCAAGCGATCGTCTTGATCGTGCAGAGGGCGGCGTGGCGAACGGGTCGGAATCATGGGGCCGGTCACTTCGAGACCAGCTGCTGATTGCGCCACCAGGCCACCGTGGCCGCAGCACCGTCTTCAAGCGGAGTGGCTGTCAGGCCGAACGTCTGCTCGGTGAGCGTGCTGTCGGTGACCCATGGTTCGGCGAATTGGTACCAGGTTTCCTTCAGTTCACGAATCATCGGCACGAACAGGCCCAACGCGCTCAGCGCCAGCTTCGGAACAGCGGTCACCTTCACCGTGGTGCCTGCCGCCTTGGCAAAGGCCTGAACTGCCTCGCGTTGTGTCGGCGCCGGCGCGTTGGGCACGTGCCATGGCTTGCCCCAGGCCCGCTCGTCCTCGGCGATGGTCACCAATGTGTTGGCGACATCGCCCATGTAGCTGATGCTGTGCGGTACGTCCAGCGAACCGAGCATGCTGACCTTCTTGCCGATGAGCACTCGGGGTACCAGCCGATCGCCGAATGCGGAGCCGAGCACCTGCGGGCCATAGAAGTCGCTCGCCCGCGCCAGCGTGCCGCGCAGCCTGCCCACAGCGTGAGCCTCCAACAGCTCGCGGGCCATACGGGCGCGCATCGCTCCCTTGGTGCCGGTGGCATTCATTGCATCGCCCTCGTGCATTGGCATACCGCTGCCCGAGCCGAAGGCGTACAGGTTGTCCATCATCACCAGCACGGCACCGCTGCGCTCTGCCGCGGTCATCATCGCCCGATGAATCGGCGGCCAATCGCTTGCCCACGTGGTGTACGGCGGGTTGGCACAGTTGTAGATCGCTGCGGCGCCAGCGGCGGCGCGGCCGAGTGCGTCAGCATCGGTGGCGTCGGTCTTCAGCTTGGTGACCAATGAGTGGTCGATTCCCGAGCCGCTGCGGGTGACAACGGTGACCGGAGTGCCGCGCTGAGCAAGCAATTCGGCGACTCCTGAGCCGACGGGGCCGGCACCGATGATGACGTGATGATTCATTTGTTCTCTCCTGTAGCAGTGCAGTGCTCGTGTATGCGAGCACTGCTCTCACTTTGCCAGTGAGCTCGAGGAAATGCAAGAGCACTGCTCTCGTTTCGACGTGACACTTGCTACAGTGGCCCACGTGGCTGGTATCCGTGAGCGAGCGCGTGCAGAGCACACTGCCGAGATCGTTCGGCTGGCGCGCCAGCAGTTGGACCTCGACGGCGCCGCCAATCTCTCCCTACGCGCCATTGCACGCGACCTAGGAATGGCGAGCTCGGCCATCTACCGCTACTTCGCGAGCCGCGACGAACTGCTGACCAGGCTGATCATCGACTCGTACGACCGGCTGGGGAAGGCCGTCGAGACTGCGGACCGCATGGTCAAACGGCGCAAGGACTACATGGGCCGCTGGCGGGCAATGGCTTTCGCGATTCGTGAATGGGCGGTGGCCAATCCAGCGGAGTACTCGCTGCTGTTCGGTACGCCGGTGCCCGGCTATGCGGCGCCGCAGGACACCATCGGTCCCGCCAGTCGTTACACGATCGCTCTCATTCAACTGACGGTGGAAATGGAAGCTGCCGGCCACAGCGCCACTGAGACGGTACCGACAGCCCTCCGGCGCGACTATGAGCGATTCAGAGATCAATTCGCCGTTCCTGCCAGCGACCAGATGTTGATGAAGGGAATGGCCGCGTGGGCAAGCGTGATGGGCGCCATAAACCTCGAACTCTGGGGGCACCTCCACAATGTCGTCGACACTCCCGGGGCACTCTTCGAGGCGGTGGTCGAATTGCAGGGTCAGCAGCTGATCTCGGGAACCAGCGCGCAGTCTCGCACGTCGAATTCGGCATGAACCGACGTAGCTTCCTGACCACCCTCATCGGAACCCCCGCTCTCATCGCCCTCGTTGCGGCCTGCGGCGACGACAGTCAGCAGGGGAACGACAGTCGGCAGGGGAACGGCAGTCAAGGCGGCGTCGGGTACGACGTTCCCACGGGCGCCGATGCAGTGGTGTTTCGAATCGGCTACGAGGGTGGCTTCACCACCTAGGGCAGCCAGTTCATTCACACACCCACGCTGCTGATCGCGGGCGACGGACGGACCTTTACGCCCGGTGCGACGACGCTGCAGTACCCCGGAGCGCTGCTTCCCGTCATCGTGCAGGGCAGCATCACGACCGAGGGCATCCAGAAGGTGATCGAGCTGGCCGACCTCGCCGGTCTGTTCGGCGTCATTCCCGACTACTCGCTGCCTCAGGGCGTCATGATCGCCGACGCCTCCGACACGGTCGTCACCATCACCGCCAACGGCGTCACCTACGAGCACCGAGCCAACGCTCTCGGCATCGATTCACCCGACGGCGACAGCACGCCGGCCCGCGACAACCTGCAGGAATTTGTCCAGCTGCTCGCCAACCTGCCCGCTGCGGTTGGCGTGGAGAACGTGGGCGAAGACGAGCAGATGGTCGCCGAGAGCTATCGCTTCCAGGCAATAGCCGTCGACCCCTCGCAGTGGACAGAGCCCTCGCCGACAGTCGTTGCCTGGCCGGCCGATACCGATGTGGTGCTCGCAGATTCATCGGCCTGCGCCAACGTTGCCGCGACGAAGATTGACGCCCTCTTCGCCGAAGCTACCCAGCTGACGTTCTTCCAGGAGAAAGACTTGGTGTATCAACTTTCGGTGATTGCAACGCTGCCCGGCGAGCCTGCGTGTTGAGCGAGTGCTCTGACCACATGGGTTGGTAGGTCGCGTTCTGCCGACTGCTGCTGCCGGCCTTTCTGGGCGTGCTGCGTCCCGGACTCCGGAACTGACAACACCCAGATCGAGCTATGGGACCATCGCTGCCCAGAAAGTCCTTGCGCACACAAATGGGTGCATTCCGTCTCGGTTGGCGGACTTGGTGTCCGACGGTCCAGAAATGGCGTCACACAGCGGCCGAACGTTCGTGGTCAGAGCACTAGCCGGTCGTGTCGGTCGGTAGGTCGAGCGGGGTGCCGGTGGACAGCGCGGAGCGGACCTTCTGCATCAGCGCCTTGATCGCTGCGTAATCAGGGTGCGCAGGCTCGACGAGCGGTGGTGCAAGGCTCACCGAGTCGAAGTCTTGCTTGCCGTTCTGCAAGACCGCGAGCAGGGAACGGGCTTCCTCGACGGACATCGAGGTGCGAACGTTGTCCTTCACTGCGTCGGCCAACTCGCCGAAACGCAACAGGAGGTCGCCGATGCCGACCTCATCGGCGATCGTCTGCAGCAGCAACCGCTGGCGGTCCATACGTTGGTAGTCGCTGTCACTCGTGCGGGACCGTACGTACCCGAGTGCCTTGGTACCGTCCATGTACGTCTCGCCGGGACCGATGGTGGGTGTCAGCCGATAGTTCGAGCAGCGCAGTTTGCTCGGCATCGGCAGTTCCTTGTCAATGTTGATGGTGATGCCGCCGACGGCATCCACCACCTTCACGAAGCCGCACGAGTTGATCAGTGCGTAGTCGTCGAGCGTGATGCCCAAGGAGTAGCTGAGCCCTTCCATCAGCGCTTGCACGCCGGCATCGGCGGCGCCGGCCCCATACGCAGCCTTGAGATCCTTGTCGTTCTCGACAGTGATGTAGATCGAGTTCACGAGACCGTCCTCGGAGTCTTCGAATCCGTTCGGGTAGCGCTCGGCGAGCGGTGTGCCGGGTGGGAACTGCAGGCGTTTCAGATTGCGCGGCACCGACACCAATGCGGCGCGACCGGTGGCCTCGTGCACGAGCGCAATGATCACGGTGTCAGTGCGCAGGCCCATGCGGTCGTCGCCTTCGTCGCTGCCCATCAGTAGGACGGTGTGGAACTCTTCGGACAACGGGTCGATGTCCTTGCTGACCGATACCACGGCGGAGCCGGATGACTGCTGGAACACTTCCTGCACAACAGCGCGCGCCTCTTCCATGCGGACGACGGCCAGCCCGGTGGGGACCGCAAGTGCGGCGACGACTGCGCTGCCCACCATCCGCATATGTCGCCGTGCCGCTGGGTCGCGTACGCGGTGGGACGTCAGCCATACGGCGACTATTCGACCGGCGATCGCAGCCACGGCCACCAGCACCAGACCGCGCAGCACGTTGGGTCGTGCGAGGAGTCCCACCAGATCACTCAGGTGCTGAACGATGAGAATCAGGGCAAAGGCCGGTGCCATGACGCCGGCGATGAGGAGCAGCGCTGCAGCAATCGGCCACCGACGCCAGATGGCAAGACCGGGGAGCGCGACGATGCCCAGCAGGCCCGGCGCGGCTTGGGCTGCCGGTTCGGCCACCCGTTCCTCGGCCTCGAATTCAGCTTCAGGGATCATCGGGCATAGGAGGTTACTGGCGAGTATCCGTTGGTTTCCGTCGGGCCGCACTTCTCAGTGCTCAACAGGCGAGCGATCCGGCCGATGACTATGGTGTGCCTCATCGTGGGCGCGTTGCCGATCTCGGAGGTTGTTCGTGCGTCGATTGCTCGTGGTTGTCCTGTTTGCTCTGTCCGTCGTCCCAGTGACTGGAGTGGGTGCCCAAGCATTTGCCGGCGCACCACGTCCGGAGGGGAACGTTGTCTCGGGATTCACCGAATCCTTGGTGACGAACCAGGTCTCCACCCCCACCGCACTGGCGCCGATTCCCGATGGGCGCGTGATCGTGCTCCAGAAGGGCGGAGCGGTACGCATTCTGCAGAACGGTTCCCCGTTGCCGGGCAGCGCCCTCACCTTGGCGGTGTGCACGCAGAGCGAGCGCGGATTGCTCGGCGTCGCGCTGGATCCGGACTTCAATGCCAACGGACGACTGTTCCTCTACTACACGCGCCCCAGCGCCAGCGCGCCTGGCGGCTGCGTCAACCGAGTCAGCCGCTTTGAGATGAACGGCAACACGATCGACCCTGCCAGTGAAGTGGTGTTGCTGGACAACATCGGCTCGCCGGCGGGCAACCACAACGGCGGCGACCTTGAAGTTGGCAACGATGGATTCCTGTACGTCGCTGTCGGCGACGGCGGCAGAGACCCACGGGACAACAGCGGCAGTGCGGGCAGCAACGACGCTGCACAGGACCGCAGTCTGTTGAACGGCAAGATCCTGCGCATCGATCGCGAGACCGGCGCACCGGCGGCTGGAAACCCGTACACGGGCCCCGGCACAGACGTATGCGCAACGCGTGGCAATACGCCCTCGACGCCGGACACGGTCTGCCAGGAGATCTTTGCCTATGGCCTGCGTAACCCGTGGCGGTTCGCGTTCGACCCCAACACCGGCGCCACCCGCTTCTACATCAACGACGTCGGCCAGAACACGGCCGAGGAAGTCGACCTGGGCATCGCCGGCGCTAATTACGGTTATCCCGCCCGCGAGGGGTTTTGTCCACAGGGCATCACGGCCATCTCGAACTGCCCGCCGCCTGACGCCGGTCTCGGCTACACGCAGCCGCTCACCGCATATCCGCACAACCCGGTCAACGGCGGCGACTACATCACCGGCGGCGCGTTCGTGCCGAATGGTGCCTGGAGCAGCGCGTACGACGGTGGCTACCTGTTTGCAGACGGTGACCCGGGCAAGATCTTCTTCCGCAACGGTTCTGGAAACACCAACTACAACGTGCCGTTCGTCTCCGGTGTTGGTGGCATCACCGACATCGGGTTCGTGATGGAGTCTTCCGGTTGGGCGCTCTACTCGGTCAACGCCGCCACCAACGAAGTGCGCAAAGTCGTGTACAACACCGCGCCGGCCGCCTCGCCCGGGCCGCTCGCGTATGCCGCGGCGGTGCCGGCGCAGCGTGCGTTCGACAGTCGTAACGCCGGTGCGAATACCGGCCCATTACGCGCCGGCACCAGCCGTTTGGTGAACGTGGTTGCTGCGCAGGGGAACCACCGCGCAGCGCTCGTCAACCTCACGTTCATCGCCAGCTCCGATGGGTTCCTCACCGCATGGCAACCCCGTTCGACCCTGCCCCCGTCGTCCAACATCAACGGCCAAGGTGGGCAGGTTGCCGCGAATGCCTCGGTCGTACCGATCGATGCCGACGGCAATGTGATGATCTTTTCGTCGGTGCTCGCGCACGTGGTGGTCGACGTGATCGGGTTCTTCGACGTGGCTCCCAGCGGTGTGGCAGCGGCAGGTCGTTTCTCGCAGGTCCAACCAGTACGTGCCGCCGACACCAGGGTGATGGCGAGTGCAACCAACTTCTACACCAGCGCACCGGACGCGGCCGAGGCGTTGGTCAACGTCCCAATAGCGGGGCGGTACGGCATCACCGGGGCGAACAGCGCGGTCGCCGTCATCGTCACAGCGATCTCAGGCGATGCGTCGATCGGCGGCTATGCGGTCGTCAAGCCGCATGGTGGCAGCGAGCCGCCCTCGTCGAATGTGAACGTGAACGGCGGTGGTGACACGCGAGCCAACCTGGTGGTCGTGCCGCTCGGCGCCGATGGCAGTATCGACATTCGCCTGCACGACGTTGCACACGTGCTCGTCGACGTGGTCGGCTCGTTCACCGATGCGACCGCGTCGACCAGTGGCGTGGGCACCTTTGTGTCGCTCGCACCCACACGGATCGTCGATACTCGTTCGTCGAGCCCGTTCGGGCGGATGGCGGCTGGCATCACTGCGTCCGTCAACGCCGCAGCAGTGCCTGATGACGCGCTCGGTGTGACACAGAACATCATCATGGTCGGCACTGACGGGTACGGCTATGTGACCGCATACCCCACCGGCCTCGCCACACCACCCGTGGTCAGCAACGGCAACGCCACTGCCCCGGGCCAAACGAGAAGCGCCTTTTCGTTGACCGGGCTGGGTGCGGGTGCTTCGTCGTACTACGTGTCCATCGGCACCCACCTCGTCGTCGATGTCACCGGGTACTTCGTCGGGGCAAGTCCCGCGTGACCAGCCGTTGGCTAGCCTGCACGCCGTGACACGGCTGCGCATCGCCCTCGCTCAGATCAATCCGACAGTCGGCGACCTCGACGGCAACGTGGCCAAGATCTGCGCTGCCTACGACGAGGCAGAAGCGGCCGGATGCGACATCATCGCCTTCCCGGAGCTGTCCATCACCGGCTACCCGCCGGAGGATCTGGTGCTCAAGCCCGGCTTCGTCGCCGACAATCTGGCCGCCCTCGGTCGCGTGGCCGAACACACCCGTCGGTGCGCTGCGGTGGTCGGTTACGTCGCTGCGGATCGCGATCTCTACAACGCGGCCGCGATGTGCGTCGGCGGGGAAGTGGTGGGCACCTATCGCAAGCGCCTGCTGCCCAACTACGCGGTGTTCGACGAGGCCCGTTACTTCACTCCCGGTGACGCGAGTGACCCCTACGAGCTGTACGAGATCGGCGGCGTGAAGGTGGGCATCAGTATCTGTGAGGACGTGTGGAGCCCAACCGGCCCGCTCGCCCAGCAGGCCGCCGGTGGTGCCGAACTCAACATCAACATCAACGGTTCGCCGTATCACGCCGGCAAGTCACATGGCCGCGAGCGGATGCTGGCGACTCGTGCTGCTGATGCCAGCTGCGCGCTCGTCTACGTCAACCAGGTGTGCGGACAGGACGAGCTGGTGTTCGACGGCGGCAGCATGGTGTTCGATGCCGATGGCAATCTGATCGCGCGCGCCGCCCACCTCGTCGAAGAGCTGATGATGGTCGACGTGGAGATCGAGCCCGTGTATCGCAAGCGGCTGCTCGACCCGCGGGGTCGGCGCACCGAAACGCCGATGGATGTGGTGCTGATCAGCGAGCAGCCGGTGGCCCAGTCAGCGCCCGCGCCGGTGCGGATGGCCGAGATGCTGGAGGCTGACGCCGAGCTCTACGACGCCATCGTGTTGGGCACTCGCGACTACGTCGTCAAGAACGGTTTCACCGATGTGGTCATAGGGCTGTCTGGTGGCATCGACAGCACCATCGTTGCTTGCATCGCGGTCGACGCCCTCGGCGCCGAGCACGTCCACGGCGTGTCCATGCCGTCGCGATACAGCAGCGAGCACTCGAAATCGGATGCGGCAGACCTCGCCGAGAAGCTGGGCATCGACTTTCACACCGTGGCCATCGAGCCGGCGTTCTCGGCGTACCTTTCCATGCTCGAGCCGGCCTTCCACGGCAAGGCGGCCGATCTCACCGAGGAGAACCTGCAGAGCCGCATCCGCGGCATGACCCTGATGGCACTCAGCAACAAGCACGGCTGGATGGTGCTGACCACCGGCAACAAGAGCGAGATTGCGGTTGGTTACTTCACGATCTATGGCGACTCCGTTGGTGGCTATGGCGTGATCAAGGACGTTCTGAAGACTCGCGTGTACGACCTCTGCCGCTATGTCAACCGGCGCGATGGTCGCGAAACCATCAACGAACACGTGATCACCAAGCCCCCCTCGGCAGAGCTGCGGCCCGACCAGCGCGACGACCAGAGCCTGCCGCCGTACGAGGTGCTCGACCCGATCTTGGCGCTGTACGTGGAGGAAGATCGCACTGCGGCAGAGATCATCGAGATGGGTCACGACGAAGCGATCGTGCGTCGCATCACCCGCCTCGTCGACCTCAACGAATACAAGCGCCGCCAATGCCCTCCAGGCGTTCGTGTCAGCGCGAAGGCGTTCGGCAAAG